>Ga0210394_10004202_pt1 | contig 17051 bp, 16 predicted proteins | sample IncBWC12MmetaG_FD_160121 | JGI IMG/M metagenome (GOLD analysis project Ga0210394, IMG submission 160121) | Forest soil microbial communities from Barre Woods Harvard Forest LTER site, Petersham, Massachusetts, United States - Inc-BW-C-12-M | ecosystem: Environmental > Terrestrial > Soil >... | reverse complement strand
ACTCACATCGGTCAAGGCGCCGCGTGCGCCGTATCGATGGCTGACGCGGCAGATATCGAGAGCGGGGATCCGAGCTAATTCCACGCACAGACTTTCAGGTTCATGATGGCGATTTAGCCTACTGCGTCTCATGCAGCAAGCTTCGACGCCACAACTTGACCGTGATTGCTGATCCTGACAAAATTATTCGAGAGAATACATCTCCCGGCATAATTTGTGTTGCAGCGCATCCAATGTGTGACGGCGCAAAAAGTCCCGATCGGCGCAGTCTAACTGACGCAGGCCTGACTCGACCTTCGTCTCGCATGCAAGACATTTATGAGAGGCGCTGAGATGACTGGCTTACGGACTTTCCTTGGATCAGGCGCTGTTTTGACCGCCCTTATCATTGCTGAAGCGCCCCGCGCCTTCGCCGAGGATATCAACGACTATCCGACGGCAGCGCGCGCGGACTACGTTTTCGGCTGCATGAAGGCCAATGGCGAGACGCAGGAAACTCTGCAAAAGTGTTCCTGCTCTATCGACGTGATTGCCTCGCTCATCCCCTACGACCGTTATGTGACGACCGAAACCATTCTGTCGATGTCCCAGGTCACCGGACCTGTCGGGTCCGAGTTTCGATCAACCGAGCCGGCGAAGCTGGCAGTACAGGAATTCCGCCGGGCACAAGCGGAAGCGGAAGTTCGTTGCTTCTGAGCGAGGCTTTCGGTGTCGTCAGCGCTATAACATCGATTTTTCAAGCGACCATTCGTCCCGGAACAGTTTCCGGCTCGTATCCATGGCTTCGGCGCGAAACTTGTCTGCGCCGTTGGGCTTGAAATTGAATCGGATGTTCGGGTCTTCCGAAATGGCGATCCCGCCCTCCATCTCCACCAGCAGATGGTCACCCTGCCAGATCTTGAGATTTTCGATGAAGAATGGCGGTATGTAGAGCCGTGTCAGCTGGTCCATCTGCAGCCCCGAATTCTGCGGATGGCGCATCATGAACTGGGCTTCCGGCAGCGTGCCCGTCTCCGGCCGGAGCGTGCGGAACTTCATTTGCCCGAGCATCGACTTGGTGGCGTCGCTATTCGACGAAGCCGGCGCGGAGCATCCACCGGATGCTTTCACAAATGTCTTGACGCCGTAAAGCTGGCCATCACTGAGTTCGGCAATGAGCCGCACATAGGAATAGCTATTGACGCGGACGCGCGTCGAAATCGAAGTCACGCCGGAACGTGGGCCGATCGTGAATGTCCCTGCGACCGGTGCGGGATTTTCGTCAATGACCAGCGTCAGCGCTTGCAGCGTGCGCTTGTCGTCGCCGGTGAAGTTGACGCTCATGCCGATCGGCACGACGGCGGCATCCTCGGCGCGCCGCGGCGCATCGAGGATCACCAGTCCGGAACCATCGAGAATGGGGCGACCTTTGAAGATGTCGCCCTTGATGCTGTTCCAGGTCTCTTCCGAGGGCCGATCCTGACCGGAGGTAGCCGCCTGAGCACGTACCGCCGTCGGCGCCGCAACATAAACCGCCGCCATCAGGACGGAAGCGATCACTCTGGAGAAAATCGACATGGTGGAGAAGGCCGACATGGTCGAGTGCCACATCCCACAATGATGTCAGGAAAAAATATACGAAAAGTCGACCAGCAGCAAGCTGCACCGCGCCGGGCGCTGCCGTTGGGTCTTCATTCCCACTCGAGTTCGCTAAACGCCGCGATAACATTGCGCGAGCCATACTCGTCGAACAATTTCCATCGGGACTGTTCGCTTCGCCCGGCTTCCCTCGCCACCTGGGAAAGCGGCACCCCCTTGGCAATGAGCGGGCGCAACTCGCTGACCAGGCCATTGAAATAGCGACGCTCGTCTTCCACGGCGCCTCGCCAATCGCTGACGATCGGGCCGTGTCCGGGGACAACGCGCGCGGCGGGAACGCGCAGCAACTCCTGGGAGTCAGCGAGAAAACCGAGAATGCTGCCGTCAAGGACCGGCACGTGCGCCACGAAAAGCAGATCGCCTGCAAACAGGGTCGACGTCGCGCTATCGAACACAGTCAAATCATTGTCGGTATGCCCCGCCTGCCAGGCCTTCAAGATCAGCTTGCGTCCGCCGAGATCGATTTGCATTTCGTCGTCGACGAGCAGCGTGGGCGGAACAATCCTTACTTCGTCGATGAGCGCAGCGCCGAGCGGACCCCGAAACGCCTTGAGATAAAATTCGCCCCGCGCCGTCATCGCGCGCGGCAGGTTCCTGTGCCCCACAAATATGGTTTCATTCTGCGCGAACGCCGCGTTGCCAAAAATGTGGTCGGGATGAACATGCGTGTTGATGACATAGCGAACAGGCTTTGGCGTCACCGCGCGGATCGCGGCAAGCAGTCGCGTGCCTTCCCGCACGCTACCGCCGGTATCGACTACCGCTACCGCGTCCGCGCCGACGATAAAACCAAGATTGGCGGTGTCACCCTGATTGGCCTCCTTCATCAAGTCGATATCGCCGACGTGAACGTAGACGCCGGGTGCGACTTCGGAGATCCTTAGCGGTTCGAGCGCGCTGCTTTCGCGTGGAACCGTACCCAAAACAAGCAGAGCAAGAATGATCCCAAGGACCATGCCGGTACGGCGCGTCAGCAATGCAGGCTGTTCCAATCGCGGACTCCACTTTATTCAAAACGAATCCTAACGGTTTCCATTCAGGTTGCAGTGCAAGAGACAATCATGTCGGACGTCGAACGGTCCCAAATCATAACTTGCTTCCGCTTAAAGAGTTACCTAAGCTTTGCGTGCTTCTGGCTTCGTGAGCAGCGGTGAATAGGGACACTGTTGTTGTTTCGAGGGCTTAGGTGGGCTGCACTCGAAATCGACAGGTCGTGATACGAGTCACGGGCTGACATGGTGCCGGAAAAATTCATCCAAAGAGGGCGAAGACGTCCCGTGGAGAATACGTAGTCCAAGGAGCGTCCGCTACCTCTAGGCAATGACCCAGGGAGGAAGCGTATGAGAAAAATTCTGGTCGTTACGACTTCGATCTTCGGCCTGCTGGCCGTGCAGGGTTTTCCTGTGCGTGCTGACGAGGCGTTGGACAAGCTTGCCAAGGATCCCAAGCAATGGGTGATGCAGCAGGGCGACGACGCCAACACGCGTTACTCGAAGCTCAGTCAGATCAACGCCTCCAACGTCCGGAAGCTGCAGGTGGCCTGGACGTTCTCGACCGGCGTGTTGCGCGGCCATGAAGGCGGCCCGCTGGTGGTCGGCGATACCATGTACGTCCATACCCCGTTTCCAAATACGGTCTATGCGCTCGACCTGAATAACGAAGGCAAGATCCTCTGGAAATACGAGCCGCGACAGGATCCGAACGTCATTCCGATCATGTGCTGCGACACGGTCAACCGCGGCGTCGCCTATGCGGATGGCAAGATCTTCCTGCACCAGGCCGATACCACGCTGGTCGCGCTCGACGCCAAGACCGGCGCCAAGGTCTGGTCGGTGATGGACGGCGAAGCGGGCAAGGGCCAGTCCGGCACCGACGCGCCGTTCGTGTACAAGGACAAGGTTCTGGTCGGGGTTTCCGGCGGCGAATTCGGCGTCCGCGGCTGGGTCAGCGCCTACAACATCAAGGACGGCAAGCTGGCCTGGCGCGGCTTCTCGGAAGGACCTGACTCGGACACGCTGATCGACCCCGCCAAGACCATGTCGCTCGGCAAGCCGGTCGGGCCCAACTCGTCGACGTCCACCTGGGAAGGCGACCAGTGGAAGATCGGCGGCGGCGCCACCTGGGGCTGGTATTCCTACGATCCCGCGTTGAACCTGGTCTATTACGGCTCGGGCAATCCCTCGACCTGGAACCCGGTGCAACGCCCCGGTGATAACCGCTGGTCGATGTCGATCTGGGCACGCGACCTCGATACCGGTGCGGTCAAATGGATCTACCAGATGACGCCGCACGACGAATGGGACTTCGACGGCGTCAACGAGATGATCCTGACCGATCAGACCATTGGCGGCCAGCCGAGGAAGCTGCTCACCCATTTTGACCGTAACGGCTTCGGCTACACGCTGGATCGGGCCACCGGCGAACTGCTGGTCGCCGAAAAGTTCGATCCGGTGGTGAACTGGGCCACCAAGGTCGACATGGACAAGTCGTCCAAAACCTACGGCCGGCCGCTGGTGGTCGATGCCTATTCGACGCAGCACAACGGCGAAGACGCCAACTCGAAGGGCATCTGCCCGGCGGCGCTGGGCACCAAGGACGAGCAACCGGCGGCCTATAGCCCGGAGACCCAGCTGTTCTATGTGCCGACCAACCATGTCTGCATGGACTATGAGCCGTACAAGGTCGCCTACACCGCCGGTCAGGCCTATGTCGGTGCCGCCGTGGCGATGTATCCGCCCAAGGGCGATACCAACATGGGCAACTTCATTGCCTGGGACGGCAAGACCGGCAAGATCGTGTGGTCCAACAAGGAGCAGTTCTCGGCCTGGGGTGGCGCGTTGGCCACGGCGGGCGGGGTTGTCTTCTATGGCACGCTCGAAGGCTACCTGAAGGCGGTCGATGCCAAGACGGGCAAGGAACTCTACAAGTTCAAGACCCCGTCCGGCATCATCGGCAACGTGATGACCTATGAGCATGGCGGCAAGCAATACGTCGCGGTGCTGTCGGGCGTCGGCGGTTGGGCCGGCATCGGCCTGGCTGCCGGTCTGCTGCAGCCCGAGAACGCCGCCGCCTGGCATGGCGCCGTCGACCAGGGCAAGTTGCCGACCAAGGACAAGACCGTCGACACCGCCGGTCTCGGCGCGGTCGGCGGCTATGCAGGTCTGGCGTCCTACACGTCGTTGGGTGGAACGTTGACGGTCTTCGCTCTGCCGAGCGAATAGGCCGCGGCGTCACGGAGAGATGATTCTGGATCGGCGCGCTGCTGCCCTGCTGCGCGCCGATCCTGTTCTGACCCAACTTCGAAAAGCTGCATAAGGGAAGGCTACGTGAGCATCAACTATTGGAAATTCGTGTTCGTTATCCTTGCGGTTATCCTGACGGTTGGCCTTCGCGGCGCCACCGCACGGGCGGACGGATCGGGAGATCCGGCTGTCGCTTCATCCGACAACGGCAAATATGCCGACAAGAACGGCAACCCGACCTACAAGGTCAGTGAGGACGGCACCGTCGACTGGTACACCTTCTCCGGCTATCGCCGCTATCATTCGGACTGCCATGTCTGTCACGGCCCCAATGGCGATGGATCGAGCTATGCGCCCGCGCTGGCCAGTTCGCTGAAGACGCTGAGCTACGTCGACTTCAACAATATCGTCACCAATGGCCGCAAGGACGTCAACGCCGCCAACGACAAGGTGATGCCGGCATTCGCGACGAACGCGAACGTGATGTGCTACCTCGACGATATCTACGTGTATCTGCGCGCGCGCGCCAACGACGCCATTCCGGGTGGCCGCCCTCCCAAGCATGAAGACAAGCCGGAGGCTGCCAAAGAGGCCGAGGCCAGCTGTACGGGGATAAAATGACTTTTGAAAACGACGCAACAAAGATACCGAATCCACCAGTGATCAATGTTCCGGGGTTGGCGGTGATGCTGCCAATTCTGGCTGGCCTCTTACTGTGCGTGGGCATCACCTTGCGGCCCATCGCGGCCTATGCCCAGGCCAGTGATAACGAGAAAGGCACGCTTGAGCTTGTCGACCCCAACGTGTTTAGGGCGTGCGGCGATCCCCGCAACCTGCCGTTCTCCAACGACAAGGGCGAGGGATTCGAAAACAAGCTCGCCGAACTCTTTGCCGCCAAGCTCGGCAAAAAACTCAGTTACACTTACTTCCCACAGGCAACCGGCTTCGTCCGGATGACGCTGGGCTCGTATCGATGCGATATCATCATGGGATTCCCCCAAGGCGACGATCAGGCCCAGGTGACGGTCCCTTATTATCGGACAACATACGCGCTGGTCTTCAAGCCCGGAAGCGGCCTTGAAGACGTGACCTCCATCAGCGATCCAAAGCTCAGGGATAAGCGGATCGGGGTGGTAGCGAAGACGCCGCCCAGCACCAACATGGCGATAAACGGCCTTTTGGGCCATGCCAAGTCCTACCCGCTTTTTATCGATACAAGGGCGGATTCTTCGGCCCAGGCCATGATGGACGACCTCGCCCACGGTGAGATCGATTGCGGCATATTGTGGGGTCCGATGGCGGGCTATTACGCGAGGCAAGCCCAGCCGCCCATGACCGTCGTGCCACTGACCAAGGAAACGACAGGCCCGCAAATGACCTATCGAATCGGCATGGCGGTTCGCGCGTCGGATCAGGAATGGAAACGCACGCTCAATCGGCTCATCATGGAAAATCAGGCCGAGATCAACAAACTGCTGATCAGCTACAACATTCCAATATTGGACGAAGGGAATAAGCCAATCACATCCGAGACGCTCGCCAACCGGCCATGATCGGGGCCGCCCTCCGCCTCGCGTTCGTCGTGATGATCGTTGTCGCCAGCGAATCTGCCGTGGCCGGCGTGCCCGAGCCGGACGGCTATCGCCTGGAGAACTACCGCTCTCCGACGCCCACCACGTTGCGCGGTGCCAGGGTGATCGGCACGGACGAAGCAGAAAAAATCTGGCGCAGCCATTCGGCTTCCTTTGTTGATGTGCTGCCAAGGCCGCCGCGCCCACGGAATCTGCCTGAAGGCACGCTTTGGCGCGACACGCCGCGGGCCAATATCCCAGGCAGCATCTGGTTGCCTGACACCGGATATGGCGAACTTGCGCCCAGTATGGCCGGCTATTTCTCCAAGGGCCTGGACAAGGCGACGAGCGGCGACCGCACCAGGGCTCTTGTTTTATATTGTCTCGCGAATTGCTGGATGTCGTGGAACGCGGCCAAGCGCGCGCTTTCGCTCGGCTACTCCGACGTCGTGTGGTACCCCGAGGGAACCGACGGCTGGCTCGCCGCCGGCCTTCCGCTGCAGCCGGCTGAACCGGAGCCGCGGCCGGACGAATAAGCCGGTCTTTCGGATAAACGGTTATTTCGCCTGCGCGCCGGCGTTCAGGTTGTCATGGATCGCGTGGCCCAGATCGAACAGCCGCTTCTCGATCAGGACAGGTACGTCACATATGTAGGAAGTCGACCTGCGCCGATCCTCGAAAATCCGCGTTTGCCACGCAAGCTCGCTGGCGATTTCGGTGCTCTGGGCCGGATCACTGTCCTGCTTATCTTTTTGCTGGTCCTGGACTTCCCGCATTTTCTGGGCCTTTTCGCGAATTTCCGCGGCCATGCCCTTCTGTTTGCGTGAAAAGCGCTCGATCCCGCTCATCACCTGATCGCGCTGTCCGTTAAGCGTTGAATACAACGCGGCGAACAGCCCCTTCGCCTTTTCCTGTTTTTCCTCGCCGGTTCCTGCCAGATAGTCCGCGATCAACTTCCGCGCGTCCTCGATCGGCGTGCGGCGCGCGGCGAGACGCGCGACGAGTTCCGCCTGTTTAGGATCCGCAGGCTTCGTCGTGTCGATGGCCTCGATCGGTGGCCCGTTCCAGACGCTCGCGATCGAAATCTCCGGCACCTTCAATTGCTGACATGGCCAGTCGGGATAACGCGGATCCAGCGAGAAGGCCGGCTCGGTCCAGCCCATAGCCATCGCCGTCAGCACAACGCAGGACGCAATACGCAATGAACGGACCACGCCGTACCTCCCTGTGAGCTCGCATCCATCGACTTGTTTTTGCGGTCCACCGGCGTCACCGTGGAAAGGGATTTTGGCCGATCCACGCGCGGGACGGCGAGCTCCCCAAAAATATATTCGAAATCCTTCGGCCTGTCGTAAACTAAATTAGACACATGCGGGAACGTTGCTTGCTTTCATCGGGAAGAGCCGGAGCCCGTCGCTCCGCGGGCACGCGGCCGGAAGCGCGGAACAACCTTTGTGCGCTCGGCGGCCTGGCATTCCTACTGCTCGTCACGCAAGCCCATGCCGGCCCCCTTACCGACGCGCCGGCCATCACGCCTTCAGGCCTGCCTCGCGTCGGCACGGTTGATGAGCGCTTCCAGTCCTACAACATAGAAATGGTTGAAATCACCGGCGGAAGATTCTGGAAACCCTATCGATCGCCGCCGGATGCGAAGCCCGCGCCCTCGTCACGATCCGGATCGGATACGCCGACGAGATCAAATTCGAATTTATTTCAAGATCGGCCACCGATTGATCTGACTCAACCCAGGTTGCGAAAGCTCGCGGCGGCGCTTGCGCCGGCCTATCTACGTGTCAGCGGCACATGGGCCAACAGCACCTATTTCTCCGATTCGGACGATGTGTCGTCACCACCTCCCGCGGGATTCAACGGCGTATTGACGCGCCAACAGTGGCGGAGCGTGGTCGATTTCGCGCAATCGGTGGATGCGCGGATCGTCACATCGTTTGCCATCAGCGCCGGCAGTCGCGAGGCCACCGGCACATGGAAGCCGGATCAGGCCGATCGGTTTGTTCGCTTCACCCACTCCATCGGGGGCAAGATCGCCGCCGCCGAGTTCATGAACGAGCCCGACCTTGCCGGGATCGGCGGCGCGCCGGCGGGCTACGACGCGGATGCCTATGGACGCGACGTCAAAATATTCGACGCGTTCCTGAAACAGGCGAGTCCTCAAACGCTGATCCTGGGCCCCGGGACAATCGGTCAAACCGCCCTCGCCTCGGATATGTTCACCGCCGCGGGACCCGATCTCGATGTCGTTTCCTATCACTATTACGGCGCGCTGTCGCAGCGATGTAGCGGCACCCACACGCCGCAGGCGGCGCTTTCCGAAGATTGGCTGAGCGGCACGGATGGGGCCCTGACGTTCTATCGCGATCTTCGAGATCGGCTCAAACCGGGCAAACCGATCTGGCTCACTGAAACCGCCGAAGCCGCGTGCGGCGGCAATCCCTGGGCTTCGAGTTTTCTGGATACATTCCGGTATCTCGATCAGCTCGGCCGATTGGCAAAAGGCGCCGTTCAGGTCGTCATGCACAACACGCTGGCGGCGAGTGACTACGGCCTGCTTGACGAAAGAACGCTGGAGCCGAGGCCGAATTATTGGGGCGCACTGTTGTGGCGGCAATTGATGGGGACCACCGTGCTGGATGCGGGTTTACCGGTCCAACTGGGCGTTCACGTCTACGCTCATTGCCAAAAAGACGGTTCAGGCGGGGTAACGCTGTTGGTGATCAACACCGACCGCAGCGCGTCGCACGGGCTGATGCTTCCGTCAGCATCCGTGATTTACTCGCTCGACGCCGAAAATCCGCTGGATGTACACGTCAGGCTGAATGGCAACATGCTGGCCCTGGGCGCAGGCGATACGCTGCCGTCGATCTCCGGCGTGTCGATGCCGGCCGGGCCCCTGACGTTCGCACAAGCCACGATTACCTTCGTGGTCATCCCGGAGGCAGGAAACACCGCGTGCCGATAACCTGGCGCATGGCCGGGACACACATTGCGCAGCGATGGCCCGGTGCGGAATCCAATTTCGCTCATTGATATCCTGCGCCTTCTTGGCATAGGTCGGGCCCCGTGGCAGCTTCATTGTCTCGATATTTGACCTGCCAGGAGATGCCGCTTGCGCCGCCATGCTGTCTTGCTTTGTTCGATCGTCATCGCTGTACTGAGCGCAGCGCCGGCTGCCGTAGCTGTGGACTCCGAGCGATGTCAGGCACTGTCGCGCCGCTATGAAGAAGCCAAGCCGCAGATCAGCGCAATCGAGGTGTCGCTGACCCTGTTTGCGGCGGTCGACGCCAACTGCATCGATCTGGCAACCAGATTGCTCGATCAGGGCGCATCGGTCGACGCGCGAGACCGGCTCGGCGCCCGTCCGCTTAGCCATGCGGCGAAATCGGGCCACCTTCAGATGGTTGACCTTCTCCTGGCGCGGGGCGCCCCGATCGACGCACGCAATCTCGCCGGGGCCACCGCACTGTATTTTGCCGCCGAGGGTAGCCATATCTCGATCGCGCAACGGCTGATGGAACGCGGCGCCGACGTCAAGCTGGCCGGACGCAGCGGGATCTCTCCGATCGCCGCCGCATCCTATGCCGGCAACGACGTGATCGTCGATGCATTGCTTGCCCGTGGCGCCGACGAACGGGCACCGGACGAAACCGGCAAGCCGCCGATTATCTATGCTGCGGCCGGCGCACGGCTCGACATCGTGAAGCGGTTGTTGGCGCGAAATATCGATATCAACGCCCGCTATTCCAACGATCTTACCTTGCTTATGTGGGCGTCCGGGCCGGATGAAAAAGCACCGGAAGCGCATGCGGTAAAGGTTGTTTCATATCTGCTGGATGCAGGCGCGCATATCGACGACCGGGATGACCGCGGCCGCACCGCGCTCATGATTGCCGCCGAAGGTGGCCACGAGGAAATCGCCGACTTACTGATGGCGCGAGGCGCCGATGCGTCACTCAAGGACAAGGCCGGAAAGCGAGCCGCGGACCTCACACGTCTGTCGTCACTGCGCGAACGGCTGACGCGCCCCTGAGGCCGCTAGAGACCCGATAAATATTCCGACAGCGCCGCCAGGTCGTCGGGTGAGGTGGCAATCATCAGGTCTGACATGCCGGGATTGTTGCCGCGAGCGCGGGTGCGGAAGTCGGCTGTCGTTTTTTCCAGGTATTCCCTGCTCTGACCCGCCAACCGGGGAACCGTGCCGTCACCCTGAAAATGGTCGAGATGGCAGCCGGTGCAACCGATCGAATGGTTGGCGCTCAGGGCCCGGTCCGAGACGTCCTTCGAGGCCCGGGGCTGGCCCAGATCAGGCCACGGCTTTTTTGCGAAATATTCCGCGATATCCATCATGTCCTGTCGTTCCATCGAGGCAACGATCGGCTGCATGACTTCGCTTTTGCGGTCGTTTCTTTTGAAATCGCGCAATTGAATATAGAGGTAGCCCGCCTGCTGTCCCCAGATGACAGGAATCGTCTTGTCGATCGGCTTGCCTTCCTGGCCGTGACAGCCGGTGCAGACCTGGGCCTTGTCTTCGCTACTTTGCGCGCCGGCGGGGAACGAGCGGCAAAGGCTCAAACCGAAACCGAGCCCAACCGCGACAACAAAAGTCCCCTTTGACTTCCCGATCATCGATCGATTCCCGTTCATAACGCGTAACAAAAGGGCGGGACCGCGGACGGCCCCGCCCCAATTCCTCCTGTCAGGCATTCTCAGTCGAGCGAGAAGGCGATGATGTTGTTACCGCGGTGAAAGTCGACCTGGGTGTTACCGCCCGCCCCGACCACGATATATTGTTTGCCACCTACCATGTAGGACGAGGGCGGCGCATTAACCCCGGCACCGGCGCGGAAGTTCCACAATTCCTTGCCGTCGGACGAGTTGTAGGCGGCGAACTTGCCGTTGCCTTCACCAGTGAAAACAAGACCGCCCGCCGTCGCGAGAATGCCGCCGATCATTGGCTCCGGCGTCTTGACCTGCCATTTGATCTTGCCGGTGTTGTAATCGACGGCCGTAATATTACCCGCCTGCGCCTCGGTCGGAATTGCCTTGAAGGCGCCGCCCAGCCACAACTTGCCATTCGGATATGGCGAGTTCTCGACAAAATAATTCATCGGCTGATGCAGGTTGATGGCGTAGGCAAGCGACTGCGCGGGGTCGGTGGCAATCGGCGACCATTCGACGCCGCCATTGGCACCCGGAAGCATGCGCGCACCTTCCTTGGTGGGCAGCACCCACATGTTCTCCTGCGGGACCATGGCTTCGGAGAACCGGATCAGGCTGCAGTCCTTGCGGTCGTGAACATAGACATGACCGGTCTTGCCGGCATGGATCACACCCGGGATGGTCTTGCCGTCCTTACCCTTTACGTCGACCAGTACCGGCGGGCTGACCGCATCCAGATCCCAGACGTCGTGAGCGATGTACTGGAAGTGGCAAGCGTACTTGCCGGTATCGAGATCGAGCGAAACCAGCGAGTCCGTATAGAGGTTGTCGCCGGGACGTATCGATCCATCGAGGTCGGGCGAAGGATTGCCGACCACGAAATAGATCCGGTTGGTGGCAAGATCGACGGCCGGATTCTGCCAAACGCCACCGCCGAGCTTCTGGTAGGGGTCACCGGTTTTGGCGAGTTGATCCTTTTCAGCCTGAATATTCCGGTGCATGTCACGGCCGGTAGCATCCTTCGTTGCCCAGACACCGACGCTGTTCTCCGGCACCGTATTAAACGTCCAAAGTAGTTTACCCGTTTTCGCATCGTAGGCCTTCACGAAGCCGCGGACGCCGTATTCGCCGCCGTTGGTCCCGATCAGAACCTTGTCCTTGATAACGGTCGGCGCCATCGTCTCGCTGTAGCCGGCCTCGGGATCGGCGATATCGGTTTTCCAGACGACATCGCCCGTCTTCGCATTCAGGGCCACCAGTTTGGAGTCGAGCGTGGCGACATAGACAAGGTCGCCGAGAATCTGGACGCCGCGATTGTTGGGGCCGCAGCAATAGGTCGTTATCGGTCCCATCTTGTGATTGTAGTGCCAGAGCTGCACGCCGGTTTTGGCGTCGAGCGCATAGACATGGCTGAACGACGTCGTCACGTACATGACGCCGTCGACGACGATCGGCGAAGTCTCGAGCGATTCCTTGACGTCGGTCTGGAATATCCATGCGACGTGAAGCTTCTTGACATTGTCGCGATTGATCTGCTTGGCGGGATGAAAGCGCGTCTGGGCATAATTGCCGTTGGTCAGCAGAAAGTTGGTTGCGTTCTTATCGGCCGTGTTGAGTTGCTCCTGAGTAACCGGAGAGACCGCCGCATGGCCCGATGCCGATTTGGTTTCCTGCTTGACTTCCTGCGCACTGGCGGCCGCGGTAAGCAAGCCGGCAAAGCCGCACAATGCGGCGTATACAATAGAAACTCTATTCATGTTCCGCCCCATATTTTGTCGTTGACCTCAACCGGCGCATCTTTAAATGGCCTGCCGGTTATCCTCAAATCTGACCCCATCGGACAGGTTTGACAAGGAGAAAACGCCAAATCAAAGGGGTTTGGAGACCCCCACGGCCGAACGTCCGCTCATTCGCGAAGCGAAAGCTGCGCCATCACTTCACAGAACCGATGCGAGCAGCTCGCGCTTGCGAAGTGTTTTGATTTCTTCACGACGCGCGCACCAGACTCCGCGGCGAGGAAAACTAGCATCCCGCTCTTGACGATATCGCCAGAGATAGTTGGCAATAATGCCGTCCCAGCCGTTTATTCCCAAAGCAGGCGCAGGCAACCCGTCATCGCCAGCGAAGCGACTGCCGCGAAAACTGCGTAACTAACGTTGGATTCGATGGCTTCAAAGACTTGCTCGATCATATTCCGCATTAGAATGCCTCAACCGGATTTGTGCAGCGCGTGCGGTGCGCCGGGTCCCCCCGCCTGTTCGACCGAGATCCAGGACACGCCGGGTATTGGTTGGTCGGCGAATCTCCATCCGGGGAAGTCTGCGACACAAATATTGCTGGATGGTTGATATCGTCCGATGAGGACGCGCGATCGTCATTGCCGGAAGATCGGTGGGCTTGGCAGGTCATGCCGGAATACAGGGCTTGCGGGTTGGCGCGCGGACAGACAGGCGAACGGGAACGTCGCCAACAGGCACGAACCTCGGCCAGCAAATCGCTTGCCGAGCGCATCACGTTGCGGCTTTATGTTCGGTGTCAGTGCGCATTCGTGATGCGGGCTCTCACACTTGATCACTTAGGCAAACGAGGTCATGGATCCGCTTGACGACATCAGCTCCAAGACAAATGCGCGTTCAGCGCTCCACGGAATTACGGCAGATCTGATTGCCGTGCTGGTCGCGGTGACGTCTGGAGAACCTCGCGTTTTGACGATTCAGGATCAGCGCGCCCTGCCCTCCGGTCCTTTCGAACTGGCCCATCGTTCGCTGCAATCGGGACTGCGCGCCTGGGTCGAGCGGCAAACCCGGTTGCCGCTCGGTTATGTCGAACAGCTTTACACCTTCGCTGATCGAGACCGCGCCGGCACCAAAGCCAAGCACGCGATCTCGATCAGCTACCTCGGCCTGACGCGGGAGCAGCCTGCGTCCGGGGAATACGAGGCGAACTGGCACAGTTGGTATGATCATTTCCCCTGGGAGGATCACCGGCGCGGCACACCGTCGCTGATAAAGCAAGCACTGCAACCAGGCCTCACCAATTGGGCTTCAGCTGCGCCGGAGCGGTCGGCGCAGCGCAATCGTCGTCAGCGGGCCGCCATACTATTCGGTTTCGAGGATCACGCCTGGAACGAGGAACTCGTTCTGCAGCGGTACGAACTCCTGTATGAGGCGAAATTGATTCCGGAGGCCGTACGCGGCTCCTCCACCACATCCAAAGCGGACAATGCGATCTCGTCAGCCGCATCCGGCAAATCCATGATCCTCGACCATCGCCGGATTTTGGCGACCGGAATCGCGCGGCTGAGGGCCAAAATCAAATATCACCCGGTGGTTTTTGAATTGATGCCGGACGAATTCACCTTGCTGCAATTACAACGCTGCGTAGAAGCCTTGGCCGGAAAGCCCGTTCACAAGCCGAATTTTCGAAGATTGATCGAGCAGCAAGAACTCGTGGAAGAAACCAGTCAAATGAGTCAGGGCACCGGCGGACGCCCCGCGAAGCTGTTCCGGTTCCGCCGCGCTGTCTTTGCGGAACGCGCGATTGCCGGGACAAAACTTCCGCTTTCCGGATCTTGACAGAGTTATACTCAGATGTAGTATATTATATGCTCAAACGGAGTATAATAGTATGCTGTCAATATCGGATGGGCGGCCTTCGGACGGTTTTTACGCGAAAGTTCGACGCGCGATACCTGCGATGGAATGGGCCGCCTTTGCGGAAGACATTGACGCGATAGTGGCGCTGAAGAAGAGCCGCAACGCAGTCATCCTTGCCCACAATTATCAGACTCCGGAAATTTTCCACTGCGTGGCCGACATTGTTGGCGACAGCCTCGCTTTGGCGCGCGAAGCGATGCTCGTGGAGGCGGATGTCATCGTTCTCGCCGGCGTCCATTTCATGGCCGAAACGGCTAAATTATTGAATCCGTCGAAGACTGTGCTGATTCCGGATCGCGGGGCCGGCTGCTCGCTTGCCGATTCGATCACGCCCGAGGACGTGCGGCTTTTGCGGCGGAGCTATCCCGGCGTCCCGATCGTGACTTATGTGAACACCTCGGCGGCGGTGAAAGCCGAGTCCGACATCTGCTGCACCTCGGGCAACGCCAGGACCATCATCGAATCTCTTGGCGTTGACCGCGTGATCATGCTGCCGGACGAATATCTGGCCAAAAACATTGCCGCCGAGACCAAGGTCAAAGTGATTACCTGGACCGGTCATTGCGAGGTGCATGAGCGTTTCAGCGCACAAGAGGTGCAGCAATTGCGCGAGGACCACCCCGGTGTCGTCGTGCTGGCGCACCCCGAATGCCCGCCCGACGTCCTGGCGGAAGCGGATTTCGCCGGATCGACGGCGGCGATGTCTTCCTACGTCGCAGCCAAACGACCGCCGCGGGTCGTGCTTCTGACGGAATGCTCGATGAGCGACAACGTCGCCATCCAGTACCCCGACCTTGAATTCATCCGCCCCTGCAATCTATGCCCGCACATGAAGACGATCACGCTCGGCAACATCCGCAGCGCGTTGGAAACGATGCAGCATCAGGTCACGATCGAAGAAAGTGTCGCAACGCGTGCACGCCTCGCGGTCGAGCGAATGTTGGCAGTGGTGTAAACAGGTTGCTCCCTTCAAGGACCAGTCTTCTCATCTAAAGGAACGCAATGACCCGCTCGCCCCTCCCAACCATCATGATCGAGCCTTTGGTTCGCATGGCGTTGCTTGAAGATCTGGGCCGCGCCGGCGACGTGACGACCGACACAATTGTGCCAGCAGACCACCGCGCCACGACATTTATTGTGGCCCGCCAAATGGGTGTTGTCGCCGGTCTCGATCTGGCCAGGCTCGCCTTCCAAATGATTGATCCGGCCATCGAGATGCGTGTGGAACGCAGTGATGGTGCGGCTCTGGCCCCTGGCGACGTGATCGCCATAATCACCGGCCCCGCGCGGGGCATCTTGACGGCGGAACGCGTTGCGTTGAATTTCCTGTGCCGCCTTAGTGGAATTGCCACGGCGACCGCGTCTGTGGTTGCAGCGGTCCGGGACTACAAGACGAAGATTGTCTGCACGCGCAAGACAACGCCTGGCCTGCGCGCAGTCGAAAAATATGCGATCCGTATCGGCGGCGGTAGCAACCATCGGTTCGGCCTCGACGATGCCGTGCTTATCAAGGACAATCATGTCGCCGCCGCCGGCAGCGTAACCGAGGCGTTGAAGCGGGCCAGAAGCGGCGTCGGCCATCTGGTCAAGATCGAACTCGAAGTCGATACGCTCGATCAGCTGCGCGAGGCGCTCGATCACGGTGTGGATGCAGTGCTTCTCGACAACATGGACCTGGGTACGCTCGCGGAAGCGGTCACAATGGTCGCTGGTCGGGCGATAACTGAAGCCTCCGGTCGCATCGTGCCTGATACAGCGCCCCAAATTGCCGCAACTGGCGTCGACATGATCTCAATCGGCTGGCTCACCCATAGCGTCGGCGTGCTCGACATTGGACTCGATTTTCAAGCGGGGTGATTTGAAGCAGCGAGCTAAGCTATCGGGGTTGTTGCGATCGACCCCAGTGGCAAAAGAAAGCCCCACAATCCATTCAGATTGCAACACGGCGGCGGCGGTCACAACAAGGATTGATCAACTTCCGCTACTTGGCGCGGTGCTGCGCCAGCGGATCGATGAAGGTACGAACTTTCCCGGACAGATGATGACGACGCGGATAGACACCTTCATCGCAAATTCCGCCGGACGGTAACCCGACGGCAGGCTAATCAACCGGCCCGAAGCCCATACCGGGCCCCTCACATCGCCTCACACTCATGAGAGATATGAAACGCTTCACATTCGTCAGCAACAGTTAGCGCTAATAGGTGCCGGGGCTGCTTAACGAGGAGGTCCCGATGCGCACACCACTCGGCAACGACAAGCGCGGCGAT
>Ga0210394_10004200_pt1 | contig 17056 bp, 15 predicted proteins | sample IncBWC12MmetaG_FD_160121 | JGI IMG/M metagenome (GOLD analysis project Ga0210394, IMG submission 160121) | Forest soil microbial communities from Barre Woods Harvard Forest LTER site, Petersham, Massachusetts, United States - Inc-BW-C-12-M | ecosystem: Environmental > Terrestrial > Soil >... | reverse complement strand
GCGCCCTGAACCAGCCCATCGCTTCTTTGTGGCTCGGCTGATCTTCGCTCTAGCCGCAGCTGACAAAACTCGCTTTTTGACGCGAGTCGCTTCTCGGCTCGCCGAACACGAGGTCCGTATTCCATTCTTTGGAGCGGCGGCCAAAAAGTGGCGTCACGCCGGCTTCAAGTTCCAGCCAATGTTCGGCGGGGGTAAGGAAACGAACGCGAATCGGAACAATAAGGAGACCGGCCGGGTCAAAAACGGAATTCGTAGCGCTCCTCGTGCCGCTTCTCATCACTGTGATCCCTTGCAAGCCACCGTTCCAGTTGCTCCTTCAACTTGTACCGATTGTTCCGGAGGGGCGGCTGCAACGCCGCGAAAACGTGGGGCTTAGTGGAGTAGGTTAAAATTCGACCCCCACTGCCTTGCGGGCTCCTCGGGTTGGTTCGGCGGTACGCCGTCACGGGATGTGAGAGTGGTCAGCACCAGAGCCCGCTCTTGGATTCCCGATTTCCAAACTGTGGGGGAACGTAAAGTATTCCCAGCATCCCTCTGACTGATTCGCAGTATTTCGTTTCCCTCCGATCTGAGCAATTCTCCGAGCGATTCGATTTTGTTCCGAATCTATTCCGATGAATCGAACGCCACAGCGCGCCGCCCGGGCGGTCATTGAGCGGAGCCGCGCGCAAACGCCGGTGCTTTGGACGGCGTTGCTGGCCATGGCTGTGTCTTTCTCCGCTCTTGCCGCACGCGCCCAGACTTTTAGCTCGCCTCTCAATATTTCGAACGATGGCGCGGGCAATGCTCCACAGTTGCTGGTCGACTCCAGCGGGAATATCGATATAGCCTATGCGGAGCGGACGGGAACGAGTACCGCCGGTGGCGTTCGGTTTGTGCGGTCAAGTGACCGAGGTAAGCAGTTCTCGAAACCAGTAGACATCGCTGAGAGTGATGCAAGCTATTTCAGCATGGCGCTGGAATTGGATTGCACCATTGACGTCGCTTACTTCCAAAGCGGCGACGTGTTTTTCAGCCGATCGAGTAATTGCGGGAAGAGCTTCACACCGACGAACGTCACAAAGAGCAACGGCACGCTGGGGCCCGTACAGAGCATCCGGACGGTGGTTAATCAAGGGGCCGCGCAGATCGCCTGGGTAGGAAGCGATCTGAAGCTCTATTACGCTCGCCGAAACTCCGATGGCACTCTTACTGTGCCCGTCGTTTTGTTCACACAGGGGGAGGGTAGCGTAGGCCTTTCCCCAATGGCCATAAGTAATGGCCCTACAGACATGCTGTGGACGGCCGGAGCATTCAGCTGTCAGTTATATTTCCTCAATTCGTTTAATGGAGCGCAGCCAGTGCAAGTCTTTCCGCGAGGCGAAGATTCGTGTGGGGCAGTTCCATTCGTCGTGGATCCTGCGGACAACGTGAACATTGCCTGGCAGGACTTCGATGTCAACGGTTCGCACGTCGTCCGATTTGTCCGCTCCGTCGGGCAAAACGGGAACTTTACCGCTCCCAAGAGTATTTTCGACGGCTCGAATCCCCAGATTGCTGTCCGTTCGAGCGGGGGAATCGGGCTGGCTTGGGCGTCCGGAGCGAATATTGTGTTTAGCGATTCGACTGACGGGGGCAATACGTTTTCCGCCCCGGTGAACGTTGCCGTGGCGCCGAACGGCTCCTCAGTTTCCGGACCGCAGTTGGTGCTCCACGGCGCCTTCGTTGATATCGCCTGGGGGCAAAGCCCCGTTTCGGGACAAGGCTCCGACCTGTGGTTCCGCCAGTCAGCCGACGGCGGATCGACGTTCTCGACGCCCATCAACGTCACGAAAAATCAATCATCACCGTCGGCAGTGCATATGATCGCCGACTCTGCCGACAATATTTTGATGGTTTGGTCCGGAACGGTCAGCAACGGCCGCGATATTTTCTTTGCCAGGAGTGCAGCCGCCAGCGGTTTTACGATCAGCGCGGCGCCAACTGCATTGGCTGCGCTGCCCGGTGGATCCGCGATGGCGCAGGTGACGCTGACGGCAACGGGCGGGTTCGATCAGGCTGTGAATCTCAGTTGTGGCAATCTGCCTCAGGGCGCGGAGTGCTCGTTCAATCCGGCAACGGTGACGCCTGTCAACTCGGGCACACTCGTGACTCTGACGCTCACCATTCCGCCGACGTTCCCGGCAGGCAGCTTCCCCTTTACCATCAACGGTTTCAGCCCCACAATCGGTCAGTTTCTGGACATGCAGGTAAACGTGGTCGTGCTCACGAGCTCGGTGACGCCCTCGGCCGCGACCATTCCCCTGGGTGGCACTGCGAGTTTCGCGGTCACGGTGATCGGCACCGGCAACTTTGCCGGACAATTCAATCTCAGTTGCACCGCGCCCGCGGGTGTGACGTGCACGTTCATTCCCCCTTCGTCTTTCGTGCCGATCAATGGCAGGGTCACTTCAACACTCACCGTGCAGATCTTGAGCTTACCTGCCACCGGGAGCGCACCCCAGAATCCGGGGGAGATTTTTCCGCCTGAGCTGCCGATGGCGCAAAGGGTTCTGTGGGTTTCCGGTGTAGTACTCCTACTGGTGAGTGCGCTGGTGTTCGTGTTTTTGTCTGGTACGAAGCGCGGCGGCCTGGTCCTTGCGCGAAGCATGGCGAGCATCTTCCTGACCGCGGCGGTCGCGGCGCTTATGCTCTCCTGCGGAGGCGCGACCACCACATCGACTTTGAGCGCGGGCGGCACGACGAGCGGCGGCGTCACCAGCGGCATCGTGCCCGTCACCTTCCCGCTGACGGTTTCGGCTCTGTCCGGCGGGAGCGTGGTCAATGTCGGGACCGTATCCATCACGGTGCCATAACGATATCCGCAATGTTGTTCTGGAAGATCGAAGTGTGGCGGGCCAGTGCTAATAGGCCATGGCGCTCCGTGTAAAGAGTGGGCCGGGCGCTTTGCCTCCGTCACAGTCCTTTGTACATTTTGAAGAAATGTAAAGGCACCAAAGGAGTCGGCTCCAAAAGGCTCCAATTGAATAGGGACGGCGGCGCTACGCCATGTCTTTTGCGAGACTTAGATTGTGAGGACTCGATTTCGACCCCCACCGCCCCTACCAATCTCGCGCAGCGAAAGAACTTAGCGCCGCGCAAGTCAGCAAAACTCGCTTTAGTCAGCAATTGAGTCTCCGCTGATCCTGGAGGGAGTGGAGTTCGCATTCATCTACGGCGGGCCTGCGAATTTCGGCATAGCTGCACCGAAGGACGCTTTTCCGAAAGCCAAAGACGCTGCGTTGAAGGCTCTGGCGATGGACGACACAATTACTGAGGCTCACGCGTCATTGGGGTTTATCAAAACGTTCTACGACTGGGATTGGTCAGGTGCGGCGGAACGGGATTGGGACAATGTCTGCCTTGCCATGCAGTTAAGCCAGTCACTCGGGCGGAACCAGTATTCGGCTTTTGTGGGGAGGAACAATTGAAATCATGGCTGAGACCGTCTTAAACAAGCTAAACCAGCTTGACGCTGGTTCATGAGCACGACAAACTCTTCTTGTTTTGTTTTCCGATTTTTCCGAGTGGTGTCGAAGTGCTCGATGTCCTCAAATCCCAGCTAGCAATCCCGCTCGTGGCTATTTCTTTGTTTATGACGGCTTGTAAGGGCAACGTAGCAACCAGCGGCGGCGCAGGAACTGGCGGCGGGGGTCAGACCGCGGTGGGGCCTATGCTGATTTCGCCTTCGGCGAACGGAGGCATCGCGAACGGGCGTTCGACGGCACCAGCGATGAGCGACGACGGTAGGTTTGTGGCATTTTCCTCGACCGCGACGAACCTGCTCGCGATAAGCACGCTGGGCGGTCCAACCGTACAATCGATCTACGTCAGGGATACCTGCCGGGGTGGAACGGCCGGCTGTGCGTCTATGACATCTTTAGTGGCCGTAGCGGAAAACGGCGCCGTACCCAATGGCCCTTGTGGGATTTCGGCCGACCAGCCAGTGTCCGTGAGCACCGAAGGGCGCTATTACGCTTTCGCCTGCACCGCGACTAACATGGTCGCCGGGGCAAATAACGGCCACTCGCAAGTTTTTCTGCGCGACACTTGCCTGAATGGTGGCGCTTCCTGCGTCCCACACACTATCCTGATCTCACAAAACATCAACAGTGCGCAGGGGGACCAGGACAGCACAGAAGTGGCGATCAGCCCGAATGGTCGTTTCGTGGCGTTCACGTCTTTGGCAACGAACCTCGTCGTTACGAACATCCAACCGAATGTTGTCCACATCTACTTGCGCGACACGTGCAATGGATTGCCTGGGAGCACCGGCTGTGCGCCGCAGACGGTGCTGATCTCGCAAAACTCGGCAGGCATCCCAGCCAACGTCAATAGCGTGGGCGGAAACGATCATCCCTGGGTGGATAACTCGGGCCGCTTTGTGGTCTTCGATTCACCGTCGACGAATTTGGATCCGAAAGCGACGGCCACTCTGTTTCAAGTTTATGTTCGCGATACGTGCGGCTTCCCACCCACAGCCGTTCAGGGTTGCACGCCGTCGACCAGGCTTGCTGTGCTCAACAACTTAGGATTCGAACCGAACCAGTCAACCAGCCAGGCAGAGATTTCCCCGGACGGGCGGTATATCGTTTTTGCCGGGCAGGCCACGGATCTGCTGAACGGAGGCCCAGTGCTCAACGGCAAGCAGCAAATCTTCGTCCGCGATGCGTGCTTCGGCGCACTCATGGCATGTGTGCCTGCGAATACGCTTATTAGTATCGGCATTGATGACGCTGCCGGCAACGACGACAGCCTCTTGCCGTCGATCAACTCAACCGGCCGGTTCATTGGCTGGAATTCCAAGGGAAGGAACCTGGCTGCTAACGCCACGGACAACTTTGCCGACGCATTTGTGCGCGACACGTGTCTTGGCGTGCAGGGATGCACGCCCACCACTGTTCTCATTTCGAAGACCGCCCAGGGTCAGGAAGCGAACGGAGACAACAGTCTGACTCAGTCTAAGGTTCCGCTGTCCAGTGATGGCAAAGTGGCGGCCTTCGCATCGTCGTCGAGAAACTTGGCGCCAAATTCGACCGGTTCGAGCGATATTTTCTTCACGCCCACCAGCTTCTAGGAGTGCGGCGGAGTAGCCGCTGTGTCCCGCGAACCTCTGAGCCGACCTAAAATGCTAGCGGAAGCTGGATGACCGTCTGGGCCCCTTGCCGACTGCCAACGCGATTCCGGGGGGATCGTCGGCGACTCGGAGACTATCGCAAGGCGTCGCGGCTCTTTCTCGCCAACGTGGAACAACCGCGATGGCGTCAATAAACTGTGGATCACTGTGCCCAATTTTGTGCCCCTGTCCTTCGCCTCTTCTGCACTCATCGTAGACTCCTTCTGGAGAATCTCGTTCTTCGCCAACAACTGGCGGCACTGAAGCGGAGGCATCCGAGGCCCAGGCTCGAAGCATTCGATAAGCTCTTCTGGATTTTGGCGCGGAGGTTCTGGCCGGGATGGAAACAGGCTCTCATCGTGGTGAGCCCGGAGACGGTGGTACGTTGGCACCGATCGGGATTCGCACTCTATTGGCGTCTCATCTCCAGAACCCGCCGGTTGCTTGGCAGAAGACGGATTTCGAAGGAAATCCGCGACCTCATATTTAGAATGGTGACGGAGAACCCGACCTGGGGCGCACCCCGAATACATGGTGAGCTCTTAATGCTGGGCTTCGATATTTCCGAGAGGACTATCTCCCGTTGGATACGCCTCGCGCCCAGAGATCCCGAGCCGGCCAAACGGTGGCTTGCCTTCTTGCGAAACCATCGCGAAGCCATTGCCGCCATGGACTTCTTTACCGTACCGACCCTCACTTTCCAGGTGCTCTACTGCTTTTTCGTCATCAGCCACGACCGGCGGCGAGTGCTGCATTTCAACGTCACAGGGCATCCGTCCAGCACGTGGATCGTGCAACAGTTGCGGGAGGCCTTCCCTGATCAGTTGGCTCCTCGATTTCTGATTTTTGATCGGGACGCCAAGTATGGCTGGGAGGTCCTGATCGCGGTGCGCTCGATGGCCATCCGTCCGGTCCGGACCTCGTTCCAAAGTCCTTGGCAGAACGGTGTCGCAGAGCGGTGGGTGGAAAGTTGTCGGCGTGATTTGCTAGATCACATCATTGCGGCCAACGAACGCCACCTGAAGCGGCTGTTATCCGACTATGTCCGCTATTACCATGAGGATCGCACTCACCTCGGCCTGAACAAAGAGACGCCGGCGGGCCGATTTCGGTCAACGGGCCAAGGTGCGGTCGTGTCTCAAGCGCGGTTGGGCGGCTTGCATCATCGCTACTACCGAGCTGCCTAATAAAGAGGACTAGCCACTCGCGAACTAACAGTGGACGGCCCGAGCTGACTTACGTGCTGGCAACGCCGCAGTCCAGTCGTCGGTCCGAATTTTTCCGATCTTTTCCGTGCACGCCCTATTGTCACGTAGTTCCGACCCGCCGCTCGTGCCGGTGAATCGCAGCGTTTCATGCAGACGGAGTTTTGGCGAGAGACACGGGTTACTGAAATTCGCTCTGAGCCTGAAAGCAAGATTCAATCCCTACCGAGACTCGGTGGGCTGCACCATCGTTATGTGGTGGCAGCGTAAACTCAAAGAGCGATTCTTCTGACTGAAGACCAAACTCTTTTTTTAACCCCGCCGAGGCATGGTTCACGTTTTCAGCGAGCATCTTTCGCCTGTCGAAGAATCAGCCAGCAATAAAAAAAACCGAAGGGCGCAACGATTTGGCGAACTACAGGTATAGAGCTTGGTCTCCCCATCAGCGTCCTTGACGAATTGGAATGGTGGGTTTTTCGTTCAGGAAGCGCTGTCGAAAGCTCAGTTCATCCGAGATCGTGTAGATTGTCTCGGTCATGATCCCATCGTTTTTCAGCTTGAAGGTCAGCTCTCCGTCCCACGGCCTTGCGTAAGCCTTGGGGTCGTCAAACGTGAAGTGAAACACGAGCGTATTAGGATCGGTTCGTCGGATGCGCTCGATCATGTGCAGATCTTCGCTGTGCGGATGCCCGATGGGGTCGAGCCACGTGGAATCCTTGAAGCCCACCGAATCCACGACCAACGTGTCTCCCTCCCATCTGCCCACCGACTCGCCGAACCACGAAATGTCCGGAACATCCGAGTGCGGCCGATTCAGCGCAATCTGTCGCCACGATTTGTTGTATTCCCATAACTGGTAAATGTAATCCGGCGTTTGGACGATCTTGAACTTCATCGGATGTATCGAGGCGCGCGGATATCCGTCCGGGTCCGCGAATTTCAATGCCGGGTCCGTTGTGTTTTCGAACGTCTGATTTGGGCCCGTGGCTGGCCGCTCTGATTTCATTTTCGCCAGTGCCCAGGGCGTATATGGAATATCTCCTTCGGCCCCCGGCTTCTGCGCCATCGGATCGGAAGGACTCAGCGATTGAACTGCTTTGCCCAGCCAGATGCCCGATAAATCCGGCACCTGCGCAGCAGGTTTCGTGCCACCGCGGCCGGAGCACCCGGAAATGACTCCGAAGATCCCCAAGATCGCCAGTCCCCATAGAGGGCGTGATCCGCACAATCGCTTTCTCATTTTCCGACGTTCTCCGCCGCGCTTAGCCCGCCGAGTTCCCGGCCGTCAGCCTTCACCAGCTTAATCAGCCGTCCCACGCTGCCGCCCCTCAAGGATGGGTTGAAGGTCACCTTGATCATCTCGCCCGCCTCAAGGGTCTTGCGGTTCCAGCCGCCATTCACCATCACCGGCGTCGAATTCGCCTCCAGAATCCAATGCTTCACCTTGCCTTTGTCATCTTTCGCGTCTATCCCGATCTCTACGTGAGGATTCGTCCACTGAAAGTCCGTGACTGTCGCCTGGGTCATCACTTGCTTGGACATGTCATAGAGTGAGCCGCCTCCGTGGTGCGCGAATAGCGGAATAGCAGACAGCAGTAGGCCAACGGCGAGCGCCATAGCTTTCATCGTCCCCTCCAGTCTGAAGAAGCAAAACGACTCGCTCGAAAAATCCGGCCTATTCTATCCTTCTCCGCTTCCAACGGCGAAACTCCGAGCAAAAAATCAGCCCCCTGTCACAGCCCCAAACGCGTTCAGGGGAACAGGCGCAGCAGATTCAACGGGAGTTTAGCGAGCACGAATACCTTAGATTAACTCGCGGCAGCGGGTACAACAAACTGATTGGCGACTCCGCTGCTGAAGGGCGAAAAGGGCGAACACCAGTTTCCTCCCAATCTTCGGGTTTGGCGTTCCGCAGATGAACGAAGCTCCCCACTAACGCCGGAGCGTGGTGGTCTTTGGCTCTGAAAATTTCCGCTGGAATGCGCAAGGAAGCTGACGACACCTCCGCAACAAATACTAGCTGGCGCTCCACCCGGACATTCCCTTGTGACCAGACATTATCACTGCTTGACCGCCCCGTGGTGCCGTGATATGAGACGGCAAGCTTCGGGTGTGATTCCTCAATTTGTGGGGACTTATGAATTCTTTACAGGGGCTCTTTTCATTTGTGGGAGCCAGCGTAAGTCGCGCCAAGTACTTGGCTGCAGCGACGATTGCTGCGTCTCTGTTTTGCCTCACGCTATTCTCACAAACCAATCAAGGACGCATTCAAGGCGCCGTCTTCGATCAAACTGGCGGGGCGATTGCAGGCGCCACAGTAACGGTCACCGACGTCGCGCGAGGCGTAGCGCGAACATTAACCACCGATGGCGCCGGTGAATATTCCGCTCCCGGCCTCCTGCCGGGCACCTACACGGTGCGTGCGGAGGCGAAGGGCTTCAAGGTAGTAGAGCACACTAACGTGCTCGTGCAGGTGGGCCAAGACATTCGGGTCGACTTGACGCTGCAACCTGGCGAGCAGACCCAGACGGTCACTGTGACTGCGGAAATTCCCCTGGTTGAAACCACGAACGCCACGTTAGGAGGCGCGCTCAGCAACGAGACGATCAACGACCTGCCGCTGAACGGCCGTGACTTCACGCGCATGATTCAACTCCGACCCGGAGTCGTGAGTTATCCAGGTGGCGGAGATCATTCCGACGTTGCCAACGGCTTCACCAGCCAGGACGGGATGTGGTTGCTGGATGGGGTCATGGCCTACAACGCGATCAATGGCGGTCAAATGATTAACTTCCGGTATCAAGCCGGAACCGCGTCGAGCACTCTGCCGGTTGATGCCATCCAGGAATTCAATCTCCAGCAAAATCCCAAAGCGGAATATGGCGGGGCGATCGGAGCCTACGTCAACGTTGGACTGAAGTCGGGCACGAACAGTATTCACGGCACTGCCTACGCTTTTGGTCGCGACACAGCGCTGGATGCCCGCAACTACTTCGACACGCCAACCCTGTCGAATGGAACACCGAACCCTAAGACGCCGGTGACCCTTGAGCAGTACGGTGCCACGGCGGGCGGACCGATTATCAAGGACAAACTCTTCTGGTTCGTGGGCTACGAAGGAGAACAATTGTCGGTTGGGGACATCTTCGTGGGCGGCGCACCCGCCAGCGTCTCACTCACAACGTTAGGTCAGCCTGCTAATCCAAGTGCGAGCATTGTGGATGCATGTAACGCTATTGGCCGGGCGAACGTGAACCCACTGAGCGCTCAACTGGCCGGACTTCCCACTGGAAGCTGCATTCCACAGCCGGCTTCATCCACGGTTGAAAACCTCTTCCCATTCAACCCTGGGACTAACCCGGCAGAGGCAACCGCCTTTTTGCCAATTGTGAATAACACGACCACGGAAAATAATGGCATCGTAAAAGTCGACTATCACCTCAGCGATCACCATCAAGTGAGCGGTTCATTTTTTATCGCGGACATGCCGAGCGCAAGATGGGTCACATCGCCCGACCAACTCACGGCATTGATGCAAAATCTTCTTACCGTGCGGACGAAGGTCTTTGGGAGCAACTGGAACTACACTCCAAACTCCAGCTGGGTGAATGCGTTGAACATTGGCTGGAACTCAATGACGCAGCTCGATACGGGGCCGGATAATAAACAGAATCAGCAGGCTGCGTACCCGAGTGGTTTCGGCATCCCTAATGGCGTTACAAATCCGGTGTATTACGGGGTCCCGTACGTCCAGATTACGGGCTTGCCTAATTTCGCGTTGGGACACGGTCGTTTTTCCCAAACTCGCGGACCTGCCGGTACCGTTGAAATTGGCGATAACGTTTCGTATTTGCGCGGCCAGCACTCATTTAAATTCGGGGGAGAGTTTTTCTACATAACTTTTCCCGACAACAGTTATAACTTCGCCCAGGGCCAGATCAGATTCAGTCCTGTCACTCCCTCATCGGGACCGCTGGCAGGACAGCAAGTGTCGGGATTGGAGGCCTATCTTCTCGGAATACCAAATAATGGGCAAATTCTGACCGGGAACCCGCAACTCTATCAGCGGGATGCGTACGGCGCAGGCTTCTTTCAGGATGATTGGCGAGCCACCAAGACGTTAACTCTGAACATCGGCATACGATACGAATACGCGAGCCCACCTTGGGAAAAGAACAACGTTTATGGCGGATTCAGTGCCAGCACCGGTATGACACAAGGCCTTGGAGTCAATCCCGACTATAAAAACTTCTCGCCCCGTATAGGCCTGGCATGGGACGTGAAGGGGGACGCCAAGACCGTCGTCCGTGCCGCGGGTAGCGTCATGTATCCAACGGCGTATTTCTGGGGCAATAGTTTGGGCGGAGGCGCCACTGGCGTTCCCTTCGGATATGACATCGTTGTTAACGGTGTCACCACGCCTGGCTCACAAGTCGGCTCCGGTACCATTGTCTTCTCGCAACAGCAACTTCAACCTGGCTGGAATACCACCGGCCCCATCTTCCCCACCAGCGGCGGCAGACTGCAGTGCGGAGATGGAGCGGGGACAGACCCAGGGCCCTGCAGCACCCTTTATGTGGATCCCAATATACGTACGCCCGGTGTCGCCAACTGGAACCTCGACATCCAGAGGGCCTTGACGGACAACTTCACTCTGGACGTCGCCTACGTCGGCAACCACGGCTGGGGCGAACCTCGCCCAGTCGACATAAACCAGCCTCCGATTGGCGCTGGATGGTTTGGCCCAAGTGGTGCGGCTGCCGCCTGTCTGGCAAGCGCCCCCGTTTACAACAATTGCAGCCCCTCGAACGCGGATATCACGGCGGCGGAACCGTTCGGAGCCAAGTTTCCTTACTTGCAGTACATTGTCGAGACTGCAAATGTGGGCGTTTCCAACTATAACGCCTTACAGGTGACACTAACCCAGCGGCGTTATCACGGGCTATTCTTCCTGGCTGGCTATACCTATGCTCACGGCCTTGACGATTTTTACGGTACGCCGCCAGGTAGAGGGGGAGAACAGAGTAACGTGAATCCTGGGCTGGACTATGGGACGAGCGACTACAACATAAAACATCGCTTCACATTCTCGCTCACCTACGCCCTCCCAGGGAGGAGATCACCAGCGCAGTTGCTTCAGGGCTGGTCAGTCAATTCCGTCGTGACTATACAGAGTGGTCTGCCGTGGGGCGTGATGGACACCTCGGACGACTTCCCTGGAACCGCTGAACTTCATAACGGTGCTCAGACTGTGTGGGATTATACGGGGCCTCTCTCCGCCTTCACGTCCAACCAGAACCCGATTCCTTGTTTCGGCCCCGCGACGGGCTGCACTCCTTTTGCTGTGAATTCCTCGGGTGTGCCGCAGCCCCCCGCGGCATGTATGAGTGCCGCTCAGGCCAATGGCCCGCTCGCGGTCGCGTCCCTTATAGACCTCGGGTGCTACACGCAAAACGGTGGGGTTTTGACTCCCCCAGCCTACGGTAGCCTCGGGACGATGGCTCGTAACATGTTCCGTGACTCCGGTTTCCGGGATTGGGATTTTTCGGTACTGAAGGACTGGAAGGTGAAAGAACGGCTCACCGCGCAGTTCCGAGCTGAGTTCTTCAATATTCTCAACCATCCTAACTTCGCGAATCCCTATGGAGCGTTTACTACGTACTACAACAACGATCCGTCGGGTGGCTTAGGGTTCGGCTGCGGATGTATTACGCCCGACGCGGCGACCGGCAATTTCGTACTCGGATCGGGTGGCGCTCGCGACATTCAGTTGGGCTTGAAGCTGATTTTCTAGTTACTGCGAGCACGAATTAAAAAGAGGGGCCAGAGAAGGTCTGGCTTTTTGCGCAAAAGGGCGGCGAGGGCGAACTAGGCAATGAATTGGCATGCAGCGGGTGGAAGCGATTTGCTGCGAGAATTTCGTCGCCCCTGCCGCGAATCGCTGCGGATCTACTCCCGGCCGCGAGCGTATATGGAAAGTAGGCGGACGGCCAGACGATCCTGTTGTTTCGAGTTCTGGTTTGAGATGGAAACAGCGGCTACGGGCGACGCTCGTGGACGTTGAGCAAACCTATCGGTTTCAGCCAACGCTGGCAATTTTGGGGTACCGGGCATCCACTGCCCTTCTGCGCGATTGGGAATCGCGGGGCGATTGCCAGATTGCGACAGCAGGCCTAAGATTACGCCCATAGCGACCGCTAAGGTAGGGCGCTCGTGAAAAGATGGCTTTTGATGTCAGCGATTTTTGCCGCGGCGATTTCGCCTTGGGCGTCACGCTGATGGAAGGCGCAGGGCGAGTGCGGTTCAAATCGGAAATTAGGAGGTAGCTCTTGAGGGGCAAATTCCTGATCTTCTGGGCTCTGAGCATTGGCGTTTTGAGTCTTTCTATTCGGCTGTCCGCACACCACGGCAATGCGGCTTACGACTCGACAAAGCAAGTTGACCTCAAGGGAACGGTCATGCAATTTATATGGGCGAATCCCCATTGCGTGCTTCTCTTCGATGTAACCGATGAGAAGGGCCAAGTTGTGCATTGGATGGCGGAGTCAGAAAATCCTACAACCATGACGAACCTCGGCTGGCTCAAGAGTTCCTTCAAGCCCGGCGATTCGATGACCCTAAGAGTGATCACCGTCAAGAATGGCAGGCCCATCGGACGCATCGTCTGGGCCGAAACGGCTGACGGTACGAAGCTGTGTGGTGAACCGGGTGCGAAGCTCCCCCTGTGCGGGGAGAGGTAGGCGGCGACTATGCGAAAGCGTATTGTCGCTCCCGTGGTTGCAGCCGCCGTGATGTTATCGGCGCCGCTTATGCGCTCTCAGACTCGTCGCGACGGTTGGGAGCAGCCCGTCAAACCGGCCGTAAAAGGCCAGAAATCCGAACCCGCCCGGGTACACGATATTTCGGGGATCTGGGACCCGGGCCTCGCCGCCGGAATCCAGGCGCTTGGCGCTAAAGCGATGCCGGACGACGGAACCCCGGAACATCGCCCTCCCTTCACTGCGTTGGGCTTGGAGAAGTTGAACCAAACCAAGCCCAGTAATGGATTCCGAAGTACGCTCGCTCCGGAGTCGAACGATCCCGTTATCGCTGGCGATCCTCAGGGCATGCCCCGCGAGGACCTTTTCGAACTGCGTACCGTGCAAATCTTCCAGACGCCGGTGGCGATCTATCTGTTGTATCAATTTGGCAGGGTCTGGCGTGTAATCTGGACCGACGGTCGGGAAGTTCCCCAAGACGCCGAACCGCGTTGGTTCGGTTACTCGGTGGGTAAGTGGGTAGATGACCATACACTCGTCGTCGAAACCACCAAACTCGACGAAAGAACTTGGATCGACCACGCCGGCCGTCCGCATAGCGATAAACTCCGCGTTGAAGAAACCTTTCATCGCGTCGACCGCGACCATCTCGAGCTTTCCGTCCTGATCGACGATCCAAAGATGTACACCAAGCCGTGGGTCGCTCTCGACAAATTCGCCTTTGACTTGGAGCCGCAAACTTTCGATGTTCGTGAAATGTTCTGGGAGCCCAGCGAATTCCAGACCTATAACAAACTGCTCGGCGACGAAGCCGCTGGTACCGATAAGTAGCCTGCAAAGTTTCGCTTGCGAATACGCAACCTGAGCTCCGGCGAGCGGTCGCACATTCGGTGGTATCTGTCGGCATGAGCGACGCGCAGAAATCGAGTGCGCGTTCACGGCATGGGATTCACCTTCGCAAATCGCTAAAAGCGGCGCAGGATTCTGCTGAGGCACGCTGTTGTTTGATACTGTCTTATCGATCGTTATTTCGGCCACGCGTTTTATGAGAATGTTCTTGGTGATCCGCCTAAACTCACCTTCTTTCGTCCTCGAGAGCGCGATAAGAAGGCCACTTGGAATTGATGGGAATCTATACGAAGGAACCCTTGAGCCGCCAAAAACCCTGGTTGTAGATCAACCGTAAAACACTTAAAACAGGAATCGCAAAGATCTTCAGTGCATTTCCAAGATCAGTCGAAATCTGTATGAACACGACATCGTTAGCGAGATAGCCCCAATACTTGCGAAGTTCTGAAATATCAGAGTAATTGGAGGTTAAGTAACGATAGATCGTCTCGTAGGCACTGACTATCCGCTCCAAAGAGCCGAAACTCGCGATCCCGGCGATGCGAATTCCCGCTCGGACTTCCGCTGGTTCAGCATCCAGTTGAACGATCTTAGTAACGACTTCGCCAGCGTTCTCGTATCGGGGCTCCAGTTTCAGGCTTGTCTGAGTATTGCCCTGAATGTCAACGTAGCTCGTCGAGATCAATGCGGTCAAAGCCTGGACCTGCGGTTGTCCGCGAAACAATTGCTTGAGCGCACAAAGTAAAAGGAAAAAAGTCGTAAGCCGCTGTTGGCCATCAATAACTTCAAACCGGGTCTTCTGTTCAGGGTCGGCGGCTGACACCAGCACGGTCCCTACGAAATACTCCCGGGCCTTACCGGAGTCGATCTGCTCGTCTATATCTTCCAGCAGTTGCTCGACCTCTTTCTCCGTCCACACATACTCGCGTTGATAATCCGGTACCACGTAAAAGCAGTCACGAAAAGCCTCTGCAATACTGTATTTGTAATTTTCAATCTTCGCCACGGACGATCTCCGAACGGCTTAGAAGATAGGCATCCTTCTGGGGCCACGGATGTTAGCTTCCGGCGAGTAGCTGCGCAATGATGGTTTAGACAGTAGCGACGTGAAACATACTAGCTGCGGCCCACCGAAAACAGCTGGTTCTGGCGGTCTAAAAAACCGCGGAACGCTGCTCCTGTTTTCAGCACTTTACATTGCATTACACGCGGAGGTTTTTGGCGGGATTGCGCGGAGGATGTATTCAAACGTCCCAAACTATCAAATGCAACATTACATAATTACTCAGAGGTTGGACCTCCACACGAAAACCCATTAGAAACAGCCAGTGAGCGATAAAAAATGCAACAGAACCGACATTCTGTTGCAGGTTAGACGGGGTCACGAAAAGCCAGTTTCCGATACAGCACTAGGACTTATCGGACGTTTGCCTCATGAACATATTGTGCGGGCCAAGGAGCGGGCGCGTGCCTATTTGAGAGCTTGTCTCATCAGATAAGTTGAAAGTGGACAGAACACTTGCAGGCGGGTCTGTCGATGCGAATCAGCGAGATGCAAGATCGGGAGTGTCGAGATATTCTGGCTCGTCTGGGTTTTGGAAGGCTTGGGTGTGCTCGCGACAATCAGCCGTACATCGTCCCAATCTACTTCGCTTACGAACCGGATCACCTCTACGGATTTGCTACCCTCGGCCAGAAAATTGAGTGGATGCGTTCAAACCCCCGGGTGTGTGTTCAGGCGGACGAAGTGCTCAGCAACGACAATTGGATCAGCGTTGTAGCCCTTGGGCGATATAAAGAACTTCCGGATACTCCTGCCTATGCGAACGAACGCGGTAAGGCCCAATCTCTACTGGAGAAGCGCTCGATGTGGTGGCAGACCAGCTATGTTGGTTCAAACGTCCGCAGCCAATCGGAGGCGCCATCGCCGGTTTTCTATTGCGTTCACATTGATGAGATCAGCGGCCTGCGCGCCTCGCCCGAAGGCGGTCCCGTGCGTGTTGGATGATCCTGCTCTTGTGAAATGTCGCTCGTTTCAATTTCCGTTTTGTTGATGGTTCTGATTGTCCCGAGCGTGGATATCGGAGCTAGCCCTGCACAGGCCATTCCGCCGTTGCGCGGGAGGGGGGACGCTCCGCCATGCGAACCAAATTGCGAGTCCCGCCTGTGCGCTTTACTTCCACCCACCCAGCCCAATCAAAACCATCCGGCTCGCTAATGGCCGCGCTACTCGTCCTGTACCGACGCCAGATAGTTCGAGAGATTCTTGATGCGTTGCTGAACTACTCTTTCGTTTTGTTTATGGTAATACCGAAAGATGGGGCCCCACGCAGGCATATCCGACGAGCCGTGACCCGAAGGCCCCGGCCCAAATTGAAGGACACTCGATACATATTCGTACGGGAACTGACCTGCATGACGTTTTGACAGTCCGGTCAAATTAGCAGGTGGCGTCTTGAGCAGAGGAGCGAGAGGGCCATTGCCCTTGGCATCAGTGCCATGGCAGGTTGCGCAGTATTGCTGAAACATCACCTTGCCTGACGGCACATAGTTCAATGGAAGCGTCTCGTCCGCCGTCGCGGGCTCGTTAGCGCCGAGGGCGTATATCTCGCATATAAATAACAGCATTGCCGCGCAGAGAATTACATTACGCATATATGCCCCCTGTTCGAAATTATCCCAATCACGACACTCACTAAGACCTCGAATGCCTCTGCCTTTCGCTTGGTCAATTGATGGCAAAGCAATAAAAAAGTCCAGCTCCTCCTGTGCTTTCGAGCGCTGCTTGGCTGCAACCTTTGCTAGCGTTCGATGAATTCCAGGAGGAGCCATTGCCGATTCGATCGGAATGGCCGACCTGCGCGGAACGCCTTGAGCTGCTGGTCCAGTTGTTGCAAGTATGGTCGGCGTTATCCGTGTAAGCGCGGCCGTCCCACTTCGATCCCGTAAGAATTTCGTGCTGAATCGGTGGCGTATCGCCGATGCCGTGAATGACCTGTCCATGCTCGTTGCGTGCGGACTGCTTGAACAGATTGCTGCCGCGCTGCGCCTGGACGAGCGTGTCTCCGTGAAGTTCGCCAAGGTCCGCGGAAATGATGGCGTTTTGCGGC
>Ga0210394_10004198_pt1 | contig 17060 bp, 11 predicted proteins | sample IncBWC12MmetaG_FD_160121 | JGI IMG/M metagenome (GOLD analysis project Ga0210394, IMG submission 160121) | Forest soil microbial communities from Barre Woods Harvard Forest LTER site, Petersham, Massachusetts, United States - Inc-BW-C-12-M | ecosystem: Environmental > Terrestrial > Soil >... | reverse complement strand
GTCGCCACTGGAGCGGGAGGTGATGATGGCGTAGTCGAGGAATCCGGCGGAGAAGCCGTTGTCCACCGTGATCGAGGCGACGAGGGCCAGGCTGGCGATCTTGCCGAGCGTGGTGATCCGGCTCAGCCGGATCGGATTGATGATCGACAGCACCGCCAGGAAGACGAGTTCGAGCGCGGGAATCAGCCACCGCGGATGCAGCCCGTACTGGTCGGGAATACCCAGTTGCAGGGCAACCGCGGCCAGGATCGCGACCGCTACCGGGATGCGGTTCTCCGGGCCGGTCGGCCGCAGCCAGGCCGGCACGAGCCTGCCTTCGAGCTCGTGGGCCCGCGCCAGCAAGCGATCCAGCTCGCCTTCGGCGCCGTGCACGGGCCCAGGTGCCGCTGGATCCGGCAACGGCGGATGCTCGGGCGTTGTCATGTGATCAGTCTCCCGCGCTGAGGCGGCGTGGACGCATCAACCGGCCTCCACCCGCCCGGTACCGTGCACACCATGCGAATGCTTATCACCGGCGGGGCCGGCTTCATCGGCTCGAACTTCGTCCACCAGGTCGTATCCGAGCGACCCGAGATCGACGTTACCGTGCTGGACGCGCTCACCTACGCAGGCAACCGCGCGAGTCTGGCCCCGGTCGCGGGCTCGATCGCCTTCGTCGAAGGATCGATCGCCGATGCCAGCACCGTCGACGAACTGGTCGCGGCCTCCGACATCGTGGTCAACTTCGCCGCCGAGTCGCACAACGACAACTCGCTCAGCGACCCTGAACCGTTCCTGCAGACCAACCTGGTCGGCACCTGGCGGCTGCTCGAGGCCGTCCGCAAGCACGGCGTCCGGCTGCACCACGTGAGCACCGACGAGGTGTTCGGCGACCTCGAGCTGGACGACCCGAACCGGTTCACCGAAGGGACGCCGTACCAGCCGTCCAGCCCGTATTCCTCCACCAAAGCCGGCGCCGACCTGCTCGTCCGCGCCTGGGTGCGCTCGTTCGCGGTGGCCGCGACGATCTCGAACTGTTCCAACAACTACGGCCCGTACCAGCACGTCGAGAAGTTCATCCCCCGCCAGATCACCAACATCCTCACCGGTGTCAAGCCAAAGGTCTACGGCGGCGGGACGAACGTCCGCGACTGGATCCACGTCGATGACCACAACCACGCGCTGCAGGCGATTCTCGATCGCGGCCGGCTCGGCGAGACGTACCTGATCGGTGCCGACGGGGAGGCGAACAACCTCTCGGTGGTGCGGACCCTGCTCCGGCTGCTGGACAAGCCGGAGGACTGGTTCGACTTCGTCGGCGACCGGCCCGGCCACGACCTGCGCTACGCCATCGACTCGGCCAAGTTGCGCGCCGAACTCGGCTGGGCGCCGGAGTTCTCCGACCTCGAGGCCGGCCTTGCGAACACGATCGCCTGGTACCGGGACAACGAGGCCTGGTGGGAACCGCAGAAAGAGGCGACCGAGCGCAGCTACGCCGGCCTCGGTCGCTAACCGCGCGGCGCTGTTGGTACGGCGGGGCCGCCGGACCTGTCGGAGGCGAATGTTTCAATGTCGCCATGATGGACATACCGCGCCGAGCCGCGCGAGCAGTACGCATCCTCGCGTTCAGCGCTTTCTGCGCCTTGCCGCTGGGAGGGCTCACGGCCTGTACCGGGTCGTCGCCGGAGCCTGACCAGCAGGCGGCACAGGCCTATCTGGCCGCGGCCGGGCTGGGCGACGCCGCGGCTGCGGCCGCGGACACCACGGATGTGGTCGCGGCCAAGTCCGCGTGGCAGGCCAGCCTGAGCGGCCTCGGCACCGGCGCGCGGGCGAAGTTCACCGTCACCGGCGTGGCAAATCGCACGAGCAACAGCTCGACGGTCGCCTACACCGCCGCCTGGTCGCTGCCGGGCTCGGCCGCCCCCTGGACGTATCAGGGAACGCTGGCGATGGCCAAGGCCGACCATGCCAACCATGCCGACAATGCCAACCACACCTGGCAGGTCGAGTGGGCGCCCAGCGCCGTCTACCCCACCCTGACGGCCGGCCAGCACCTGCAGTCCGTCCGCACCCAGCCGGCCCGCGCCGCGCTACTGGACAGCTCCGGCCGGCCACTCGTCTCCGCGCAGCCCGTCGTCACCGTGGGCATCGACCCGGCTCAGGTCACCAACCTCACCGGCCTGGCCGCCACTTTGGCCTCGGTATTGCAGGTCTCGGCCGCCGATGTCGTGAGCAGCGTCAAGGCTGCCCCGCCGGGACAGTTCGTACCGGTGATCACGCTGCGGCAGGGCGCCTACGAACAGGTTCGCGGGAAGATCCACGACCTGCCGGGCACCGAGTTCCAGACAGGCAGTGAGCTGCTCGGGCCGACGTCGCGCTTCGCCCAGCCACTGCTGGGCCAGGTCGGGCCGGCCACCCAGCAACTGATCTCGGCCAGCAACGGCGCCGTCCAGGCCGGCGACACGACCGGGCTCTCCGGGCTGCAGAAGGCCCTCAACGCCCAACTCGCCGGTACCGCCGGGCTGAGCATCGCCGCCGCATCGGACTCCACCGGGGTCACGATCGCGACGCTGGCCACTATCCGCGCGCCGAAGCCCGGCACGCCGGTGCAGCTCACTCTCGATCGAGCGACCCAGACCGCCGCCGAGGCGGCGCTGGCGAACGTCACGCTGCCGGCGTCGATCGTCGTCACGCAGCCGTCCACCGGCAAGATCCTCGCGGTCGCCGACACCGCCGCCACCGACGGCGACATCGCCCTCGAGGGGCAGTTCCCGCCCGGCTCCACCTTCAAGATCGTCACCTACGCTGCCGCGTTCAGCACCGATCCGGCACTGACGCCGGCGACACCGGCGGCGTGCCCGTCGACCATCACCGTCAATGGCCAGACGATCCGCAACGAGAACAACTTCGCCAAGGGCACGATCCCGCTCTCGTCGGCATTCGCGTTCTCCTGCAACACGACGGCGGCCAACCTGGGCCTGAAGCTGCCTGGCGGGGCACTGCTGACGGCGGCCAAGTCGCTCGGGCTGGGTCAGCAGTGGTCACTGCCGGTCGCCGCGTTCTCCGGCTCACTGCCGCAGCCGTCAGGGCCGTCCGCGGTGAATGAGCAGGCAGCCGATGCCTACGGCCAGGGCCAGGTGCTGGTCAGTCCGTTGCTGATGGCCGAGCTCGCCGGTGCGGCTGGCACCGGAACACCGATCGCGCCGTCGCTGGTAGCCGGCAAGCAAGCCATCCCCGGTCCGGTCCTGCCCAAGCAGGTGACCGCGGTGCTGAACTCACTGATGCGCGACGTCGTCACCGTCCCCGGGGCGACCGGTCGCGACCTGGCCGACCTGCCCGGACCGGTCGAAGGCAAGACCGGAACCGCCGAGTTCGGCACCGCCGTCCCACCGCAGAGCCACTCCTGGTTCGCCGGTACCCGCGGCGACCTCGCCTTCTCGGTCTTCATCTACGGCGGTGGCAACTCCGACTCCGCCGCCGGTGCCGTCCCGGTGGCGAAGGCGCTGCTGACCCAGCTCCCCTGAGCGCTCAGCAGCTCAGCCGCCGCCAGCCACCCCCGGGGTAACCGGCCGGCCGGTGGCAATCGACGACCAGAAGTTATATGCTTGCCAGCAGGCAAATAATTCGAAGGAGAACGCAGTCCGTTGGATGCCCCGATCGAGCCCGACGATGTCGCCCGGCTGCGCAGCGCGATCTCCCGGATCGCGCGCCAGTTGGGTCGCCAGGTCGGCACCAGTGGCCTGACCCAGACCCAACTCTCGATCCTCGCGACCGTCAATCGCCGTGGACCGATCGGCGCCGGCGTCCTCGCCGACATCGAGGGGCTCAACCCGACCATGCTGTCACGCACGATCGTCAAGCTCGACGATCTCGGGCTGCTCAGGCGCACGACCCATCCGGACGACGGTCGGGCCGTAGTGGTCGAGGTGACCGCCGCCGGCGCCCGGATGCAACGACGGCTGCGGGACGAAAGAACCCAGCTACTCACCGCGCGTCTTGCCGCACTGCCCGAGGGCAGAGCCAAGGAATTGCTCGACGCCCTCGACGCCCTCGACGCGCTCGTCGAGGAGATGGCCAAGCACGGAGTAGCTCCACCGAAAGGAAGTGCATCGACCTAGTGACGCACACCGACACAGGGAACCGAATCAGCACAGAGCACCGGATCAGCACGGGAAATCCGACCAGCGCAGTGACGACACGATGACCGGCCCGACCCTGGCCGGAATAAGCGCGTTACGTCAACAGACATTCGCCTCGCTGAGCAACCCGAATTACCGCCGCTATTTCAGCGGCCAAGCCATATCCCTCATCGGCACCTGGATGCAGACCATCGCGCAATCCTGGCTGGTGCTGCAACTCACCGGCTCCGGAACGGACATCGGCCTGGTCGTCGCGCTGCAGACGCTGCCGATTTTGCTGCTCGGCCCCTGGGGTGGTGTCGTCGCCGACCGGATGGACAAGCGCAAGTTAATGATCGGCTTGCAGGCGGCGATGGGAGTGCTGGCGCTAGCACTGGGAATCCTGACCGTGACGCACACCGTCACGCTCTGGCAGGTCTTCGTACTCGCGTTCCTGTTGGGCATGAACAACTGCTTCGAGAACCCGGCTCGCCAGGCCTTCGTACTGGAAATGGTCGGCCCCGCCGACCTGCGTAACGCGGTCAGCCTGAACTCGGTGATGGTCAACGCGGCCCGCGCAATCGGACCGGCCATTGCCGGCGTCATCATCGCGACCGGCGGCATCGGCTTCTGCTTCATCGTGAATGCGGCGAGTTTCGTCGCCGTCGTCATGTCGCTGAGCCGGCTCAACGTCTCACGCCTGACCCGGTCGGTTCCGACCGGACGTGGTCGCGGGCAGTTGCGGGAGGGCATCTCCTACGTCCGCCGGACACCCAGCCTGCTCGTCCCGCTGCTCATGATGGGACTCGTCGGCTGCCTCGCCTACGAGTTCCAGGTCGTGCTGCCGATCGTCGCCAAGTCAACCTTCCACGGAAACTCGCAGATATACGGCTTCATGACCGGGGCAATGGGCGCCGGTGCGGTGGCCGGCGGCCTCTATGCCGCGGCGAAGGGCCGTACCGGGGTACGCGCACTGACCGAGACCTCCGCGATATTCGGCGTGTTCCTAGTAGGTGCCGCCTTCGCACCGAACATCGTGCTCGAACTGATCGCGCTCGCGTTCGTCGGCGGAGCCAGCGTCAGCTTCATGTCGACCGCGAACAGCACCCTGCAACTGGGCGCCGCACCGAACATGCGCGGCCGGGTCATGGCGCTGTGGGCGGTTGCCCTGCTCGGATCAACCCCGATCGGCGGGCCCATCGTCGGCTGGGTCTGCGAGACGTACGGCGGCCGGGCGGGACTCGTCCTCGGCGCGGCGGCCTGCCTGCTCGCCGCGCTGTTCGCCGCGATTCTCCTGCGCTACAAGGGAATTCGCGGCGAGGATCCGAGACACGGCGCACCGGCCCAGGACGGCGACGAGATCGACGTCGTGATTACCGGAGCAGGCGAACTTGCCGACGTCCCCGGGCTCAACGCCAGCGCCATCGCCGGCGCCGACTGATCGAACCGCCGCGGGTCCGGACTCCCACCGCGGTCACGCCCGGCCGGGCAGCAGCAGCGCGTCCAGCGGAAGCAGCGGATCAGACGAGGCGACCTCCGCGCCCGGGCGGGTCCACCACGCCAACAGCGCGGTGCGGCCGAGGGCGGCAAGCAGCAGCACGCCGATTCCCGCCAGCGTGGCGATGACGCGGCCGCGCTCGGAACCGAGCGAGTGACCCGCGTCCAACACGCCACTGCTACCGGCCACCGCCAGGAACAGCGACTGCGGCGCGCCGGGTGGACCAGCAATCACCAGCGCCGGATCAGCGCTCAGCGTCAGCACCGGGACCATGCTGTAACAGCCGACCTTCGTCGCCGCGGGCGCCACCACCGCATAGGTGCCGTCCCCGGCGACGGTGACGGCCGTGCCGGTCGACAGCACCGCCGCCTTCGACCAGTCTCCGGCCTGGCAGCCGAGTGGCTGCGCCGGTAACCACAGCAGCTGCGCCCGGACGGCCCCGGGCTGGGTGAACGTGCCGTAGATGCTGGCCGAAGCGTGCATCTGGCCAGACATCGGCAGCCAGCTGGCCGCAGCGTCCAGCACGATCGACGGCGCGAGCAGCAGGGCGGTAGTTCCGGCCGGCCCTGGGCTGGTCGCCAGCTGAAGCTGGCCCAGCGCACCGAGCTGCAGCGTTACCTGCGCCCCGAGCGCGTAGCAGCCGGGCACCCGCACCGGCGTCGAGGCGAGCAGGTACCTGCCGTCGCCGGCAAATGCGGTCAATGCCACCGAGGCCGACACCGGTGCCCCGGACCAGACCAGCCCGGCGCAGGACCCGCGGACAGCCGCCAACGGGCCGTAGACGGTCACCGAGACCGTGCCCGACTTACTGGTCGAACCCTGCACGGCCAGCACGCTGCCGATCGCCCCGGCGCCGCTGATGCCGCCATGCGCGACGGCGATGCTGACCTCGGCCGGCAGCACGGTCACGCTCCCCGCCGGGAGGCCGTAGACCGGCTCGCGGACCACCACGGGCGTCTCGTCAGTGGTGCCCAGCTGCGCCGCCGTCGTGTAGCAGCCAGGCGCGGCCGGGGTGAACTCCGGGCCGGGCGTAACCCCGTCGCCTGTGACGCTCAGTGCCAGCCGGGTCGTGACCGGCGCGCTGCCGGACGCGACCGCTGCCGCCCACTGGCCCTGGCTGATCGCGGCGCAGCTCTCACCGGTGCCCAGCGGCAGCGGGCCGGCCACGCTGACGACGACGCTGGCGCGATGGCCGTTCATCCCGGTCAGCGACAGGCTGGCCCGCACCGACGTCCCCGGGACTGCCGCCCGCACCGAGGTGGTGGTGAGCACCGTCGGGTCGGCGGCGGCCAGCGGCACGGCCGGTGCCAGCACCGTAGCGCTGTAGGTGTTCGCCGGGGCAAGGTAGACGGCCGGCACCGGCAGCGTGCTGCCCGCCGCGACGGGCGCGTTCACGGTGACCGAATCCAGTCCGGTGGACGCACTGAGACTCGCGGTGACCAGGACGGGCTGGGCGGCCACCGGCGAGCCGGGCTGCTGTTCCAGCGTCGAGTTCGCTACCCCCGCAGCATCGGTGGTGCTCGTCAGCGCCGACAGGGTCACGCCGGGCGCGCTGAAGGAGACGGCGAGGCCCGGAACCGGAACACCGGACGCCGACGTGACGGTGGCGGCCAGCTCCGCGCGGGCCCCCGCTGCAGCCACGGCGCCGGAGGCAGCGGTCGCGGTGACGTCGACCGTGTAGGGACCGGCGTACCGATCCGCCTGGGACTTCATCGTCGCGGCCTCGGTCGCGCTCAGGCCGTCCTGACCGGATGACAGGCAGTTGGCCGCGTCCTGGTAGCCGCTGAGGTTGCCGATCAGCGAGCTCACCTCGGCAACTCTGGCCGCACTGGGGTCCGATCCCCACTTGCTGATCAGGTAGGCGCCGGCGGCGATGTCGGCGGTGCTGGCGTAGCCGTCGGTGCCGGCCGTGACCTCCGACTCGCTCTGCAGGCCGAGGGACGCGACCGGCGGCGCGCCGGTGTCCAGGCCCGCACTTGATTCGATCCCCTGGGTCAGGAACGCCGGATCAGCGCTGCCACCCAGCGCCCAGGAGACGAGCGGGACGGTCGTCGAGGGGGCCGCGTCGCAGACGACGCCGTTGACGTACGTGTAGCCACCGACGCCCCACAGGCCGGAGTCCGCCGAGGCCGGCGCCGCACCGAAGCCGATCGCGGCCAGCGCGCAGAGCACTGCGGCCACGGCCGCCGTGGACAGCCCGGCCAGGCGCACTCCGGGGGTCGTCACCCCGCTACCGAACGGCATCAGGGTGACGTCAGGGTTAACAAAGCCTTGCCAGGCGCCAACGTGAGCGAGACGACGCCGGAGCACTGCCCCAGCCACCGGCGGCCGGAGCCTGCGGGCGTATGCCGTCATACCGTCATATCGTCGCGTCGAGTCCGGCACGCCGTGGCACCATCTAGGCATGTCACCGACCCTGCGTCGTACTCACGGCGTGCTGGCTGCGCTCGCTGCACTAGCCACCGCGGGCGGTCTCGCCGGCTGCACGACGACGGTGCGCCCGTCCCCGCCAGCACCGCCGAGCCGGGCCGGGACGGCCACGCCGACGGCCAGCGGCACCGGCCTGACCGGAGGCCCCACCGCCGGCTCGACCCGCCCGAGCCCGGCACCGAAGCCCACGCCGTCGCGGAGTTCGACCGCGGCCGGCCGCGCCGCGTCCGTGTTGGCCGGGATGAGCATGCCCGAGCGGGTCGGCCAGTTACTGATGGTGGGCGCCGACTCCGGCTCACTCGACAGCCGCGCGGTGAGTGCGATCACTGCCCAGCACGTCGGGTCGGTGATCCTGATGGGTAACAGCGACCTCTCCCCCGCCGCGACCGCCGCCGTCACCGGTGGGCTGCAACAGGCCGCGGCCGGGACGAAGCTGTTCATCGCGACCGACCAGGAGGGTGGCGAGGTCCGGCGGATGCGCGGGCCAGGTTTCGACCAGATGCCCAGCGCACTGGCGCAGGGCACGCTGGCACCGGCGACGCTGCGGGCGCAGTCGCAGGCATGGGGGGCGCAGCTCAGGGCGGCCGGCATCAACGTCGACCTCGCGCCGGTGGCCGACACCGTGCCCGGCCCGGCAGCGGCGCAGACCAACCCGCCGATCGGCCAGCTGGACCGGGAGTACGGCTACGACCCGGGCACCGTCGCGGCGCACGCGGTCGCGTTCGCCCAGGGCATGGCCGCGGCCGGGGTGAGCGCGACCGCGAAGCACTTCCCCGGGCTCGGCCGGGTCACCGGGAACACCGACACCACAGCCGGTGTGACCGACGACGTCACCACTGCCGACGACCCGGATCTCGCGCCGTTCACCGCGACGATCGTGGCCGGCGTGCCATTCGTGATGATGTCCACAGCGGTCTATTCCAAAATCGATCCGGACCGTCCGGCCGCGTTCTCATCGACCGTCGTAACCGGTCTGCTCCGACGTCAGCTGGGCTTCCACGGGGTCGTCATCAGCGACGACCTGGGGGCCGCGGTGCAGGTCGCCGGCTATCCGGTCGGCGCCCGCGCCGTCGACTTCATCGCCGCGGGCGGCGACCTGGTGCTTACCGTGGTGCCCGATCAGGCGGCCGCGATGAGTTCGGCGCTGCTGGCCCGCGCCGCATCCGACCCAGCGTTCGCGGCCCAGGTGGACGCCGCCGCGCTCACCGTGCTGATCGCCAAGGACCAGCGCGGGCTGCTCCCGTCGTGAAGGCGCCGGCTACTCAGCGCTGAGCAACGGTGGTAGGGCGGATCGGTGCCGGCAGCGCCGTCTCGCCCTGCAGGAAGTGATCCACCGCGGCCGCGGCGGCCCGGCCCTCGGCGATCGCCCACACGATCAGCGACTGGCCGCGACCCATGTCACCGGCGACGAACACGCCGTCCACGCTGGTGGCGAAGTCGTCGCGGCGGGCGACATTGCCGCGGGCGTCAAGTTCGACACCCAACTCGGTGAGCAGGCCCGGCCGCTCAGGACCGACGAAACCCATCGCCAGCAGGATCAGATCCGCGCCCAGCTCGAACTCCGAGCCCTCGATCTTGGCGAACTTGCCGTCGGCCAGTTCGACCTCGTGCGCCCGCAACCCGGTCACCGCGCCATCCGCGCCGACGAACGCCTCGGTGTTGACCGAGAACATCCGCTCGCCCCCCTCCTCGTGCGCCGAGGACACGCGGAACATCAGCGGGTAGGTCGGCCACGGGGTGGAGCCGGCCCGCTGCGCGGGCGGGCGGGGCATGATCTCGAACTGGTGAACGCTAGCGGCACCCTGCCGGATCGCGGTCCCGAGGCAGTCCGCCCCGGTGTCGCCGCCACCGATGATGATGACCTTCTTGCCGGCCGCGGTGATCGGCGGCTCGGCCAGGTCGCCCTCCTGCACCCGGTTGGCCCAAGGGAGGTATTCCATCGCCTGGTGGATCCCGGTGAGCTCCCGCCCCGGGATCGGCAGGTCGCGGGCGGCGGTGGCGCCACCGGCGAGCACCACCGCGTCGAAGTCGGCCTGCAGCTGTGCGGCGGTCACGTCGACACCGGCATTGACGCCGGCACGAAAGACGGTGCCCTCGGCCCGCATCTGCGCCAACCGGCGCTCGATGTGGCGCTTCTCCATCTTGAACTCGGGAATCCCGTAGCGCAGCAGGCCGCCGATCCGGTCGTCCCGCTCGAACACCGTCACCGCATGCCCGGCGCGGGTCAACTGCTGCGCGGCGGCCAGGCCGGCCGGACCCGATCCGATCACTGCGACGGACTTGCCGGTCAGCGTGGCCGGCGGTACCGGCTCGACCCAACCGTTCTCGAAGGCGTGATCGATGATCTCGACCTCGACCTGCTTGATGGTGACCGGATCCTGGCTGATACCCAGCACACAGGCCGACTCGCACGGCGCGGGGCAGAGCCGCCCGGTGAACTCGGGGAAGTTGTTGGTCGCATGCAGTCGATCCAGGCTGGCACGCCAGTGGCCCTTGTAGACGAGGTCGTTCCACTCCGGGATCAGGTTTCCCAGCGGGCAGCCGTTGTGGCAGAAGGGGATGCCGCAGTCCATGCACCGGCTGGCCTGGTCCTTGAGGGTTCCCTCCGGGAAGTCCTGGTAGACCTCCTTCCAGTCCAGCAGGCGCACCGGGACCGGCCGGCGGACCGGCGTCTCCCGGGTGGTGTGCTTCAGGAAGCCGCTCGGGTCACCCACGAGACGCCACCAGCGTCGCATCGCGCGCAATCGTCGCTTCGTGCACGTCGAGACCGTCCTTCGCTCGCCAGACCCGGCCTGGGCCACTCAATTTCGGATCGTGTCGGCGACGTCGGCAACACAGTTCGTTGCGTTCAGGATAGGTCAATCGCAGCCCGTTCCTCGAATCAGCCGAGCGAGGCGGCCCGACTCGTGCAACTGACCTAGCCGCACGATCCCGCATGCGATGAGACGGTGCTCGAGCGGGTTGCGACCGATAGGCTCCACCGGTCGCAAGAACTGTCCTAATGTGCGCCGTAAACATCAGGAATGGGGCGACTCGCCACCGTGCTACCAGATAGGCTCCTAGTTGGCGAGGTCAGCGCAGCGCGCCCGCCTCACGTCCTCGAACAGGTCAGCGGGCTGCGACTGCTGGTGATCGAGGACGATGCCGGCGATCGGGCCTACCTGTCGGAGTGCCTCGCCGAACTCGGTGCGCAACCGGGCTCGATCACCTGGGCCACGCTGCTCGCCGATGGGCTTCGCGCGATCGCGGAGCGCCCCGATTGCGTGCTGGTCGACCTCGGCCTGGCTGATGCGTCCGGCATGCAAGCAGTCGAAACCCTGGTCTCGGCCGCCCCTGGCGCCGCGGTCGTCGTGCTCACCGAGGGCAACGATCTGCGGGTCGTGCGGGCGCTCGCCGCCGGTGCGGAGGACTACCTCGTCAAGGCCGACCTCGGAGCGGAACTCCTCGGCCGCTGCGTCCGCTACGCCGTCGAGCGCAAGCGGGCTGAGGCGACGGTGCGGCAACTGCACGAAGCTCAGCTGCGCGCAGCGGAGAATCGCCGTCTCGAGCGCGGCCTGCTTCCCCGGCTGCTGATCACTGATCACCGCATCGAGTTCGCCAGCCACTACCGACCGGGGCAGGGCCACATCCTGCTCGGCGGGGACTTCCTCGACGCGGTGGAAGGCGACGACGGCAGCGTCCGGATCGTGATCGGCGACGTGATGGGCCACGGCACCGACCAGGCCGCGCTGGGCGTCCATCTACGGGCTGCCTGGCGCGCGCTCGTCCTTGCCCGCACCGCCCCGTCGACGTCGCTGGGCAACCTGCACCGGATGCTTGCCGCCGAGGCGCCGGCCGAGTGGCTGGTCACCGTCTGCGACCTGACCATCGCCGCTGACCGCCGATCGCTCACGGTGCGCTCCGCCGGGCATCCGGCCCCGTTGCTGGCCGACGGGGGTCGCGTGCGGTACCTGCCGATAGCGGTCGAACCCCCGCTGGGCACGGGCGCTCCGGGCAGCGGCACCGCCGGCTACCGGCGATCGGTCCACGTCGCGCTGGGTGCGTCGTGGCGGCTGCTGCTGTTCACCGACGGCCTGCTCGACAGCTTCCGCGACCCGTCCGACGAGGCAGACATCGGCCTCGACGGGCTGCTGCGGGCGGCACGATCGGCCGGCGATGCCGCCGCTGACCCGGCCGGCTGGATCAGCGGCGTGATGGCGCGGGCAGCGCGCGGCGTCACCGACGACCTCGCGGTGCTGGCGCTGGCCTATACGGCCGAGGACGTGCCACGCCGCTATGCTCTGCACGCCGACGCCTACGTCGCCGACCCATAGCTTTCGACGCATTTGTTGATGTCGTCACGTAGCTCGACGACTTCTCACCAAGGCCGTCACGCCTTTCAGCGGACCGACCACCGGCGCATTAACATCAATACGCCGCTGACGAACGGGTAGGTGGACATCCTGCGATGCGCGTACCGACGACGCCCCCACGAATCGGCTACCGCCACGAGGCGCTGTTCTATTCCGGCCCAGCTGAATTCCGCACCGGCGTCCTCCCCTTCATCCGGGCCGGCATCGCCGGTGGCGAGCCCACCCTGGTCCTGGTGAGCGGTGAGAAGACCACGCTGCTGCGTGCCGAACTCGGGCCTGAGGCGGACTGGGTCAGCTTCGCCGACGTGGATTCGATCGGCCAGAACCCGGCCCGGATCATCGCCGCCTGGCGGACATTCGCCCGTCGAAATCCGGGCGTCAACCTACGGGGTGTCGGCGAGCCGATCACGGTGCACCAATCGGCCGACGAACTGGCCGAATGCCAGCTACACGAGGCGCTGCTCAATATCGCCTTCGACGACGGCACCCCGCTGTGGCTGCTGTGCCCGTACGACCTCGCGGCATTGAGCGCTGACGTCATCGACAATGCCCACCGGACCCACCCGCACACGCTGCACGGCACCGAGCACACCCGGTCAAGCCGCTACCTGGCGCCCGACCCGGCCGAGGTACTCAACCGTGAGCTGCCTGCCGCGCCGGTCGATGCCCTCCGGTTCATCTTCAATGCCGCCTGTCTGGGCACGATCCGCGAACTCGTCAATGCACAGGCGCACCTTGCCGGGCTGACCGGCGACCGCGTCGGCGACCTGATTGTCGCGGTGAACGAGCTGGCGACCAACACGGTGGAACATGCCGGCGGCTCCGGAACCCTCCGGATCTGGACCGACGACCAGTGCCTGATCTGCGAGATCGCCGACGGCGGCACCATCCACGAGCCGCTCGCCGGGCGGGTACCCCCCTCGCTCACCGGCGGCGGCGGGCGAGGCCTCTGGATCGCCAATCAGCTCTGCGACCTGCTGCAGATCCAGTCATCGACGGCGGGCAGCGCCATCCGGGTCCGGATGCATCTCTGACGTCCGTGCCTGTTCGGCGAACCAGCTGACGATGTGCTGTCCGGCGAGCACGCCGACCGCGTCGACGACGCGCAGGTGCGGCGCCCGCCAGTCGATCTCGGCGAGCTCACCGTGGGCTGGGCGTACCGCGCGGTCGGCGTGCTCAAGCAGGTCCATGTCCAGCAGCGAGTCGCCTGCCGCGAGGATCAGCGTGCTGCCTTCCCGGGCGGCGACTTCGGCTACCGCGGCGGACTTGGTCAACGGCTCCGGAACCAGGTACAGCTTCCGTCCCTGCAAGGACATTCGCCACCCGACCTGGGCGGCCCGATCGGCCAACTGCTCGACCGCGCCCGGCGGAATCAGCGCCCGGTCGAGCACGGCGTAGCAGAAAAGCCCCTGCGCGGTGGTGATTCGGCTCGTCCACTCCGGGGCGCAACTGGCCCGCAGCAGCGCATCGGCAACCTCGATCGGCGCGACGGCCGCGAGGCGGGCACGCACCCGCTCCGCCCAATCCGGGTCCGGCACGCCGTCGACGAGCAGCACGCCGCCATTGGCCACCACGGCGTAACGGGGTTGCCGTCCGGGCAACACGACCCGGCGGAATTGCTCGACCGTTCGGGTGGTTACCGGCACCACCAGGTGCGCCTCGCCCAGCTCGGCCAGCATGCCGGCAGCGGCGGCGGTCACGAACGACACCGCGCCCGCCTCGGTGTGCTCGACGGCGACGAGTTCGGGAACCGGCTCACTACGAACTGGCTCAGTACGAACGGGTGTCAGGGCCGCCGCCGAATAGATCAAGGTGCGGTCCAGGTCGCTGGCGATCAATACCGTCATCGGGAGTCTGCTCCGGCCCGGGTGAAGTTCGGCTGAATCAATCCGACGCAGGAATAGGGCATGTCATCAACGATCTCGATCGGTACGCCTCGTTCACCGGCCAGCAGCCGGACGTGCGCCAGACCCGCCGCATCGGACCGCATCAATACCTTCCACGGGACTCGGCGCAGCAGCACGCGCGTCGTCTCCCCGACACCCGGCTTGACCAGATTGACGTCGCCGATGCCGAACTCGGCCGATATTCGCTCGACACTTGCCCGGCCGGCCCAGGTCGGAGTCCGGTCGCTGTCGCGCTGGACGGCAAGTTCGGACGCGACGCCGCTCAATACCACACCGAATCGGGCGCTGACCGCATCGAGGAACCGCGCGGACACATCTGAGCCGGCAAGTTCGCGGTAGTACTTCGCGCCGTGAAATTGCCCCGGCCTCAGTACCGTGCCGTTGAGCACCGTGCGCGACACCAGCCCGGACACCGTCGAGTTCAGGCACGCCGACGGGATCAGGAAATCGTCCCGGGTGCCGAACAGGCGAACGCAGCGGCCAGGGTCGGCCAGCACGGCCAGTTCGGCTGAGAACCGGCGGTCGGTATCGGAACAGCGGAGTTCCGCGTTCGCCGCCAGCACTGCCGCTTCCAGTTCGCCGGCGATGGCACCCTTGCCCGTCCACCCGTCGACGAACTGGACGGCCGCCGGATCGTGGTGCGTGGCCAGGTAGCGCAGCGCGACCGTGTCGATTCCGCGACCGCGGACGATCGAAACGGCGTAGTGCGGCAGGTCGAGGCCGTGCGCGAACCTGGCCCAGCGGCGCATCAGGATGCCGACCGGCGTACCGGCACGGGCCAGCGAGACCAGTACCGTGTCCGTACCGCGCTCGGCGAGCACCAGCTCGGTGGCTACCCCGACGGCGCGGGCGACGGTACCGGCTGATTCCTCGAGCGCGGCCTGGAAGAGCCGCTGGTACTCCTCCCCCGGCTGGTATTCGATCGGCAGCGACTCCGCGTAGTGCGCGCCACCGGATTGGATCGCCTCCTCGCGCTCCTCGGTGGGCGCTTCGAGCGTGACGGCGGACAGATCGGTCAGCAACCACGCGACCTCGTCCGGGGCATAGGAACCGAATGCCGGTCCGCGCAGGGGAACCGGCAGCGGCCGGTACGACGGGATGACCAGCAGGCGGACGGAAGCCGTCACGGTGGCCAGTCTCGCGAGCAGGCCGTCGGTACCGGTGAGCTCGCCGGTACCGACGTCGTCGACGACGATCACCTCATCGAACGGCGCCGTGCCGCGCGCCGGTGCGACGTTGTAGGCGTATCGCATGCCCGGTCCGTCCGCCGGGTCGTCGTGGGCGGGGAAGGTCAGCCGGCTGCGGATCGCGTATCCCGGCTCGTCGACGGCGAGGACCGGCGACCGGGTGGTGGTCGAGAAGTAGACCGCCGCGCCGGCGAGCTCGTCGGCGAGAGCTACCGCGATCCGCAGCGGGGCATACATCAGTTCCTCGGTGCCGAGTACCAGCACCCGCCGGCCGGCCGACCCGGCGGGCGGCGAGCCGGCATCGGCGTCAGTGTCAGCGCTGGCGCTGGCGCTGGCGCTGGCGCTGGCGAGGATCGCGGCCGTGCCAGCCACCGCGGCTTCGAAGTCGGCCCGATGCTGCTCGGTGAACCCATGCCGGCCCCCGTCCCGGACGCCGGCCGGCCAGCGATGGTCGACATGCCCGATACCGGCCACGACCGGCGTCGGCACGGGCGCTGCCTGGGCGGGCGTCTCGGTGAGGATCCCGGCGACGATGCGCTGCCCGGCGGTCAGCGCGTCCGGGGCCAACTCGAGCTGACCCGCAGCCAGGCAGACCACCTCTATTCGCACGTCGCCCAGCTCCGCCGCGGTCGCGGCGAGCCGGGCCCGATCAGCCGGTGAGCGCAGGTCCACCAGCGTGGCGATCACATAACGCGACCGCGGCAGGCTCGCGTGCAGCAGCCGGATCGTGTTCAGCACGGTCTGGCCGGTCGACAGCTCGTCGTCGACCAGCACCAGCGGCCCGGGACCGGCGAGAAAGTCCCGGAGCTCGGGAAGCAGCAGGTGCCGCGTCGCGTGCGAGTGCTCCTCGTGGAAGACACCGACCGATCTCACCGTCGGCACGGGCCGCCGAGTCGAATGCAGGTACGGCGCGCCGAGGGCGTCGGCGACCGAATGACCGAGCGCCGTCGCCGTCTCGGCGTAACCGAGCACGACGGCGCCCGGCGCCGGCAGCGATCGGGTATGCCGATGCTGATCGCAACTGGCGAGCAGCTCGGAAGCGGCCGCCGTTACCCCGTCGAGTGCCGCCGCGAGCAGGCAGCCACCTCGGGAACCGATTCCACTGTCGACGCCGGACAGCGCGTCAGCCACCTTCGCGCCGAGCAGCCGCCCGGCGCCGTAGACGATCCGCGGATCGGTGGGCACGTGCTTGCCGAGTACCCGGCTGACCAGTAGGTGCGAGCGTCGTGGATTGATCCGCAGCGCCATTCCGACGAGATCGCGCACGCCGAGGCCGCCATCCTCGCCCGAGCCTTCTGCCCCTGGGGCGCAGACGAGGCACGCGGGCAGGCGATCGGCAACCCACTGCCCGCTCCACAGGGCGCTCACCGGTGCAGGCCCGCGCCGAGCAGATCCACGAACGATGTGCTCGCCCGGCCGACACCGAACACCTGGGCGCGCAGCATCAGCCGCCGCGCCCAGGCGGAATGGGGTTTCGACTCGTTCATCTTGTTTCCGTACGTCGACGCGCTCGCCCCGCCGCCGCCGTTGGTATTCAGTATGTCGAGCGCGTCGACGTACTCCTCGTGGCTGACCACCAGCAATGCATG
>Ga0210394_10004197_pt1 | contig 17062 bp, 15 predicted proteins | sample IncBWC12MmetaG_FD_160121 | JGI IMG/M metagenome (GOLD analysis project Ga0210394, IMG submission 160121) | Forest soil microbial communities from Barre Woods Harvard Forest LTER site, Petersham, Massachusetts, United States - Inc-BW-C-12-M | ecosystem: Environmental > Terrestrial > Soil >... | reverse complement strand
CGCGCGTGGTCGCCTACTACCAGCACGACGGTGGCTACATCAGCAATACGTTTGCGAACCGCACCTACCTGCGGCCGGTTTGGGTCAATCCGAGCGATCCGAATTCCGTCGTCAACGATTTTCCGCTGACGGTCAACAACGGCAAGTACGCCGAGAACAACTTCAATTCGGTCGACTCCTCCGGCGGACGCGCCCTGCTGAAGATCGACCTCGACGAGAACTGGACGCTGACGCCGGCTGTGTTCCTGCAGAACCAGCTGGCCCACGGCTCCTTTCTGGAGGACCCCAAGCTCGCCGATCTGCAGGTGCACGACTTCAACAAGGACTTCAACAAGGACGATTGGGAGCTCGCTTCGTTGACGCTGCAGGGCAGGGTGTCGGACTGGGACCTGACCTACAACCCGGCCTACCTGAGTCGCCGGGTCGACAACATCTCAGACTACTCGTACTTCGTGGTCGCTTACGACCGGCTCGCCCAGACCGTCGGCTCGCTCTCCGGTTACTCGTATTTGAAAGACTCGCTAGGTCACGACATCGATCCGACGCAGACCGTTCATACGTCCGACCACTACACGAAGCAGAGCCACGAGCTGCGCATCAGTTCCCCGGCCAGCGCTCGATTGCGGGGCACGGCCGGCGCGTACTATCAACGCCAGACCGACGCGCACATCGCCGACTACCGCGTTCACGGCCTGAGCGCGGCCGTCAATGCGTTTTCGCCGTCGTTCGCCGGCGCGCCGCCCGACGACGTCTTCTACACGGACCTGTATCGGGTCGACCGGGATTACGCGCTGTTCGGCGAGGGCGCCTTCGATCTGACGAAGGAGCTGACGCTGATCGCCGGCATCCGCGGATTCAACGCCAACAACACGCTGTTCGGCTTCTCGGGCGGCGCCGGCAGTCTTGTGCAATCGGCGTCCGTCAACCATTGCCCGGTCGTCAACGCCATCGCGTGCCCCAACACCGACAAGGCCTATCAGGAATCGGGCGAGACCCACAAGGTCGAGCTCAAATGGCAGATCAACCCGGAAAAGATGACCTACTTCATCTACTCGACCGGATTCCGCCCGGGGGGCAACAACCGCCCGGCGTACATCACCACAGCCACGGGCCCCAGGAAGCAGGACCTGCCACCCTTCGCGGCCGACACGCTGACCAACTACGAAATCGGGTGGAAGACCAGCTGGCTCGACCGCAAGCTGTACGTCAACGGAGCGGTCTTCTGGGAGGTGTGGAACAAGATCCAGTACAGCGAGCCGGGGATCCTCGGTATCTTCTACACGGTGAACGCCGGGGACGCCCGCTCGCGCGGCTTCGAGACGCAGGTGCTCTGGAAGGCGACGCCCGCGACCACGCTGACGCTCAACGGCACCTATGCCGATGCGCGCCTGACGACGCCGTTCTGCAACCAGCAGTTTGGCTGCGATCCGGCCAACGGCGGGGCGTTGCTGGCGCCGGCCGGGACCCCGCTGCCGGTCACGCCCAAAATCAAGCTGAACGGCACGGCCAGGTACAACTTCGAAGTCGGCAGGTACGACGCGTATGCGCAGGCGGGCTTCAACTACCAGGGCGATACCACTTCGTATCTGCGGACCAGCTTCGAGTCGGTCATCGGTCCGACCGGCGGTTTCACCACGTTTGACCTGTCGGGGGGGGTGTCGCTGGACAAGACGACCGTCACCGCGTACGTCAACAACATGTTCGACAACCGCGGCGTCCTGAGCAAGAACTCGGCCTGCGTGCCCAGCACTTGCGGACCTTACGAGCGCAACTACGTCGTCAAGCCGCAGCTGTTCGGCGTGAAGGTCGGCTACAAGTTCTGAAGACGCGGTCGCAGCGCCACCCCGGTCCTGAGAACCAGCGCCAGGTTCTCGGGCTACTTGAGCGCTGGCGTGATCTGCGGGGGCACGACATGAAAGCGCCTGTCTTTTATCGAGTTGCTGCCGTCTTGCTGCTGCTGTTTGCCGTGGGACACACACTCGGGTTTCGCCAGTCCGATCCCGCATGGGGTGTTGACGCGCTGCTTGGCTCGATGCAGTCAATTCACTTTGAAGTGCAGGGGTTCAATCGGACGTATTGGGACCTTTTTGTTGCGGCCGGATTCTGTGTCGGCGTGTTTTATCTATTCGCGGCGATACTCGCCTGGCAGCTGGGTGGCCTCCCGGTGGAAACTTTGGCGCGCATGCGCGGCATCGCGTGGGCGTTCGCGCTTTGCTTTGCTGCGATCACGGTTGTGAGCTCGATGTACCTCTTTATCCTGCCGATCGCCTTTGCTGGCGTGGTTACCGCGTGCTTGATTTCCGCTGCATGGCTTTCATCGAAGTAGAGGGCGCTCGACGATCGCCTCACGCCTGCCGCGCAGTGGAGTAAAGTGTCTGGGCACGAACTGGCTTGGCCACGAAAGACCTCATGCTGGCGGCGAAGCACTCTTCGATCGGGGCTTGCATTCTTGCGGGCCTCTTTGCCACGACGGCCGCGGCTGGCGGGCCTGGCTCAGCCCCGGATCTGACGGTCGAGCAGATCGTCGAAAGGAATGTGGCGGCGCGCGGCGGACTGGAGGCCTGGCGCAAGGTCCAGACGATGGTCTGGACCGGCACTATCGAAACCGGCAATCCGGGTGCGCCGACCGCTCAGTTCGTCTATGAATGGAAGCGTCCCAACAAGACCCGTTTCGAGGTGACGGTTGCGCAAGAAAAGAGGACGCAGGTGTTTAACGGTACCGTCGGCTGGACCGTAAGGGCATCGAATGCCGGCATTGAGGCTCTCCGACGATATACCTACGCGCAGGCGAGGTCGGCACGCGACGCGCAGGCCATCGAAGGGCTGTTGATCGATCATCAGGCCAGGGGCATCGAGGTTGCCCTGGAAGGTGCCGACCAAGTCGAGGGACACCGCACCTACCGATTGGCCGTCACCCTCCCATCCGGTGCCAAGCGCCGCGTCTGGGTCGACGCGCACACGTTTCTGGAATTGAAGTCCGAACACGCTTCGACCGACTCGCGCCACGGCAGGGCCGCGCCCGTGTACTACCGCGGTTACCAGCTGGTCGACGGCTTGCAGGTGCCCCGCACGCTGGAAACGCAGGCCCACGGAGTCACACCGAGCGAGACGACAACGATCGAGGACGTGACCCTCAACCTGTCTTTGTCCGACGCCCATTTCGATCGGCCCGACGTTTCGCGCAGGGACAGGACACGCCTGATCTGGGCTCGCAATGACCGGCCCTGAGCGTCGCAGTCTGGGGGCTGGCTGCTGCAGATTGTGTTGCTAGGGCACGACCGCCCTACTGCGTGCGGATGGACGGTAACCACCCTCCGTACCAGCGCGTGCTATTTCGCCAGAAGATCAAGTTGAACTGGTTGACGGAGCCGCGCAATCGATGAAGCGCCGCCGCTTCCTAGGAGCCGGGCTGGTACTGGGCGCGGCCACCGCGTTGCGCGTTTCTCCTGCGAAAGGCGCGCCCATCAGCCGAGTTCGGCCCGGCATGCCGGGCTGGCCCACCGCCGCGGATTGGGCCACGCTCAAGCAGGCGACGGGCGGCCGGCTCTTGCCCGTCACTGTGCCCAAGTTCGATGGGGCCGATGCGAAGAAGCTCCTCGCCAATCCTTTCTACGTCGGCGATGAGCCGGGCCTGACGCAGAGCTCCGGCTGGCTGGACGCCTGGCGCTCGTCTCCGAGCGCGTATGTCGTAGCGGCCGAGAGCGCGGCCGACGTCGCCGCGGCGGTGCGCTTCGCCACCGCGCACAACCTGCGCCTGGTCATCAAGGGGCGAGGGCACAGCTACCTCGGCACTTCCAACGCTCCGGATTCCCTGTTGGTTTGGACCCGCAAAATGGACACCGTCACGGTCCACGAAGCTTTCACTCCGGCCGGGTCTGGTGTTGCGCCGGTTCCGGCCGTCTCGGCCGGCGGCGGTGCTATGTGGCTGCACGCTTATCAAGCGGTGACCGGCGGCGCAGGGCGCTACGTCCAGGGTGGCGGCTGCACGACCGTCGGCGTCGCGGGCTTGATCCAGGGTGGCGGATTCGGCAGCTTCTCCAAGCGCTATGGCACCGCCGCCGCCAGCCTGCTCGAGGCCGAAATCGTCACCGCCGACGGCGTCATCCGCGTCGTCAACGACGCCCGCGAGCCCGACCTGTTTTGGGCGCTGAAGGGCGGCGGTGGCGGCACGTTCGGCGTCATCACGCGCCTGACGATCGCCACGCATCCGCTGCCCGAGGCGTTTGGCGTCGTGAGCCTCACGCTGCAGGCGCGATCGGACGAAGCGTTCCGACGATTGCTCGCGCGCTTTGTCGACCTTTATGCGACCGGCCTTTTCAATTCGCATTGGGGCGAGCAGGTCCGCGCACGGCCGGACAACCGCCTGGTCGTCTTCATGACCTTTCAAGGCCTGACCAAGGACGAGGTACGTGGCGCCTGGAAGCCGCTGATCGACTTCGTCAACGCCCATTCGGCCGACTACGAAGGTCAGGATTCCTTCGAGGTCGCGTCCGTGCCGGCGCGCTACTTCTGGAACGGCTGGCTGTACCGCATCTTCGCGCGTTCAGTCGTCAACTTCGACAGCCGACCAGGGTCCTCCTGGACCGACTTCTGGTGGCACGGCGACGGCGATCAGGTCGGGGCTTTCTGGTACGCGTATACGTCGGCCTGGATGCCCGTCTCCCTGCTCAAGCCCGAGAACCAGCCTCGCCTGATCGACGCCTGGTTTACCGCCAGCCGCCGGTGGGGGGTCGCGTTCCACTTCAACAAGGGTCTTGCCGGCGCGCCTGCGTCTGCGATCGAGGCGGCGCGGAACACCGCGACGAATCCCGATGTGCTGGATGCGTTCGCGCTGGCGATCATTGCCTCGGAGGGTCCACCCGCCTTCGAAGGACTCGCCGCCCCCGACCTGGGCGTCGCCAGCACCCACCACTCCCACGTGCAGGCTGCGATGGCCGCGCTGCGCGCAGCAGCACCGGACACCGGAGCTTACGTGAACGAGTGCGATTACTTCCAGCCGGACTGGCAAAGGGCCTTCTGGGGTCCGCATTATTCGCGCCTGCTGGATATCAAGCGCCGTTACGATCCCGATGGCCTGTTCACGGTGCACCACGGCGTCGGCAGCGAAGACTGGAGCGCGGATGGGTTCACCCGGTCGTCGTAGCGGGATGCAAACTGCGAAGGCCGGCCATCACAAGTGGAACGAGGGTACGGTGAGCGGCCTGGCCCATCCGCGCCCTGTCGGATGGCGGCTTGGGTGGGCTCCGCCATCGGTCATTGATGGATGCCGTCTCGATTCACAACCGCCATCAGCGTGCAGACCATCGTCGCCACGGGTCGTTCACCTTCAGCATCGATCGCCAAAGCCTGGCCTTCGCTGACGGTAATGACACGGCCCGCCTTGACGACGCGGCCTCGGAACGAAAAGCGCTCCGCCTTGGCGGGTGCCAGCAGATTGATCTTGAACTCGACCGTCAAGACCGCCGCGTCATCCGCCATCAGCGAAAAGGCTGCATAGCCGCACGCCGAATCGAGCGCGGTCGCAATGATGCCGGCGTGAGTAAATCCGTGTTGTTGTGTATAGGCGCGGGAGTACCCCATCGTCAGCTCGATTTCACCGGGGCCGAGCCTGACGATCTCGATTCCGAGCGTCCTCATGACTTCCTGGCGCGCGAAGCTCGCCCGGACGCGAGACTCGAATCCCGGATCTCTGGGCTTTAGCGGCGCCCGCGTCAAATCAGTGCGGTCCGTCATTCGGACGGCAGGTTGAAGCCGACCTGGACGCGATGGTCGCAACGCCTGGAAACCGCGCCCGTATCGTCTCGATCACCGGTCGTGGGAAGGCGATCGCTTTCCGAAGACGGGTGTCGAGGTGAACCGCCAGCGCTTCCATGGTCGCTGCGACACCGCCCACCTCGCCATGGGTCATCGTCTGCTTGATGGTTACGACCTTCTCACCGAGTGCGATAACCGAACTGCGGATCTGCACCACATCGCCCGGCCGAAGTTCCCTTATGTACTCGACCGATTGCTTTACGGCCGCCATTCCGCGCTCCTGGGACCTCAGGTACGACGGGGTAAGTCCGATTTCGAGAAGAAGGTTCCAAACCGCCTCATCAAACTTTCCCACGTACCACATCACGTTCATGTGGCCCATGTGGTCACAATGCCACGGATAGACGGTTCCCCGGTAGGTTGTGATGTCGGTCATCGACTTGTCTGCGTGAACAGCTCGCGGCCAATCAGCATCCGGCGGATCTCGGACGTGCCGGCACCGATCTCATACAGCTTCGCATCGCGCCACAGCCGGCCGGCCGAACATTCGTTGACGTACCCATTGCCGCCGAGTGCCTGAATGGTCTGACCGGCCATCCAGGTGGCTTTCTCCGCGGTGAACAGGATCGCGCCTGCAGCGTCCTTGCGCAGGGTGCGCGCATGGTCGTTGTGATCGCAGGTTCGACCAACCGCGTACGCCAACGCACGGCAGGCCTGCCAGGTGACATACATGTCGGCAACCTTGCCCTGCATCAGTTGGAACTCGCCGATGCTCCGGCCGAACTGCTTGCGGTCGTGCACGTAGGGCAGCACCATCTCCATGCACGCGGCCATGATGCCGAGCGGCCCGCCTGAGAGCACCGCTCGCTCGTAGTCCAGTCCGGACATCAGGACGCTGACGCCCTCGTCCACGGTGCCGAGCACGTTCTCCTCGGGCACCTCGCAGTCGTCGAAGAACACGGCGTGCGTGTTCGAACCACGCATGCCGAGCTTGTCGAGCTTGGCGCCGAACGAAAGGCCCCGGAACGTCCGTTCGACAACGAACGCGGTGATGCCACGCGGCTCAGCCCCGGGAGTGGTCTTGGCGTAGACGACCAGCGTCGTCGCATCAGCGCCGTTGGTGATCCACATCTTGGAGCCGTTCAGGACGAAGCGGTCGCCGCGCTTCTCGGCGCGAAGTTTCATTCCGACCACGTCAGAGCCGGAGTCGGGCTCGCTCATCGCGATCGCCCCCATGTGCTCTCCCGAAACCAGCTTCGGAAGATACTTGCGTTTCTGCGCTGGCGTGCCGTTGCGGTGCAGCTGGTTGATGCACATATTCGAGTGCGCGCCGTACGACAGGCCGACGGCGGCCGATGCGCGAGAGACCTCCTCCATTGCGACGATGTGCGCGAGATAACCCAGGTTCGAGCCGCCATACTCCTCACTGACGGTCACGCCGTGCAATCCGAGGTGGCCGAGCTTCTTCCACAGCTCGGCGGGAAAGCGGTTCTCCTGATCGATCGCCGCGGCGATCGGCTCCAGTTCTTTCGCGGCGAAACTGCGGATCGAGGCACGCATCGATCCGATCGTCTCGCCCAGATCAAAACAAAGGTCGGGCAACCGGGGCATCTGCGCGGTCTCCTTGCGATTCGGTCCTCGTAACACTAGCTCGCGCGCCGGGGCAAGTGGCGCCAATGAGGTTGCAAATCGTGCCAGCGCCGGCCAGACTTTCTGCATGGAGCGCGAAAGTCGCACCCTGCGTGGTCCCGGCCGTCAGCACGTTGCCGCGACCCCCATCGCCTTCATTCGGGCAATACTGCGGACCTATCAGAGGTACGGCGTCGATCCCGGTGACGCGTTGCAAGCGGCAGACATCCCGGCGCCGTGGTTGAAACGCTCGGGCGCGCGCATCACGGCGGCCCAACTCGAAATCTTCCTGACCCGGGCGATGCAGCAGCTCGACGATGAAGCGCTCGGCTGGTTCTCGCGCAAGCTGCCGTGGGGCAGCTACGGCATGTTGTGCCGCGCGTCGCTCACCTCCCCCAACCTCGGGATCGCCCTGAAGCGCTGGTGCCGCCACCACCGGGTGCTGACGAACGACATCCTTCTCAGACTGACGGTGGCCAGTAACGTGGCACGACTGTCGATCGCCGAAAATCGCCGCCCGCGCGAACTGCGCGAGCTGTGCCTGCTGACTACGCTGCGCTATGTGCACGGATACGCCTGTTGGGCCGTCGACTCGCTGGTCCCGCTGCGCGAGGTACGCTTTCCTTTTACCCCGCCCGCGCACCAAAGCCTCTATCCGCTGTTGTTCCCGGGGCCGGTGAGCTTCAATGCCCCGGAGGCCGGATTCAGCTTCGATGCCCAATATCTGAAGCTGCCACTGCGTCGTGACGAGCGCGCGCTGCACACGATGCTGCGGCGAGCGCTCCCACTGACGGTACGGCAGTATCGCCGCGATCGCCTGTTGGTTCAGCGAGTGCGCGACTTGCTGGTTGGGAGCGGTTACGCCGCGTTGAGTGCTGATCGAGCGGCCAGCGCGCTACACATCTCGACCCGCACTTTGCATCGGCAGCTGCACGAAGAGGGCGCAGCGTTCCAGGCGTTGAAGGACGATGTCCGGCGCGAACAGGCGATCGGCCAACTGTATCGAACCGGGCGCTCCATCAAGCAGATCGCTCTGGCGATCGGCTTTCGCAATGAAAAGAGCTTCGCGCGCGCCTTCAAGGTCTGGACCGGCGACACCCCGGACGAGTTCAGGCGAAAGGCACCAAGACTCTCTGCGCCACCGGCGCGGACCATCGGCATCAGCGGCGCGTAGGTCAGCAGCCGTACCCTGTGCAAGGCGCCGGCGAGCTGCCCGAGACTACGTCGATGCGGCCGAGAACGCCATCGGCCTGATTGTTCGGACCGGCCGTGTAGAACAGCGTGTCAGCGGGCAGATTGGCGGAACCTATTGGTCAATAGAAGTAGTAGTCGGCGGTGTAGGGAACGCGGACCTCGGTGCTGGCAGCTTCCCTCGAGCAGCCGTTGGTTGGCGCTAGGCCACCGTTCGTATGCAGCCGCTGGACGAACGCGACCTTGCCAAGGCGGTCTCCGGACTGCACGACCGTCGCGCTCAGCAACAGCCAGGGGATCGACGCTCCGTCCGGCGCTGACACCTTTGCGACCACCGTGCCCACCAGTTTGCTGCCATCGCTGGCCTCCCAGGTCGGGCCGGCGTAGTGGCGCCCCGCCACTTTGCCGCTCTCGTCGAGCAGCGTTGCCTCGGGCGCCACCAGCGTCCAGACGTAATGATCGGGAGCCTCGAACGTCGAACCGTAGTCCGAGACGACTTTCGGCTCCAACGCACAGCGATAGATTTGCACTCCCGAGGCATTGAACTTCACTGCTGCTTCGCGTCCGCCGGGCACCGCGAGCTGCGATGGCAAGGCCTGCCCCGGCTCGCCACTGCGAGCCCATGTCAACTGGCCAAAGCTGGCCGCGACCAGCGCGGCGCTTACCAAACGAGTTGCTGTCTTCATCCGAATCTCCTGGTGTCAGCGTTGATCGCGTTTGCGCCCAGCCACCGCGGCGGGCGTGACCCATGCAAGCTCACCGAACGCGGCGCCACTGTATTCGCAGGCGTTGCATGAAAGCCAGGGGTGCAACAAAACGAACACCACTGCTCAAAATTGAACAACGCGACCGACCCGGGTGTCGACGGCTACACTGCGGTGCCATGAAGCAGCACCTTGCGCTCAGTCTGCTTGGACTCGCTCTCGCGACCCAGACTGCCGCGGCGCAAGTGCAAGAGCCGATCTCGCCGATACCGCTCGAAGTGGCGGTGGATCCGTCCAAGGCCGACTTGGGACAGCGTCTGTTCGAAGACGTGCGCCTGTCGGCTCGCAGCGATCGTTCCTGTGCCAGTTGTCACCCGCTCAACGCCAACGGCATGGACGGCCTGCCCCGCGCGCGCTCCTACGACGGCAAGCTCCTGCGCAACACGCCCACCGTCTTCAACGTGGGGCTCGACCTGTTCCTGAATTGGGACGGCGCCTTCGAATCGGTGGGGGACTTGACCGACAGGGCGATCACCAAAGCAAGCTTGATGGCCAATACCTGGCCGCAGGTTCTTGCAGCGCTGAAGGCCGATCCGGACTACGTGGCCCGCTTCAGCCGGATTTACCCGACACGCCGCATAACGAAGGCAACCGTGCTCGACGCGCTGGAAACATTCCAGCGCTCGCTGATCACGCCGAACAGCCGCTTCGACAAGTTTCTGCGAGGCGACCGCGACGCATTGAGCGCCGACGAGCGGCGCGGCTACCAGTTGTTCAAGTCGTACGGGTGCGCCTCATGCCATCAAGGCGTGAATGTCGGAGGAAATCTGTTGCAGGTCTTTGGCGTGTTTCCGGAGGCCGCGCGGCGGGAGCTCTCGACCATTGCCCCGGATCCCGGTCGCTACGGCATCACCGGCGACGAGCTGGACCGTAATGTTTTTCGCGTGCCAAGCCTGCGCAATGTGGCGGTTACCGCGCCCTACTTTCACTTCGGGTGGGCTCCAACCCTGGAGGATGCGGTGAGGACAATGGCACGGGTTCAGCTGGGCCGCAGCCTGAGCCCCGAGGAGGTCCGCCTGATCGTCCAGTTTCTCGGGACTCTGACCGGTGAGTTCCGTGGCCGGCCGCTCGAACCGCTCAAACCCCGCGTCAAATGAGAACGGAACTGGGGCAGCCGCTTGCGGTCGTCGCTGCGCTGCTTGCGCTGCTGATCGTATTGCTGGTTCAAAGCCGCAGCGCCGATCTGCCTCTCGGCGAAGAGATGCAGAGAGCTCTGCTCGGCTACGAGCTCTACGACGCCGAGTTGACCCGCGACGTGCTCACGGCTCGGGCCGGCCTGCAGGCGAACTACGAGTCGCTGGCGACCGATCGCAGGAACCTGGCCCGCGCCCTCGAGGATCTTGTCAGCCGGAGCGCAGCCGGATCGCTCGAGTGGCGGGCGGCTCTGCAGCGGCCACTGGCTGACCTGAAAAAGGCGCACGACGAAAAGCGACTGTCCGTCGAGTACTTCAAGGCCAGAAACGCGTTGCTGAGGAATTCGTTGATGTACCTGGCGTTTGCCGGGCCATTGCTGCACATTCCCGATGAGCAGAAGCCGTTTGCGGCCGACCTGGGTCGCCTGTCTTATGCGTTGCTGCGCTTCACGCAATCGCCCGACCCGGAGGCTGCGGGGCAAATGCAGCACGTGCTCGATCGGCTCTCGGCAGCGCCCGGATTCCGTTCCGAGATCGCCACACTGGTGGCGCACGGCCGGCTCATCGTTACTTTGGTGCCGGAAGCCGACCGACTTTTGCAGCAGGTTGTCGATGCGCCAACCGGGTCGAGGGCAGAAGACGTGCTGGCCGCCCTGTCGCAGCACACCCGCACCGCGGAAAGGCGCGCGCAGACCTTCCGTCTGCTGCTTTTTGCGGTGGCCGTTCTACTGCTGGGCTATGTCGTGTATCAGTTCGCCCGATTGCGCGCAGGGGCCGTTAGCCTTCGACGCGTCAACGCGAAGCTGCAGCGCGAAATGGACGAGCGTTCCCGTGCCACCGAAGCGCTGCGATCGAAGGAACTGCAACTGATTCAAGCGGATCGGATGAAAATCGTGGGCCAGCAGGTGTCCAGCATCGTGCACGAGATTGGCAATCCGCTGCAGTCGCTTCTGATGAACTCGAGCCGCGTCGCCGCGTCGTGCGACGACATGCTGGCTTTGCTTCAGTGGCCAGATCGGGCTGCCGACGACGCGACGATCGGCGGCCTTCCTTATCGGACGGCGCGCACCGAGCTGCCGCAGCAGACGCGTGAGATTCAAGAGGCGGCCGCGCGAATCGCACAATTTGTCGTCGACCTGAAGCAGTTCTACGGTTCGACGCCCAAGAGTGCGCCCGGAGCGTTCAGCCTGAACGAGGCCGTGCGCCGGGCAGAGCGCCTCCTGCGCCACCAGATCAACCAGAGCACGTCGAATTGGCGGATGAATCTGGAGGGTGACCTGCCGGCAGCACACGGCGACGCCCGGCGGTTCGAACAAGTCGTCGTCAACCTGATCACGAACGCTCTCGAGGCGCTACCGGACAGGAGCCGCGCCGTCTCGGTCTCGACCGCCTGGGATGCGACGGATCGGCGCCAGATCCTGCAGGTCGAGGACGAGGGAGTCGGTATTCCGGAGGAGGACCTGGCGCACATTTGCGACCCCTTTTTCACCACCAAACAGGGCAGCGGTGGCACAGGGCTCGGACTCGCCATCACGACGACGCTGCTGAACGACATGGGGGGTCGACTCAAGATCGAGTCGCAACCGGGGCGCGGTACGCGCGCGACCGTCGAAATCGCAAGCGCCGGCGAGTCCGTTGCGGCGCAGGCGCAATAGGGAGATCGTGCCATGTCGATCGACGACGACGATGCCCCGCTCACGGCGCTGCCCGTCCTGCTGGTCGATGACGACCTGCTGGTGCTCAAGAGCACAGCGCGGGAACTGCGGGCTTCCGGCTGCGCCCAAATCATCGCGTTGAGCGACGGCCGGGAGGTGCTGCCGAAGCTGGACGACGAAAGAATCGGCGCGGTGCTGCTCGATCTTTCGATGCCTCACATGTCCGGGCAGCAGCTGCTCGAGAAGATCAAAGCCAGTCACCCCGAGATTCCGGTGATCGTGATGACCGCCACCAGCGACCTGGAGACGGCGGTGCAGTGCATGCGGGACGGCGCCGTCGACTACCTGGTCAAACCAGTGGAACCGAGCCGGCTGATTTCCTCGGTGATCAATGCGCTGAAGGTACGTCAACTCGAGGATGCGCTTTCCTCGGTGACACAAATGGCGCTGTCCGAGTCGGGCGGGCGGCACGCGGCGTTCTCGCAGATTTATACGCAGAGCCGGGAGATGCTCAGGATTTTTCGCTACCTGGAGCAGGTGGCCGCCACCGAACACCCGCTTCTGATCGGAGGCGAGAGCGGTACCGGCAAGGAGCTGCTGGCGCGCGCGGTGCACGGGATCTCAGGACGCACCGGGCCCTTCGTGGCGGTAGAAGTCGCCGCCGGTGACGATGACCGCGTCTGCGACGATCTGTTTGGTCATGCGCGGGGTGCCTACATCGCGGCCGTTCCGACGCGCAAGGGCATGATCGCCGAAGCGGCGAACGGAACGCTTTTCCTGGGCGACGTCGCCAATCTGGGCGATAAGACGCAGGCCAGGATGGTGGGGCTGTTGCGGGACGGAGCGTTCCGCCCACTGGGAGGCGATCAGCTGGTGCGAAGCCGCGCGCGCGTCATCGCGGCAACCAGCCGCGACCTGGATCGCGAAGTCGAAGCCGGCAGGTTTCGCAAGGATCTGTATTTCCAGCTGCGTCGACGCGTCGATCTTCCGGCGCTGCGCGCGCGACGTGCCGACCTCAAGCTGCTTGCGACGCAACTGCTCGAAAGAGCGGCGGCCGCCGCCGGCAAGAAGACGCCCCGGATACCTTCGGAGCTGTTCCTGTTGCTGGGCGCGTACCACTTCCCGGGTAACGTCCGTGAGCTCGAATCGATGTGCCAGAGCGCGATCGAGCGTCACGAAAGCGGGATCCTGTCGCTGCGAGCCTTCAGGGAATTCGTCGCCCGCAATCCGGCTCCTGACGGACACGCGGCCGAGCCATCAGGCCCGTCCTCGATCGGCGGCGTGCTGGAGCAGTTGGAGCCGCTGCCCACCCTCGAGGAGGTGAAACAGGCGCTCGAAGACGAGGCGCTCAAGCGGTCCGGTGGCAAGATCGCCATTGCGGCCGATCTGCTCGGGCTGGCGCGAGCGACGCTGAACGCGCGCCTGATCCGACGGCGCAAGGCACGTGCTCGCCCGCGGGCCTCAGGAAACGTCAAACCGTGACTCGATCCTCCCGCCTGTCATTCTGCCGCGCGACGTTACTGGCGGCCCTTTCATTTCCGCTTCCGTGCTGTCATTTCGGGAACGGGCAACTTAAACTCGTCCTCCCTTCGTGACGCGTGACCGGATACGCAAAGGCCTTAAGTGAAACTGAAGAATGAAGGCGAACTGTTCAAAGCAGCGCTGCTCGCCGGTGTCAAGTACGCGGAAGGACGGGGTGTCGTGGAATTCGAAGCGACCGACTCGGCCAGTGAAAAGCTGCTGTATATCTACCGGCTTCTGGTTCACGACAAGGTGATCCAGCCGCTGCCGGAGGATCAGGTCGCCGAGAAGGCGCTCAGACACAAACTGGCGCTGTGGTATGCGAAGCAGCTCCCGCAGGATCACCCGCTGCTGAAGAAGTAAGCTCGAAATTCGGTTGGGTTTTGAACAGCGCACCAACCGGCCGGATCGAACTGCCCGGTCCGATCCGCTTGCTATCGGCCCAGGAGCGCCCTAAGCGGCATCGGTGCTGGCCCCAACGGTGACGCGGCCCGCGCTGGGAGAGATCGTCGCCCGAACCCGGAATCCCGCTCCCGGTCCACTTTCGATGGCGAACTGGCCGCCCAGGGACTGAACGCGCTCGCGCATTCCAGCAAGCCCGAAGCCGCCCGCGGGCGGTGGCACCATCGTTCCGCAGCCATCGTCCTCCGCGCAGAACACGATGCTAGGGGTTCCATCGGTTGCTCGCTGCTCGGTCAGAGCGATGCGGATCCGGCGGGCGGCGGCGTGGCGAGATGCGTTGGTCAGGCATTCCTGGGCCAACCGATACAGCGCCAGGCTGACGTCTTCGCCGAAGTCATCCAGGTCACCCTCGATCAGCAGCTCGATTTCGACCTCCGGCAGGCGCCGGCGCCATTCTTCGGCGCAGTTTTCCAAGGCGGCGGCCAGTCCCAGCTCGTCCAGGCCCGCCGGGCGCAATCGCCCGATGATGTCGCGCAGCACCGCCTGGACATGGTCGACGTGACGAACAATCCTGCCCGCAGCGTCCATGACCCTCGCATGAACCGATCCGGCTTCATCGCGCATCGCGGTCGCGTCCAGGCGAATCGCCACCAGATATTGGCCCAGCTCGTCGTGCATCTCGCGCGCCAGCGTGCGGCGTTCCGACTCCTGGACATCGACGGCCTGGCGGCCGAGACGGCGATTTTCTGCGAGCGCCGCGGCGAGCCCGACTTCTGCGGCCTTGCGGCGTGCGAGCTCTGCTTTCAACTCCAGCATTCGCCTCCACGCGAACCAGCACATCAGCCCCGCCAGCATCAGCAGCACTTGCGGAAGCTCATCCAGCTGCAGCCATTCGCGGGCTTGGGTCCACCTGAGCAGGCTCTCGCTCAAGTCGAACCTAACCGACAGCAGCGCGAAAGCCACGGTCAGTATCCCGACGGTCGCCAAATCGCGTCGTGCGCTGCTGTCGGAACCGCTCATCGCCTGATTGCTCGTCGATTTTCGGGAAAAACTCCCATCGATATGTCAAGCATGCCTGTCATGCCAGGAACCGGCGTTTGCGCCTAGAACAGTTTTTCAGGATGCTCGACGGGCGCGATGTCCAGACGCACCGCGATCCGTTCGTTGTCGCTTCGAACGACCAGAAAGTCGGCTGGCTCAATGGCGCCGAGATTGCGCTCCTGATGCGGGACGTTGGGTGCGAAGTAGACAAAGTCGCCTCGGCCCACATCGGCTGCGAACTCGAGGCGCTCGCCCCAGCGGATCTCGCTGCGGCCTCTGACGACATATAGGGCCGCTTCATGACGCCCATGGTGATGGGCACCGGTTGAAGCGCCGGCCGCGAGCGTGACGGTTCCAATCCAGGTCTTTTGCCCGCCGGTGCCGGCGAAATCGAACGCGGTCGCGCGCCCGGTTCCCGAAGGAGCGCGCATCGCGACATCGAGCGTCTGGCCCCGGACAACCCGCACGCCTTCTCGCCAGTCCATCGCTTCAACCGATTGCCGCCAATCAGCCGGGCAGCTTGGCACCCAGCACGTCGATCCGCTCGATCGACGGGGGCTTCGAAAACAGCTCGGACGCCTGTGCCATCAGCGCCTGCGCAATGGCTCCCGACAGGTGGGCCTGGCGTCCAGCCTCGTCGGCAAACGCGTCAAACACGCCGAACGTCGATGGGCCGAATTTCAACGCGAACCATACGGGCGTGCCCGTCTCCCTCATCGACAGCTCCAGTCCGGCTTGCAGGAACTTCGCAACGTCGGCTTCCTTGCCCGGCTTGGCTTCGAGGCGGACGAAAAGCGCGTACTTGACCATGGCGATCTCCCAGCGTGCAGATTCGGAGGGGTGATACTACATGCCCGACCGAAGGCTTCGCGCGGTTGTCATTGGCAGGTATTCTGACGATCCGGCTCAGCATCACCAGGGGAGCGTCATGCAACTGACGGGCCAGCAAAGAAAAATCGTCCTCGCCGCGTTCCTGGGTTGGGCACTGGACGCGTTCGATTTCTTCATTCTCGTGTTCACGCTGTCGGCGATTGCCAAGGAGTTCGGTGTCGCCGTACACGATGTGGCGTACGCGATCTTTCTGACGCTGGCGATGCGATTCATCGGTGCCTTCATCTTCGGCCGGCTGGGTGACCGCTTCGGTCGCAAACCGATCCTGATGCTCGATATCGTCTGCTATTCAGTGCTGGGTGCGTCAGCCGCGCTGGCGCCGACGCTGGCGGCCTTCCTGGTGCTGCGGGCGCTGTTTGGGGTCGCGATGGGCGGTGAATGGGGCTTGGGCTCGTCGCTGACGATGGAGTCGATCCCGCCGCAGTCGCGCGGTCTGGTCTCGGGCATCCTGCAATGCGGCTACCCGACCGGATACCTGCTGGCCTCGATCCTGTTCGCCGCTCTCTACAACGAGACGTTCTTCGGCATCACGTTCAGCTGGCGCGCGATGTTCCTGTTCAGCCTGCTGCCCGCGATGCTGGTTCTGTTCATTCGCGCGCACGTTCCGGAGTCGCCGGCGTTTACCGCGGGTCAGGGCAAACCGAAGCCGGGATTCATTCAAACGCTGGCAGCCAACTGGCGCCTGTCTCTGTTTGCGATCGTGCTGATGATGTTCTTCAACCTGTTCAGCCACGGCACGCAGGACCTGTACCCGACCTTCCTCGAGAAACAGCACGAGTTCGACCACCACACCGTGGGCTGGGTCTCGATCGTCGCCAACCTGGGTGCGATCACCGGAGGACTGTTCTTCGGGCGCCTGTCGCAGAGTATCGGACGGATCAACGCGATCACGATCGCCGCGCTGCTGGCGTTGCCGGCGATTCCGCTGTGGGCGTACGGTTCGACGGCGCCCGCGCTGGCGGCGGGCGCGTTCATGATGCAGATCTCGGTGCAGGGCGCATGGGGAGTCATCCCGGCACACCTGAACGAGATCGTTCCCGGCTCGGTTCGCGCGACCCTGCCGGGAACGATCTCGTTCAGG
>Ga0210394_10004196_pt1 | contig 17064 bp, 11 predicted proteins | sample IncBWC12MmetaG_FD_160121 | JGI IMG/M metagenome (GOLD analysis project Ga0210394, IMG submission 160121) | Forest soil microbial communities from Barre Woods Harvard Forest LTER site, Petersham, Massachusetts, United States - Inc-BW-C-12-M | ecosystem: Environmental > Terrestrial > Soil >... | reverse complement strand
TCGAACACACGCGGCTGGCTCAGGGGGACATCCTGGAGTTCAGCAGAAATCCAAAACACGTTTCGCCGCCTTTCCCCGCTGGATACTGGCCAAAGACGCCTGCACCCCCTGATCGCAAGGCCTGGGGCGAGAGCGTAGCGGCGTTCGAGCGCGATCTGCTCGAAATGGTCCATCTAGTGGCGGATCCACGCACCGATCTGTCCGCCAAAATACCTCATGGCGAGGGGCAAACGATTTTGCGGGAAGCGCTGCTGCTCGCGGATCACAATGCCTATCACCTTGGCCAGCTTGTGGATTTGCGCCGGGCCCTCGGCACCTGGCCCGAGACTTAGCCAGACCAGTCTTGCAAGTATCCGGATTGGCGGTAGGATATTGCACTAGAGTTGTGGGCGGAGAGTTCGGATCGAGTGCGGAGGCAGCATGATTCGAGTTGAAAATGTGTTGAAAATCGATGGGGAAGCGGGAAACGCGCGCCGTGATTTTTTGAAAGGGATTCTTGGAGCAGGTGCGTTCGTGCTCGGCGTTTCCTTGATGCCGGAGCAGCTTTTCGCGGAGTCACCCACCGGCGTTGCAGGTGATCCCTTTCCGCCTTCGGAGAAAGCGCCGCTGCAGCCTAGCGTCTATTTGGCGGTCGGTACGGACGGAACTGTTTATATCGTCGCGCATCGTTCGGAGATGGGGAATGGAGTGCGCACGTCTTTGCCGCGAATTGTTGCCGATGAATTGGACGCAGACTGGGCGCACGTGAAAGTCGTGCAGGCCATCGGCTCTGAAAAATACGGCGACCAGGATACGGATGGTTCTCACTCCGTAGTCAGCTTTTTTGTGCCGCTGCGCGAGGCGGGAGCGACCGCTCGGCTGATGCTGGTTCGTGCGGCTGCTCAACAATGGGGCGTCCCGGCGACGGAATGCTCGACGGAATTGAATCATGTGGTTCACAAAACATCAGGAAAAAAGCTGGGCTACGGCGAGCTGGCGTCGGCAGCCTCAAAATTGGAAATGCCGAAGAAGGAAGAGCTGAAGCTGAAGCCCCGTGGTGAGTGGCGCTACATTGGAAAACCCGCGGCGGGTTATGACCTGAAAGATTTCTGTACAGGTAAAGCAAAATATGGGCAGGACACGCGAATGGACGGCATGCTCTATGCGAGCGTTCTCCACCCGCCGGTGTTGGGCAGCACCGTGAAATCGGTGGATGATTCTGCAACGCTGGCGGTAACGGGCGTAAAACAGACCGCAACGATCGATACGTTCAAACCGCCGGTTCTTTTCCAGGCGCTTGGCGGTGTGGCCGTGCTCGCTGACAACACGTGGGCTGCATTTCAGGGCAAGAAAAAATTGAAGATCGAGTGGGAGACGAGTCCCCACGGCGTTTTCAGTTCTGATCCCTATAAAAAGGAATTGCAGGAAACGGCGCGGAAGCCTGGAAAAGTGGTGCGCGATCTTGGCGACGTGGACGCAGCGTTTGCGAAAGGAGGGAAGATCGTCGAAGCAGAGTATTATGCGCCGCTGCTGGCGCACGCGTCGATGGAGCCTCCGGCGGCACTCGCGGTTTACAGGGACGGAAAAGTGGAGGTGTGGGCGCCGACGCAAAGCCCGGTGGGCGCGCGCGACGCCATCGCAGCAGCAGTCGGTGCAAAAAAAGAGGACGTGACAGTGAACGTCACGCTCCTGGGCGGTGCCTTTGGCCGGAAATCCTTTCCCGATTTTGCGGTCGAAGCGGCGGTGCTCTCGAAAAAAACGGGCAAGCCAGTAAAAGTGGTCTGGAGCCGCGAAGACGACATTAAGTTTGATTCCTACCATTCGGTGTCCGCGATGTACATGAGAGCGGCGCTGGGCGACGATGGGAAACCGACCGCGTGGCTCCAGCGAACGGTGTTTCCTCCTATCGGCTCGACGTTCAAAGCCGGCGAAATGTATTCGGATGGAGATGAACTGGGACTTGGCTTCAGCGACTTGCCGTATGCAATTCCAAATCAGCGGTCCGAAAACGGACCTGCCACGGCGCACGTGCGCATCGGATGGTTCCGTTCCGTCGCGAATATTTATCACGCCTTCGCAATTCAATCCTTCGAGGATGAACTGGCGCATGCCGCTGGTAAAGATCCAGTCGAATACGCGCTCCAGCTTCTGGGGCCGGACCGCATCATTCCCAAAAGCGAGTTGCCGAAAGACTATTCCAATTACGGCGGAAGCTACGAGCAATACCCGATCGATACGGCGAGGTTCAAACGAGTGGTGGAGACGGCCGCTCAAAAATCGAGCTGGGGAAAGATAAAATCGGGCAACGGCGCCGGGATTGGAATTGCCTTGCACCGCAGCTTCCTGACGTACGTCGCAACAGTTGTGCAGATGCACATTGACGATGCGGGTCGCGTGCACGTCGACCGAGTGGATTCGGCTCTGGATGCCGGAACAGTCGTGAACCCCGCTATGGTCATAAATCAGTTTGAAGGCGCCGCGGTAATGGGAACGAGTATTGCCTTCTACGGATCGATTACGGCCACGAATGGCGTCGTCAACCAATCCAACTTCGACGACTATCCGATGGCGCGAATGAATACCGCGCCGCGTGAAGTGCACGTGCACATTGTTCCGAGCGACGCTCCTCCGGGAGGAGTTGGCGAGCCGGGCTTGCCCGCGTTCGCACCGGCGCTATGCAACGCGATTTTCGTGGCGACGGGCAAGCGCATCCGCGAATTGCCTCTCTCCAAAGCGGGCTTAGCCTAACGTGATCAAAAGAGGCTTGCTTCTTCTTACTGCGCTTGCGGCGGCGGTTTTACCCGTCTGTGCGCAACGCAAACCGGTCTTGCCGCAAATTGACCTGCCACATCCTTATTACTTCCGCGAAATGTACTTACCACAGCTGACCAGCGGCCCAAGCAGCGTGTCTTGGTCGCCGGACTCGAAAGAAGTGGTGTATTCGATGGCTGGATCGCTCTGGCGCCAGAAAATTGATTCGAAGGAAGCGCAGCAGATCACGGATGGCGCGGGATACGACTACCAGCCGGATTGGTCGCCGGATGGAAAGAGCGTGATTTACGTTTCTTATCAGAAAGATGCGATGGAGCTGTGGGTGCTGGATTTGGGCTCCGGAAAATCACAGCCGTTAACAAGCGGACGCGCGGTAAACGTCGAACCGCGGTGGTCTCCGGACGGAAAACGAATTGTTTTTGTTTCGACCCAGTACAACAAACGTTTTCATATTTTTCGCGCCGCCGTGAACGAAGGAAAACTAGAGAATTTGGTGCGGCTGACGGGAGAAACCAAGAGCGACCTGCCGCGCTATTACTACAGCGCATTCGATACGGAGATCAACCCGGTGTGGACGCGCGACGGCAAAGAAATTCTTTTTGTTTCAAATCGAGGTCACATTCACGGCACGGGGGGGTTCTGGCGGATGCGTGCGGAGCCCGGCGCCGAAGCGCGCGAGATTCACTACGAAGAAACGAACTGGAAAGCGCGTCCAGATTTTTCGCCGGACGGGTCACGCATGGTTTACAGCTCGTATCTCGGTGGGCAGTGGCACAACATCTGGGTGATGCCAGCCAACGGCGGCGATGCGTTTCCGCTGACCTACGACGGCTGGGATTGCACGAATGTGCGTTGGTCGCTGAACGGAGAGCAACTCGCGTTCATTACTAACTACGGCGGGGCGCCAACGACCCGGATTGAGTTCCAAAGTGTTCCGGGCGGACCTCTCGGTGCTTTGGAAATCGAAAAGCGAAATTATATGAATCCACGTGGGACCATGGAGCTCCGCGTGGTCGACAGCAGCGGCAACGACTTGCCGGCTCGGGTTTCAGTTACCGATGAGAACGAAAGATTCTTAGCTCCAGATTCAGCCTGGATTCATGCCGATGATGGATTTGACAGAAGTGAGCGGCCCTTCGAAGCACATTACTTCCATTTACAAGAGATGGCCAGTCTTGTCGTGCCCACCGGTAAGATCAAGATCGATGTGGCAAAAGGTTTTGAGTACACGCCTGTTACGCAGACTCTGCGGGTGCAGCCAGGGGATTCCAGGCGAGTCGAGATAAAGCTAGAACCATTAGAGAATGGTTTACGCGACGCAAAGAACTGGATTAGCGCCGACTTGCACGTACACATGAACTACGGTGGCGCTTACCAGGACATCACGGCCCGTCTATCCGAGCAGGCAAAAGCGGAAGACTTGCGTGTCGTCAACAATCTGGTCGTCAATAAAGAACAACGATACCCGGACATCACGAGTGTTGGAGAGAACCAAGAAACCTTCGCCCCTGGGAGCGTCGCGATCGTGAGCGGACAGGAATTCCACACAAGCTATTGGGGACACCGTGGACTCGTAGGCCTGCGGGGCTCACTTCTCTTGCCGGGTTATGCGGGATATCCGAACACCGCAGCCGCGAGTCTGTACCCGATGAACGCCGATGTGTATGATTTGGCGCATTTGCAAGGAGCGCTTGTGGGAGCGGTCCATCCCTTTGATGCGGAGCCAAATCCATTTGCGAATCCACCGGAACGAATTACAGACGAGCTTCCCGTGGACGCGGCGCTTGGAAAATTGGATTATATGGAAATCGTCGGATTCAGCGATCATCGTTCGACAGCCGCAGTGTGGTACCGGTTGCTGAATCTGGGATTCCGTTTGCCGGCAGGCGCAGGAACGGATGCGACTGCGGATTACGCCGCCCCCATACGAGGGCATGTTGGCATGGACCGAGTCTACGTGTGGGTGCCTGAGTTACCTCCGACGACCAGTTCCTGGAAAGAGGGATTGAAACAGGGGAGGACGTTTGCGACGAACGGGCCGCTGATCGAATTTACACTTGGGAGACAACGAGTCGGTGATGAAATAAAGTTTGATGGAGCGCAGGCGACGGTACCGTTTACGGCCACGTTGCGGTCGATTGTACCCGTGGATCATTTCGAGGTGGTTTGCAACGGGCGAGTCGCGCAGACGCTAAAGCTTGCGGGGGCGCGCGACTCCGCGGACGTCACCGGGTCGCTCCCACTGAACGAGAGCGGGTGGTGCGTGCTTAGGGCTTCGAGCAACAACGCAGAGTATCCGGTGCTGGACAATTACGTGTATGCGACGACGAGCCCCGTTTACGTGACGATTGGAGGCAAGCCGCCTCGTTCGCCGGAGGATGCCAAGTATTTTGCGGCGTGGATCGAACGAACGATTGACACGACCTCACGCTATCCCGACTGGAATTCAACCTCCGAAAAAGAGTACGTGCTGAAGCGGCTTGCAGAAGCAAAAGGGGTCTACGAAAAGCTGCAATAACCCCAGACAAGGCAGCAAAGCTCCGCAAAAAAGGAACGCCGCGGCTGAAGATTGCCGCGGCGTCCGAAATAGAAAAGGAATTTACGAGAAACTACTCGACGATGTGAATCGCTTCCTCGATGTGGTGGTGCGCCTTGTCGATGTGTTCGAGAGCGCGCTGCTGGAGACCCTGGGCGAAGGCATTGTCTTCTTCCTGGGCAACGTCATTGTGAGCTTTGTTCACGAGTTCGAGCGAACGGTGGAGACGGCCGCGCCAGTCCAGACCTGCATCAACCGGAGCATGATCATTGATATCCTTGCCGTCGTCGATGGAAGCCTTCTTGATTTCGTTGATGGCCTCATCGATTTCGTGAATGGCCTTCTTCTCCTGTTCACGCAATTCGCCGCCATCAGGACGCTGCAGATGGGCGCGGGCATGACGGAGATCCGTCAGAGCGTGAAGATAAGCGGGATGCTCTCTCGGAGGCTGCGGCTTCGCCGCAGTGGAGATGACCGCAGAAACGAGGAGTAAAAGAGTGAAAACTGCGAATGTCAGTTTGTTAAGGCTTTTCATCGTACGTGTGGCTCCTATTCGATTGAGATGGTTTTACGAACGACCCCGTTTGGCTGAAGTGATCAGACCAAACTAAATGCGATTGATAGATTGCGAGCTAACGGCCTGCGGCCGTCTTTGTTTCACCGTACCGTGCGCCCGTGTTGCGGACAACGTCGCGATTGAAATATGACGCCTGCCGGTTAACTGGCGCAGGGGACAGGGCGAACAATTCTCGAAGAGCAGCAATCGCCAGAGGAGTAGTCCGCATTATCATCGGCAGACATGCAGAACCGATCGAGAGCCCTTCGTTTTAGCAGCCGGGATACTTAGTAGAGTCACACCGTGAAGCCGGAAGAGTTGCGGTGCGCGTTGGGAAACGTAAAACCGCGCACATGTAAAAGGATAGGTTCGATGGTGGACACGCCGGGATTTGAAGATGAAACCAACGGTTGTTATTAGAAAAGCTATGTTGTTGATTCGTTTAGCCTCTAGCTGCGTCATAGATCATGGTTTTAGCGGATATTTTGGGGTTTTGTTCTCGATTTGTTCTCGGGCTAGATCTGTTCTCATGTTGTTCTCGAGTTCGGAGCTCTATCCACACTTTGGACCTGTATCCGAACCCGAGTCCTGGTGATTAGGAAAGATCTGTTGTTGTTTCGTTTAGCCTCTTGCTGCGTCATGGATCATGGATTTGGGTGTATTGCGGGGGTTTTGTTCTCGAATGGTTCTCGGCTTAGTTTTGTTCTCGTATTGTGCTCGACTTCGAAGCCAGCACCCAACCTCGAACCCGTATTCGAGCCTAAATCCTTTACTCGAAATCCTGTACCCGAAAAGACCAGTTCTTACCAGACCGTTTCGGTCGGTCTTTGAAGAGTTCTGTTCTCGAAAGGTTCCCGGATTCGAACCTATATCCTGACCTGAGTTGCTGGTTATTTTCAATCAAACGGAGAACTTAGAGGGATCGAAGTGAAAAAAGGTCAGCGTTCGTCGCGAACGATAGTGGAAAATCTTTCTCCCGACAATCGTGGACCGAAGTCCAGACGCACTAGTTCGCGTGGGGGCAGAAATCGATGTCGCTATCCCGGCCAGGACGGCAACAAGAGAACAAGAGGAGGAAGGAGGAACTGAGGAAGGAAAACGATGTGGTCTGGGGAGGGATTTACGCTATTTATCTTTCCATTTGTCAGTGGAAGGATGTATTGATATCTCGCTTGCAGTAACGTCAAAATGGGAACAGCGAAGACTGTGCCGGCCTAAAAAAATCGCGGGGTGAGAGTGCCCTACACCCAAGTAAAGGAAATTCAGCGTTCCGATCGCTTGGCAGTTGGAGGGCTGTCTTCAAGCTCCGGCGCTTTGGTGCTTGCTTTTCACCGGCTTCGTGGTGAGCGCCGAGGAAACCACTTGTAGGCTCGAGTTGTCGCCGGCTGCGGAGTCGCTACTTGCAAGGTCTTCAGTTTGCAAACCGTTTTCCGGGAACAAGACCACCCTGAATGTCTTGGCAAAAACAATACCATCCAACCAGGGGGTCCAATTGCGGACATACCAGGCCTCGAGCTTGACGCGATCTTCGAGGGTCAGCTGATTTCTGCCGCTCACTTGCCAGAACCCAGTCATGCCGGGGCGGGCAGAGGCAATCGTTTGAAGGTCAATCCCGATGCGATCGAGTTCGTGTGGGAGATATGGACGAGGACCTACCAAGCTCATCTCGCCCTTGAGAACGTTGAACAGTTGTGGGAGCTCATCAAGACTCCATCGCCGAAGGAAGCCACCCAGCCGCGTGAGGCGAGGATCGTGCCCCCGCAATTTAGCATACTTCTGCCACTCGTCCATCGCCTGTCGGTTGGATTTCAAATACTTCGCTAACACTTTATCGCCATCTACGCGCATCGTCCGAAACTTGAGACAGAGGAAATTCCGTCCCCGGTATCCAAGTCTTTCTTGAACGAATAGCGCAGACCCCTTGGATTCCAACTTCACCAAAATAGCGACGATCATGCATATGGGAAGCGCGATCAGCGTAAGGGCGGTCCCGAGCAATAAATCGAAACCGCGCTTCAACCAGCCATTCCAAGGCTTTGCGAGGTTGTTGGAAAGTTTGAGCATCATCACACGCTCGCGAAGAAAGCCGTCCACTTGCAGATTCATCATTGGCAGGCCCCACAGTTGCGGCACCACATAGATGTTGTCACAATGCGGCTGGAGCTCGTGAACGAGAGCCAATAGCTTCTCCTCACGCAGGCTCGGCATGGCGATCAGTACGTCCCTGGAGTTCGTTCGCGCCATTTGCTCGCGGGCTTCCGAAAGTTTCCCCAGGATATTTACAGACGTGCCTTTGCAAGCTCCTATGCAATTGCCTTTCTTATTGGGATTGTCATCGAGCACTCCTGCAACCTCATAGCCCAAAAACGTATCAGCCGCCAATCCTCGCATGGCTAGCACTGCCATGTCGGTTGCTCCCAGAATTAAAATCCGCTTTCTCCATGGGCCCAGAGCCCCCAGAGTACGCTTGGTCCAATAACGGACGATGGGCAAGAGGACAAAAAGATTTATCGCCGTACAAAGGATAGTCGTGCGGGACACGAGGGGGCTAAGTTGAGTCAAGGCGAGGGCTGCCAACATAGCAATTAGGCTCAATGCAACCGCTTTAATTAAATAGCCGACTTCATTCCATTGTGAACGTCGCCGAGTGTAAAGGCCTTCAACACTGAAAAATATTAGAGGCACTAGCCACAACCACCAAAAGGATAGATAGTGCAGAAATGGAAAGGTCGTGGGCTGGAGATAAGAGTCCACGTGGGGAACGAAATACCTTCTTGTGAGTATCGCTAGCTCGAGAGAAATGGCAATCGCAAACAGATCCGTCAGAACGAGAACGAGCACGCAAACCACCTGACGAGACAAGATCCTCGCTCGCGGCCGATGGCCAGACAATTTATTCCCGTTCGAGGGCAGCGGCGGGCGTTCGGGCGCTATTCTGACAGTCGACATAGATCTCCTAAGAGAAGCGGGCTCCACACTGCACTTACAAGAGCAAGACAAGTTTGCCGAGGGTAAAAAGATCGTGGACAGCTGCCAAATCGGAAAGGCAAAGTTTTCGGATTTAGGCTTGTGCTGAGAGAATTGCGAGAACGCTTCGGTACTTGAACTGAACAGGTCGACGCTTAACAAAATTTTGAAGGTTCGACTTTCGATTTGGGTTAGGAATGATTCTTCTCGGGTCAGTCGTCGCCAATGTTTCCGGCTGCCGTTGCAGTCTTTTCGACCGCAATTTCACCTCTCGACGTGGAAAATGGCTCAGCATCTAGCGAGGGGATATCGCAAGCGTTCAACATGGAGTGTTCGAATCGGCGGAGAATATCGTCGCGGTTCAAATGAGACACAGCGTACTTTCGCGCCGCGTGTCCTAACGTCTGGCGCAAATCGCCGTCGGCCGCGAGGTCAAGCAAGGCTGACACAAAGGCATTCAAGTCACCGGGTGGAACAACTATCCCATGTCCTAGCACCGCGCTTGCCAACTCGGTGCCGGGAGTGGCCGTTGCCAGGACGGGGCGGCCACTCGCAAGCATTCCCGTCAACTTCGACGGCATCACGAGGTCGGCAGCGCCGGCGCGTTGCGGAAGGAGATGGATGTCCGCCAGGTTGAGCAAATCATTCAAGCGCTCGGATGGTTGGAACGGCAGAATTGTGACGTTTGATAAGCCCTTGGCCTTCTCAACAAAAACCTGCCGATAAGAACCGTCACCGCAGAAAACAAATCGTAGATCGGAACGGTGCAACAACTGGCGCGCAGTATCCACCAAGAGGTCGAGCCCTTGCTTTTTCCCCATGCTTCCTGAATACAGGGCGACAATGGCGTTCTCCGCGATTCCGAGCTTCCTCCGGAGAGAACTAGGATTGGGGAGAGGGAAGATTGCCCTCGTGTCCACCCAATTCGGGAAATGCACGCAACGCGACTGATCTACACCTTTTAGCAAGAGGCGAGAAACCATTTGTCCGGAGATCGCCGAGACCCGATCAAACTTGCGCAGCAGCCATCGTTCGAAGGTTTGGGCTAAAGCTTGTCCGCGGGAGAACGTTAGATCTCCCAATTCGAATGCCGCATCCACTTCAAAATCCTGAATATGCAGCCAAGCCTTGGCGCCAGCCAATCGCGCGGTTAGCAATGCTTGCGGGGCACAGCAAAACGTCGGCTCTACCAATAGCACCAGGTCGGGGCGCCAAAGCGCTCGCCACAACATGACCGGCAGGCTGCTGAGCGCAAAACTAGCGAGGTGAAACAATCGTTTTAGTCCATCTGGATTCTTCGGCACCCAGGTTGGGCATCGACAAACCGTTAACTTTTCTGGCTGCGAGGGAAGCTGCTGCCAGTCGTAGCGCCATGCGCTGTATCCGGGCGTGACACGCCATTGAGGGAAGGATGGAGGCGCTGTGACGACACGGACTTCGTGGCCGGCGACGGCGAGCGAGTGGGCCATTTCTCCCGTGTATTTTCCGACTCCCGCAGTTTCGGGATAGAAATTGATTCCGTGGATAAGAATGCGCACGCGTTATGCCTTCGTAGCGATAACTAGAAGACAATCGCCTCGTCGGAGTCGATTGCCAAGCCATAGTGCTGGGAACAAGACAAACCTGGAAAAAAGCATTAAAAACAAGGTCAAGAATGGATTCCGCAGACGCGAGTTTTTTCTGCCTTCTCTTGCGAAGAGCCTCGCAATACAAGACTGCGTCACCCAGAGTGCAGGGGTGATCTGGCGGGTTTGCGTGTCTTGGAAGCCTGCATCGGTCAACAAGCGATGGAGAGTTTCCTCCGAAAAGTGGGAAATGTGAAATGGCACGTGCCAGTTGATCCAAGAACGGCCGAAGGCTTTGCGTAGCCAACTGCGGCTGTTCGGGCAACTGATCCATAGCTGGCCGCTCGGCTTCAGATTTCGGCGAAGATTGACCAGGACCTTCTTGGGATCGGGCGCGTGTTCCAAAACATTCGAGAGCACAATCACATCGTAAGGTGCAGGTGCGATGAAGTCGGTCGTATCGCCCACGCGGACTGTGAAGCCCGATTCTCGCGCTACGTCGGCCGCGGTCGGGTTCAACTCCAGACCCTCCACCTGAAAACCATTGCTGGCATAAATTCGGAGGCCGCGGCCTTCGTTGCAACCAGCGTCGAGTAAGCGTCCAGCGCCTTTGCGTTTATGAAACGAAATATCGCCGTCGAGAAAGATCCACATGCTAAAGAGACAAGAAGAAAAGAACCATTCGCGTAGGCGAGTGTAGGTGGTCCCTCGTTCTCCGCCAAAGTTGTAGTAGGACTCGTACAGACGGCCAAGCTCTGCAGGGGTCGGGACGGGAGAGATTTGCTCAAAGCCGCAGTCGAGGCATCGCCAGACCTGGTAGCTGCCCTCAATCCCAAACCGCGTGTCAGTTAGTTCGCCGACAGACTTCTCAAGTGCGCCGCTGCATAAAAGACAGGTTTCGCCCTCGCGAATATGGTTCCGCGCCGGCATCGTCAAAGACCCCTCGCTGGAGAAAGCAGTTGGCACATTCATGCTGAATTCCCAGGCCGGGATGAATACCTCAACGACTGTGATTGCTTTGGGCAAGCCGTTTGCGCGTCCTCGATCGGCCTGCGGGCGCAAACTAAGACGTGCGCCGAGAGACTCATCAGGCTCAGCCGGCTAATGGTCCACTCATAGCACAGGCTTGCCAGAGCTAATGGGAAAAAGAAATAGAAATAGGATGATTGGAAATACGTCACGTTTACATCAACCGCGGTGAATCCCTTCTCCTCGCACAAATGTCGAAACGTTCGTGGAGAACAATACTCGTAGTAAGCTGGAAAAACTCCGTATTCCGCCGCACCATCCTTAAGTGCGTATGCGACCTTGCGGGCAAATGACACCGGAATCGCACGATTGATCAAACTAAATGGTGCGTTCTTGTTGGGAAAGAGAGTTATGAAAACCCCACCTGGTTTCAGAACCCGAAAGGCCTCCTCCACAAAGCGCCCTGCGCCGCGTAAGTGTTCGAGCACGAACCGCGATGAAACGATATCAACGGATTTGTCCGGAAGTGGAATTCGTTCCGTCACGTCGGCGACTCTCCGATCAGAGACTTGGCGATTCCTTTCAAGTTCTGAGGGGGAAATATCTATCGCAATTATGTGAGTACCCGGACACTCCTCCGCGAACACGCATTGCGCTCCACCCCCGACATCCACGATTACTTGCCCGTTTTTCGCAAATCTTGCAACTATGGTTGGATAGTTCTCCGATATTGTATTCACCGAATGTAGAAAATAAGACTCCAGGTGCTTTGATAGCTTCTTATTAATGTCTATAATCCACATTTGTTCTGGCTCAAATCGTCGAGCTGATTGGATTTAATCCGTGGGACCTGTCTCAAAACTGCAAGGGAGCATTTCTAGCTTTACCAGCCTAACGAACTACCGCCTTTCGTCCGCAACACAGATTCCTGCGCCGTCAAGGGGACTTCCAGGCGGTTCTAACTGTTCGGGGGTCCGGAATTTGGCGACAATCTCGCCCATACCGTTGTCGGGATTGGGCCCCATTTTTAGGCAATCGTACCCCCATAATTCAAGCAAGCGTCGGCATTCCGTTTCAACTTCTCGTCCATGAGTAGCCAGGAATAGAACCGGCTGGAACCGCTGGAACGTCCGACTGGCGCCGCGAAGGGCGAGTAATTCCGCTCCTTCGATATCCATCTTCACGTAGTCCGGCGGGAGAATCTTCCCTTCGTCTACGAGAGAATCCAAAGTTGCGGTCGAGACCGTTATGCCGCCCCCGCTTGAGAGGTGGCCCATAAAACCGGTCTCCTCAATCTCAAAGGAAGAACTACCATTTTTGTCACTCACGGCCATCGCCAGAACTTCTACATTCGTCACGCGATTGAGGGCGAGATGTTTCCTGAGGTAGGAGAGATTTTTTGGAGCAGGCTCAAAAGCAAACACCTTACCCGAACCAACAAGCTTAGATGCCAAAAGCGAATAGAACCCAACATTTGCCCCAACATCCCAAAAGATGCTGCCCAGCCGGACTTCTCGCGAGATCAATTTCTGTTTTTCGTACTCATAAAATCCAAGCCAGCACCGATGGATTGCCGACCCGACGATCCAGCGTTTGCCACGAAGGCTACCCATCACTACGCGCACGGACATCGTAGGCGGTAATAATCTCAGCGCGTGATGAGCTAACCCAGCAAGCATATTTTCACCCTCTGATGCCGGTCGCGTTCAGCCAACCCATGTAGGCGATTGGGTCGCACACAATGTTGAACTTCCGCTCTTTTTCCCGAGGTGATTCCGCAGGCGGGCTCACATCTGCGCGAGCTGGCACAGAGGTGGCAATTGGCTAGTGCAGTAGAGCCCCCGCTGCAATCGCAGACCCCACATCAGCAAGGCGGTGAAAACGAATGTAATGAAGTTGTCTTCAAAAGACGTTCGAGCAAAAGAGGCCATTAAAAGAAAGAGAACTGCTAACAGGAGTGCATGGCTTTCCATCTTAGGTGTTAGTTTTGCTGACAGAAAAAAAATAGAAATTGTAAAAGATGGCAACATAAGAATAGCGAAAACGCCGAAATTCGCGTAGAGTTCACCAAGTTGTGTCGTACTAAGGCTTGTGACACCTCCGGGCTCGTATAACTTTGCGATCTGAACGGGAAAGTTCTCGGGCTTGTTCGGATACAACTGCCGAGGCACTATAAAGGTGACGGCTTTGCTGTAGGTCGCGCCGTAGAAAAAATTGAACTTATCCCCGAAATCGTTAACCATATGTAATAACTGCATGACACTTGAACCTTCTGTTGTGTCCATGAGTGTTGCCACCACTCGACCGTCCATCTCACTCTCGATGTAACTAGGTACGCTATCTGTAATGGCACTGAGATCGTGGCGGACATACGCCCATGCGCTGAAGAGTAGGAGGACCGCAGGCGAGAGGAATAGTAGAGCGTAGATCAGTTTTTTCCGTCGATATAACCAGCACGCGGTCAGAAAAGACAGTCCATACAATGCGATGAAGATTCGATTCCCGCTCATCACCATTTGCAGGATCAAGGCAAATCCCAAGAACCCTGAGAAGCGCCACTCCATTTCATGTCGTTGCAATTGCCGAGCCGTGTAAAGCGCTGCAGCGGCGGTGAATACCACTTGGTTAGCTAGTGAGAACTGAGTGTATAAGACAAACAGATCTCCGAACCTCGCAAACGATTCCACTTGGCGAAGATACCAATGCGAAATTAAGAATGATTCCACACCGCCGGCCCGCCAAACACTAAACACGTAGTCAGCCATGGCAAATCCAAAAGTGAGAAAAACGATTCTCTTGAGCTTTTCTTTGTTCAGCGACAGGTAGAAGGCACTCCGCATCAGGTCTTTCTTGGGCTTAAGTACGAGAATCACCTGGAAAGCCAGGAACAGAGCAAGCCAGACCACCAGCATGGGAATGATATATTTGCTATCCGATAGATCAACGGACGCATACAATTCGTTTGCTTCATATACATCTGGTATCCGATAGCCACCGTGTAAAATCAGAATAGTCAGTGGAGCCATCACGAAATAACCGAGGCCCACAAGCCACCCCATAATTGGCGTGAAGGGCGTGCGCTCGTCGCGTACTCGCTTGAGAGCGCACCAATAAGTCCACAAGAGAACCGCTAGGAATGGAAGATAAACAAACTTCATCTAGTAAGCCTGCAAAAGTGCCGCCAAACCAATTAATGGAGAACTTCAATCAAACTTTGTAAAGGGAAACTCAACCGCTTAAAGCTCTTTCAAACAAACTTAAGTATTTGAGAGCGGCGCACTTCCATTCATAAGCGGACACATGCATGCGATTATGTTCGGCTTGTGCTGATGCTGTTTTTTCATCTTTCCAGAGCCGCAGAATCATGTCCATCAACTCCGCAACATTTAGAGGCTCGAACAGGTTTAGCTGCAACACGCTTGCGAGCTCCTCATTTGGAGGAATCAGAGAAGCGATGATCGGCGTCCCCGCAGCAGCGGCCTCCAAAATCGGTAAGCTGTTGGATTCATGCAATGAAGGCATGACAAGAAAGGCCGCTCCTTGGTACAAACCGACGAGATCTGCGAAGGGTACTCTACCGAGGTAATGAACGTAATTCATGGATTGGTCAGCTATATAGTCGAAGACTCTGGAGGCAGCGCTGTACTTTCCTCCGGTGAGTACCATAGGAATCTGTAATCCGTGCTTTGCCTCGATTTGCTTCAAGGCCTGCAAAGCCGTTATGTGGTTCTTGTGTGGCCAGAATTGGGCCGGAAAAAAAAGAAACCGCTCTGGAATAGAATACCTACTGCATAGGGAAATTGCGTCGACGGGCGTCGAGAAATCTTCGACGCTTACACCCTCGTGAATAACTGTAACTTGCTCCTCGGAAATACAATCGAAATGTTGCAGAAGGTCCTGCTTAATGAATTCACTGCTTGCTTGAAAGAACAGGGCGCGCTGGGCGCTTAGACTGTAGGTGATGCGACGGCTCAGCCTCTTCGGCCAGCTGAAAAATTCCGGGTAATGAACGTGCTGGATATCATGCATGGAGAGGACCGAGGGCTTTCTGCTGTCGAAGGATTGCAGCACGACTGACGGTGTGTAAATAATATCTGCGTCTTGGTCCATCAATTCACGCATCTCTCGAAAAACCCGGTTGCTCACAGATTCGTACATTCTCTCGCTGCACGAAAGCAGCGCCCCCCTGCAGAGGCTCTTCCGCAAAATGTGTGCCAAATCGTCAAACACCATGACCTCGAAACCCTTCTGGTTCTCGAGCGATTCGAATAGGTGCTGATTCCCGCTGGTGGCATATAAACGGAAATGGTGACCGTTCGCCGTCTTGGCGAACCCTTCCAGCAGACCCCGCGTGAAAGTGTTGAGACCACCGACAAAGGACGGATCGAGATTGAGACAATTAATTCCGATCCGCATAAAAGCGCCGAATCTGCTCGATTACATAGGACTGATCTTCATCCGTCAGGCTGTACGATGATGGCAGAGAAATGCCCTGGCGGTAGATCGACTCACTAATCGTGAAGTCACTGCCGGTAACCCGGATATGCTTCCCGTCCGCGTAACAGGGCTGCTGATGCAACGGAAGAAAGAAACGGCGACTTTGAATATTCTGCGCACGCAAGAATGAAGAGAGCGCCTCAGGGTCGTGACACATAAAAGAAGTGAACCAGAACACTGGCTCGCACTGTGGATCGATATAAACTGGACGGAAGTGCTTCACGCGGTGAAGTTCCTCTACGTAACGATCGTGGATCTCTCGTTTCTTGCTAATGATCGTGGATAACTTTTTCATCTGAGCGATGCCAATGGCAGCCTGCAAATCAGTGAAAGAGAAATTGAATCCGATCGTCTCATGTATGTAGGTCCCTTTGCGATCGCGACCATAATTCTTGATCCGATACGCGGCCTTCGCGAGAGCGTCGTCGTTGGTCAGGACGATGCCGCCTTCACCGCAAGTAACTGTTTTGTTTCCGTAGTAAGAAAGGATCCCCATATCTCCAAACGTACCGACGTGCATTCCTTTATATCGAACACCGATGCCCTCAGCGGCGTCCTCGAGGACTAAGAGTCCGTGACGCTCGGCAAAAACCATTACCACCGGCATGTCCGCACTTTGCCCATACAAGTGCACGGGCATCACGGCCTTGGTCCGGCCCGACACAAGCTTTTCCGCGCGACTGATATCGATGCAGAATGTGTCCTCCCGGACTTCGCAGAGCACTGGTACGGCCCCAGCTAGGATCACGGCGTTAGCGGACGCGATGAAAGTCAAATTGGGAACGATGACTTCATCGCCGGGTCCGATCCCCATGGCCTTAAGGCAAGTAAACAGTGCCATGGTCCCATTGCAGACCGCCACGGCGTGTTTAGCGCCGGTCAATTGCGCAGTCATGCTTTCGAATTCCCTTGTCAATTCGTGTTCCACTAAAAACGTGGAGTCAATGACGCGAGTGAGCTCCCGGAGCTCACTCGCGTCGACCCAGGGTTCGATCTGGACGATGAGTGCTCGTTTCAATTCCTGCGCAGAGTTACTCATTCCCCCATTCCTCGTTGGCTCAAAGAAACTCACGGGGCTTCCCAGAGGTCCTTCAACTTTCCCGTCTCGCCGGTCACTACCTGCACAACCGGCATATCTTCGATAAGTTTCATGCGATCGTTCCCCCGCACGTAAGTTAGTTTTCCCGATCGGTCCCGTGACTCACGGAATTTGCTGGCAACAT
>Ga0210394_10004194_pt1 | contig 17070 bp, 17 predicted proteins | sample IncBWC12MmetaG_FD_160121 | JGI IMG/M metagenome (GOLD analysis project Ga0210394, IMG submission 160121) | Forest soil microbial communities from Barre Woods Harvard Forest LTER site, Petersham, Massachusetts, United States - Inc-BW-C-12-M | ecosystem: Environmental > Terrestrial > Soil >... | reverse complement strand
CTCGAGGAACGGGTCGAGCCCGAGGAGCTCGTGGAGCCGGTGGTGCTCGTGGAACCCTTGGAGCTGGTGCTCGTGCTTATGTAGCCGCCGTGGCGAAAACGCTCCGTGACGACGGTCGCCGCGACCGTGGCCGAACCTGCGCTCGAGCTGCCGGCGGTGCTCGCGGTGGTGGCATTGTCACCGCAGGCGGCCAGGGTGGCGCCTAAGCCGATGACCGCTACGATCCGGCCGATAAAGCCGAGAGATCCGTTGAGAGTGTTCATGTGCATTGCCTCGCGCGCTCGTTGTGGAGGGCCACAAGGCGGACCGGCGGATGCGTCTGGACATAAGGCGGCGAGGTATGACGGGGCCTTCGGAACAGGCGCGTCGCGCCTGCACCTCGGTTCCGGCAACCCCGCTATCTCGTGTCATGTGACTCAAGACCGGAGGCTTTGCGTCCCCGTCTCGCGACGGGTTTGCCCTTTACAGTACGAGTGAGTTAATCGTTTTTTATCTGTCGCGACAAAGTGTTAGTCGCTGCCAACACGTCTCCAAATCGCGACTACACTTTTAGCTACTGGTAGCTGATACTAAGAGCATGGGAACAACCAAGCGCAAGGTCGAGGTTGCCTACCTGGATGCGGGCAAGCTGGAGTTGTTGAAGCAGCTCGCGGCACAGACGCGAATCGCGCGCACGGTGCTGGTACGCGAGGCCATCGATGACCTGTTGATAAAGTACCAGCTCATGAAGGCGCCGAAGTCCCCACGAGCGGCGACTCTGCGATCAGCTGGGCACCGGCCGGTGGGCCGGCGCAGATTCTGAGTCAGACGCCGGACAGACTCGTTCGCCCGCCAGCGCGATGCTCGACCCGCCGGCGCAGTGTGCTGCCGTGCGCGAATCCCCGCAGGAACGCGTCCGACGAAATGAAGGCTAGCGCACCACGCAGTGCCGTCGAGTTCGACTCGCCAAAGGCGCGCTCAAAGCGTCGTTGTGCTCTGGTCCATAACGCCTCCGATTCGGCCAGCTTCCTGCGCCCTTTGGCCGTGATGGCAATCAGGCGCCGGCGATGGTCCTGCGGATCAGATCTGACGACCACCAGTGCGTTCCGTTCGAGCGGCTTCAGATTGTGGGTCAATGCGCCACGATTCATCACCAGTGCCGCAGCCAGCTCGCCGGCCAGGGGAATGCCGCAACGAGCGATGTGGACCAAGATCGCGCGCTGCGTCGTTCGCAGGCCGCTGGGTTCGAGTACGGCATCGTAGAGTTGCGAAACGCGCCGCGATGCCTTGCGCAAAGCCGTGCAGCTGCAAGGACCGCCGCTCGAGTCATCAAGGAACTGCAGACCCCGTGTGCGCTCGTTCATAGGCCACCCCCCCGGGTGCCGGACTTATGATGTCGGCCCCATCATCATAGCGCTCGCGGCCGGAGCAATGCCGGGGTCTGGCCAGGGGCGGAGCAGCAGCCGCTCGGGGCCCCAGCGCTGGCCGTCGGTCGTGGTCCAGCGTGTCGACTCGCCATGCCTGCCGCCGGTTGTGAGGACCGTGAAATGCTCATGACCCCCAGTTGCCCCCGACGGCGCCGGCGGGAAAGGAGTCCGCGTCGACGCCGCATCAATGATCGAAATCATTCGGCTTCCGTGATATACGGAGCGCATGCTGCTAAGCAAGACCGCCTACTACGCCGATTTTGGCATCTACACAGCGGCAATCCTGGCGTTGATCGTGCTGGCGGCCCTCGGCCCGGATTGGGGGCAACGCTTCACTTGGCTCGCCGCCTTTGGCGGCGGCATGGCTGGTTGGACTCTGCTCGAGTACCTGCTCCACCGGTTCGTGCTGCATCGCCTGCCGCTGGTCTCGGACATGCACGCGGCTCATCACGCCTCGCCGCGCGCCTTCGTCGGCACGCCGACCTGGCTCAGCATCGCGATCCTGTGGCTGGCGATATTTCTGCCGATGTGGTCTCACTACTCATTCAATCTGGCAAGCGGCACGATCGCCGGCGTGATGATGGGGTTTCTGTGGTACGGGATCCTGCACCACGCCATCCATCACCGCCGCCCGCGCTTTATTGCATCGCGGGTCACTGGCAGCATTCACCGGCATCTGCGGCATCACTATTCCGAACTGCCGCACAACTTTGGGGTTACCACACCCGTGTGGGATTACCTGTTCGGAACGGCCGAGCGGCGGCACTGACAGCGGCGCCCACTTCGGCCCTGCCGTACTTCCAACGCGACTGCGCTCAACCCGTCACACTGTCAGCGAGCGCTCGTCTTCGGGTCCGCACCGGATGCAGGTGCGGCCGGCACTCGACCAGATTGCCTTCAAACTCGTGCGCGCAGGCATCCCAGCCGGAACGAAGCGCCCGATCGCGGCATGCCCCAGAATCGATCTTGAGGGCACGCTGCGCCGCGCGGGCCAGATCGGAATCGAGCGCACCGGTCACCCCATCATCGATGACATCGATGGGACCGGTCACCGGGAAGGCAGCCACCGGCACCCCGCACGCCATGGCCTCGAGATTCACCAGGCCGAAGGTGTCGGTCAGGCTGGGAAACACCAGGATGTCGGCGGCCGCGAGGTGCATCGCCAGATCCTCGCCGAAGCGGAAGCCGGCAAAGAGCGCGCCCCGGTGTTGCGCTTCGAGCCGGGCTCGTTCCGGCCCATCGCCGATGATGAGCTTTGAGCCTGCCCACTGCATCTGCAGAAACGCATCCACATTCTTTTCGATCGCGAGGCGTCCGACGTAGGCCGCTATCGGGCGCGGCAGATTCAGGAAATCCTTCGCTCGCGGCCGAAACAGCTGCGTGTCCACGCCGCGGTGCCAGCGCGCCAGATTCCTGAAGCCCCGGGCCGCCAGCTGCTTGGCCAACGTCGGGGTGCTGACCATGCAGCGCTCGGCGGCACCATGAAATCGACTCAGTGCCATGTAGGAGGCCCAGAGTGGAATCGGAAAGCGCGATTTCAGATATTGCGGAAACTGCGTGTGATACGAGGTCGTGAAGCGCAATCCACGGCTGAGGCAGTAACGGCGCGCGCTCCAGCCGAGTGGACCTGCGGGGGCGATGTGCAGCGCTTGCGGCCGAAACGAGGCGATGCGCTGCGCCATGACGCGGCCCGGCAGCACCGCAACCCTGATTTCGGGATAGGTCGGGCACCGCACCGTCACGAAATCGCGCGGGCTAATCATGCGAACTTCATGACCGAACCGGCCGAGCCAGGAAGTGGTCTGCGCCAGGGTGGTTACGACCCCGTTGGTGAGCGGGAACCACGCATCGCTCACAATCATGATTTTCGTCACGTCCGCCAGGCACCTCGGCGATCCACAGTGGCCCCACGATTACGCTGTCGCGTGACGATCTGATGAACTGCCGGCAACAGTTTTGTGAAGAACGGACCGCTGTCCGTTGAGCGACAATGAATAGGCGGACGACTTTAGTGCGACCTGGAAAGGCTTCCTTAATATTGTTGTAACAGGATCGTTATATTTGCTTCCTAGCCGATCACATGGAACCGTCCAAGAGGAAACAATGCAAAGCTTTTTGCGCGCTCTCGAAATTCAACGCTGGGATGATCACCGCTACTACCATCACAGCCGTATCAATCAATCGCTGCACCTGCTCAGCGCCGTGAGCTTTCTGGCCGCTTATGTCGCGATCTTCAAGAATCCCGCGGCATCGGCGCTGATTGCGTGGCTGGTGGCGATGGTGAGCCGCCAGGTGGGTCATTTTTTCTTTGAGCCCAAGGGTTACGATGACGTCAACCAGGCCAGCCACGTGCATAAGGAAAACATCAAGGTCGGCTACAACCTCAGGCGCAAGGCCGTGCTGCTGTCGATCTGGGCCCTATCGCCCGCGATCCTCTGGCTGGATCCATCGCTGTTCGGAGTCTTCGCGGCCCATGCCACCAAGGCGGACTTCGTACGCAACATGGGCGAGATCTGGCTGGTAATCGGCTTTGGCGCGCTGCTGTTCCGCACCGTGCAGCTATTCTTCATCAAGGACGTGCAAACGGGCCTGGTCTGGCTGACCAAGATCGTTACCGATCCCTTTCACGACGTCATGCTTTATTACCGAGCGCCGTTCCATTTGCTGCGGGGCGAGCTGATCGATCCGATGGGCTTCGTCCAAGGCGAGCACGAAGCATCTCCGCTAACACACGACGCTTGATCGTCTTGTTGCTGAGGGCGTCGCTGCACCACCACCAGCCCTCCGCCTGCATCTGCCGGGCTGCCGACAGGAACCTGTCGGCAACCTCGGCGAAATCCGTGTCGGTGTAATCAAGACTGAAGATGAGCCGTCCCGTGCCCACCCAACTGAGCGCCAGCGCGTGCGCGCGCAGGTAATATTGCAACATCCAGTTATAACGCGACGGCCGCGGGTAGCAGACAGTCCAGATCGTCGACAGGTTCGCGACCTGGACGTTCAATCCGGCGGCCTGCAGCCGCGTATTGAGCTGCGCCGCGCGGCCGTTCCAGACCGCCTCCAGCTCTCGATAACGAGCCTGCAGCTCGGGGCTCTCGATTCGATGCAGGAATTCGTACATCGCGCCCATCACGTATGGATGCGAGTTGAAGGTGCCGCGCGCAAAGCAGATATCGGCCGGCCGATCCTCGCGAAACCGCCGCATCAGCTGCCGGCGCCCGCAGATGACGCCGACCGGCAGTCCGCCAGCCACCGTTTTGCCGTAGGTGACCATATCGGCGCGCACACCGAAGTACTCTTGCGCGCCACCCGGTGCAAGTCGGAATCCGACGAAGACCTCGTCGAATATCAACGCGATGTTGCGCTCGGCGCACACCTCGCGCAGCCGTTGAAGCCAGTCGGTGTAGGCGGCGCGATCGAAATGTGCCAGACGCGCGCTGTCGAGCAGCATCGAGTCCGACGGCGCGCTGCTGTTAGGGTGCAGCGCCTGCAGCGGATTGACCAGCACGCAGGCGATGTCGCGGCGATCGCGCAGCACTCGCAGCGTGGTAGCGTCCATGTCCTTGAGCGTGAATGTATCGTGAGCGATGCTCGGATTGCCGACGCCCGGCTGCACATCACCCCACCAGCCGTGATAGGCGCCGCAGAAGCGCACCAGGTAGCGGCGGCGCGTGTGATAGCGCGCCAGCCGCACGGCCTGCATGACGGCCTCGGTACCGGACATGTGAAAGGAGACCTCGTCCAGACCGGAGATCTCGCGCAGTCGACGCACGTTGTAGGCCGTCACGGGATGATAAGCGCCGAGCACCGGCCCCAGGTCCCGCACACGCTCGCTGCCGCGTTCGATGCATTCCTTGTAGAAGTCATAGCCGAAGACGTTGACGCCGTAGGATCCGGTCAGGTCGAAGCGGCGATTGCCGTCGAGGTCGGTGGTCGTGGGACCCGCAGACGACTCGACGAACGAACCGGCGTTGAAATGTTGCCGCACCAAGCGGCTGAATTGAAACGGTACGCGGTAGCGGGAGGTAAATTGAAGATCCGCTATCTCGCCCTGCACCTCGCTGGTGAGAGCCGCGGTGCGAGCAAATTGCTTGCCATAATACGCCGAGAGCTTCAGGAAGGCGGCGCGGCGCTGCTTCTCGATCTCCGGTGGGGCATCATCGGCACGAAAGAACACGCTTTCGTCGTACTCGTAGAACGGCACCAGCGACGACAGCCAGCGACCGATACGGTCGTGCCCGGCCAGCGATCGATGCTTGGCACGCGACAGCTCAATACGCAGTCGCAGCGGTTTCCAGACCACCAGCAGGGCGATGACGCCCACGGCCAAGATCGTCGTATTCACCGGAGTCCTCTGCGGCCAGAGTATTTCACCTGCATGACACTACAATGACTCCGCGTTCCGCGATCGGCCGGCTACTGCAGCAGGAAAGCCTCAATTTCCTGTTGACCAACCGCATTCCGCGCCGCTCGCTGACCCGCTTCATGGGTTGGTTCAGCCGCATCGAACAGCCTTGCATACGCACGGCCAGCATCGCGATCTGGCGCTTTCTTGCCGATGTCGATCTGAGCGACGCCAAGCAGACCCGCTTCAGGAGCCTGCACGACTGCTTCACGCGCGAACTCAGACACGGCGCGCGGCCGGTCGATCGCGATCCAACCAGGCTGGTGAGCCCGTGCGACGCGATCGTCGGCACCACGGGGCAAATCGCGGACGGCGTGGTCCTGCAAGCCAAGGGCCGGCCCTATCGGCTGGTCGAGTTGCTCGGCGATGACGAGATGGTTCCCTACTATGTCAACGGGTGGTATGTCACGCTACGACTGACGGCGGGCATGTACCACCGATTCCACGCGCCCCACGACTGCCGAGTTGAACGGGTAACCTATGTCGCCGGCGACACCTGGAACGTCAACCCGATCGCACTCCGGCGAGTCGACAACCTGTTCTGCCAGAACGAGCGCGCAACGCTCCGTTGCCGCCTGATCTCATCGGATCATTTGATTACGCTGGTGCCGATCGCCGCGATCCTCGTTGCCAGCATCCGGCTGCATTTCCTCGATCTGCTGCTGCATCTGAAGTATCGCGGCCCGAATCATATCCGGTGCGATGCCGAGCTTCGCAAGGGCGAAGAGATGGGCTGGTTTCAGCACGGTTCGACCATCATCGTCTTCGCGCCGTCGAGCTTCTGCTTCTGCGCCGGCATTCGCGAGGGCGCCCGAGTGCGCATGGGACAGCCGCTGCTGCATCTGCCGGATTGAGCGCCTTCAGGCGGCGGCCGTGAATTCGGCAAGATATCTTGGTGCAGGCTCCGAATGTCCGAAGCGCTGCGACAACACTCGCCGCGCGGCTTCGTAGTGTGTCCAGTCGTCCCCATCCTGCAGCGGCGGAATAGTGACGATCTCGCCGTGATCGAGTCCGGTCAGTGCCGCATCGACCATGGCCGCGGGCGCCATGACGATACCTTCGGGCAGGTTGCGATGATGCATGCCCGCTCTCTCCCAAAGATCGGTGGCCGTTGCGCCAGGCAGCACTGCCTGGATGCGGACGCCCTTGTCGGCTAGCTCGTGCTGCAATGACTGGCTGAAGGCGATCACGTAGGCCTTGGTGGCGCCATAGACGCCGTTGAGCAGTTCGGGCGCGAGGCCGACGACGGAGGCGATGTTGATAATCGTGCCGGCGCCGCGTGCGACCAGCGCGGGCGCGACCGCATAGGTCAGGCGCGTGAGCGCGGTGATGTTGAGCGCTATCATGTCCTGCATCCGGTCGATATTGGCATTGAGCAGCGGCGCCACGGAAGCGACGCCGGCGTTGTTGACCAGCATGGTGATGCTCGGATCCTCGCGCAGCACCGCTTCGACCTTGGCGAGATCGCCGCCGTTGCCAAGATCGGCGGGCAGTACTTTGATCGCGCGTCCGGTCTCGAATGTGAGCCGATCCGCGAGCGCCTGGAGTCGCCCGGCGTCCCGGGCCACCAGGATCAGATTGAAGCCCCGCTTCGCGAGGCGATCGGCGTAGATGGCGCCGATGCCGGTGGAAGCGCCTGTGACCAGGGCCGTGCCGTTCGAAGTGGAATTACTCATGGACCTCTCCTGTTCCCGAATGTGATGGGGGCAGCGAGAAATCGCTGCCGACGATGGCGCGCAGCAGTTGGCGCAGGTCCGATACTCGCTTGGCTCCAAGCCGCGCTTCGAATTGCGCCTGTGCCCTGCTCCACGCCGCGATGCCCGCCTCGAGTCGTGCAGTGCCGGCCGCGGTGAGCTCCAATGCCTTGCTGCGCCCGTCCGCGCGGCTGCGGCGAACGACGATCAGGCGCCGGCGCTGCAGCGGCAGGATGTTGCGTCCCAAGGTGGTGCGATCCATCACCATGGTTTGCGCCAGCGCATTGATGCCGATGGGGCCGGAGCGCTTGAGTTCCATGAGTATCGTGAACTGCGTATTGCGCAAACCCGCCTCCGCCAGATGGTGGTCATACAGCTGGCTGACGTGACGGGCGGCCTCGCGCAGCGCTGCGCAATTGCACAGCCGCGGTTCCTTAGATGAGTGCATATACTCCTATTATAGGTGTATATACGCCTAAGTCAACGGGAGCGGGACTGGCTGACCGCATCTGAACCGTAGTAGGCTCCGCCCGCTGACCTGGAGCAGAGGGGACGCACCATGACATCCGATGAGCGAACTCGCGATTCAGCCGGCATGCTGCCGCACGATCCCTCACGACGCGAATTCGTCACGCTGTCGGCCGCGGCCGGCTTGGCGGCCACCACCGGCGTAGTATCGGCCGCTGGCTCCGATGTGATCGAACAGGACGTCGTGATCCAGACTCCCGACGGCAATTGCGATGCGGCGTTCCTTCACCCCGTGAGCGGCACGCATCCGGGAGTGCTGGTATGGACGGATATCTTCGGACTGCGGCCGGTGTTTCGCGATCTCGGCAGGCGCCTGGCGGCGGAAGGCTACGCGGTGCTGGTGCCGAATCCCTTCTATCGCACGGCCAAGGCCCCGGTGTTCAGCGATGTCGCGTCATTCAACTTCCAGAATGAATCGGATCGGGCGAAGCTGCCTCCCCTGACCGGACCGCTGAATGCGCCTGGTGCGGCCGAGTCGGATGCCAAGGCCTATGTGGCGTTTCTCGATGCCCAGAGCCCGGTCAATAAGTCGAAGAAGGTCGGATCGCAGGGCTACTGCATGGGCGGCCCATTGATGTTCAAAACCGCGGCCGCAGTACCCGAGCGAATCGGCGCCGGTGCCTCGTTTCACGGCGGCGGCCTCGTAACCGACAAGCCCGACAGCCCGCATCTGCTGGCGCCGAAGATCAGGGCGAAACTCTATATCGCCATAGCGGGCAGCGATGACATGCATCAGCCGGAAGCGAAGGACCAGCTGCGCGAAGCCTTCGCCGCGGCCAAAGTGCCGGCCGAGATCGAAGTGTATTCGCGCGATCAGCACGGCTGGTGCGTGCCGGACATGCCGCCGCAAGCGAACGGCAATCCGACTTACAGCAAGCCCGATGCGGAGCGCGCCTGGCGAAAGCTGCTGGCGCTGTATCACTCGGCGCTGAGTTGAGCATTGTCATTGGGCTCGGAGTACTGCTCCATGCGCAGGCTCGTTCCTACACGCACTCTCATCAGCGGGACTACATAAAGCGGCGCGCTGCCCCGCCACACTGCCGCCCCATGGGTTTCCTTTGCAAGCTTTGTGTGCCGTTGTTTGGATGCGCACTGCTGAGCGCCTGCGGCGGCAGCGGCGATGCCAGCGCTACCGCTGCAGCCGATTCCCCGCCGCCGCCGGGCACACTGGTGTCGACTCCGCCACAACTGCTCTCGAGCATCAGCGCGCCAAATCTGCTGCTGCAACTGACCGGCGCCGCGTCGAATACCGAGCTGCAGCAACTTCTGACGATGATCGGCTCACCGGTCTGCGACATTGCGGTGTACCACATCGAGTACGCGACGGTCGGCGGCGCCAATGAGGCCACTACGGCCTCGGGCGCGCTGATGGTGCCGACCGGCGGTCATTCCGGGTGCAGCGGCCCACGACCGGTGGTGCTGTATGCACACGCCACCGCAACCGATCACGGCTTCAACATCGCCGATCTCACCCACGAGCAGAACGCCGAGGGGTTGCTCCTTGCGGCCGTGTTCGCGTCGCAGGGCTATATCGTCGTGGCCCCCAATTACGTCGGCTACGACACCTCGTCCCTGCCCTACGCCGCCTTCCTGGTCGGCGATCAGCAGTCCGAGGACATGATCGACGCGCTGCTGGCCGCTCGCAGCGCGCTGCCAACCGCGGACGCAGCCTCGACCACCGACGATGGCAAGCTATTCATCACCGGCTATTCGCAAGGCGGCTATGTGGCGCTGGCGACGCATCGCGCCATGCAGGCATCAGGGATGAGCGTCACGGCATCTGCGCCGATGTCCGGCCCGTACGCAGTGGCGGCGTTTGTCGACGCCGTATTCGAGGGCGAGGTCGACGGCGGCGCGCCCATCCTGGCAACGCTGCTGCTGACGGCCTATCAGCATTCCTACGGCGGTATCTACGCGAACTCTGCCGATGTGTTTTCGCCCCAATACGCCACCGGCATCGATACGCTGCTGCCGACCACGATGTCGCGCAGCCAGCTTTACATGGAAGGCAAGCTGCCGCAGTACGTGCTGTTCAGCTCGACGCCGCCCGCTCCCGCGTATGCCGATCTCACGCCGGCAAAGACCCCGGCGGATCTCGCACCCGTGTTTGCGCTCGGATTCGGCGCCGGCAATCTGATCACGAACGACTATCGCCTGAGCTACCTGACGGATGCCGAGTCCAATCCGGACGGCGGCTTCCCGTCCATGACCACCGGTGCGCCGGCCGCAACGCCTGGGCTGGCCTTTCGCATCGGGCTCAAGCGCAACGATCTTCGCAATTGGGTACCGACCGCGCCGGTGCTGCTCTGCGGTGGCGACATGGACCCACAGGTGTTCTGGCTCGACGCGGTGCTGGAGCAGAACTACTGGCTTGGACAGGACTCCGCGGTGCCATCCACGGTACTGGATCTGGACTCGGCAGTGACCAGCGGCGATCCGTACGCCACGGTCAAGACGCAATTCAAGCTGGCGAAGGACGCGATCGCCGCACTGGCGATCGCACAGGGCGCCACCGACAGCGGCTACGCGGCGGTGGAGACGGCCTATCACAGCACGCTGGTGCCCCCTTTCTGCCTCGGTGCGGTCAAATCCTTTTTTGATGCCCGGTAGTGGGCGCGGCGCTACTATAGTCATCCGGTATCGACGCCATCTGCGCCAGGGAACGGAGCGATCGACATGGTTGCAAGACCTAACATTCGGGCGGCTGCCGCGCCGCTGCTCTCCCTGCTGTTGCTGGGAACGGTCGGCAACGTTCGCGCCGAGACAGAGAGCCCGGCGCCCGATGCCTGGGGCTACCTGCGCCCGCAGTATTACGGCGACCGCCAGATCGGCATCGCCGATCAGGATGCGGTAAGACTCGATGCGCCCGCGACCACGCCGGACCCGTCCGCGACACCGTTGACCATCCGCTTCGGCGAGGCGGCCATCGGCCACATCAAGCAGCTGCGCGTGATCGTCGACAACAACCCCTCACCCGTGGCATCGACCTTTGACTTCGCCTTAGGTGCACGCGTCGCCGAAATCGGCATGCGAGTCCGAATCGACCGCTGGACCTCGGTGCGTGCGGTCGCCGAGACCACCGACGGCAAGCTCGAGATGCGCAGTAGCTGGGTCAATGCTGCCGGCGGCTGCTCCGCGCCACCGACCGGTGGCGGCAGCGGCGCGCTCGGCGACATCCGGTTCCGCAATACCCCCGACGGCAAGTCGCTGCAGATCGCGATTCGACATCCCAACAATTCAGGCTTCCAGATCGATCCGCTCAGCGGCAATCCGATTCCGCCGCACTACGTCTCGCACATTCGCTTCAGCACCGCGGGTCACACGCTCATGGACGTCGATGCCGGCATTTCGCTGAGCGAGAACCCGACGATTCGAATCGCCTCCGATGCGGCGCTACCCGAACCCGTGAGCGTCGACGTCACGGATTCGAAGGACGCGCACTTCAATGCCAGCTGGCGGGGACCGGCCACCGGCGGCGAGACCATCAGCGATGCGGCAGTCGGCAACCGGTAGCCGATGATCCGGTCGCGCCTGGCCCGCGCGATCATCGGTCTCGGAGCCGGCATCTGGATGCCGGCAATCGCTTCGCCGGCAACCGCGGCTGCCGCGCAGGACTTCACGCTCGAACCGGTCGCCCCCGGCGTTTTCGTGCATTTTGGGCGTCCATTGCCACTCGATGCACCCGGTCACGACGACATTGCCAACATCGGTTTCATCGTCGGCAGTCGGTGCGTGGCGGTCATCGATACCGGAGGCTCGGTTCGCGTTGGCCGAGCGCTGCGTGCGGCGCTCGCCCGGCGCACGCCGAAGCCGGTCTGCTATGTCATCAATACGCACGTGCACGTCGACCATGTGCTCGGAGACCTCGCGTTCGAGGACGGTCACGCGAGCTTCATCGGACACGGCGCGCTGCCGGCCGCGATCGCGCGCAATCGGCGCTACTTCATGAAGAACTACGGGGACGATATGGATCAGCCCCCAACCCCGGAGCAGGTCGTGGCGCCTGACCGTACCGTCTCGGACACACTCGAGCTCGATCTCGGTGAGCGGCCGCTGCGCCTGCGCGCGTGGCCCACGGCGCATACCGATTGCGACCTGACCGTGCTGGATGAGAAGACCGCCACCCTGTGGACCGGCGATCTGCTGTTTCGCGAGCGCCTGCCTGCGGTCGATGGCGATGTCGGCGGCTGGCTCGGCGTCATCGACGAGCTGGCGCGGCTGCCGGCCAAGCGGGCCATCCCCGGCCACGGCCCGCTCGCTGCCGATCTGGCCGCGGCGCTGCAGCCGGAGCGGCGCTATCTGCGCACGCTGCTGGAGGACGTTCAGCGCGAGATCGACGGCGGGGAGTCGCTGCAGCATGCGATCGAGCACGCCGCCCAGGCCGAGAAGCCGCAATGGCTGCTCTGGGACAGCACCCATCCGCGCAACGTCACGCGCGTCTATCAACAACTCGAATGGAAATGAGAGCGACTTGAACCGCCGCCACTGGCTCGAGTGCTCGCTGCTGGCAGCCGCCGGCGCGATGACGACAATGGGACGGCGCGTGGCGCGCGCGGCCGCGCAGCCGCGCATCGTCATCGCCGGCGGCGGATTCGCAGGCAGCGCCTGCGCGCTCCACCTGCAGCAGCTGAATCCCAGCCTCGACATCCAGCTGATCGATCCGATCGAGCGCTACACGACCTGCCCCATGAGTAACGAGGTCATCGCCGGACTGCGCGATCTCGCATCGCTCACGGTTTCGCGACAGGGGCTCCGCCGCGCCGGGGTCGCTGTGGTACGCGATCGGGTCGAGCGCATCGATGCCGGACGGCGGCGCGTAGAACTCGCTGGCGGTTCGAGTTTGCCGTACGACCGGCTCGTGGTGGCACCCGGCATCCGGTTTCTGTGGGAACGAATCGAGGGGCTGAACACACAGGCCGCGCTGCGCATGCCGCACGCGTGGATGGCCGGAGATCAGACCGCGCGCCTGGCCGCGCAGCTTCGCGCAATGCCGGACGGCGGCGTGGTTGCGATCAGCGTGCCCGCGGCTCTCATGCGCTGCCCGCCGGGCCCGTACGAGCGCGCCAGCCTGATCGCGCACTTTCTCAAGCAGTCCAAGCCGCGCTCGAAAATTCTGATCCTCGATTCCAACAACTCGTTCCCGAAGCAGCCTCAATTCACCGACGCCTGGAACCGGCTCTACCCCGGCATGATCGAGTGGATACCGATGACGCAGGATGGCGCGGTGGTGCGCGTCGATGCCGCCAGCCTGACGCTGTTCACCGCGTCCGCCGCGCACCGTGTGTCCGTGGCCAATGTGATTCCGCCACAGGGGCCGGGTGCACTGGCACCGGCCACGGGGCTCGCGTCCGATCACGGTTGGTGCCCCATCGATCCGAGCAGCTTTGAATCGATCAACGTTTCGCGTGTGCACGTCATCGGTGATGCCTGCATCGCCGATGCGATGCCAAAGTCAGCCTCAGCCGCGGTGAGTCAGGCGCAGCATTGCGCCACTGCGATCGATGCCGTGCTGTCCGATCGGCCGGTACCCGAGGCGCCGTTCGACAGCGTTTGCTACGGCAGGCTCTCCCCTGCGCTGGCACTCGCCTTTCCAGGACATTTCACGGTCTCTGATGGCAGGATCGTGGCGCCAGAACCGAGCGCGCCGCCCCAGATCTCGCTCGACACCGGCGTCGCGGCCCGGGAATCGGTCACCGCGGAGCGCTGGTACACGGATATTCGCGCGCAGGCCTTTGCAGCGCGATCTTAGAGTGAGGGGGGCTGCCAGCTCGTGTTGACGGCGCTGAGCACCGTGCTCTGAATTTGTCCACCGCAATATTCGCGCACCAGCTGCTCGACTTCGCGGGCTGCGGCAGCCAGCACATCATTCGGCACGATCTCCAGCGCGTCGAGATTGAAGAACACGGCGGTCGTGTCGGGCAGCGTCAGCGTCAGCGCGCTCTGCCGCCAGGTCCAGCGGCGAGTCAGCACCGCGGCGTCCTGCGCAAACACGACCTCACCCCGTTCGGGCTGTTCCTGCGGCGCGCCATCGGGCGGGGAGAAGCGATCCTCGGGCGCACTCAATCGCAGGGCCAACGGCGCGCTGCCCGGCGGGACCGGATGCACGCCGACGGGCATCAGGTAACGCAACGAGATCAGATTGCCGATATCCACCAGCGCATTGATGCTCGGCAGATCATCACCCCGCAGCACGCGGCGAGCCAGCGCCTCGACCGATGAGCGAAAATCCGACGGCCGAGCGCCAAACCGGCGATAGGCATCGCGCCAGGCGGCGATGCGCGGATACTCGGCCGGATTGCCTCGGATCTCACTGCGCAGGCTCGCCTCCTGCGCGCGCAGTCCCACACCGAGCGCGCTCGGCGCTGCGCCATTGCGCAACTCCTGCGCCAGCAGCAGGCCGCGGCGATATCCGGGGCACAGCTGAAAGATCGCCGGATCGATTCGATATTCGATGACCATGGCGGCACTTTATCCGAACCCTACGGTTCTGCCTCAGTCGCGAGCGTCAGGGCACCAGCGCCCTCTGCAGCATCACGAACTCCAGATCGTGGCGCTTGGGCGTACCGAAGCGCGCATCGTCGTAAGGGAACGGCAGTGTCTCGCCCGTGCGCCGATAGCCTCGGCGTTCATACCAGGCGATCAGCCCGCTGCGGATCGAGACCACCGTCATGCGCGCAACGCGCGCACCTCGGACACGTCCCTGCGCTTCGGCATATTCGAGCATCTGCCGCCCGAGTCCCCCGTCCTGCTGAGCGGGATGAACGGCCAGCATGCTGATGTAGCAGGCCGGCTCACCCTGAATGCCGCGGCCGCCCTCGAGCCGCACGCACGCGAGCAGTTCCTGCGCCTCTCGCAACAGGTAGATCGTCAGACCGGGGGTGGTGGCGATCTCATGGCGAAGCGCGTCGATCGTGACCCGCATACCATCTACCAGACCGACTTCGCTGGTCCAACCGCTCTCGCCGCCCTGCCCACGATAGGCGGCATTGACCAGATCGACCAGCTCGGGCAGCTCGGACTCGGCGCAGGCGGAAATGACACGGCGCGTCATTGCGCAATCAAACCGCTCTGTGTTGCAGTTGCGTCGAGGAGCCTCACATCATGGCCGTATCCGATCACGGCATCATCGACATCCGCTGCCAGGGCTCGGTGTCGCAGGCGATCGACCGGCTGCAGGCACTGGCCACGGCAGCCGGGTTGATCGTGTTCGCGCGCATCGACTTCAGTGGCGATGCCCAGCGCGCCGGCCTGTCGATGCGCCCGATGCAGGCGCTGCTGTTCGGCAATCCGAAGGCCGGCACTCCCATCCTCGTGGCCGCGCCGCGTGCCGGTCTCGATCTGCCCCTGCGAGCATTGGCGTGGGAAGGGGCTGATGGCGCAGTCTGGCTGTCCTGCAATGCGCCGGAGTACCTCGAGTCCAGACACGGTTTTCCGCCCGCGCTCGTCACCAACATCGCCGGCGCACGCAAGCTGATCGAACAAGCCGCGCAAGGCTAGCGGCACGGTATGGCTCGCGGCGGCAGGGCCGGCGTCAGGGTGCAGCCGCTGATCCCGCCGGCGCGCGCGAATCGCTGGCACCGTAAAACCTGCCCGGACGCGGGAATTGGAGTGCCGCAGCCTGCACGGGATCGTTCGGCGCAATGCCGATGGCTTCGACCGAGTTGCTCGCACCCCAGAGCTCGAGTGCTGCGAGGTGATAGCCCATGCGGGTCAGCGCCGCAGCCGTATCGGCCGAAAGTGCGTATGGTTCCGAAGCCAGCGTGTCGGGCAGCCACTGATGGTGAACGCGGGGCGCATCGATGGCCTCCTGCAGGCTCATGCCGTTGTCGATCACGTTGACGATGACCTGCAGCACGGTCGTGATGATGCGCGAGCCGCCGGGTGTGCCGACGATCAATACCGGCTTGCCATCCTTGAGCACGATCGTCGGGGTCATGGAGCTCAGCGGCCGCTTGCCCGGCGCGATGGCATTGGCCTTGCCCTGCACCAGGCCGTAAAGATTCGGTGTGCCCGGCTTGGCAGCGAAGTCATCCATTTCGTCATTGAGAAAAAATCCCGTGTCGCCGGCGATGACCTTCGCGCCAAAAGAGTCATTGATGGTGTAGGTGACCGAGACCGCGTTGCCCGCGCGATCGGCCACCGAATAGTGCGTGGTCTGGGCGTGCTCGTCAGGTGCCGCGCCGGCGACCAGCTTGGCCGAAACACCGGCCAGGTGTGGACGGATCTGCGCCCGGATCTCCCGCACGTGCCGCTCGGACAGCAATCGCTCGACCGGATTGCTCACGAATGCCGGATCGCCGAGATAGACGTTTCGGTCACGATAGGCGTAGCGCATCGCCTCGGTCAGTGCATGCAGCGACTCGCTCGAGTGATAACCATAGCGATGTAGCGGATAGCCTTCGAGCACGCGCAGCATCTCGCACAGGGTCACGCCACCGGAACTCGGCGGTGGCGCCGACAGGACGGTAAAGCCCCGATAACCGCAGGTCACGGGTTTGGCTTCGGTGATCGTGTAGCTGGCAAAGTCCTCGCTGGTCAGGAGACCGCCATTGGCGTGGCTCGCGCTCGCGACCGACTCGGCGATCGCACCGTGATAGAACGCCTCCGCACCGCCATCGCTGATCGCGCGCAGAGTGCGCGCGAGATCCTTTTGCACCAGCAGATCGCCCACGCGCAGCGGCTCGGAGCCGTGCAGGAAGATGCGGCCCACATTGGGCTGCTGGCGGAAGGCGTCGTTGCCGTCGAGAAACACGTTGACGTCGCCGCGCGACAGCGTAAAGCCTTCTTCCGCCAGGCGAATCGCGGGCGCAATCAGCGTCGCGCGTGGCATCGTGCCGTACTCCTGTCGCGCCGTTTCCAGCCCGAGTACGGTTCCGGGTGTGCCGGCACCGAGGTAGCCGTTGATGCTCTTGTCGGCGATCGGATTGCCGTGGGCGTCGAGAAACATATCGGCAGTGGCGGCCAGCGGTGCGCGCTCGCGAAAATTGATGAAGGTGTCGCGGCCATCAGCCAGGTGGATGATCATGAAGCCGCCGCCGCC
>Ga0210394_10004193_pt1 | contig 17070 bp, 16 predicted proteins | sample IncBWC12MmetaG_FD_160121 | JGI IMG/M metagenome (GOLD analysis project Ga0210394, IMG submission 160121) | Forest soil microbial communities from Barre Woods Harvard Forest LTER site, Petersham, Massachusetts, United States - Inc-BW-C-12-M | ecosystem: Environmental > Terrestrial > Soil >... | reverse complement strand
GCTCGCAGCGGAGCCTGTCCTCGGGCCGCGCGGAGCGCGGACCCGGGGGGCCGTGCCCCGGAATGACGGACCCTTTGGTCAAAGCCCCTCTAGCCCGGGACTGCTGTCCCCTCCTCAATACTCCTTATAGGGCAGGAACTTGCCGGAGAGCGTGAGCTTGACGCGGTCGCCTTTGGGGTCGGGCTGGCGCTCGATCGTCATGTCGAAATCGATAGCGCTCATGATGCCGTCGCCGAACTCCTCTTGGATCAGCTCCTTCCAGGTGGTGCCGTAGACCTGCACAAGCTCGTAAAAGCGGTAGATCAGCGGGTCCGTAGGCACCGCACCCGGTAAGGAGCCGCGATAGGGCACCTCCTGCAGCAGCAGGGTTTCCTCCGGGGTGAGCCCGAATAACGCGGCGGCGCGCTCGGCCTGCTCGGGGCGCAGCTTCATCTGGCCCATCAGCGCTGCCGTGAGATAGACCGGCGAGCCGCCGCCGATCTCGGCGACGACCGTCTTCCAGCTCAGCTGTTTGAGCCGCTTCCGCGAGAGAATCTTCTCAGTCAGCTCGGCGCGGACCATCGCAGTCTCCCTTGATCGTCAACCGCCGAACCCTGTAGCAACGGCCGTGCCAATACCGGCGCCGCCACGGAGGCTGCGGAGGACGACGCCGTCGGCATCGCGCTGCCGGAGGATACTCAGTAGAGCCCACCGGTGCCGCTGCTCGGTCGCGCCGACCGGGGCACCGGATACTGGCGCATCTGCGGCACCGCATACCCCGGCGCTGGCCCGGGATAGCCCGCGATGCGCGGCGCTCCGTAATTCGACGCCTCGTAGCCCGGCGCCCCGTAGTTCGGTACCGCGTAAATCGACGCCCCGTAGTTCGGTACCCCGTAATTCCGCGCCTCGTAGTTCGGTGCCGCGGGCGGCGCATCGTCAGGGGTCGCCGGCATCGCATAGTCGCGGTCGGCCGGGCTCGCCGGCGCGGGCATCGTGTTGCCGCTGTACTCGCGCACCGCCGGCGCGCTCTGATCGACAATCGGGTGGTCCTGGTCGAGATTTGCCACGCGGCCCGCGCCGTACGAGGTGCTCGCCACAAGCGGCGCCGCGTCGGGCGCCGCCGGGAACGGTTTCGCCGGTACGTCCTTCAGCGCCTGCGCCATGAAATCGCGGAAGATCGGCGCGGCGACATGGCCGCCGACCTCGCCGTTGCCGAGCGTGCGCGGATCGTCGAAGCCGACAAACACCCCGGCAGCCAGGTCGGGCGAGAACCCGACGAACCAGGCGTCGAACCAATCGCTCGTCGTCCCGGTCTTGCCGGCGAGGGGCTTCCCGACCGCGGCGACAGCAATCCCGGTGCCGTGCTGGACGACGCCCTGCATCATCGAGAGGATCTCGTAATCCGCCTCCGGGCTGACCAGCGGGTCATGCCTGGTCGGCTTATAGAGCATCGCATTATCGGCGAATGCCGCGCCCGGCAGCGCGATCGAGGAGGGATCGGGCGGGCCGCTCGGACGATAGAGCGCGCCAGCATCGGCGCCGCTCCCTGGGCCGCCGGCGACAAAGCACCCGGCACAGTCCTTGACGCCTTTTTGGTAGATGACCCGCCCGTTGCGGTCCTGCACGACATCAATCACCGACGGCAGCAGCCAATGCCCGCCATTGTCGAGCATCGCGTACGCGTTGGTCAGGCGCAGCAGCGTCGTCTCGCCGGCACCCAGCGACATTGAATAGTAAAGCGGCATCCGGTCCATGACGTCGAAGTTCTGCACGGTCTCGGCAATGGCCGGCAGCCCGATCATTGTCGCCAGGCGCGCGGTCACCAGATTGCGCGAATGAATGAGCGCATCTTCGAGCGTCGTCGGCCCGACATAGCCGGCCTCGTAATTGACCGGCCGCCAGGGCGGCAGCCCGGGGCCTTGGGAGAGCTCGATCGGTGCATCATCGACGACGCTCGACGGGGTGAACCCGTTATCCAGCGCGGTGACGTAGACGAATGGCTTGAAGGCCGAGCCCGGTTGGCGCTTGGCCTGCGTCGCCCGGTCGAACTGGCTCTGCTGGAACGACCAGCCGCCGACCAGGGCGAGGATCCGCCCAGTCTTCGGATCCGTCACGACGACCCCGCCGCTGACATCCGGGATCTGGCGCAGCGCGTAGCGCGGCGCGGCATTGGGCGCGGAAGCGCGGCCCTTTGCCGGCGCGGCGGTCAGGAGGGGCTCGACGAGCACGATATCGCCGGGATTGACGACGTCCTGGGTCCGCCACACGCCCGCCCCGACCCGCTGGTCGTCGAGTGTGCGGCGGGCCCAGCGTAATTCGTCGAGCGGCAGGCGCCCGGTGCCGCCGCTCTTCAGCGCTAGAGTTGCGCCGCCGGCGTCGATCGCGGTTACCGCGGCGAGCTGCCAGGGGGCCAGACCGGGTGGGTCGACCGTGCCCGAAAGGGCGCCCTCGGCCGCCGCGCCGCTCGGCAGATGAAGAAGCGGCCCGCGCCAGCCGTGGCGCCGGTCGTATTCGACGAGGCCCTTGCGGAACGCGGTTTCGGCCATCTCCTGATAGACTGGGTGATAGCTGGTGTGCACCGTCAAGCCACCCTCATAGACGGCCTTCTCGCCAAACCGGCCGATCAGCTCGCGCCGCACCTCCTCGCTGAAATACCCGTTCTGTCCGCCGGCCTGCCCGCCTGCCTGGTCCCCGGCCTGGTCCCCTGGGGGATCGCTACGCAGATGCACGACGAGCGGTTCGGCCATCGCCGCCTTTGCGTGCTTCTCGCTGATCCAGCCGAGATCGGCCATCCCGGCGAGCACCCAGTCGCGCCGCGCCCGCGCCGCCGCTAGATGGTGGATGGGGTTGTAGTTATTGGGCGCCTTCGGCAATGCCGCGAGAAAAGCAACTTCGGCGAGGCTCAACCGGTCGAGCGGCTTTTCGAAGTAGGTTTCGGCGGCGGCGGCGACGCCATAAGCGCCGGCGCCGAGATAGATCTCGTTAAGATAGATTTCGAGGATGCGGTCTTTGCTCAGCGTGCGCTCGACGCGGTAGGCGAGCATCGCCTCCTTGATCTTGCGCGTCACGGACACCTCGTTATTCAGCAGGAAATGACGGACCACCTGCTGGGTGATCGTCGAGGCGCCCATCGGCCGCTGACCGCGGCGAAAGCGCAGGACATCGGCCATCGCCGCGCGGAAGATGGCGCCTGGGTTGACCCCGTCATGAGTGTAGAAGTCGCGGTCCTCGGCGGCGAGAAAGGCCTCGATCACGACCCGCGGGACCTTGCCGATCGACACGGGAATGCGGTGCTCGCTCTCGAATTCGGTCATGAAGGTGCCGTCGCCGGCATAGACCTTGCTGCCGGTCGCCGGCAGGTAATGGGCGAGCTGCTGATAATCCGGCAGCTCGCGCCCCAATTGCGCCAGGGTGACGCCGACGAAGCCGCCGACCCCGAGCAGGGCGAGCACAAACAGGAAAAAGGCGGCGCGCGCGATCCCGCGCAGAAGCCGCAGCATCAGGCGGGCACGGCCAGGGAAGCGGGCGAGTTGAGCTGTCGCCGGGCGCGGACTCGCCGATGCCGTATCAGTGCTGCTTCAGACACAGCTCCCTCCCACCCGATGCCTCTTCGGCGAGCACTTTATGAACGGCGGCGGTGGCGAAATGGTCCCGAGATTTTTGCCCGGCCGGGCGATTCTGGGACCCTATTCCCAGGGCCCCCGCGGGCGGGTGTAGCGCGGCCCCGCATCGGGCACGCTGCCGCGGTGAAAGGTCTGCCGGCCGGCGAGATCGCCCGGCGCGACGGTCGCCCAAATCGGGGTCTTTTGCGCCTGCAGCAAGACGACCCGGCGCGGCCGCAACATGAGGAAGAGGATGATGCCGGCGGCGAACCCGCCGACATGCGCCCAGAACGCCACGCCCGGCGCGGCCGGGCCGGCGGCCAGCCCGCTCAACAGCTGCATCGCGAACCACAGGCCGAGCAGGACCCAGGCGGGGACCGTGACGATCCAAAAGAATATGACGATCCAGACCAGACAATGCACGTTGGCGCGCGGATAGGTCACGAGGTAGGCGCCGAGCACCCCGGCGATCGCGCCGCTGGCGCCGATCATCGGCACCTGCGAATAGGTGGCTAGAAGCGCCTGGACCAGCGCCGCCGCGATCCCGCTGCCGAGGTAAAGCACGACGAAGCGCGCGCGCCCGAGCAGATCCTCGACGTTGTTTCCGAAAATCCACAGGAACAGCATGTTGCCGCCGAGATGCAGCCATCCGCCGTGCAGGAACATGCTGGTGAGGAGCGTCGCCCAGGGCGGGATGATGGCGAGCTCGGGCGGCAGACGGGGATGACCAAACAGCCGCGCCGGGATCATCCCGAACTGAAGGGTGACGATTTCCGGATCCTGGCCGAGCTGCCACAAAAAGGCGCCGATGCACATGCCTATGAGGGTGTAGGTGACGACCGGCGGGTGCTGGATCGGGTTGTCGTCGTAAAGCGGCAGCGCGAAGATCACGCGCCGGGGCTCGCGAAAGGCCGCCGCGCCGCGCTTCGCCCCCGGGATCGCCGCATCGCCGCCGTCACGACCCGACCAAAGGCGTGGGTTTTGTCCAAGTGTGATAAATATCGTACATTCAACTTGCCTTGGAGCAGCGCGATCCGCCCGAATTACAGGTTCCCCCAGATCAGTACACCTCCTGAGGTGCATAAAAGCAGCAGTATAATCACGCTGAATCGTTTGTCATTGATGCGTCCGTAGGTGTGGACGCCGAGCCATGCGCCACCAATCGTTCCCGGCAATGCGGCCAATAACGCCCAGCCGACCTCGGCGGTGAGCAATCCCGCGAACGCATGCGAGACAAAGGCGATGCTCAATACCGTCAGATTGTACGCTTGAAACACACCGCGGCTCTCCGCTTTTCCCCAACCCCTGACCGTCGCCCATATCGTCGGCAGCGGTCCCGACAAACCGGCGAGACCGCCCAGAACACCGCCTCCGAATCCGATCGCACCATCCGCGACCCTACCGCCCCAGACGCTCTTAGCGTCTGATCTGCGCAACAACATGTACGCGGAGAATAAGAGGAGGAGGCTGCCGATCGCGAGTTTCAGAATTCGCGTGTCGAGATGCGAGAGGAGCACGGTGCCGAGCGGTACGCCAAAGAGGCCAGGCGCGATGAAAGGAAGGACCCGCTTTCTTTCGATCGCATGCCAGATCGTCGGCAGAGTTTGCGCTTGCGCGATGATCGAGCACACCACCACGAGGGAGGCGGCGACGGGTGGGGATACGGCATAGAGCCAAACGCCCATCGCCGTTATTCCCGTGCCAAATCCTACAAGTCCCGAGACGAAGCCGCCGGCGAGCGCGCCACAGACAATTACGACGAATTGTTCGGTCCCCCTCAACGCTTGTCGGACGGGATCGCTGCCGCGCCGCCCGTCAGGAGCCGACGAGGCCGAGCTGCGGGCTTGAGGCTTCGGCGAAGCGTTGCTTGGGGATGCGGCCGGCGAGGCGCGCGAGGCGCCCGCCCTCGACCGCGGCGCGCATCGCCGCCGCCATCCGCACGGGGTCGTGCGATTTGGCGATCGCGGTGTCGATCATCACCGCATCGCACCCCAATTCCATTGCTTGGGCGGCATCCGAAGCCGTGCCGATGCCGGCATCGAGGACGACCGGCACCGGGCTCCTGGTGCAAATGAGCTCGATCGCGGCGGGGTTGGCGATCCCCATGCCGGAGCCGATCAAGGAGCCCAGCGGCATCACCGCGGCGCACCCGACATCGGCGAGCTTCTGGCAGGCGACCGGATCCTCGTTGCAATAGGGCATGACGATAAAGCCCTTGCGCACCAGTTCGTCGGCGGCATGGACCAATTGCTCGACATCGGGATAGAGGAGGTCGCGATCGCCGATCAATTCGAGCTTGACCCAATTGGTTTCGAGCGCCTCGCGGGCCAATTCCGCGGTGAGGATCGCGTCCTTCGCGGTGACGCAGCCCGAGGTGTTGGGCAACAGCCGGTAACGCCCGCTGACCAGGTCGACGAGGCTGCCGGCATAGCCCTCCAGGCTGATCCGGCGGATCGACATCGTCACCAATTCGGTGCCGCTCGCCGCCAACGCATCGAGCATCACCTGCTGGTTCGGATAGCGCGCGGTCCCGGCGATCAGCCGCGAGGAAAAGGCGGTTCCGGCAATCATCAGTGGATCGTCGTTCATGAGCATGTTCCTAATTCGACTACCTCAGCCCCCTTGGAGCGGGCGCACGATCTCAACCTCGTCGCCGGAAGAGAGCCCCGCTTGCGGCCACTCGGCGCGGCGCACCACGGCGCCGTTGACGGCGACGGCGAGGAAGCGGGCCGTGGGGTCGAGCCCACGCTCGGCCAAGAGCTCGGCGATTGTCGACACCGCCACCTCCGCCTCGATGCCGTTGATGCGCAGCCGGGTCATGCCGCCCCCAGGGTGCTGATCGGGGCGCCGACCGGCTGCCCCACCCGCGCATCGCGACCCCAAAAGCGCTCGGGCGAGAACGGCCGGGCGATCTCGGGCAGTGTTCCCGTCAGTATATAGGTGCTGACCACCGCCGCGCTGACCGGGGTCAACAGAATGCCGTTCCTGTGATGGCCGGTGGCGATGACCAGCCGGTCGATGCCGCTCGGGCCGAGCATCGGCGCATCGTCGCGCGAGCCCGGACGGAACCCCACCCAGATTTCGGCGATCGGCAATTCCTCGATCGAGGGAAGCGCGCGCCACGCCCCTTCGATGAGGGCGAGGAGGCCGCCCGCGGTGAGGCGCGCATCGAACCCGCGCTCTTCGACGGTGCCGCCGACGATCAACCGTCCATCCCGGCGCGGCACCAGATAGCCGCCATTCGGCAGCCAAATGACATGGCGCAGGATGGGCGCCGCCGGGTCCATCTGGAGCGCCAGCATCTGCCCCTTGATCGGGCGCACCGGCGGCAAATAGGCCGGCGGAATGCCGCCCACTTCGCGCGACCACGCGCCGGCCGCCAAGACGACAATGTCGGCGGGATCCCGGCCGCGCTCAGTCACGACGCCGGTGGCTCGGTCGGCGTTACAGGTGATCTCGCGGACCGGACAGTCTTCGACCAGCTCAACGCCGGCGCGGCTTGCGGCCAATGCGAGCGCCCGGCCGAGCTGCCGGTTGTCGACCTGATGGTCGCTGGGGCTCCACACGGCGGCGGCGATGCCGGGCTTCAGATGCGGCTCCTTCTCGCGCGCCTCGGCCGCCGAGAGCCACGTGAGGTCGAGACCGAGCCCTTTCTGGAATTCGTAGGAATGGCGCAGCTGGGCGGCGTCGTCGCGATTGAGCGCGACGACGATTGTTCCCTCGTCGCGATACTCGACCGAGACGCCCGAGGCGATCTCCAGCTCGCGGGCAAAATCCGGCCACAGGCGCTGGCTTTCGAGCGCGAGCGGCAAGAGCGGCTCCTCGCCGGGCTCGGTCTCGACCGCCGCGGCGAGCATCCCGGCCGCCGCCCAGCTGGCGCCATGCCCGGCTTCGCCCCGGTCGTACACCCGGACCGCGCAGCCGGCCTGAACCAGCCGCCAGGCGATGCCGAGGCCGATGACGCCGGCGCCGACGACGATTGTCTTCGGACGCGTTGAGGGGACAATTTTGGGCGCGCTAATGACGGACTCCCTTCACCGGGCATGCCCGGCCAGGTTCAGTGGGTGTGATCTCAGCTCCTGGCGGTACGGGCATCCCCCAACCGCCGGGCAGCACCCCAGCCTCTCGCCAATTTCAGGCCGAGCCCCGCGGCGATGCAAGGATTTTCTGCGCGCTCGGCGGTCGCGCCGCAGGCCGCGCCCGCGCAGCGCTGTCCCGGGCGGGGGTGCTTAACCTTTTGGTGAGGGTCGTCGGGCATCCTGCGGACATGCGCGCTGTGTTGCGCATCGCCCGCAAGGGCATCCTCCCCTCCGCCTTGAGGCCGCCAACTGGCGGCCTCCTTTTTTATGGCTCAGATTCGCCGAGCAGCTTGCCTGTCGTTTAAAGGGCGCAAATTGACAGCCGCCCCGCGCCGGCACTATCACCCCATTGATTGCGCAGGAGCGGCCGATGGCGAACAAGGTCTACCCCGATGCCGAGACGGCGCTCGCCGGGTTGTTGCGTGACGGGATGATGATCATGGCCGGCGGCTTCGGCCTCTGCGGCATCCCGGAAAAGCTGATCCTGGCGCTGCGCGACTCGGGGGTGAAGGACCTGACCGTCGTCTCGAACAACGCCGGGATCGACGGCGCCGGTCTTGGGCTGCTGCTCGAAACCCGCCAGATCCACAAGATGATCTCGTCCTATGTCGGCGAGAACCGCCTCTTCGCCGAGCTCTACCTCAAGGGCGAGCTCGATCTCGAATTCAATCCGCAGGGCACGCTCGCCGAGCGCATTCGCGCCGGTGGCGCCGGGATTCCCGCCTTTTTCACCAAGACCGGGGTCGGGACCCTGGTTGCCGAAGGCAAGGAATTGCGCGAGTTCGCCGGCGAGCCGTATCTGATGGAACAGGGCCTCGTCGCCGACGTCGCGCTCGTTCACGCCTGGAAAGGCGATTGGGTAGGCAACCTCGTCTATCGCAAGACCGCGCGCAATTTCAATCCCGTTATGGCGACCGCAGGCAAGGTGACCGTGGCCGAAGTCGAGCATCTGGTCGAGCCTGGCCAGATCGATCCCGACGCCATTCACACGCCGGGCATTTTCGTGCAGCGCATCGTGCACTACCCGTCCTATGAAAAGCGCATCGAGCAGCGCACGGTTAGGAAGCGCGGGTCTTAGAGGAAAGGAGCACCTGATGCCCTGGTCACGCGACGACATGGCGCGGCGCGCCGCCGCCGAGCTGAAAGACGGCTTTTACGTCAATCTCGGGATCGGCATTCCGACGCTGGTCTCGAACTTCATCCCGCCCGGCATCACCGTGCAGCTGCAAAGCGAAAACGGCATGATGGGGATGGGACCCTTCCCGTTCGAAGGCGAGGAGGACCCCGATCTGATCAACGCCGGGAAACAAACTGTTACAGAGTTGCCGACCACGAGCTTTTTCGACAGCGCCCAATCCTTTGGCATGATCCGCGGCGGCCATATCGACCTGTCGATCCTGGGCGCGATGCAGGTCGCCGAGAACGGCGATCTGGCCAACTGGATGATCCCGGGCAGGATGGTCAAGGGGATGGGCGGGGCGATGGATCTGGTCGCCGGCGTGAAGCGCGTCGTCGTCCTGATGGAGCATACCGCCAAGGGCGAGGCGAAGCTCCTGCGCCGCTGCACCCTGCCGCTGACCGGCGCCGCGGTCGTCGACATCGTGATCACCGATCTCGGTGTGTTTTCAATCGACAAGAAGGGCGGCGGGATGGAGCTCGTAGAGATCGCGCCCGACGTGTCGCTCGACGACGTTCGGCGCCAGACCGAGGCCGCGTTCCGGGTGCGTCAGGGAGTGGGGTGAACCGATCGGTTGCGAAGCGCCCTCCCAAAACGCAACGAGCCGGCGGGAGCCAGCTCGTTCGCTAGGGGAAGGTTCTGCGGTAAAGTGCTTGGACAACCGCTCCGGCGAAGGTACTGCGGCGACGCGGCGAAGGTTCTTATCCGGCACGGAGCGTTACAATGCGTTACATACTGTCACAGACCGTCGGAAATGGCAAGCACTGAATCGAGCCGCGTGCGCGATAGGATCCGCGATCTCAGGGCCTCCCGCATCGCCGAGATTTCCGCGCTGGGGATGGGCGACCCGGAAATTATCGCGCTGTGGTACGGCGAAGGCGATCTGCCGACGCCCGATTTCATCGGCAGGGCGGCGACGGCGGCACTCGAGGCCGGCCATACCTTTTATACCTACAAGGCGGGGCTGCCGGAGCTGCGCGCGGTCATCGCCGACTACCTGACCGGGCTCTATGCGCGCCCGACCGGAGCCGAGCGGATCGTCGTGTCGAGTTCAGGCATGAGTGCGTTGATGCTCGTCGCCCAGGCGCTCATCGACCCGGGCGACAACCTCGTCATCATCGCCCCGATCTGGCCCAACATCGCCGCCGCGGTGTCGATCATGGGCGGGGAACCCCGCCTCGTCGCGCTCGACCCGGTGCCCGGGGGCGGCTGGCGCCTCGATTTGGAGCGGCTCTTTGCCGCATGCGACACGCGCACCCGCGGGATCTTCGTCAATTCGCCGGCGAACCCGACCGGCTGGGTGATCTCGCAGGCAGAGATCGAGGCGCTCTTGGCCTTCGCGAGGGCCCGCGGGCTGTGGCTGATCGCCGACGAGGTTTACGGTCGGATCGTCTATGGCAACCGCCCGGCGCCATCCTTCCTCGACCAGGCCGCCCCGGAAGACCGGCTGATCGTTGTTAACAGTTTTTCGAAAAGCTGGGCGATGACCGGCTGGCGGCTCGGCTGGATGACGGTACCGCCCGACCTCCTGCCGGTGATGGAAAAACTCGTCGAGTTCAACACCAGCGGGTCGCCGACCTTTCTGCAACACGCCGGCATTGCCGCGATCCGCGAGGGCGAGCCGTTCATCGCCCGGTTTGTCGCGCGCTGCCGCGCCGCGCGCGATGTCGCGATCGACGCCCTAGCGGCCTGCCGGCGGGTCGAGGTCGCGCACCCAGCGGGCGCGTTCTATGCGTTTTTCCGGGTCGATGGGATCACCGACAGCCTCGGCTTCGCCAAGGAGGTACTGGCCCGAACCAAGGTCGGCCTTGCACCGGGCAGCGCCTTCGGGCCGATGGGCGAGGGTTATCTGCGCCTCTGTTTCGCCCGCGACCCGCAGAAGGTCGCCGAGGCACTCGACCGCCTGCGCCTGCTACTTGATTGAGTGGGGTCCGACGGCACACGCTAATCGGCGCTGCCGGTGCTTTTTTTCAACTCCAAAAGATCGACCAGAAACCGGTCGCGCTCGGCGGCGAGCTCCGCGATGTCGCGCTCGCCCGCCTCGGCGGCGGTGCCCGCGGCGAGGGCTTGGCGCACCTCGGGCGTCAGCCGCGGGCTGCCGAGATCGTCCCACCAGCCTTCCAGCGGCGGGCCGAGCTGATCGAGAAAATGCGCCATCCCGCCCTCCCCGCCGGCGAGATGGAAGGTGAGGTTGGGTCCCATCAGCGCCCAGCGCAGCCCCGGACCCTCGCTGATCGCGGTGTCGATGTCGGCGACACTGGCGACGCCCTCGGCGAGGAGATGGACGGCTTCCCGCCACAACGCGGCCTGCAGGCGGTTGGCGACGTGCCCGGCGACCTCGCGGCGGATGTGGATCGGGCGCTTGCCGATGCTCGAATAAAATTCCAGCGCCCGCTCGATCGCGGCGGGTGCGGTCGCTTCGCCACCGACCACCTCGACCAGCGGGATCAAGTGCGGCGGGTTGAACGGGTGGCCGATCACAATGCGCTCGGGATGGCGACAGGACGCCGCGAGACGGCTGATCAAGAGGCCCGACGAGCTTGACGCGATGATCCTCTCAGGCGGCAGCGCCGCGTCGATGCGGACGAGCAGCTTTTGTTTGACCGGCTCGCGCTCGGGCGCGTTTTCCTGGACGAAATCGGCCGCGGCGACCGTCCTTTCCACATCTGCACAAAAAATAAGCAAATGGTGCGGGGGTGCCGCGGCGAGCGGCCCGAGCCGGGCCAGCACCGGCTAGGCGGTATCGATGAACTGGCGCAATCGTCTTTCCGCCTCCGGCGCCGGGTCGCTCGCGCTGACCTCGAGGCCGCGCGACAGAAACGTCGCGGCCCAGCTCATGCCGATCGTGCCGGTTCCGATAACCGCCACGCGGCGGATGCTGCGTTGCTGCATGATGTAGCTCCCTCGCCGCGCCTGCCGCCCACGGTGGCGGATCGACGAGCGCGGCCCGGTTTTGCTAAGGTCGGGCGACCCATGGGCCGATCCGGAGCTTAATTGGCCTTGCCCGAGCCGTCCACGCCACGCGATCTGCGTCTCGACTTCTTTCGCGGCGTGTCGTTGATATTGATTTTTATCGACCACATTCCTGAGAATATCCTGAGCTATTTCACGCTCCAGGCGGTTACCTTTTTCGACGCGGCGGAAGTCTTCATCTTCATCTCCGGCTTCACGGCAGCCTTGGTTTACGGCCGGCGCCTGGCCAGCAAAGGCGCGCTCTATGCCACCGCGCAGGTGCTGCGCCGGGCCTGGCAGCTCTATGTCGCGCACATCTTCCTGTTTGTCCTCTTCATCGCCGAGGTGTCCTATACCGCGACCGTCTTCAGGAACCCGATGTACAACGAGGAAATGCGGGTCGCCGATTTTCTCGGCGAGCCCCATATCGCCGTGGTCAAGGCGCTGACGCTCGAATTTCAGCCGACTTTTCTCGACATCCTGCCGTTGTACATTGTGATGCTGCTGGTCTTCCCGGTGATTTTGCTGGGGCTGCGGCGCCATTGGCTCTGGGTGCTGATGCCTTCGGCGATGCTCTACCTGGCCGTCCAGATCAAGGACATCTCGGTACCGGCCTATCCGGAAGGCCATGTCTGGTATTTCAACCCGCTCGCCTGGCAATTTCTGTTCGTCGCCGGGGCGGTGCTTGGCAACCACTCCCAGGACCAGAGCGTTGCCCGGGTGGTGCAGCGAGCCTATCCGGTGGCCGCCGTCGTTTTTGTCGCGGCGCTCCTGGTCAAGGTGAGTTGGACGATCCACGGCGTATGGGAGAGTTTCCCGGGGCTGTTCCTCAAGGAGCTGTGGCCGGTGAACAAGAACAATCTGTCGCCGCTGCGCCTCGTCCCGTTCTTCGCGCTGGTGCTGCTGGTGGCGACCCTGGTGCCGCGACAGGCCCGCTTTCTCGGCAGCAGGGCGGCGCGGCCGCTGGTGCTGTGCGGACAACAATCGCTCGAAATCTTCTGCCTCTCAATTCTCCTTTCGGCGCTCGGGCATTTCATCCTTTCGGAATATGATTCTGCCATCGTCGTGCAACTTGTGGTCAACACGGCGGGGATCCTTGCGATGTTTCTGACCGCCGCGATGATCGATTGGTACAAGGCGATGGATCGAATGCCGAATGTGCAGCCGGCGCCACGGCGCCGCGACGACGGGGTCGCGCGATGAAGCGCCGCTCGCTCTTGTGCCTCGCCGGCGCCGCGGCGCTGAACCTCGCGATGTCGGCCACCGGCCGCAGCGAACCCTCCGAGTGCGAGGTCCCGCCCGAGCTCGCGGCGATCTCAGCCAAGCTGCCTCATCTGGCCGAGCGGCTGGCCGCGCGTCAGCCGGTGAATATCGTGGCGATCGGCGGTGCCTCCACCAAGGGCGCCGCCGCCGGCGGACCCGACCTCGCCTATCCGCATCGCCTGCAGATGGCGCTGGCGGGTTACTACCCCGACGTGCCGATCGCCGTGGTCAACAAAGGCGTGCCGCGCCAATCGACTCAGCAGATGATGGAACGGTTCCCCACCGACGTGATCGCCGAAGACCCGATCCTGGTCATATGGGAGGCCGGGATCAGCGACGCGGTGCGCGGCATCGAAATCGACGATTTCGCCGCCGCGCTGCAGGCCGGCATCGACGAGGTGAAAAATCGGGCAATCGACATCCTGTTGGTCGACATGCAATTCTCGCGTCGGACGTCGACGGTGATCAATTTCGAGCAGTATCTAAATGCGGTGCATCGCGTCGGCGACCTGAATGAGGTGTATGTCTTCCCGCGCTTCGAAATGATGCGCTACTGGAGCGAGCAGAACATGTTCAACTTCGACGATGTTGCCGAGGAGGAGCGGGTGCGGCTGGCCGCCAAGGTTTACGAGTGCATCGGCCACCAGCTCGCCCAAGCCATCCGCACCGCGGTCCGATGACCCGTCTTGCCGGGCTCGCGTTCGGAGCCGCGCTGGCGGTCGCCGCCGGTACCGCGAACGCGGCCGACACCGAGCTCCCGAGCGCCCCCGCGAGCTGCGGCGCGCCGCCCGCCCTCATGGTCATAGAGCCGACCGAGGCGCGCGTCGCGGCCCGCATTGCTCATCGCCTGCCGCTGACGATCGTTGCCATGGGCTCATCCTCGACCCAGGGGGTCGGCGCGAGCGCCCCGGAGTTGAGCTACCCGAGCCGGCTCGAGGCCGCGCTCAAAGAGCGCTTCCCAGGTATCGACATCCGGGTGATCAATCGTGGCAAAGGCGGTGAAGACGTCTCGGAGGAGCTGGCCCGGCTCGACCGCGATGTAATCGCCGAGCGCCCTGAATTGGTGATCTGGCAAGTCGGCACGAATGCCGTGCTGCGCCGCGACGATCTGACCGCCGACAGGGAGCTGATCGAGCGCGGCGTCGCGCAGCTCAAGGAAAGCGGCAGCGATGTCGTGCTGATGGACCTGCAATACGCCCCGCGGGTTCTTGCGCGGCCGGCTTACGCGGAGATGGAGCAGCTGATTGCCACGGTGGCCGAACGCGATCGAGTGGGCCTCTTTCGCCGGTTCGAGATCATGCGCTATTGGCAGGCGAGCCAGCAAGAAAATGCGCAGATGGTCGGGCCCGACGGGCTCCATATGACAGACCGAGGCTATGGCTGTCTTGCGGATGAGCTTGCCGAGGGGCTCGCTCAGAACTGGCGGGCTCAGCAGCGCGCGGCGCCGTCCGGGCGGGTCGCTGGCTTGGCCGTACTGAGCCATGCCGCCGCTCCGCCGGCTGATGCCGCGCCATAGGGCAAGAACACCCGTGAACCGCGGGTCTGTCGGCCCGGGCGGCGGCGACAAACAACGCGCGACCGGCGGTTTGTCGATCGATTGGCCGGCTGCGACGAAAGGACGCGTTAACCTTTCTCGGAGAAGCTAGCGTGCCGTGCGGAGAAGCGATTGATTCACTCGGGCACGACAAAATTGGGTTTGGATTCGCGCGTTCCTCATATATGCTGACGGCGGATCAGAGGAGGCCACAAGATGTTGTGGGTTTCCCGTTCTTCAAAGGCAGGCAGTAGGAGATCGGCGACGGCGGCGCGAGATCGCGTTGCGGGCTTACACGTCGACCCTATAGTTGCCACAAAGTTTTGGCATACTGCTTGCGTATTCGCCGATCGAGCACCTTACGCCCATGCGGGCGGTCGTCATGGGGCTGAGCTGCGGATGCCCTCCGCGAAAAAATCACGAGAAAATCGTGTCCGTGATCAAAGGACGCGAATTTTTCGTCGTGCACTTTTGTTAATCGGGTGAACGGTCGAAACTGTTGCGGTCGACACGCGGTCGATTGAGGTGAAGCAAATGCGATTCGACGAAGGTATCTTCGGAATTTACGCGCGCCTGTACGAAAACCGGCGCGAAGTGGAATACTCGCTGGAGGACTATCTGCGGGCCTGCTCGGATGACCCGTCGTTCTATGCGGGCGCCGCCGAACGGCTGCTGAAGGCGATCGGCGAGCCGGTCAAGGTCGACACCAGCCAGGACCCGCGTCTCGGCCGGATCTTTATGAACCGGACCATCCAGGTCTACCCCGCCTTCGAGGATTTCTACGGCATGGAGGAGACGATCGAGCGGATCGTCGGGTTCTTCCGTTACGCCGCGCAGGGCCTCGAAGAGCGCAAGCAAGTGCTCTATCTGCTCGGCCCGGTGGGCGGCGGCAAATCCTCGCTGGCCGAGCGGCTCAAGATGTTGATGGAGAAGGAGCCGATCTACGTGCTCAAGGCCGGGAACGAGGTCAGCCCGGTGTTCGAGAGCCCGCTCGGCTTGTTCGATCCGGTCACCATGGGCCCCGAGCTCGAACAGCGTTACGGCATCCCGCTGCGGCGGCTGACCGGCACGATCTCGCCCTGGGCGGTCAAGCGGCTCGAGGAATTTGAGGGTGATATCACCAAGTTCTCGGTAATTCGGCTGACGCCTTCGCGCTTGAAGCAGATCTGCGTCACCAAGACCGAGCCCGGCGACGAAAACAATCAGGACGTATCCAGCCTTGTCGGCAAGGTCGACATCCGCAAGCTGGAAAATTTCAGCCAGAACGATCCCGACGCCTACTCTTTCTCCGGCGGCCTCAACCGGACCACCCAGGGCCTGATGGAATTCGTCGAGATGTTCAAGGCGCCGATCAAGATGCTTCACCCGCTCTTGACCGCGACGCAGGACGGCAACTACGCCGGGACCGAGAATATCGGCGGCATTCCCTATCAGGGGATCATCCTGGCGCATTCGAACGAGTCCGAGTGGCAGGCCTTCAAGAACAACAAGAACAACGAAGCGTTCATCGACCGCATTTCCGTCATCAAGGTGCCCTATTGCCTGCGTGCGATCGAGGAACGCAAAATCTACGAGAAGCTGTTGCAAAACAGCGAGCTGGCGAATGCGCCCTGCGCACCCTCGACGCTGGATATCCTGTCGCGCTTCTGCGTCCTGTCGCGGCTGAAGCCGCATGAGAATTCCAACCTGCACTCGAAAATGCGGGTCTATGACGGCGAGAGCCTCAAGGACACCGATCCGCGCGCCAAATCGGCGCAGGAGTACCGCGACGCGGCCGGGGTCGATGAGGGAATGGACGGGATCTCGACCCGGTTCGCCTTCAAGGTGCTGTCCGGCACGTTCAATTTCGACACGCAGGAGATCGCCGCCGATCCGGTCCACCTAATGTACGTCTTGGAACAGGCGATCTGGCGCGAGCAGTTCCCTGAGGAATCCGAGAAGAAATTCCTCAACTTCATCAAGGCCGAGCTGGCGCCGCGTTATGCCGAGTTCATCGGTCACGAAATCCAGAAGGCGTATCTCGAATCCTATTCGGATTACGGGCAGAACCTGTTCGATCGCTATGTCGCCTACGCCGATGCGTGGATCGAGGACCAGGACTACAAGGACGCCGATACCGGCCAATTGATGAACCGCGAGCTCCTAAACCAGGAGCTCTCAAAGATCGAGAAGCCGGCGGGCATCGCCAATCCTAAGGATTTCCGCAACGAGGTGGTCAAGTTTGCGCTGCGCGCGCGGGCCAGCAGCGGGCGCAACCCGTCCTGGACCTCCTACGAGAAATTGCGCGAGGTCATCGAGCGGCGGATGTTCACGCAGGTCGAGGATCTGTTGCCGGTGATCAGCTTTGGCAGCAAAAAGGATTCCGAGACCGAGAAAAAGCACGCCGACTTCGTCGAGCGGATGGTCGAGCGCGGCTACACGGAGCGCCAGGTGCGTCGGCTGGTTGAGTGGTACATGCGGGTGAACAAGGCCGGCTAGGATGCG
>Ga0210394_10004192_pt1 | contig 17078 bp, 14 predicted proteins | sample IncBWC12MmetaG_FD_160121 | JGI IMG/M metagenome (GOLD analysis project Ga0210394, IMG submission 160121) | Forest soil microbial communities from Barre Woods Harvard Forest LTER site, Petersham, Massachusetts, United States - Inc-BW-C-12-M | ecosystem: Environmental > Terrestrial > Soil >... | reverse complement strand
GCATGGCCGCCAGCTCCGAAGCGGCTACAACAGAATCTTCCGGCCCGCGCGCGGCTGCCATTCCCGGAGCGCCTCCTTTCGCTGCGGCGTTCGCACCACCAACTGGCTGAAACTGTTCATGGAGACGTATAGCCCCAGGAAATATTCGAGAATCGAGGCGAACAAATACACGCCTCCGCCCACGAATTGATCCTCATCTATGTTTATTTCGACGCGCGTTCCGCGCACGAACGAGACGCTCAATTCCGTCACCACGCGCGCGAAGTGCCGCCGGCTCTTCACCTCGAGAATGCCGTCAATCTGACGCTCCAGATACGGCGAGCCGGAATAATTGTACAACCGCAGAATCTCCTGAAGCGCTTCCCTGCCCTCTTCGACCAGGGACAAATAGTTCAGCGAGAAATGCGAAATCTTGCGCCAAAGCAGGCTGCGATCGAAGGCCGGGCGCAGTGAAGGCGTCGGCTTGCGCAGCGACACGATGCGCTTGATCGCCGCCGGTCCTTCCATGGTGAAATCGCCGCTCTCATCGCCGAACGGCAACTGCGAGGGTAAATCGCGATTCGTGCAGGTGCACCTGACGCTCAATGCGTCCGTATCCGGGCGCACGTGCCGCCCCGACAAATCCATGAGACTGATCATGACCTCGCTGCCGCCGTCGCCCTTCTTGGTCGCGGCATGCCGCGTCGAGTGCCAGAAGGTTAGTCCCCCCTCTTGCGAACGCAGGTGGCGCAGCGAATAAAACGGCGCATAATCGGTGATCTCGCGCGTATTCGGATTGGAGCTGAAGACCCTCTCGATCGAAAACACCTCCATGCTTCCGCGGCGCCGCAGGTCCGGAATCACGGGATACTCGTAACGGGTCTGGTCCAGCCGCACCGGCTCGGCGGACTGCGTAAAAAGATTCACGATGGGCGAGCAGTTCATCCGGAACGTCTTCGCCTTGACTCCCAGCTCGAGCGACTGATAGCGGTCGTTCCGTTCGAAGGGGCCGATCAGAAACAGAATCTCCACTTCGGATTCAAACGCCGCCAGCGGCTCCAGCCCGGTGAGCTCGACGAAAAAGAACCTCTCCGGCAGCGCGAAATATTCCTGCAGCAGCCGGTATCCGACAAAGGACCGCCGCGGCGACGGCAGCAGCGCCTCTTCCTCGCGGAATCCGACCGGCTGAAGCGCGCTGGCCGGCAAGTGCACCGGCGGAATGCCCGAATGCGGCCTGGGATCGCGAATGACGACCCTGGCACAGTTGTTGAACAGCATCTCGTAGAGCGTGTGCACCAGGGTGCTCTCGCCGTTCAGATAAAATCGAAGGCTCGAGAGCGGCATCTTCTTGAACTGCACGTCGGGCGAACAGGAAAGCTTCACCCGGCATACCGCCACGGCATCCGGAGCATGCACTTCCGGGCGAATCTGGTCCGGCGGACTCCATTGGGCGTCGGAGACCGTGAGCGGCCACATGGTCAGGTCGTGCGAGGTTCGAAACTGGCACTTGATCCCTCCCACCGGCCGCGAATACAGCATCGTACCCGCGTCCACCTTGAACCCGGTGGTCATCTTGCCTTCTTTCGGATCGAGATGAAATTCGGCGACGGTCATGGAAGGGATGGGCCGGATGTAATGCGGGTATAGAATGCTCAGCAGCGCTTCGGAGATTTCGGGATAATCGTCGTCGATCCGCAGGTGCACGCGCGCGGCGAGGAATGCGAAACCTTCAAGCAGACGCTCAACGTGCGGATCCTCGCAGCGATCCGGCTCCAGCACCAGGCGGTTGGCAACCTTCGGATACTTTTCGGCGAACTCGGCGCCCAGCTGGCGGAGAAACGTCAGCTCGCGTTCGTAGTAAGCGAGCAGTTCATCTCGCACCTGCTTCTCCCTTTACCTCATAAGCGCCGATCACCGTTTCTAGCACTGTATCAAATGTGACGTACTCAGGCGCGGGGTCGACTCTCAAGAAACCTTCGATCACGAAGCGTAGTATGTGTGTTTTGCCTTCGCCGCTGGGGACGAACTTCACCTTCGGGTTGGCCAGCCGCGGCTCGAAATTCGCCAACGCCGTTTCCATGATACGCGTCAGTTTCCTTCGATCCTCCAAAGAAGAGATGCCCAACGATGTAATGTCGGGCAGGCCGTAAGTGAATACGGAACGCGGCAGTTCCGCGGCGCCTTCCGGCAGCGGATCAATCTGCTGCCGCGTGTTCAGCAGCCATTCCAGATCGCGCCGCAACGCGGCTTTCAGGTCGCGCATCGACTGAAGACGCGTCGGCGGAGCTTCGGCCCGCACCTTCGGATCCTGATCGATCAATCGATCGAACACCGAAATCGTTACCGGACTGTTGGCGGGCTTGCGCGCCATCCGCTACTCCAGGCAGCTGAGCGCCTGAGCGACATCCAGCTTGCAAATCCGCGTATGCAGACCCTCCATCTGCGCGGCATCCAGATGGAGCTTGGCCATGCATTTATACAGCAGCGCCAGCGGCCGCGCGACCAGACTGGGCGCCTCCCAATCTTCCAGCTTCCGGTCCGTCAGCTCCTGCGCCAGTTCCTTGAGGATCGGGCAGGCCACCGCTTCTTTCCCCATGGCGATCAGCAACTGCGACAGCTCCACTTTTCTCATGAACCGGCCCCGGCCCGAATCGCTGCGCGCCCTTTCGCGCGTCAACATCCCGATCCCTTCGGCCATCTTTCCGGAGTTGGCGGCTTCGAGAGCGCGCTCATAGACTCCGCCGCCGTCGCTGCCGTGCCCGTTGGGGAGCGGGTCGAGCAGCGGCTCGGAGTTGAGCACCTTGGTCCGAAGCCACTTCTGGGTCTCGAGATTCGCGGTAGGTGTATCGTCCATAAGGAACATCTCCGGAAGCTGCGGATAATCGAGCAGCAGCGCGCGGAGCTCCGATCTTAGCGCCCGCGCCAGGGGCTGATAAGGCTCACCGAGCTCTTCGCAGGCCTGGATCGCGTAGCGCTGCATATCCAGCCAGCCGCGCCCGCAGGCCATGCCCGACGCGCGCTCACAGGCCTCCAGCAGTTCCGGCCACTTGCCTTCGAGCGCCAGGCTCTTGATCTGCGTTCTGAGATCGGCCGGCGCGGGAACGAGGGACTTCGGGTCCGGCTTCAATCCCGCGGCGCGAAGCTCCCCCCAGCGCAGTCCGCGAGCGGCCAGATAGGCCGCCGGATTCTGCGGTTCCGTGCTCCGCAGGTACTGCACGCCGGCCAGAACGTGGGCTACCGCATCGTCGCGATTCCGGATCTGGCCGAGTCCGGACGGCTCGGCCGCTGCGTCCGTTGTTTCCAGGGTCTCCGTCGACTCCGCGGCAGCAGCTTCAATCTCGGTATCCGGCTCCAGCTCCCGCTTCCTTTTGAGAATGATCCCAACGGTGGTGGCGACTTCAAGCACTCCCGCCCGCAAGCTTCCGAAGCTGGGGGCCGCGTTTCCAAATTTGCCGTTTGCAAGCGCTTCCAGCGCCTTCATGCTTTGAAGTGCGTCCGCGATGTCCTTGTGGAGCTTGACATAAAATGCCTTGGGCGTTTGCTCAACCAATTTGTCGGCGTCGTCCCGAGGGAGTTTACCCTCCTTGATGGCCTTCTCCCGAGCCGCGCTTTTGTCCTTGTTCCCCTTGGCCTCCTCCTCCGTGGCAACCGCCCGGGACTCATCGTATCGAAGCCAATTCAGCTTGTCCGCCGTGATCGGCACTGTCTTCACGGCCAGCGCGGGCGAGGATCCTTTGCCTGGATCGAAATAGTTCCCGAACCTTTCGAGCGGAGAGGCGCGAAACTCGGCGTCGCCGTCTTCCAGTTCCGGATACAGCGTGTCCCAGAACTGCTCGATCAGACCGCGGATCAGGTTGAGGCCGTCGTTCAATCCGGCGAAGCCCTGCTTGTTCAACCAGCCTTCGGCCAGCCAGCAGGCCAAGAAAAGATCCTTAGTCTGGTTGGCGAGGGCGTCGCTGGTCAGGCGGATGACCGTGTCATAATCCGCCACCTTCATCTCGTGTTCCCACAAACCCCATGGGCCGGTGTCATCCTGCCGGCGCGCCTCGCGGATCTCGTCAAACAGGGAAGTAGAATACAGATTTACGCCGCTCGGGTTGTCTCCCGGGATGGGGCGCAGAAGTTCTTCGCTGACTGGCATGGCCTATTGCGATGCGCCGCCCGCCGCTTGAATTTCGAGCGTACGCACTTCCAGCAACGGGATCTCCTCGCCATCCACCAGCAGAACTTTCCGGCCAAGCGGAAACTCGATGCCGCTTTCGTCGCGAAACCACTCCGTCACGCGCCCCAGGCGGATCTCCGGGTCGTCGGTTGCAACCGACCCCGGCGCGAGCGCCGGAAGCAATACTTCGCCGAGATCCTGCCCTTTGAATGACGGGCCCGTGCGCAACCGGCCCGGCGCCCACAGCGTGTCTCGCAGCCGCTTGGGAACGTCAATGTTCAATTGCGCGATATGCTCGAAGCCGATCCACAGATAATCCCCAGCCGCGATCACTTCCAACCGGGAGCCAATCCGCGGATCGGCATCGCGAATCGATTCGAACGGTTTGCCGTTCAGCAATCCGCCCACTTTGGGCGGGTCGAGGACGGGAGGCTCGAGCTTGCCTTCCTGAAACATATCCTGCCGGGTGCGCTCCGCGTTGAGCGCGCCCCGATACAGCAGGCTCGCCAGCATCGCATCGTTGTTCTGATCCCCAAGCAGGTCCAACTGCTTCTCGGCGCGCTCGTACTCACCGGCGAAGCATAACAGCTCGAACAGGAATGTCCGCTGCGGCACATCGGTAGGATTGTTGCGCAGCTCTTGATTTAGGGCCTGAATCGCATCGTCCAGCTTGCCGGCCTGATAAAGTTCTTTGGCAGTCATGACTCTCCGCTCATTTGGCTAATCCGAAGACAAAACTGGGCCGGCGTCGATCCGCCGGCCCAGTCCGGTCCGCTTACGCGGTGATTACATCTGGGTGTTCGTCAGAATGTTCCAGCCGAACGGTATCGGAGATCCGGCAGCGCCGGTCGCGAGCTGCGGCGTGTACGTGAACTGAATCGTCGCAAAGCTGAAAGTAACGCTCTCCGAGGGTTTCCCCCCGCCGGAGGAGCCGCCCCAACTGATGCTATCGATGAACACCTGAGTGAAATCGATAAGCAGAAATGCAACCGGGGCGGCGCCGCCCGCTTCGAGGACTTGCACTTCCGCCTTGTCGAAGTGGTTGCCCGAAGCGCAATTCAGAAACAGCGAAGGCGTCGAGGTGTCGATCGTTTTCTGAATCGACATCGAAGATACACTCACTTTGCCCGCGCCGGAACCGGTGCCCGTGCCCACTGTGGTCGGGTTCGATGCTCCCACGCTGTAACTGAAGATGTCGATCCAGTTGGTAAAGCCCGTTGCCTGACACTCTCCGGTTACCCCATCGATATTTAGATACATTGCTACTGCCATGTGCGTTCTCCTTTTCTTTACTTTTTGGCGCCCGTGCCCCTCCGGAGCACGGGTCGGTTAATGGTTGGGTGCTACTTGGCGGCCTTCGGCAATTCCGCTACGAGCCGCAGGGACACTGACAATTCATCCAGCTGGAAGTGTGGCCGCAGGAAGGCCACCGCGCGATACACGCCGGGCTTGCCCGGCACTTCCGAAACGTCTACGCGCGCGTCGCGCAGAGGGCGCTGGGCCTTGATCGTCGCCGAGACATCATCGCTACCGGCGACATAATTCATGATCCAGCGGTTCAGGAAACTCTCGCAATCGCTGCGCGACATGAAGGAGCCGATCTTGTCGCGCATCATCGACTTCAGATAATGGGCAAAGCGCGACACCGCGAAAATGTAGGGCAACTGCGTCGAGAGCCGCGCGTTCGCGTTGGCCGATTCCTGATCGTACACCCGCGCCTGCTGAGCCGATTGCACAGCGAAAAACGCCGCATAGTCGGTGCCCTTGCAGTGCACCAGCGGAATCAATCCCAGATCGGACAGCTCCTTCTCGCGGCGGTCTGTAATGCCGATCTCGGTCGGGCACTTCAGAGCGATATCGCCGTCGTCGGTGCGGAACGCATGCGTCGGCAGACCCTCCACCAGTCCACCGCCCTCCACGCCACGGATGGCCGCACACCAGCTATACAGCGAGAATGCATTGGTCAGCCTGGTCGCCAGCGCATACGCCGCGTTGCCCCACAGGTACTTGGAGTGTTCCGAGCCATCCACTCCTTCTTCATAATCGAACGCCTCGACGGTCCGGGTTTCCTTGCCGTAGGGCACGCGCATGAGGATGTGCGGTACGCACAGTCCCACGTATCGCGAATCCTCGCTCATACGGAACCCCTTCCACTTGGCATACTCCAAGCTGTCGAAGATCTTGCCCAGATCGCGAGGCTCCCCCAGTTTGGTGAAGCTGTCTAAACTGAGCAGATTCGCGCTCGCCGAGGTCAGGAACGGCGCGTGAGCCGCCGCCGCCACGTGCGACATATTGTCGAGCAGTTCGAGATCTTCAAAGCCCTTACCGAACTCGTAATCGCCGAGTATGGCCGCGAACGGCTCGCCGCCGAACACTCCGTATTCTTCTTCGTACACCTTCTTGAAAATCGCGCTCTGATCGAACTCATTGGCGCGCTGCAAATCCCGCCCCAGTTCCTTTTTCGTGACGTTCAGCACCCGGATTTTGAGCATCGGTGTGCACTCGGAATTCTTGATCAGATACTGCAATCCGCGCCAGGTCGCCTCCAGCTTTTGGAACTCGGGGTTATGCATCACCTCGGCAAGCTGAATCGAAAGCAGATGATCGAGCTGCGCGATGCGCGCGTTGATCATCGCTTCGGTATCGCGAGAGACCGTCATCTCGCCCTGCAACACCTGGGCGACGAACTCTCTCACCATGTCCTTGCGGCCTTCCTTATCCCTTTCATCCGCTCCTACGCTCGCGGTCTGTACGATCTGATCGAGGAGACTGCCTTCCGTCTCGACAGTCTCCGCCGCTTTCTCGGGCGCCCCTGCCGCTGCCGCCTTTCTGTCCGCCATGAAACTATTCCTCCTTCTTTGCCACGAGGTCCATCTCGCCCTTGAGCTTGTTCAGCTTGTCCGTATTGGAGACCGCATCCAACAAGAGCTCATCCAGTTTTTCGTTGGTTTGCAGGTTCGCGCGTAGATTGGAAAGCTTCGTCCGAAGTTCCAGAAGCTCCCTCAGCGGCCTGACCTGCTTGGCGACGTTCTCGGGCTCAAAATCGTCCATGCTCTTGAAATTCAAGTCGACTTTAAGCTGCCCGGCGTTCGAATCCTCGCTGAGTTTGTTTTCAACGCTGAACGCCAAGTGCGGTTTCATGCTATCGAGCACGGCATCGAAGTTGTCTGGGGTGATCTCGACAAAGCGGCGCTGCTTCAGCATCGGCAATGCCTCTTTCGGCTTACCGGTCAGGTCCGCCAGAATACCCATGACGAACGGAATTTGTTTCAATTCAATCGCATCGCCGATTTCCACCTTATAGCTGATCTGAACTCGGGGCGGGCGTACACGCTCGAGCTTTTTCTGGATGCTTTCTCGTGCCACAGTGAACCTCCTCTGGGATGTCCCGTAGATTATATCACAGGTCGCGCAAAGTTTCCGGTCTATTCGCGTCGCCTCTGGGAGTAGCAAAACCCCCGCCTTTAGACGACGCAGGATCCGCTGCGCAACCTCCGCCCGGCGCTACGTTTCTAACGCCCTCCAACATCTACATATGCGCAGGATGACGGAAAAAAGGGTCACGCAACGGGAAATTTTTTTCCTTGACTGGTTCGAGCTTGTGCGGCAGCCGCGCCGGAGGTCGCCCGGCGCTCCGGGCTGGCCCGCGAGAACCTGCTCGATCGTGCGCGCGCTGGGAGGCGGGATCGCCCCCGGCCAGATCTTCCCCGGCAGATCTGCAGGAGACGGCTTAGCGCCCGTGGCTGAGGTCCCGCGCATCTGGAGCGACAGGCGAAACCGCCTGTCCCACCACGCGACATCAGCAGCTTCGAAGCTTGGTGGGACAGGCTTTCAGCCTGTCTTGGACTTTTGGCACGGGTTGCTAGTGGCATGTTATATGATAGATTTCGTGGTTGATAGGGATTCTCTGCTGGTACGGGCTTTGGATCACCATCGTTCCGGGAATCTGGCGGAGGCGGCGAGGTGCTATCGGAAGTTCCTACGGAAGAATCCAGGACATCCGGACGGCTTGTACCTGTTCGGTTGTCTGGAATATCAAAACGGCAACAACGCCCCGGCTACCGACCTATTGCGCCAAGCCGTCGCGGTCGCGCCCGGGAAAGCCGACTACCACGACGCCCTTGGCTGGGCTTTGATTCGCTCCGAGAAGTATGAAGATGCCGAACGAAGTTTTCTCCGCGCGATCGCGCTGGACAATCGAGCGGCGTTTCACAGTAGCGTCGGAACGCTGCGGAAAACGCAACAACGCTTCCCCGAAGCCATAGCCGCATACAGAGAAGCGCTGCGGCTGGATCCGAGCCTTGCCGACACCCACTACAATCTCGGCAATGCTTTACGCGCAATCGGCGACGCCGAGGAAGCACTGGAAAGCTTTCGCCGCGCGTTGGAGTTGAACGGGAGCCACTTTCATTCGCTGGCCGCACTCGGGCAGATGATGCATTCGGCGGGCCGCAATGCGGAAGCCGCCCCGTATTTCAAGAAGGCCCTGGCCCTCCAACCTCAAGACACCGACGTACTTTGCGATTTCGGCGACACCTTGCAGGAATCCGGCGACCTGGTGGAAGCCGTCGCGTTATATCAGAAAGCTCTTGAAGTGAATCCGCGCTTGGCGCGCGGCTGGTATTCGGGCGGCTGCGTGGGGATTTCGCGTAGGGATTATGTTTCGGCAATCATGTGCTTTCAGAAGGCAGTTGAGCTTCAGCCCGATTGGTTGGAAGCCCGGCATAACTTGGCCCGCGCGCTGTATGAAGTAGGCCAGGTGAGCGCGGCCGTGACTCATTTTCGACACTGTGCCGCGCAGCCGCAAGAAGGCAGTGCTCAGGCGCGGGCGATGATTGCCGTGATTATCCCGGGTGTTCCCGAAGCGGATAATCAGGCTGTGCTGGAGGCGCGGACTAGCTGGGTGGAACGGGATCTTTCCCGGCTGGCGGCGGGCGCTGAACCCGCACCCAGAGCGGCGAGCGGGCAGCCGCTGCGAATCGGCTACGTTTCTTCTTTCTTTCACCGCCCGAACTACATGAAACCGGTTTGGGGGCTGATCAACCAACACGATAGAAACGTTGTGCAAGTCCACTTATTTTCCGACGCCCCGGCGGCTTCGATTCAGCATGGTTACCTCGCGCACCCGGACGACCGGTTTTTCGATACCACGAATCTCACGAATGAGGAGGTGGTTCGGCTGATCCGGCAAGCCGGAATTGATGTTCTGATCGATCTGAACGGGTATAGCAACATGCGGCGGCTCCCGCTATTTACTTTCCGCCCGTCTCCGATCGCGATCGCGTGGTTCAACATGTATGCGACGACGGGGATGAGCAGTTTCGACTATTTGATCGGCGACGAACACGTGATTCCCGTCGAGGAGGAGCGCTTTTATTCGGAGAAAATTCTCCGTGTCCCGGGAAGTTTCTTAACCTTCGCAGTGAACCATCCGGTACCGCCGGTCGCGGACTCGCCATGCCTTACAAAGGATGGGGTCACATTTGGATCTTTCAACTCGCAGTACAAAATTACCAACGAAGTAGTCGCAAGCTGGAGCTGCATTCTGCAACAGAGTCCGAATAGTTCGCTCATCATGAAGAATTCACACCTGGCGTCGCCGGTTTCGCGAAAGTTTGTTCACAGCCTCTTCGCGAAGCATGGCGTCGGGCCGGAGCGAGTTCTTCTCGAAGGGCCCGAAGAGTATTCTGAATTCCTCAAGGCTTACGACCGAATCGACCTGGTGCTGGAAACGTTTCCTTACAACGGCGGCACCAGCACGACGGACGCCCTCTGGCAGGGTGTTCCGGTGATCGCCTTCCACGGAGATCGCTGGGCCTCGCGAATGAGCGCTTCGCTCCTGCGGGCGGGCGGCTTGCAGGAATTCGTGGCTCGCGATCTCGAAAGCTATATTTCTTTGGCGGCCCGCTGGGGATCTTCGTCCGGCACTCGGGAGCGGCTCGGTGAACTCCGGCGCACGATGCGATCTAAACTATCCGCTTCGTCCGTTTGCGACACGCTCCGTTTCGCGCGCGATATGGAGCATATCTATAAGACCTGCTGGAACTGGACTGCGGAGCGCTCAGGCGCGCACCAGGGTAGATAGGCGGATGGTCACGGGACCCTTTTCATTCCGTCCAATATTAAGGAGTCGTCACGAAATAACATTGCCAGTAGCGAAAATCCGCTCCTTTGGCCGCCGCTCCTGATCTGCGGTCCCGAAAAGGCAGGTCGCAGACCTGCCCCACCACCTAAGGTGCATTCAGCCTGCGCCGAATGAGCTCGGAGGCACATCGCACTTCAACAGTCAGTGCCCTTTCCGGGTCGAGCTCAATAGTTGTAGCCATGAGGTGCGCCGGGCCGCTCCTTTCCAGAAACCCGATCGGCACAACGGAGCCTGTCGCGGCAGGATCGTCGCCGGTTTCGGGGCTGGAGGAGCGCCGCTCCGGCCCTGTGCCGCTCCTGAACAGACGGAAATCCCAGCGATCCGGTTGGTCGCCGAATCCGTCCTCGAATTGCACCGAGGCGGAATCGCCGGCAACCACAAAAGCGAACCGCGATAGCCCGAGACTGAGTCCCCGCCCGCGGGCCTTAATGTACGATTCCTTTAGAGTCCAGAGTTCGTAAAACCGGTCGAGCCGGCGTTCTTCCGGCGTTTCCTCTAACCCCGCGGTTTCCGCGCGCGAGAAAAAGCGGGACGCCAGATGCAGCAACTGGGGACGGCGAACGGAGACATCTTCTACATCCACACCCAGTTCGCGGCCATAGCCGACCAGACAGGTCACACATCCAGGTTTGTGCGAGAGATTGAAATCAAATTGCTCAGGCACGCCGGGAGTTGCGATCCTGGGGCGACCCCATTCGTTGGCCGCAAAGCGCCAGTCCGAAGGCTTCACGTCCCAGTAGACGGACAGCACCGAACGCAGGAATACGCGCGACGCCAGAAACGTGCCGGCCGCGTCTCGAGCAAGATAGCGCCGGTAACGGACAACTTCCGGCGCGTCCAGAAACGCCAGCCCCGCCTCGAAACCAACTTCATCAAGCTGCGGGCGGGGCTTCCAATACCAGAGATGGCAGGCCCCCCGCCTAAGCGCTTCGATCACGGGATGAACGCCGCTTCCGCCGCCAGGTCCCGCGTGCGCGCCATCGCCTATCGCGCTGAGGAAGGCGCAACCGGATCCATTTCGATCAATTCCCATCCACCTCGGCAGACACGAGCGGATACACACGTCCCTCCCCCGACATTCGTGTTCCCGGAGGTCGCAAGATTCATCGGGTTCGCAGTCCCTACAAATAAACTGGTAGTGCCATAGGGAATAAGGTTCCGAATGCCGTAATTCAGGTAGTTCCCCACCCCACTCGTGTTCACTGCGACCGCCGCGTGCGCCGAGTCTGGGAAGTAAAGGAGCGACGCACCGAACTGCGAGGGTTGAGGAATTGGGAAGCCGGCAGGAAGCGTTATCCCGAGTTGCGCAACCAGCCCGGGTACCAGGAAACTCCAATTCATGGTCCCGACATAGAGCTTCGAATTGAAGACGGCCATACTCCAGATGTAATCCGTCCAGAAATCGCCGAAGCCGGAACTTCCATAGAGGGGAGCAACTCCACAGGCCACAATACACGATCCCACAGGAACGTTGTTATTGGTCAAGACCCACGTTCCAGCACTCGTTCCCGAGGTCGAATGAAAGACTGGCAACTGGGTTGCGCCGTACAAGAGCTGAATCGTGGGCGAGGCAGTCGAGAAGCCCTGCCCGCGGAAGACGGCGGCAGTACGGTTGGCATCCAGCGCGTACTCAAGCTCAGTGGGTGTACTCGACGGGAGGGGGCCGTACACACTTGTAAATTCGACCAGCGAGTCGAACGGTGGATTCAAAGTGCCCCAATAGAGATAGCCGTCAAAAAAAGTCATGGCGCCGGTCCCATAGGTGACTACGATCACGGGATCCGGCTCATAGTTGCCTGCCTCCCAGACCTCTTTCCATTGCCCGGCGTTGCTGGGAGTCAATCCACCAGAGGGAACCACTGGGCTCATAAAAATGCCGCACTGCACGTTATTTACGTTGGTGCCGCCGAACGGCGGCGCCCAGGTTCCCACAAAAATGCGGCCTGCGTCGGCAGTACCCGCCGGGGCGACGGCCACCTCGCTTGCGGGGCCGTCGAAATCGCCTACATCCTCGAAGGCAAAGCAAAATCCGGACGTGCTGGTGGGAGGATTGGAAGTTGAAGCCGTGCCGCAGGTAGGAACGGCGTTATAGCCGTTGGACTCCGACGGCTCCGAAGGAGGAATCGCCGCGAAAGACCCAGTATACCGAAAAAGGGCGCCCGTCGCGCTATCCGCCCCAAACACCGCGCCGTACAGAACGCCGTTATAGGTCAGCCAATGCCGCATATCCGAGTAGCCCGGCAGCTGGAATTTACCCACCCAGCGGTTCTCGGTAATGCCCCACGCGAAGAAATTTATCCCACCATTTCCCGATCCGGAGATGATCACATAAGTATTGCCGGTAGTAGGTTCCACGTAGGAGGTCGCTGAGCGCATGCCCAGCGTCGCGTTCCACAACGTATCCAAACAGAGGCCGTTGCCAAAAGTAGTCGGGCCGCACACCGAAGCGGGTGGCGAACCTCCCAGTTGCGGCGTGATGTCCTGAATCGCATGAGTGACGATGTTATACACGTACATGCGCGGCGGGCGGTCATCCCCAAATTGGTTCGGAAGTGGCCCGCCCCTCGCTTGCGCGTAGGGACTCTCAGCATATTCGCAGGCGTATTCGCCAGGAACCTCCATGGGATTTTCATTCTTGTTGCCCCCGATGCAGACCGCATTCGCGAAGGTTCCGAAAAAGATTTGGTTTCCGACCAAAACCTGGCCCCATATATATCCCTGATTCACCTTAGGGATCTGATTGCTCGCGCAAGGTTGCTTGGGAGTCGACTGATTGATAAAATCCCATTCGGTGTTTAAGCCCAGTCCCGTCCAGCACTCGTCAGGTGAAGCCTTGGCCCTAACAAACCCAATCGCTCCCGTTAAATCCATAATTGGGGATCCCGGCGTCAAAGCTGGAGGAATAGGGTTGGAAACCTGGCCCTTCAATAAAACTCCGGATAACCCGAAGCAACAGCATAAGACAGCCAAGCTGGTCATCCACTTACCGCAGACTGTCCAGCTTACGCTCGGCAAAATTGCACGCATCGTTCCTCCTAAAGACGCAACGGATTTATTAATTCTAACACTCCTCTTCCCGAGGATGAAGGGCCGGTGCTCTCCATTCAGGCTACCACGAGTCGTCACGGCGAAGCCCCATGACCGGGCCGGCGATCCCCGCTTCGTCTCGAAACCGGAAGCTTACTCGCCCGAAATCGTCGAGCTAAGCCTAGCATCCCGTGGCAAAAATCCAGACAGGCTGAAAGCCTGTCCCCACCCAAGCTTGCAAGCCGCTGATGTCGCGTGGTGGGATAGTCGGTTTCGCCTGTCTTTCCGGATGCGCGAGACTTCTGCCACACGCTGGTAGCCGTCCGGCAGACCCGAGATCAAGACAAACGGCGGGAAAACCACGTTGGCCCGGCGGCTTGCGGCGGCGCTGAATCTGCCCGTGATCGACAAGGATGGCATCTTTGAGCGTTTGTTTGAGTCCAAAGGAGCAAGAGACCCAGCCTGGCGCCGAATGCGGAGCCGGGAAAGCGATGTGCTCCTTGAGACCGAAGCAACCGCTTCGGCGGGGGCGATTCTGGTGTCGTTTTGGCGGCAAACCGGAATGCCCTCGGGTTCAGAAAACGCAGTGGCTCGTGGAGCTTTCACATCGCGTCGTTCACGTTCACTGCGCACGGTTCATCTGGAGTCCTTCTCCTTCATCCAGTCCCCTGACACAATCCGCCGTTGCTCCAATATCGGGCCGATGAACTCGTACACCCAGCACCGCACCGGATCGCCGTTCTCCAGCAACGCCGTGGTCGGTACGCGCCTGTACTCCGTCGAGCCTTCGTATTCGTCGAGCTCTGCCAGCGTCGCCGGATTTCGCACCTGGAACAGATCGCCGATAACCCACTCGTCGCCTTCCGCGCGCAGCGTCATTCCCGGATACCACTTCACCCGATACAGCCTTCCCGCGACCCGGGCCGAACCAATAAACCTCGCGGAACGATCCAAGAGACGAGCGTGCCGATTCCCGCATCCGCGCCGCAGCGTACCGTAGACAAATAAAGCCCGGCTTGACATCCGATTAACCCTAATCCTATCATGGGGTTTGCGGGGCAAACAGCCCATTCAAACGGAGGAGGCGGTCTTGATTAAGCTCGACATCATCAACGAAGTCGTAAACAAGACGGGCATCACGAAGACGAAAGCGGAGATGGCCGTGGAGACGGTTTTCGAAAGCATGAAGCGGGCGCTAAGCCGCAGTGAGCGCATTGAGTTGCGCGGCTTCGGCATCTTTAATGTTCGTCCGCGCAAAACCGGCATCGGCCGCAACCCGCGAACCGGCGCGGAGGTAGCCATCCCGCCCGGCAAGGCGGTCCGGTTCAAGCCCGGCAAGGAGTTGCAGACGCTCCAATAGCGCAAAGGGGCGGCGCGCTCCGTTTTGCGCGTGTTCCTAAAAGGTCCTGTGTCATCCACCAACGGCTATCCTTTTACGCCGGCTGCGTTGCGGGAACGCGGCCTCTGGGACGTCGCCGAGGACGACCGTCCCCGGCAGCGCTACTGGCTGCATGCGCTGCTCCTGCTCGCCACCCTCCTGACGACAACCGTGGTCGGCGCGGGTCTGGCCCAGAGCTTCGGCCAAAACCGCCCTTACGATTTCGGTTTCGAAGGGTACGTGCATATGTGGCGCGATCCGTCCTATTTGCTCCAGGGACTCCCGTTCTCCCTCACCCTGCTCTCGATCCTGCTGGCCCACGAGTTCGGCCACTATCTCACCGCGCGCTTTTATCACGTCGACGCTACGCTGCCGTTTTTCCTGCCCGCTCCAACTCTGATCGGAACCATGGGAGCCTTCATCCGCATTCGCTCCGCCATCCTCTCCAAGCGCATCTTGTTCGATATCGGCATCGCCGGCCCGTTGGCTGGCTTCGCGCTGCTGATCTGGCCTCTGGCCGTGGGCGTGTCCATGTCCAAGGTTGGGCCGGGAATCGGCGCGGGCGGCGATCTGGTCTTCGGAACTCCGCTGATCTTGCGCTTGTTTGAAATGGTCCGGTTCCATGGCCAGCCCGCCGCCAACATCTACCTGCATCCCGTGGCTCGCGCCGCCTGGGTCGGGCTGTTGGCCACGGCGCTGAATCTTCTGCCCATCGGCCAGCTCGATGGCGGCCACATCCTGTACGCCTTTCTGGGGGAGCGCACGCGGCTGCTTTCGCGCATCTTCGTGGCCCTGCTTGTGCCCATGGGGCTTTTCTTCACGTATAGCTGGCTGGTATGGGCCGCCATCCTTTTCTTCTTCGGCATGCGCCATCCCAGCATCGTCGATCCCGTTCCTCTCGATAGCACCCGCCGCTGGCTCGGCTTCGCGGCTTTGGTGATCTTTCTGCTTTCCTTCACAGCGGCGCCGATTCGCCCTGGGTTGTGAGGATTGGCTTGTGAAGATCGGCTCGTGAAGATTTCCGCCACGATCATCACCTTGAACGAAGAGCGCAACCTTCCGCGCGCCCTGGAAAGTCTCCGCTGCGCCGACGAAATCCTGGTGGTCGATAGCGGCTCTACCGACCGCACCGTGGAACTCGCCGGCAAACTGGGCGCCCGCGTCGTTGAAAGCACCTGGCCCGGCTACGCCAATCAGAAAAACCACGCCGCCCAACAGGCATCGCACGACTGGATTCTGTCCCTCGACGCCGACGAATCTTTGAGCGAGGCGCTCGAAGCCGAGATCTGGCGGCTGAAGAAATCCGGCCCGCAATGCGACGCCTACACCATGCCCCGGATGGCGCAGTATCTGGGCCGCTGGATTCGCCACAGCGGCTGGTATCCCGACCGCAAGGTGCGCCTTTACGACCGCCGCAAGGCCACCTGGGTGGGAGCCTTCGTGCATGAATCGGTGAAGGTGCGTGGCAGGATCGGCCATCTTGAATCCAACTTGCTCCACTTCACGTGCAGCTCGCTCTCCGAACATCTCCGCACCATGGACAGCTACACAACCCTCGCCGCACAGCAGATGCTTGCCTCCGGCGAGAGACCCACCTGGACGCGTCTTATATTTACGCCGCCATGGACTTTTTTTCAGACCTACTTTCTCAAGCTCGGTTTTCTGGACGGTCTTGAGGGGCTGGCCATCGCCAACATGGCCGCGTTTTATAACTTCGTGAAGTTTGCAAAAGCTCGATTCATGAGCGACGGAATCCTGAGCACCACGGTCCGGGGACCGCATGCCTGAAGGTCCATTCTTGACGGGCCCCATTTTTGAGACGACGGCGTTCCTTCTTGGACTGCTCGTCGGAAGCTTTCTGAACGTCTGCATATATAGGATGCCGCGCGATATTTCCGTGGTGCGGCCCCGCAGCCACTGCCCTCACTGCCGGCACACCATCGCCTGGTACGACAACATACCCGTTCTCAGCTTCGCGTTGTTGAGCGCCCGCTGCCGCCACTGCCTCGCGGCGATCCCCCCGCGCTACGCCCTGGTTGAGTTCTCTACCGGCCTCGCCTTCCTGTTCAGCGCCTTCGCCCTGGGGCCGACCATCACTGCCGCGAAGTACGCCGTGTTTTCCGCGATCGTCATCGCTCTGATCGTCACCGATTTTCTGGACCGCATTCTTCCCGACGAGCTCACCCTGGGCGGAGTGCTGATCGGCCTCGCGTTCGCGCCCTTTGTAAATTCGGAGCCTGGCATCCTCGCGCTGTTGTTTTGGAACCGGCTGAGCCCGCCGTGGATTCGCCTGGCCGACGCGGCCTTCGCCGCCGCCGCCTGCGCGGGAATGATTTGGTTCGTCGGATGGCTGTACCGGAAGGTGCGTCATCGTGAAGGCATGGGTT
>Ga0210394_10004191_pt1 | contig 17081 bp, 15 predicted proteins | sample IncBWC12MmetaG_FD_160121 | JGI IMG/M metagenome (GOLD analysis project Ga0210394, IMG submission 160121) | Forest soil microbial communities from Barre Woods Harvard Forest LTER site, Petersham, Massachusetts, United States - Inc-BW-C-12-M | ecosystem: Environmental > Terrestrial > Soil >... | reverse complement strand
CGGAGCCTATAAGGGCTCCCGTCGGAGTCAATGTCCCGGGTCTTATCGTTGGCCGGTTTTCAGCTGACCCTCATTGGCCGCTTTTGGGTGACCCCTGAGGACAGGACACCCGTTTCTGAACATACGACTAGATTATTTCTACTGGTCACTTACGCTGGGTATTCCGATCGCGACCGATAATGATCTTGTGTGGGGCTACAACTTCGGAAATGCCGATACTTCGTGCATCGTCATTGCGGAAGCAACATGTTACACATGGCTGGTCCGCGGACGTTTCAGTTATGGCTACCCAATTTGATCCTGTCGTATCGCGATTTGCGATCTTGCAGGAACCGTCACGACGGAGGTGCTTAATGAAAGTGAAACTCGCTGTTGCTTTTGCAGTCCTGTTGCTCGCAGGCGCAGTTCGCGCAGATAGCAGTCCTCCTGACGGAGTCGACTATCCCTCAGACGTTACAGTAACATTTGCTGGCCTAGTCCCCGCTCCTCTCGGGGCAAACTAAGTTGTGGATTATACGTTTGCAGACGGCACGGGATATGCCGAGAACCCGGTTAGCACGGCCGATGCCAATTTTGGCCAGGTCTTTTTCGTGGTTCCAGTAACCAGCGTGACATTCGGCTGGGTGACCGGTGAGGCATTCTCTGTAAGTACTTCCGCCACACCAGGCTCATTCGCCGTGGTTAGCTAAACTCCGGGGTCTGCAACCGCGACCTTGGATTTTTCAAGCCCCATTACCTCGCTTGAGTGGGCGACAGGCTATCTTGAAGCCTATTTTGCACCTGTGAGCGACGGTGGAATTACATCACTAAGTTATGTAGAAGCGACTGTGCCAGAGCCGAGCACCGTCCCTCTACTTCGTTTAGGACTTATCGCGCTCGTCGCGTTATCCCGTCGCAAAATCTCTGTTTAGGACTGAATCGCCCAGAGAACCCCGCGAAAACGGGGCGAGCGCAGCGCTCAAGCCCCTTGCGCGCCTGCTGGAAGGAGGATGACCAGCAGCGCTTTGCCGAGGGCCGCCCGCTCAGACAGTCTCAACGAACAGATCGACACGAGCACCCCGACAGGCAGTGATGATATTTACTGTCCTAGAAGCCGTCGCCGAATCAGGGCGCAGCTTCATTGCAGAACGCGTTCGGGCCGGGCTGCGGAATGCGAGAGCAAAAGGGACACGCATCTGTTTCACGGCCCCGGAGACACGGACACTGCACTTGGCAACGCTCGTCTCTTCGACCTTTAGGTCATTAGTAGTCGCGAATTTCGTCACCTCGTCGATGTCAGCCTGGGCCGCTCCGTATTGAGAAGCGAATTCTTTCCGGCAGAGGAACTTGCGTTTCCGAGGGGGAGTGTTCGCCCAGTATTCCATGTTCAGAAGCGGGGGCGCGTCGGGATTTCTCCTGAGATAGAACGTTGCGGTGACTGACTCGTCAGGATTCGCTGAACCCACCAGACTCGCGCCGCGTGCTGGTCGCCGCATGCTTCCTTGAATACGTTTGAAACCGGCAGGAATATCATCCATAGAAACGATCTCCGGCACTCATTTGCGTAATAAGGTGCTAGTAAACCAGAATGTCCGTTTTAGTTGGAATTTCCTATTTGACCTCAGAGACGGCGCCGATTATACCGCCATATCGGCTGCTTGCCACTTTCTTTGGTACGGCTTCGTTAACCGCCATCGCCCAAGGATGCCAGTGCGAGAGTCGCGACAATAGCCCGATTTGCTACCCGACGTCAGCTAGCCCCCGTATTGCCACGGAGAACCTGTAACCGTTAGTGGCTCGACATCTTTGCGCAGCACTGCGTTTAGAACTTCGAATACCACGATGGCATGGTCGCCTGAGCTTTTGAGAATTTCCACAGCCTCACATTCCAAATAGGCGCCTAGGTTTTCCAAGACCGGAGCGCCATTGGTTCCTTTGAAGTAAGGCTCGCCGTTCAATAGCCCTTTTGATTCCTCGGTCGCCGCAAAAAATTTCTGCGCGATGTCCCGTTGGCCGCTGTCCAGAACGTGCAGAACCGCAGTGCGGCTTTCGACGACACACTGGAACGCACTGCCATCTTTCCGCAACGCGACCATCAACAAAGGCGGTTTGAAAGAAGCCTGCGAAACCCAGGTGATGGTCGCGGCGCCAAAGCGTTCGGCGCTGCGCGACGTGAGGATATACATGCCATGGGTCAGGAGGCGCAGGACTTTCTGCTTGGTTTTGGAATCCATGATTACGGGCGCATTTTACTTCAGCGCGTGAATCGGGCGAGTCATTATTTGCTGCCGAAACTCTGTACCGGGATGCGGCATGGCCAACGCCTGAATCGGGGGTGACGATAGAGACGCAAGAAGCCATGAGATAGTCGCCAAGCGACCGCCATCATTGCCGACTTGCTGCGGCATGGCGACCAGATTACTGTGCGAGGATTTTCTTGATTTCTCCGGCTTGGCTGTAATTCGGATTGATTTGCAGGGCGTACTGCAACTGTTTCTTGGCCATCTCGAGATTGTTGGATTTCAGATAGGCCATGCCGAGATGATAGTGGTAGGTGGCGTTTTCCGGATTGCCCTTTACCGCTTCCTGGGACTTGATGGCGTCCTGAAACAGATCAATCGCGGCGTTATAAACGCCCTGTTGATAGTAAGCCCAGCCGAGCGTGTCGGCCGAATTCGGTGAATCGGGCATGCCTTTGCGGCCGATTTGCGCCCAGGAGAGCGCGACATTGACGTTTCCACCGTGTTCGAGCATCAGGTAGGCAAGATTGTTCGCGGCCAGCGCATAATCGGGCTGAATGTCGAGCGCCTTTTTATAGAGATCTTCAGCCTCCTCCCATTGATTGCGTGTTTCGAGCAGACTGCCCAGCGCGACGTAGATTCGAATGTCGCGTGGATTGGACTGCAGAGCGCGGTTGTAACCGGCAATGGCCTGATCCACAGAGCCACGGGAAATCTGTACGCTCGAAAGCAGCAGGAATGCGTTGACGTTGTTCTTATCGAGGTCCACAGCTTTCTGAAAGGCCTGCTCAGCTTTAGCGGAGTCCTGATTGCGAAGCTCGACCTGACCAAGCAGGACGTAGAAGCCGCTATTATCGGGAACTTTCGTAATCTGATCCTGCACGATGCGCAACGCGGTCGCCGGCTGTTTCTGTTCGATCGCGACGTTGACCAAACCCGTAAGTGCATCAACGGCGGAGGGGTTTCGCTGCAACGCTTCGGAATAGTATTTCTGGGCTTCGTCAAACTTCTTTTGAGCCGCGCGCAGATCGCCCATCCGAGCATAGCCGGCGGCATTGTCTGGAGCCACGCTGATCGCTCTCTTCAGGTCTGCTTCGGCCCCAGCCTGATCCTTCTTCATCAACAGAGCTTGGCCGTGCAGGACGTAGCCCTCCGGAGAGCGCGGTTCGAGCATCATGAGCTTTCCGCCGGTCTCTTCGAGCAGCGCCTCGTCTCCCCGACGCGCCGCCAGGGAGGCCAGCGCGCGCAGCGGTTCCACCATTCCTGGCTGGAGCTTGGACGCCTGTCTCCACTCCGATTCGGCTTGGCCAAGATTGTGTGTTCCAGCATAGGCCAAGCCCAGTTGAAAGTGAGCCATCGCGTTATCCGGAGAATCCTTGACGACCTGCTCGAGAACATGCACGGCATCTGTGGCTTTTCCCTGACGGATTAAAATCTGACCGCGCAGTGTCATCGCTCCCGGATCGGAGGGTGAGTTTTTCAGGAGTGTATCGGTGACCTTGGTCGCGTCATCGAGGCGATTTTGCTGGAACAGGATCTCGCCGTACATTTTGCCGACGATCGCGTCTTTTGGATGCTCCGAGAAAAGTGAGCCAAGCTCTGCGAGCGCTTTGTCCCACTGCCGCTCGCCCAAATAGAATTCGGCAAGCATCCGATAACCCGAAGGATTTTCAGCAAGAGCGCTCTTGGCATCCTGCAAGACCTTCTCCGCGGCGTCCATTTTTCCTTCATTCATGTACAGCCCGGCCAATGACGCGCGAGGCGAGGGGCTTTTGGGATCCAAAGCGATCGCAGCTTGAAACTGCTTTTCCGCATCCGCCCAACGTTTCTGCCGTTGGTAGAAAGATCCCAGAGAGAGCAGCGCAGGCAAGGATTTAGCGTCCAGTGAAACGGCTTTCAGATAGCTTTGTTCGGCGCCGTTTACATCCTTGGACTTTTCCTCGATGACTGCAAGATTCAGAAAAGTCTCCGGACGATTCGGGTCCATCTGGACGGCCTTCTGCGCTTCGCTTAAAGCCTTCGCGAGATCCCCCTGCGCGGCGTCCGCACGGGATACGACCGTTTGTGCTTGAGCGTTTTGCGGCTCGCTCTGCAGCACGAGCTCGGCGCGGTTTCGAGCTTCAGGAATCTTGCCCGCCGCTAGTAACAAGTCAGCCAGATCCAGCTGGGCTTTCAGATTGTCGGGGCTAAGTTCGACGGTCTTCATGAGCTCTTGATATGCGTGCAACCAGTCGGCCTGTTTTAAATAGGTTTGCGCGAGTTCGTAGTGCGCTTGGGAGAACTTGGAATCAATTTGGATCGCATTCTGAAACTCGATGGCGGCTTCGCGGTATTGACCGCGTTGGAAATAGGATTCTCCTTTGGTGAGATGCTTTTGCTTTAAGACGTTGGGGTCTCGCGTACACCCGGCCAAAATGGTGGTCGCAATTAGTGCGGCAGACCAAATAGATCGGCGTGTCGTGAGGTTCATCGCAAGCTCGCTTGGCGGAAACTGCCGGTAGCAACCAGCAAATCCTACACCTTTGAGCCTGAGCAATCCAGAGCCGTCACAGGCTCGGGGTTGTCGGGTATGAAACTATTCTAAGTCATAACAGATAAGCTATTTAGCTTCCCGTCGAACAGGGTGAGGGTACTCTCGCAGGCTGCCCGGCCCAAACTACGCGGAAATCGAGGGCAGTCGCGGGGCTCGGCGGATCGAAATACGGCCATATTTTTATGATAACAGGGCAGTTAGATGTAATTATGACACCGCTCGATCACTTTAGCTCCGGTTGAAGCGGAAAGTCTCAGTAAAAGGGTGTAAAGGGAAACCATTTTGCTCTTTCATGGAATATCGCTGGGATTTCCACAACAGAGAAACCGCTCGGGAAAGGGGCGAAAACGCGCCGATCCTCTGCTATCTATTGTAAATAAGAGGCTTAGTTGTATTTCAGTCGATACCAGTCACGAGGCGCGTGCGTGGCAAGCGCATTGCACTCTCAGCTCAATAGCCGAAAGTACTATCGGCCCGGGCGATGAATTGACGAAAAATGAACAGGCGAAGGCTCTAAAGCGATGACTACCAACGGGTCCGAAGGCGTGCTGGTGAGCGAGGATTGGGGTTTCGTCACGGGAATCTGCCCGGCGATGCAAACGCTGGAAAACGTCGTCACGGAGATTGCGCCGACCAATATCCCAGTTCTCTTTGTGGGAGAAAGTGGCACGGGTAAAGCGATGTTCGCACGAAGGGTTCATCAGCTCTCCGCGCGCTCCGAAGAACCGCTCGTGGCACTCTCCTGTGCCGCAATGAATCCGGCGCAGCTTTCGAGCGAACTTCGTCTGGACGCGGGCCGCCATGAGGATCCCAAGCTTAGATCCGCGGGCAGCGTAATTTTCGATGAGATCAGCGAACTCGATTCCGCGTGCCAGCGCAACCTGCTATACGCGCTTCCCGATGGTCATGCCGACCCGAGGAGGGGAACGCTTGAGGCACGGGTAATCTCGACGACCAGCCGAAACCTGGACGATGAAATGCGTGCTGGCCGTTTTCGCACCGAACTCTACTACCGGATTAACGGAGTCTGTTTGCGCCTGCCAGCATTGCGAGATCGCCGGGAGGATATCCCGCTTCTCGTCGAATCTTTCTTGAGCAAGTATGCCGCTCAATTTGGACGTCCGCGTCCGTCGCTGAGCCCGCGGACGGTGCGCATGTTGATGGAACATTCCTGGCCGGGAAATATTCGCGAGCTGGAAAATGTGGTGAAAAAAATTATCGCGCTCGGTGATGAGCAGATCGCGGTGGCGGAGCTAGCCTTCGCGCCCACCGAGCCTCCTATGGAAGTTCCGGTGTCTCGCGGTTATTCGCTGAAGGCAGCCTCGCGGGCGGCGTCGCGCGAAGCGGAGCGAGAGATGATCCTAAAAGCGCTTGCGCATACGCGCTGGAATCGCAAGCGCGCCGCACAAGAACTGCAGATCAGCTATAAATCGCTGCTTTATAAATTGAAACAGATCGGCGTGCTCGATTCCGAACTCAGTTAGCAGGGCAGGAGACTAGATGTTCAGACGATTGCAATTATTGGCTGTTGTTTGGCTCGCAGTATCAGCGATACCGGCACGGGCGCAGGATGCTGCCAGCCCGAAGAAGCCCGCGCAGCCGGCGATTCCCGCGATATCGACCGACGACGCCAAGAAGCCTGCGACCGCGGACCCCAATTACATAATCGGCGACCAAGACGTGCTCGATGTCAGCGTATGGAAGGAGCCGGAAGTTTCTCGCGTCGTGCCGGTCAGACCGGACGGCAAGATTTCACTGCCTCTGTTGAATGACGTGCAGGCGGCCGGGCTGACACCGTCGCAACTCGCAGCCGAGATCACCGAAAGTCTGAAGAAATATGTGACGAGCCCACAGGTAACGGTGATCGTCACCACCATCAACAGCCAGCGGGTCTATATTCTCGGAGAAGTCACGCGGCCGGGCGCGTTTCCGTTGTTGCCCGGCATGACGGTGATGCAAGCACTTTCCAGTGCGGGCGGTTTTACTGCCTTTGCGAAAATGAAAAGCATTTATGTACTGCGCAACGAGAACGGCAAAAAAGTGAAATATCCCTTCAACTACAAAGACGCGATCAACGGCAAAAATTCCGAACAGGACATCCAGCTGAAGGCTGGCGACACGATTGTGGTGCCGTAGTCAAAATGATTCGCATAGTCATATCCATTTCGCTGGCGGTGATCGGCGCGGTTGCGCTGAGTGGGATACCTACGCTCGCGCAGCAGCAGCCCGCTAACACCCAGCAAGAGCAACCAACGACGCCGATCCCGGCGATCCGTTCGCCGCTCGCTGGCGCCACTGACAATGGGGACGCGGATGAAACAGGCAATTCGCAACAATTGACTCCCGACACCCGTTCTCTTACCGGCGTCGAGGACCTATCGCTCGGGACGATTCCGCTCGCGCATAGCTACTGGCAGCCCCGTGCCTCTTTGCTGGCAAACGTGGATTCGAACCCAGACTATTCCACGGGAAGCAGCGATTGGTCGACGTGGACGACCTTGACCGCTGGAGTGGATATGCACCGCGTCTCGGGATTTTCAGACTTGCTACTTAGCTATACCGGTGGCGGGATGTTTTCGAATGGCGGCGACGTGGAAAATGGAATCATTCAGGAATTATCGCTGAAAGACAAGTTTACGTTTCGCCGCTCGACATTTTCGGTATTTGAGCAGTTTTCCTATCTGCCTGAATCTTCGTTTGGGTTCAGCGGAACCGCAGGTGCAACTCTGCCGGGCAATGGCGGCGTAAACCTTGGGACCGGCGTCACACCGGGCGAGTCAATACTGACGCCGCGCGGTCAAAATCTCTCTAGTTCGACAGCTGTCGAGTATGACTACAAGCTGACGCCAAGAACTTCGCTGACGCTGTTGGGGAGCTATGCGCTGCTTCACTATTTTGAAAATGATCTGGCGGATTACGGTGGCGCTAGCTTTCAGGCCGGCTACAACTACCAACTTACGCGGAAGGATACGATTGCGGTTTCCTACTCGTTCAACGCGATCCGCTACAGCAATGAAAATCAATCAATTAACGCGAATACTATTCAAGGTTCCTACGGCCGGCGCGTCACCGGGCGCCTGGCATTCCAAATCGCTGCTGGCCCGCAGTTCGTGTCGTCGACCAACCCGATCACAGGTTCCACGCCGTCATCAGGCCCCAGCAGCGGTACAACTTCGGTGGTGTACTGGGCGCTGAATACTGCGTTTACTTATCAACTGCGCCGCGCTTTGATCAGTGCAACATACAACCACGGATTGTCCGGTGGCTCGGGCCTTTTGGCGGGCTCGGAGGCCGACATTGCAACCGGGTCAGTGGGCGGACAAATCACACGAACGTTTGGTGCCAGCTGGAGCATGGGATACTCCCGCAATCAAGGTGTCGCGGTGGGAACCACTCCGACTGCTCAAACCTACAGTTACTGGTTCACGGGTGTGAATGTGACGCATCCCGTTGGGCGCTCGCTGGATTTCTTCGTGAATTATCAGTTGCAATATCAGACCAACAACGCGAACGGCTGTGTTGGCAGCGCGTGCTCCGCCGATGTGATTCGCAATCAAATCGCGTTCGGCATGAACCTGCATAAGCCGCCGATACCATTTTAAGAGATAGCTACCTCGCCGGAATCCGGCGAATGAGGATGGAATGACAGAGCGTGAATTGACTGCCGCAGACTACATGGCGATGCTTCGCCGCCGTTGGATCTTGATCGTTGTACTGGCGCTCGTCGGACCGCCGCTCGCCTATGGTGTCTCGCGCCTCCTTCCCGAGAAGTTCAGGTCGCAGACCCTCGTGTTGATAGAACAGCCGACGGTCTCTAACAAGATCGTAGATTCCTTGGATACCTCCGATATCAACCAGCGGCTGTCCAGCATGCAACAGCAAATTCTGAGCCGGTCGCGGCTGGAACCCATCATCCGGCAGTTCAATTTGTATCCGCAGGACGTGAACCGCAAGTCCATGGATGAACTGGTCGCGCGTCTGCAGAAGGCAATCGAAGTCACACCGATTGCGCCGATGTCGGAGACGCGCACCCAACAATTACCTGGATTTTATATTGCCGTGACGCTTGATAATGCCCGTAACGCCCAGGAGGTTTGCACGGCCGTCACATCCTTGTTCATCGAGCAGAATCTTCGCCTGCGACAAGAGCACTCCGAAGTAACGACGCGATTCCTGGCCCAAGAGCTGGAGAGCGCCAAGGCGAGTTTGGACGAGCAGGACGCGAAACTCGCAGATTTCAAGCGCCTTCACCTCGGCGAACTGCCGGAAGACAAACCGACTAACCTGAATATGCTGACTGGGCTGGCATCGCAACTGGATGCTTCGACGCAGGCTCTGGCACGCGCGCAACAAGACAAGACCTTCGCTGAGTCACAGCTTTCTCAACAGGTCGCCGCCTGGCAAGCATCACAAACCGGACAGAATCCCGAGACACTCGAACAACAGCTCGTCGCTTTGCGGACGCGTCTGGCGAACTTACAGTCCACTTACACTGACGATCACCCGGACGTGATCAGGGCGAAGCATGACATCGCCGTCCTGGAGAAGAAAATTGCGGACAGTGATGGACTGAACAACGCTGCGGGAGGCAGCAAGGGCCCGAAGACATCGATCGAGCCATCTCAGATCCAGCTGCTCCGAGCCCAAGTCCACAGCGATGACGTGATGATCGCGGCGAAAACAAAAGAACAGGAGCAAATCCGCAAGCAGATCAATCTGTACCAGGAGCGCGTGCAAGCCAGTCCCGCGGTGGAAGAGCAGTACAAGGAACTGACTCGCGGCTACCAGACGGCGTCGGATTCCTTCAACGAATTGCAGAAAAAACGCGACAACTCGGAAATGGCCGTGAATCTGGAGCGCAAACAGGAAGGCGAACAATTCAGCGTTCTGGATCCTGCCAATCTGCCGGACAAGCCGTCCTTTCCGAATCGCCCACTTTTTGTCCTGGGCGGACTGGGCGGAGGACTGGCGCTGGGGCTGGGCCTGGCCTTTCTTTTGGAGATGAAGGACACATCGGTCAAGACGGAGCGGGACGTGGAGTTTGCTTTGCATCTGCCGGTGCTGGCGATGGTGCCGGAGATCGAGCCTGCGTCAGAGAAGAATGGAAAGAAGGCTGCGAACGCCGAAATAGAAGTGGAAGCGAGGGCCTGAGCAATCATGTATCAGAAATTCTTTGGATTACGGGAAAGCCCGTTCAACGTCAATCCGGATCCGCGCTATCTCTTCCTGACCAAGCAGATTCAGGAAGCGCTGGCTGGTCTGACGTACGGCATACAGAACCGTAAAGGGTTCATTCTGTTGACGGGCGAAGTGGGCACCGGCAAGACGACGCTGCTCAACCGGTTGCTCGATTGGCTGCACGGCCAGCGCGTCAAGACGGCGTTTGTCTTCAATTCTCAGGTCAACGTGAGTCAGCTATTCGATTTCATGATGGCCGACTTCGAGATTCCGGTCGAATCGCGTCATAAAAGCCAGGTCCTTTTGAAGCTAAATCACTGGCTGCTGGAGAGATACCGCGCGGGCGAGACGGCGGTCTTGATCGTTGATGAGGCGCAGAATCTGTCGCTGCAGGTACTGGAAGAAATACGCCTGCTTACGAACCTTGAGACATCCACAGAAAAACTACTGCAGATCGTGCTGACGGGTCAGCCGGAACTCGAAGAGAAACTGAAGCTTCCCCAACTCCGTCAGCTTCGCCAGCGAATTACGTTGCGGTGCCGCACCGCGCCGCTCACCTTGGAAGAGACCTATGGGTACATAGCCGAAAGATTGCGCATCGCGGGAGCCAATAGTGAGCCTATTTTCTCGAAGGAAGCGATTGAAACCGTCAACCTATATTCACGCGGCATTCCCCGCGTTGTGAACTTGCTGTGCGAGCATGCGCTGATTAACGCCTACGTGGACCACCTGCGTCCCGTTCCGGCTCACTTGGTGGAAGAGGTGGCGCGCGAATTCCAGCTCGACGAAATTGAGCCGATCTTAGCCGCTCATAACTCCAGCGCGACTAGCCAAACTCTGGACACACAAGCCTTGCTGCAAAATCTCGATGAACTGCTCGGCCGGTTGCGCGAGGCCAACATCGTGCCTTCTTCCTCCCTGCGCGAAAGGAAACCATGAGTCGCATTCACGAAGCTTTAAAAAAAGCCGAACAAGAAAGGTCCGCCGTGCAAGCGACGAGCGCCGGTGTGCTAACGGCCGCGCCAATCGCGAGCCCGGCGACGCCAACCGTCGCCAGACCGGATAGCGAAGGAGTGCGTTCGCTTCCAACCGAACAGTTGATTGCGCATTCCGCCGGCTATCTGCGCTTCGATGACCTGCGAAAGCATTGCGCGCACCCACAGTGGCATTTGGATCCAAACGTCAACGTCTTTATCAACTCGGCCTTGACGGCGCACGGTTCGGAGCAATTTCGCACTCTGCGTTCGCGCCTGTACCAGATGCGCAGTTCGCAGCAACTGCGCACACTGCTAGTCACCAGCTCCGTGCCGGCCGAGGGAAAGACGTTTGTCACCAACAATCTTGCTCAGGCGATCGTGCGACAGCCAGACCGCCGAGCGCTCATTATCGACGCGGACTTGCGCTGCTCTCGTTTGCATGTACCGCTGGGAGCTCCTGCATCTCCTGGTTTGACCGACTATCTGAGAGGCGAAGTTGATGAGCTCGCGATCATTCAACACGGACTGGAAGGGAACCTGTGTTTCATTCCTGGAGGTAACGCTGTAACCAATCCAAGCGAACTGCTTTCGAATGGTCGCATGAAGGTTTTACTGGATCGTGTAATGCCTGTTTTCGATTGGGTAATCCTGGATTCTGCCCCGCTTCTTCCCGTGGCGGACTCGAGCCTGCTCGCGGATCTGGTCGATGGTGTGGTCCTGGTCGTACGGGCTGGGCAAACTCCAGTCGAAACAGCTCAACGGGCCTGCCAGGAGCTGCAGGGACGAAACGTTGTAGGCGTGGTGCTCAACGCGGTAGGACCGCAGCATGCCTATGGGGCTTATTATTCATCGAGTTACGGATACGGGTATGGCTATGGACACGCCACTGACCCAAATGCCGCTCAATCTTGATTGTATCTCGTGCGGCAACGAAGCAGGCGGCCGCGAGTCGAAAATTGCTGGGAACGGAGAAAAGAGCGAACGGATTCTATAATGCTATTATTTTGAGCATCTTACGGCAAGGAAAACAATTGCAACTCTGGGATAGCAATGTTCATAGAATTACGACTCAAGGCTACCAAAGCTTGCAGGTGCCAGCGGAATACCACAATTAAGGCGTTATGGTTCATAGATTTAGGAATTTAGAGGCGCTTCGGCGCAGTGGCAACAGTCGTGCAAAACCGTATCGTGAGTGTGAGAGTCTGAATGTGACTCTCATGGCGGTAGCGTATCTAGACAATGACTCGACACCTAAAACCCGAACCTGAAGCTTCCGGCAGTAGGCGCGAGGGTTGCGACACTTTTCCCTGGTTTGCATTGCAAGTGCGCACCAGGCAGGAAATGGGAGTCGCCCAGCAGCTCGGCGGACAGGGCTACGAACGATTTCTGCCCCTATACAAGTTGAGAAAGCGCTGGTCTGATCGGATCAAAGAGGTCGATGCGCCGTTGTTCCCAGGATATCTGTTCTGCCGCTTCAATCCGCAGGACCGGCTTCCGATACTGAAGACACCTGGTGTGATCCAGATCGTTGGATTCAACAATGGCCCTGCCGCCGTCGATGAAGCCGAAATCCAATCCATACAAACGCTGATCACAGCAGGTGTGCCGCATCAACCGTGGCCATTTTTGGCGGCGGGTGATCGCGTCAGAATTGAATCCGGTCCGTTGCTTGGGCTGGAAGGAATCCTGATCGACGTAAAGCGGAGTCATCGCCTCGTTCTATCGGTCACGCTACTGCAGCGCTCCGTCGCGGTCGAAATCGATTCAGCCCTGATAACAGCCATTAGCCCGACCCGGCCCCGTCAGCCAGAGAAGTCGATTTCCCAAGACCAACACGTGCTTGTTTCTGTTTGAGTTCGACGCGACGACAAAGCGCGAAGCGCACGACTGCCGTAACCATTGGCCAAAGAGGACCTCTCGTGAGTGATGCATCGAACGTACGATCCAGAATCGAACCGGAAGCGAAGAAGCCAGCCGTTGCCTTTGCGAATGGCTCGACGGCTCTGGGAGCTTTTCTTTCCCAAGAACATTTCCGCAGAATGCTGAGCCGGGAACGCAAGCGTTCCGAGCGCTCGCGCAAGCACTTCGTACTGATGCTCATTGACGGCAAAGGTCCGAAGAACAAGAAAACCGATGCGCTGCTCGAGCAGATTGCTGTCGTGCTGGGAGCGAGCGTCCGCGAAACAGACGTGGCTGGATGGTTTGAATCCGGCGCTGTTTTCGGTGTGATTTTCACTGAGTTTGGAGAATGCGAAGTCAGCACCGCCGTAAAGATCATCGAAGCGAAAATGACCGCGGAACTGCAGCGGGCGTTTCGAGCGAGCCAACTCGGCAGCTTTCAAATTTCCTTCTACTCGTTTCCGGACGGCTGGAACGGCAACGGCCCGGCAAAACCCGTGGACGCCGAATTCTACCCGGATCTGTTCGAAGTAGAGAATAAAAAGAAACTATCTCTGCTGCTAAAACGGGTAATGGATGTTCTGGGTGCGGCCGTCGCGCTGGTTCTGTTGGCGCCTGTGTTTTTGCTGCTGGCCGCTATGGTGAAATTGACCTCCAAGGGTCCCGTATTCTTCCGCCAGCAGCGCGTCGGCAGGTACGGTGTTCCCTTCGAGTTTCTGAAGTTTCGTTCGATGCATGTTTCAACGGACGCTGCGATCCACAAGGAATATGTCAAAAAATTCATCGCCGGTAAAACGACTTCGTCAGGAAGCAATCCAAACGCAAAGGTGACCTACAAGATCACCAACGATCCGCGGGTCACCTGGATCGGCAAAATCATGCGCCGCACCAGCCTGGATGAAATTCCCCAGTTCTGGAATGTTTTGGAGGGCCAGATGTCTCTGGTTGGACCTCGCCCTCCGATTCCCTACGAGATTGAGACCTACGACATTTGGCATCGTCGGCGTCTGCTCGAATCGCGGCCTGGGATTACCGGCCTGTGGCAAGTGCACGGCCGAAGCAAGACGACGTTTGATGAGATGGTTCGTCTGGACCTGCAGTATTCCAGAATGTGGTCTCCCATGCTGGACGTGAAGATCCTGCTACAAACGCCTCGCGCGGTTCTTTCTGGCGATGGCGCCTACTAAACCAGTCAAGCCCGTAGCGGTTCTGGCATGCGTCGCGGCGCAGGTGTCAGACGGCATGGCAGCAACTAAAGCCAAGTAAGTATTAGGCCGCGGGTTCGATCGGCTCTCCAAGTGTTACAGCTGCGCATTTTTCAAGTATTACCTCTCAAGGTGGAGAAAAATGGCGATTAGCCTAGGCGTTGAGTCTCAATCGAAGGTGTCCATCCCGAATACCCTTTCCGGCAACGTGCTCCGGATTGGCGTGATCGGTTACGGCTATTGGGGACCGAACATCGTGCGGAACTTTCACGGACAGGAGCGCTCACGCGTGGTCGCTGTTTGTGACCAGAGCCCAAAATCACTTGAACGCGTGCGGCACGCCTTTCCTGACATGCGCACGACCAGAGACTGCCGGGAACTACTGACCTCACCCGATATCGACGCCGTGGCGGTGGTCACACCGGTGTGGACCCACTTCGAGCTTGCCAAAATCGCACTGGAAAACGGCAAGCATGTATTTGTCGAGAAGCCCTTCACCTGCACCGCGGCCCAAGGGGAGGAGCTGATCGAGCTGGCGGAGCGCAAGCATCTGAAGATCATGGTAGATCATACCTTCCTGTTCACCGGCGCGGTAAAGCGCATGAAGGAAATGATCGACGATGGCACGCTCGGCGATTTGTACTATTACGATTCGACGCGTGTGAACTTGGGCCTGTTCCAGCACGACGTGAATGTGCTGTGGGATCTGGCGCCGCACGATCTTTCCATCATGGATTATTTGATCAAGGAAAAGCCGGAAGCAGTCGTAGCGACCGGCGAGCGCCATCTCAATGGCGTCGCGGACATCGCCTTCATGACGCTGTACTACCCAGGCAACATGATCGGGCACATCAACGTCAACTGGCTTTCGCCGGTGAAGGTGCGCACCACACTAATCGGCGGCGAAAAGAAAATGCTGGTTTGGAACGACCTGGAGGCTGACGAAAAGCTGAAGATCTATGACAAAGGCGTGCAGATGGCGAGCGGGGAAGCGGTCTATCAAACGCTGGTCAGCTACCGTACCGGAGATATGTGGTCTCCGCGCGTCGAGCAGGTCGAAGCGCTGAAGGTCGAGGCGGCGTACTTTGTCGACTGCGTCATGAACGACAAGACGCCGTTCAACGATGGAGTGGCCGGCCTGCACGTGGTGCGCATGCTCGAGGCGGCGGATCTGTCGCTCCAGCAGAAGGGCAAAGTTGTGCAGCTATGAACGAATTCGTTTCGATCGCACCGGATGTGAAGCTTGGGAAAAACGTAAAGCTGTCAAAATTCATCAACATGTACGGGTGCACTGTGGGCGATGACACCAAGATTGGTGCGTTTGTTGAAATTCAAAAGAACGCTACGGTCGGCAACAACTGCAAGGTTTCCAGTCACACGTTCATCTGTGAAGGTGTCACGATCGAAGACGGCGTCTTCCTCGGCCACAATGTGACTTTCATCAATGATTCCTATCCGCGCGCGACTGCCGCGGACGGCCAATTGCAGACCGAGGCGGACTGGAAGGTAGAAAAGACAGTCGTAAGAAAAGGCGCTTCCATCGGATCCGGCTCAACGATACTTTCGAACGTCACGATCGGCGAAAATGCGATCGTCGGCGCCGGTAGCGTTGTAACCAAAGACGTGCCGGCGAACGCTGTTGTCGCTGGAAATCCCGCCAAACTGTTGCGGTACATCACTGAAGAGTCGAGGATCGCATAATGTCCCTTGCCGACAAGATTCCATTCTTGGATTTGATCACCCCGCACCAGGAGCTCGAACCAGAGCTCACTGCGGTGTTTCAGAAAGTGCTGCGCACGGCTGGTTTTGTGGGCGGCCCCATGGTCGAGAATTTCGAAACTGAATTCGCCGCATTTTGCGACGCGAAGTACTGCGTTGGCGTATCGAGCGGCACCGACGCCGTCCGATTTGCGTTGACGGCCGCCGGAGTGCAGCCGGGTGACATCGTCGTTACGGTTCCGCACACATTCATCGCGACGACCGAAGCGATCAGTCAGGCGGGCGCGCGACCTGATTTTGTTGACATAGACGAGCAGACGTATTCAATGGACGTTGCGAACCTACGGGAATATCTCGAACGGGAATGCTACGTCGACCGCGAGACGGGAAAACCCTACCACAGGAAATTTCGCGCGCCGGTCACCGCGATTGTGCCGGTGCACATCTACGGGCAATGCGCGGACATGGATCCCATCCTGGAACTGGCCCGACGCTACAATCTGATCGTCATTGAAGACGCCTGCCAGGCCCATGGCGCCGAATATTTTTCCCAGAAAGAAAATCGCTGGAGGAAAGCCGGCTCGATGGGCCATGCCGCGGCTTTTAGTTTTTATCCCGGCAAGAACCTCGGCGCTTGCGGAGAAGCCGGCGCCATTACGACCAACAGCGAAGAAATGGCTCGCCAGATGCGCATCTTGCGCGACCACGGCCAGTTAAAAAAGTATTACCACAATGTCGAAGGATATAATGGCCGGCTGGATTCACTGCAAGCGGGACTGCTGAGCGTGAAGCTTCGCCACCTCGCGGACTGGAACCAGAAGCGTCAAGAGGCCGCAGCCCGTTACGACCAGCTATTGTCCTCGGCGGATGGTGTCGTCGCTCCTCACCGCCCCTCATGGTCGCGTCCAGTGCATCACTTGTACGTTATCCGTGTGACCGATCGCGATGGTTTGCAGAAGCATCTCGCCGACGCCAAGATCGATACCGGCATTCACTATCCGATTCCTCTTCATCTACAGAAGGCCTATGAAGGGTTTGGTTTCAATAACGGTGACTTCCCGGTCACCGAAAAAGTCGCTTTGGAAATCCTCTCGCTTCCCATGTATCCGCAACTTCAGGCCGCGACGCAGGCACGAGTCGTCCAGAAGATTCAGGAGTTTGCCGCCGTCGGTGCCCTTCGCTAGGAATGTCTTTCCAAATCTAATGGGCATTTAGTTAATCAGGCCCTTCGCGCAAGCGAGGTTGTAGGCAGGAGCCTACGTACGACCTGCTAGTACTATTACTACGTCAAGTGAGGGACCGACCTGGCGAGATGGATTGCGCGCAACCGTTCGAACTTCACGCCGGCCGC
>Ga0210394_10004190_pt1 | contig 17082 bp, 14 predicted proteins | sample IncBWC12MmetaG_FD_160121 | JGI IMG/M metagenome (GOLD analysis project Ga0210394, IMG submission 160121) | Forest soil microbial communities from Barre Woods Harvard Forest LTER site, Petersham, Massachusetts, United States - Inc-BW-C-12-M | ecosystem: Environmental > Terrestrial > Soil >... | reverse complement strand
GTGGTCGCCAAATCGCTGCCTTCGGGCACCGCATTGCCGGTGGCGCAATTGGTGTGCAATTTCACGGCGCCGGCGGCCGCGGCGCCTTCGCAGTTGACGCATGACGAGGTGATCACGCTGTTTCACGAGTTCGGCCATGGTTTGCATCACATGCTGACGCGCGTGGCGTATCCCAGCATCGCCGGCATCAACGGCGTCGCGTGGGACGCGGTTGAACTGCCCAGTCAATTCATGGAGAACTTCGTCTGGCGCGCGGAAGTTCTGCCGCTCATTTCGGCTCACGTCGACACCGGCGAACCTCTGCCCGTCGACATGCTGCAACGCCTGGTCGGTACCCGCACCTTCAATGCCGCGCTCGACACGCTGCGGCAGATCGAACTCGCCAGTTTCGATTTCGAATTGCACGCAAACTTCGATTCCAAGGTGGGCGCGAATGTCGCCGAGACGCTCGCCGCGGTACGGCGGCGGGTGGCCGTGGTGCCGGCCGCGCCATTCAACCGCATGCCGGCCAGTTTCGCCCACATCTTCGCCGGCGGCTATGCCGCCGGCTACTACAGCTACAAATGGGCCGAGGTGCTGGCGGCCGATGCGTTCGAAGCCTTCGAAGAGGCCGGAGTATTCGACTCGACCACCGCCACGAGGTTTCGCGAGTCGATTCTGGCGCGCGGGGGCAGTGTCGATGCCATGGACGCGTTCGTTCGGTTTCGCGGACGCCAGCCGGACGTGCGGCCGCTGCTCAAACAGACTGGAATCGCCGCGTGACCCGGCCGGCCGCGCCGCTGGTTGCGCTGCTGGTTGCGCTGCTGGTTGCGCTGCTGCCGGCGGCCACGCTGGCGGCCCTGGCACCGGGCCCGGCCTATGTCAGCGACGAGCTGGTGCTCGGCGTTTACGCCGAGCAAAACAATCAAGGGCAGCGGTTGGCCACATTGCACTCCGGAACCAGCGTCGAGGCGCTTGCGGAAAGCGGAGAATTCGCCCAGGTGCGGTTGCATGACGGAACGACCGGCTGGGTAAAGTCGGCCTACCTGACCACCAAGGAACCCGCCATCGTTCGGGTCAAGCAGCTGGAAGAGGAGCTGGATCGACGCCGCGCCACCACCCCGGCGCTGGCCGAAGCGGCGGCGCGCAGCGAGGTGGAACGCCTTACTCGGGAACTGAGCGCAACCCAGGCTGAGCTAGCGGCAAAGGGGACCGCGGCCTCACCGGTGAGCCCCGCGGTGCCGCCGGCGGGTGCCTTTGCCGCCCTTCTGGGCGGCAAAGGCATGGGCCCCTGGGTGGCCGCTGCAGCCGTCGTGCTGGCGCTTTTTGCCGGCTTTTGGCTGGGTTATGCCACCCTGGCGCGGCGCGTCAGGCGCAAGTTCGGGGGCATCAAGGTTTACTAAATATCGCCCAGGGCGGCTGTTGATCGACTTAAATGACTTAAGTTGGGCCCAAAAGAGAAGCAGGCACGTGGCGCCATGTCCTACAAGGGCTTAAACTCGCGGCGATGTACGACCTTAGACGTAACGACTACGACGTCGCCAATACCGTCCAGGTAAGTTCCACAGCAGCGGTATCGGCTGCGGTGCGCGAGCTTTATGCCGCGGCCTGGCCGGGTGAATCCTTCGACAAGGTCGCGATTGCCTTCGACGACTTCGACAAGCTCTTCACCGGCCGCATGCCCGGCTATCACGGGGTCGACACGCTGTACCACGACCGGCAGCACTCGCTGGACATGACGCTGGCCATGGCACGGCTCTTGGTGGGCTACGAGCGCAGTGTCGAGAGCCGCTTGCGTTTCGGCGGCGAGCGCGCAGCCATGGGGCTGGTGACCTCGCTGTTTCATGATGCCGGCTACATTCGTGAATTCGACGACCGCATACATAGCAACGGCGCCGAGTTCACCCTCTATCACGTAACGCGCAGTGCGCGTTTTCTGGCCCGCTACCTGCCCAACCTGGGCATGGAAAAATGGGTGCCCATTGCCACGCGAATCGTGCATTTCACGGGCTACGAAATGAAGCTCAAGGACATCCAGCTCGCCGATCCGCGCGATCGCAAGCTGGGCCACTTGCTCGGCACCGCGGATTTAATTGCCCAGATGGCGGACCGCTGCTATCTCGAGAAGTGCCGCGACCGGCTCTATCCGGAATTCGTGCTGGGGGGAATCGCCGCCGCCACCGGGATCGACGGCCTGCTGCAGGTCAAATACAGCTCGGGCCTGGATTTATTGCGGCAGACCCCGGAGTTCGTGCGCGAAACCCGCGTCGAGCGCCTCGAGGGTGAGTTCGAGCATGCCTATCGCTACGTCGAACCGTTGTTTGGCGGCAGAAACCCCTATCTGGAGGCCATCGACCGCAACCTCGGCTATCTGCACCGCATACTGCGCACCGAGCGCTGGCCGATGCTGCGGCGAAATCCGCCCCTGTTTACCTCGGACGACACGCAGATCAACGAGGTCCGCGGGCTGATGCTGAATCGACTGAAGGAACTCTGGGCCCACTAAAGCGTTGCCTTATGGCAAATCGACCTTGGCGACGTAACGAGCGTGCAGCTCCTCCAGATGCGCAAGCACGAGTTCTTTGCCCAAGAGAGGGGCGGCAGCGATAGCCTTGGCCAAGACTGCCGGACTCAATGCGCGCCGGGCCTTTTCGGCTATCGGCGCGAAGCTGAAATGCCAGGGCTCGGGCCGCACGCCGGAGCGCATGCCTTGAAAAGGGCGGAAAAATCCGAACCGGGCCGCATGCATCTCCAACCACTCGGCGAGCGGGGCGAACGGCGCTCCCGGCGCGAACGCTTCCTGCGTAAGCTTGTCCCGATAGCCCGAAGCGTTCGCGCGGCCGTCGATTAAATCCAAATCCGTGCCCCAGTGATGCCGGCTGGCGCCGGGCAGTGCGGACCAGAGCAAAATCGCATGGATGCGCTCCAGCGGCGTGAGTTCGCCGGCCTCGAGTTTCGCCCCTGATGCGTCGTACATCGGCCGGTCGCCACTGAATTTTCCGTTCCAGATCGCCAGTTGCCGTTCAAAATCGCGAAAACTGCTGTAAGGCACCAAGTCGAACCCATCGGCCATGGCGACGCGGCGCAAATTCAGGAACGGCGTGACCACCTGGCTGTGCAACAGGCAGTGGGGGTCGGCTACCGCCGCGATGTGGGTGCGGGCTTGCCCCGTCAGTTCGCCGGCATTCACGACGCAATCCCGCGAGCGGTCGCAAATTCAGCCACTTGATCGAGAACTCCGGCGAAAACCGCCGCATCCTGGGCACCGGAAATGGTGTATTGGCCGTCGAAAACGTAGGTGGGAACTCCGGTAATCCCCAAAACTGCGGCGTGCCGCTCTGCCGCCACCACGCCATCCTGACCCTCGCGCAACACCAGCACATTGCGCGCCTCCGCCTCGATCAGCCCGGCCTCGACACCCAGCCGTACCAGTTCTTGAGGGTCCCCGATGTCGCAGCCCTCTTCGAAGTAAGCGCGCATCAGGCGGTCCTTGACCGGTCCTTGCCGGCCGCGGCGGGCCGCATGCGCGATCAAAAGATGCGAACGGCGGGTATTGGGAACCCGCCTGATCAAATCGAAACGGAATCGAATGCCGTTGGCCTCGCCCACGCGTGCGAGCTCGGCATTTGCTTCCGCAATACCGGGTTGTGCGGCCATCTTGGCCGCCATGAACACCGAGTAGTCGATGCCTTCGACCGGCATGTCAGGGTTTAGCTCGAAGGGGCGCCAGGTGACCCGCGGCTCGTACTGGGGACGGGCAGCCAGCGCAAGTTCGAAGCGCCGCTTCCCCAGATAGCACCAAGGGCAAACAGTGTCGGAATAAATGTCAATGCGCATGGCAGGCATATCAGGGGCGATTGTACCCTCGCCCCTTATGGGCTTTGTCGCGAACGGGTATCATTCTGCGTTTAAGAGACGGGGTCTTGGCATTCGATGGCGCGCAGCCTAAAAACCAACTATTTGCTCCTTGCCCTGGGCGCCAGCGCCGTGCTCCTGCTGATCCTGGGCGGCTTGGCGTATTACGAGCATCGCGTCAACACCTCCGATGCCAACCAGCTTACCTATGCCACGGTCGAACAGAAACTTGAAACCGATCTGGAGGCGCGCGCCGCTTCCTTGAGCAACACCACCAGTTCCGCCCTCGGCTTGGTGACGCGCAAGGAGGGCAACAGTGCCGCCATCGCCTTGATAGCCGGCAGGCTGCTCGACGAGCGCGACGTCGTGCGTGTCGAGGTCACGGACGCGCGCAACAATATTTTGTTCTCTGGCAGCAATCCGGCGGCGCGACAGAGCGATTCGGGTCCGCTCGTCATGCAGCGCGATCTGCAGAACGGCGGCAGTCTCAAGATTTGGATGAGCCGCGCCGAGGTGCAGGACACTCTTTCCAGCGTTCGCGAGCAATTGGTCAGCAAACAGGGACTGCAAACCAAGCGGATCCGCGGGGCGCTGGCCGGCCTGGCGCTGCCGCTTCTCATACTGGGCGGTTTGCTGGGCGCCTGGTTCATCGCCAGCCGAATCTCGGGTCCGATTTCCGCCCTGGTGAAGAGCGCCGATCGAATCGGCGAAGGCGACTACACGCGGCCGCTCGCCGTTCAGCGCCACGACGAACTCGGCGATTTGCAATTCGCGCTCGAGCGCATGCGGCAGAACCTGAACGAAACCACCATTACCAAGAACTACCTGAATACGGTGCTCAATAGTTTGAGCGACTCGGTCTTCGTCACCTCTCCCGACGGCCTGGTCAAGAGCTGCAATGAGGCCGCGCAGCATCTGCTGGGCTACACCGAGGCAGAACTGCTCGGCAAACCGCTGATCAGTTTCATCGATGAAGTGCATCGCAGCGCCTTCGACATGTCGAACTCCGCGCCCGAAGCGCGCGAGACGGTGCTGCGCACGGCCCGCGGTCAAACCATTCCCGTGTCGATGGCGAGTTCGGCGATCACCTCGGAAGACCCGCAGTTTCAAGGCAACATTTACGTGGCGCGCAACATCACGGAGCGCAAGCGCGCCGAACGGCGTATCCGCTATCTGGCCCGCTATGACACCCTGACGAAAATGCCGAATCGCATGCAGTTTCAGCATCTGCTGCAGCAGGCGATCGCGCGCGCGCGGCGCAATCAGCGCTCGCTGGCGCTCTTGTACCTGGACTTGGACCGGTTCAAGGAAGTCAATGACACCTTCGGCCACGCCGCCGGCGATCGGACTTTGGAAATCTTGAGCGAACGGCTGACGCGAAACTTGAGCAAGGACACGGTGATCGGCAGGCTGGCGGGCGATGAATTCGCGATGTTCATCGACGATCTACCGGTGGACACCGACAACCGCGCGGCGTTGGGAGCGCTCGCCCGCACGCTGCTCGACGAGATCAGCCGGACGTTTTACGTGAATCAGCAGGAGGTTTACCTGACCGCCAGCGCCGGAATCGCCATCTGCCCCTACGATGCTGAGAATGTGATCGATTTGATCCGCAATGCCGACGCGGCGATGTATCACTCGAAGCAGAATGGCGGCAACTCCTGTGCATTCTATGTGCCCAGCATGAATGCAGCGGCGGTCGAGAGATTGATGTTGAAGAGCAAGCTGCGCCGCGCGCTGGAGCGGGACGAGCTGGTGATCCTCTATCAATCGAAGGTGGACCTCAGAACCGGGCGGGTTGTGGGCGCGGAAGCCTTGCTGCGTTGGCGCCTGCCCGGGCACGGCGACATTTCCCCGTCGCATTTCATTCCTCTCGCCGAAGAAACCAGTTTGATTTTGGAGATCGGCGAATGGGTCTTGAATCGCGTCTGCCACGACTATCGAGCATGGCAGCAGGTCGTGCCGCAGCCCGGGCGAATCGCCATCAATCTGTCGTTGCGTCAACTCAAACAGGCGAGCTTCATCGCCCGCTGCCGCAGCGTGTTCCGCAAACACGGCGTGTCGCCCACCTGCTTCGAGCTGGAAGTGACCGAGACGACCTTGATGACCGATCCGAAACGCACCATCGGCCTGCTCAATGAGCTGTACGCCATGGGGCTCAACCTCGCCATCGATGATTTCGGCACGGGTTATTCCTCGCTGTCGGCCTTGCAGCAATTCCCGATCGGCACCCTGAAGATCGATCAATCATTCGTCCGCGACGTCGCGGTGGATTCGAACGACGCCGCCATCGTCCGTACCATCATCGACATGGGCAAGAGCCTCGAACTCGAGGTCATCGCGGAGGGCGTGGAGGATGCCGAACAACTCGAGTTCTTGCGCGCGCACGGCTGCGATTACGCGCAAGGCCGCTTGTTCGGCGATGCCATGGAAGCGGACAAGATGCTGGCCATTCTTGCCGGCCAGGAAGGCGGGCCGGCTCATCACAGCGTTTTGTGCGCGCCGACGCCGCTTCGGCCGATGCGACTGTCTTCGTAAAAAGCTCGATGCTCAGCGCGAGGGATCTCACCCTGCGGCGCGGTGCGCAGCCGCTCTTCGAGCAGGTCAACTTCAGCATATTTCGCGGTAACAAGGTCGGCCTAACCGGCGCCAACGGCGCCGGCAAGTCGAGCCTATTTGCCGCGATTCGCGGCGAACTGGGCCCGGATCGAGGCGCGATCGAATTGCCCGCGACGCTCAAACTGGCGCACGTTGAACAGGAGATCGCCGCCAGCTCGAGAACCGCGATCGAATTCGTGCTGGACGGCGACGCGGAGCTGCGCGGCGTGCAGGCCGCGATTCAAGAGGCGGAACGGGGCGGCGCAAATTTGCGGCTCGCCGACCTGTACTCCTCGTTGGAGGCCATCGACGGCTATCGCGCCAAGGCGCGCGCCGCGGCCATCATGCATGGCCTTGGGTTCAAGGCGACGGATCATGAGCGCCCGGTTGCCGACTTTTCCGGCGGCTGGCGCGTGCGGCTGGCAATGGCGCGCGCCCTGGGCTCGCGCGCCGAGCTCTTGCTGCTGGATGAGCCCACCAATCACCTCGACCTCGATGCCATCGTCTGGCTGGAGGAATGGCTGACGGCGTACCCGGGTACGCTGCTGATGATTTCGCACGACCGCGAATTCCTCGACGCCATCATCGACCGCGTATTGCATATAGAAAATCGAACCATCCGCGCGTATTCCGGCAACTACTCGCAATTCGAGAATCAGCGCGCCGAGGAATTGGCGCTGCAATCGGCATTGCACGCCCGCCAGGTGCGGCGCATTGCGGAAATCAGCAACTTCGTGAACCGTTTTCGAGCCTCAGCCACGAAATCGCGCCAGGCGCAGAGCCGCCTGAAGATGCTGCAGCGGATGGAGCGCATCGTGCCGGCACACGTGGACAGCCCGTTCGAATTTGAGTTCGCTGCGCCATTGAAGAGCCCGCGGCCGCTGGTGACCATGGAAAATGCCGCGTGCGGCTATGGCGCCGCGCAAGTTGTCGGCGGCATCAACCTGTCCATCAGCCCCAAGGATCGAATCGCGCTGCTCGGGCCGAACGGCGCCGGTAAATCGACTTTGACCAAGATGTTGGCGGGCGAGTCGGCGCCGCTTTCAGGCACGCGCACGGCGGCAGCGGATCTCGCCATCGGCTACTTTGCGCAGCATCAGTTGGAGCAGCTGAAGGCCGACTGCGATGCTTTCTGGCATCTGCGCAATCTCGGCGGCCCGGACTTTGCGGGCGGGGATGAGCAGAAGGTCCGCGATCATCTGGGCCGCTTCGGGTTTCGCGGCGAGAGCGCCTTCGATCCGGTCGGCCGATTTTCCGGCGGCGAGAAAGCTCGTCTCACTCTCGCCCTGATCGTGGCGCGGCGACCCAACCTGCTGCTCCTCGACGAGCCTACCAATCACCTCGATATCGAAATGCGGCAAGCGCTTACCGTCGCGCTGCAGGGTTTCGACGGCGGCCTCGTCGTGGTTTCGCATGATCGTCATTTGATCAAATCGGTGGCCGACACGCTGTGGCTGGTCGCGGACGGGCGCTTGCAGGTCTTCGACGGAGACTTGGATGACTATCAACAGTGGCTTCGATCGCGCGGCAAGGCGCAACCCAGCGTCTCCCCCGGCAAGAGCGCCGGCGCCAGGAAAACACCGGCTCGCCGCGATCCTAAGAGCCGGCTGCGCCGGCAGCTCGACAAGATCGAAGCAAGCATCGCCGCCCTCGCGGCGGAACGTGTATTGATCGACGCCGAGATTGCCGCCAATCCGCTGCACGACAGGCTGCGGCTGCGGCGTGCGAATCTGGAGAGAGACACGGCCTACCTGGAAACGCAGTGGCTGGAGATCGGCACGGCGATCGAAGCCGGGGAGTCTTAAGTCCGCCTGACCTTCAGAGCTTGCACCGTGCCGGCAATGATCTCGGCGAGCGCATTTTCGGCGGCGAGGTTGTAGGCGGCGACTATTGCACTCAGGCGGTTGTCGGACGCCGCCTGCTCGGCATTCGCTTCGAGGGTCGCCAGAATGTGCCGGTCGGCCGACGAGCCGACGCGAGCCAGAAAATGCACGTGCACCACCGGCGCCGCGGCGGCCGCGGAATATTCCGCTTGAAAATTCGTTACTTCGATCTCCAACCAGTAATCGCTGGCGAAAACCGAGCCGTCGGCGCTCACATTGCGAAGGTTGGCGGTCGCGTGAAACTGCTGTACGGCGAGCTGCTGTATCACCTCATCGAGGGATCCGCTCCAGCGCGCGCCGCCGAAATATTCCAATCGCCGGTCCGGATAGAGCGCGGCGATGCGATCCGTGTCGAGTCCGGCGCGTACCCGCGGCTTGAGCACCGCGAGATCCACGGGAATTTGTGCCGGGTCGGCGCCGGCGGCCGGCGGCACGGCCGGCGCGGACAACAGGTATAGCGTTGGCGGCGCCGCTTTGGTTTGGAACAGCGATCCGCCGCATCCCGTCAGCGCGAGTGCCACAAGGGCCGTCAGCTGCGGCAAACGGCTCACCTCGGGACCTGGACACCGCGGTAGGCGGACTCGTAAATCAGCTGCGACGGGTTTTGCTTCAAGCTACGCGACAGATCGCGGAAATCCCTGGCGGCCTGCCGGCTCTCGCGCAGCAGCTGCTCGAATTCCGGCAGACTTTGCTGGGTGAAGAGCGATAAGGCAGGCTCGTTCGCCGCCACGAAGCGATCCAATCGCTGCGTGGTTTTCGCGAGATTCTCGGACACCTGCCGGGCATTGGCCATCGCCGCCTCGAGATCGGGCGCGGCGTGCGTGATGACCCCTCTCAAGTCCACCGCCGCCCCCTGTACTTCCTGGGTCGTGCGCCGTAGATCCATCACCAGCCCCTGAGCCTCGCGAATGGTTTTGGGCAGCGGCTCGCTCGCGAGCCGGGCGTTGTCCAGTATGGTTTTCAGCGAGCGCACATTCTCGTCGCTGAATACCTGATCGAAGCGATCCGCCAGATCCACCAGGTGCGTGGTCAATGACGGCAGATTGCTCAACAGGACATCGAAGTCGGAGGGCGCCGAGCGAATCACGGGATAGCGCTGGCCCTGCGCCAACACGCCCGTGGTCTCCGCCTTCGGATCCTGCTTCAGATCGACGAACAGCAGTCCGGTAATCCCCTGCAGGCTCAAGGAGGCCCGGGTGCGTTCATCGATGGGCGCGCTCGAGTCGATGTCGGCGATCACCTCGACGCGCTTGGGCTGCTGCGGATCGAGCATGATGCGCACCACCTTGCCGACGTCGACGCCCAGGTAGCGTACCGGGCTGCCCGCGGTAATCCCGTTGACCGAACCTTGAAAGTAGATCTCGTAGCGCTGATAAGTGCGCCTCTCCTGCTGGTCCGTGTACCAAAACACGAACGACACGGCCATGGCGATCACCAACAACACGAACGCTCCGACCGCCACGTAGTTCGCATCTCTATCCATGGATTTCCTTCTCGGCGGCCCGCGCCCGAGGTCCGTGGAAATAACTATGAATCCACGGATGGGGATTCTCAAGCAAGCCGTCCAGTGTGTCCGAGATCATGTGCTTGTCGACGATCACGCCGACCCGGCTGCAGGTCCGAAACAAGGAATCGAGATCGTGCGTAATCATGACAATCGTGAGCCGCAGCTGCGAATGGAGGTACAACATTAGCTCATCGAAGGCGGCGGCGGAAATCGGATCGAGGCCGGCGGTCGGCTCGTCGAGAAATAAGAGTTTCGGCTCCAGAGCCAGCGCGCGGGCCAATGCGGCGCGCTTGATCATTCCGCCGGACAGCTGCGAGGGGAATTTGGCGCCCGCTTCCGGCTCCAGTCCCACCAGCGCCAGGTTCAGCTGCGCCAGTTCATCCAGCGTGTTCTCGGACAACGAGTAATGTTCCAACAGCGGCAATTGAATGTTTTGCGCGACCGTCAGGGAGCTGATGAGCGCGCCGTTTTGGAAGGTCACGCCGTAACTTTGCACCAAACTGCTGCGATCGGCCGAGGCCAGGCTTTTCACATCGCGGCCGTACAGCTCCACGGTGCCCCCGTCCGGGTCACGCAGCCCCAGTATTGAGCGCAGCAGCACCGACTTGCCGGTTCCCGAGCCGCCCACGACGCCGAAAATTTCGTTCTGCCGCACTTCCATGTTCAGATCGTCGTGCACTAGCTGCGAACCGAAGCGATTGCAGAGGCCCTGCACTCGAATGACCGGGTCGACGCTGCGGTCCAGCATCTAAAAACCGATCTGCACGAACAGGACGGCAAACAACGCATCGGCGAGTATCACCATGAAGATGGATTGCACCACGGCCACCGTGGTCAGGCGGCCGAGTTCGCGAGCCGAATCACGCACCTGCATGCCGCGATAGGTGCCCACAATGCCAATGAGCGCGGCGAATACCGGCGCCTTGATCAAACCGGCCCAGAAAGTCGTGGGTCCGAGCGACTCGCGCAGGCGAGTGGTGAACTGCGGCAATGGGATATGCAGGTTGATGAGCGACAGCAGGCCTCCGCCGGCAAGGCCCATGGCATCGGCGATTACCGTCAATAACGGCAGCACGATGATGAGAGCCAGCACTCTGGGCACGACCAGCATCTCGATCGGATTCATGCCCATGGCGCGCAGCGCATCGGTTTCCTCGTTCAGCTGCATCACGCCGATCTCGGCCGCAAAGGCGCTGCCGGACCGGCCGGCGAGGATGATCGCCGTCAGCAACACTCCCATCTCGCGCAGTACCGCGATCGTCACCAGATCGACGACGAAGATATCGGCGCCGAAGCGCGCCAATTGCTGCGCGCCGAGATAGGCCACGATCACACTGATCAGAAACGCGATCAGCGAGACGATGGGAATGGCGGTGATGCCGGTTTCGTAGACATGCCGCGCCAACGAAGAGACGCGCCAGCCGCGCGGTCTGGAGAAAGCCTGACCGATCACGCTCGCGATGCGCCCAAGGAAATCGAGCACGCCGCGCGCATGGCGGCCCTGCAGCACGGACCATCGCCCCAGCTTGCCGATGAGCCCCCGCAATGTGCGCGGCGGAGCATGCATGCGGTCAGGCGCGCGCCTAACGGGCTGTAGTTTTTGCAGCAGCTGCAGAAAATCCGGCGGGCCGCCGGTGTGCAGCAGTACCGGCGGCTGCGGGTCGATATCGGCCAACTGCCGCAGCAGCACCCACGCCGGTCCTATGCCCGGCGCCTCCGCCTGCGACCAATCGCAGAGCATCGAGCCATGCAGCGTTGCCGGTAATCCTTTGAGCTGCGCTTCGATCTGCGCTATCGCCGCCAACGACCAATCGCCGCGCAGCTGCAGCCGCCAGCCACTGCCTTCCGGCTCGAGCGCCAACGAGGCCGTCATGGTTGGACTCATAGCGATATGCTAGCAGGCAATGGGGCATAACGATCCGTTGTTACAGATCCTGATCCTGCTCACCGCATCGGTGTGCGTGGTCGCGGCGGTGCGCAAGTTGGCGCTGCCCGCGATCCTGGGTTATCTCGCCGTGGGCATGCTCTTGGGTCCGCACGCGCTCGCTCTCGCAGCCGACAATGAGACCACACAATTGCTCGCGGACTTCGGCGTGGTGTTCCTGGTTTTCACCTTGGGGTTGGAATTCTCGCTGCCGCGGCTGGTGGCAATGCGCTGGGAAGTGCTGGGCGTCGGCGGCGCACAGGTGCTGATAACCACGGCGATCGTTGCCGCGGGGGCAGTCATGTTTTTCGATGTCGGGCCGGCCGTTGCCGTCGTGATCGGCGGCGCAGTGGCCATGTCCTCGACCGCCATCATCATCGCGCAGCTCACCGAGCAGTCCGAGAACAACCGCACTCACGGCCGGCTCGCCGTTGCTATTTGCCTGTTTCAGGACCTGAGCTTTCCGCTGCTGCTGGCCTTGCTGTCTGCGTTGGGGGGCGGCCGCGGGGCCGACGCCCCGCACATCATGGGCGCCATCGGTATCGCTGCGCTCGCCCTGCTCGTGGTGCTGGCCGCCGGCCGCTGGCTGCTGCGGCCGGTATTCCTGATCATCGCTTCGGTGCGGTCCCCGGAACTTTTCTCCCTGGCCGTGCTGCTGGCGGTGCTGGCCTCGGCCTGGGCAACTCATGCGGTAGGCCTGTCGCTGGCGCTCGGCGCGTTTCTGGCGGGAATGATGCTGGCGGAAACGGAATTCCGCCATCAGGTCGAAGCCACGATTCGCTCGTATCGCGAAATTCTGCTGGGTTTGTTTTTCATCACGGTCGGCATGCTGCTCGATGTCGGATTGTTGCTGCGGCAATTGCCGTTGGTGACTGCGATTCTCGTCGGCATGCTGTTGCTGAAGGCAGCGGTGGTGGCCATCGTCGCGAAGCCTGCGACCAACAGCTGGTTCAAGTCCTTGCGTACCGGAGTGGTGGTGGCTCAGGGCGGTGAATTCGGATTCGCGCTGTTGATCCTGCTGCTGCGGCGGGAACCGCTCGATGCAGCCATCGTGCAGCCGCTGTTGGCCGCGACGGTCTTGAGCATGGTGCTATCGCCGCTCATCATTCGTCACAACCGGCGCATTACACGCACACTGCTGCGCGAGTCCGGCAATGCGCGCACCGCGGCGATGCGCGAATATCAAACGACCCTGGCGGTCGCCGAACGGGACCACGTAGTGATCTGTGGATTCGGCCGCGTCGGTCAAAATATTGCACGAGTTCTCGAGCAGACCGGCTTCGAGTACATCGCGCTCGAGGTGGATCCACGCCGCATTCGCCTCGGCCGCCAAGTCGGGGATCCGGTGGTGTACGGCGATGCCGGGCAGACTACGGTGCTGGAAAACGTCGGTGTCGCGCACGCCAGCGTGGTGGTGATTACCTTTGCAAATCCGGACGTGGCACTGCGCATTTTGCGGGCGGTACGCGAATTGCGCACCGATGTGCCAATACTCGTGCGCACCCAGGACGATGCCAAGCTGGAAGAGTTGCAGGCGGCCGGCGCCACCGAAGTGGTGCCGGAGACCTTTGAGGCCAGCCTCATGTTGGTGTCGCACCTGTTGTTGTTGATGAAACTGCCGGTCGGGCGCGTCATTCGCACCGTGAACGACATCCGCAGCCATCGCTACAGCATGTTGCGGCAGTACTTTCGCGACGCGCTCGGCGAGCATCCGGATGGCGGTCAGGCCTTTCGCGAGCAGCTGCACAGCGTCATTCTCCCGCCCCATGCATGGGCCGTCGGCCGCAGCATCACCGAGCTGTCCGAGCGCGGCTCAACCGCTGCGGTGAGCGCGGTTCGGCGTGACGGAATCGTCGGTCGGGACCCTGGGCCGGATACCATATTCAAAGTGGGCGATGTGGTGGTGGTCTATGGCACCCCCGAGGCCGTGGAGCACGCCGAAACCCTGCTTTTGATGGGGTGAGAGCTCAAGGATTCGCGGCCTGGGGCAAAATACCCCTTTACAAGTCTTGGGCGCTCATCGCATAGTAGAGAGGCTGTTTAAGGGCAAACCCGCCGAAAGGTGGGGACGCAAAACCACCGGTCTTAGGGACTTCCCGCGGGAAGTCTGACGATAGCGGGGTCGCCAGTATCTTCGAGCGCAGTTGCCTAAGTAACTGCCCGGTTTTGTACCCCCCGACAGCAGGCGTGTATTCAAGTCTTCCGGGGGGAAGCACATGGTAAATAAGGTCTTTGATCCGCGCGGCGCGGATTCGTCCGGCACATATCGACGGCCGCGGCTCGTCATGCGCTTGAAGCGCTTTGAAGATATTCCCGTTGTTCTTGCCAAGAGCAGGACCTATCCCACGCCGGTCCGCATGGTCGGCGCCGATTATTCGCAAACGCGCTGCGTGGGCGGTGACGGCGGCACCACGGTGGATACCGCAGGGCTCGACAAGATTGTGGAAATCGGGGAAAACACCGTGCGGGCACAGGCCGGCGTGCGTGTGAGCACCTTGGTCAAGGCGCTCGCCGAGCGGGGGTTGGAGCTGCCCTTGACCCCCGAAATGGGCCAGATTTCACTGGGTGCCGTGGCGGTGACCACCTTGCCGCAGGCGTCGTACGGAGCAGGCCTGGCGCAAATGTCGTCCTGCGTCACTGAAATGAAGGTGATCACGCCGCAAGGCAAGCAGATGGTGGTAACGGAGCGGGAACGCGACCTGATGCGCGTGCTGCGTTCGAGTTTCGGCTTGCTGGGCGTCGTGCACGAGATCGTGCTGCGCGTGCAGCCGATGTCGGCGGTCAAGATCGACTACCAAGTGCTGTCGCTGAAGGAATTCAGCGGCCGGTTTTCATCCATAATCAACGCTCCCGGCGCATTGCGCCTGCACGTCTCGCCGTTCCACGATCGGATTACGGTGGAACGGCGCACGCTCGACGAGACCTCCACGGTGAGCCGCTCGGGAATTTGGCAGATCCAAAATTCCGTGATGCGCAACGTCTTGCCCGCGTTTGGTTCGACGGTGGGCAGCGTATTGGCCGCACCCGGACTGCGCGCCGCGGTTCTGTCCGGTATGCACCGTGCACTCTCCGGCGGTGCGCGGGGCGTGGCGATGTATGCTCACGAATGGATGCGCGAACTGCCCAAGGAATCGTGGAAGGCGCGTCATACCTATACCCTCTGGGCGTTTCCTCAGGCCGACTACCCGAAACTGCTGGGCTCGTATTTCGCATTCTGCAAGGCGTACTACAAGGAACATCGATACCGCTGCCATGTGGTCAACGGCGCGAGCCGGCTGCATCAGGATCGCGGCTCTTTATTCAGTGCGAGCTATTCGGGGCCGATGTTCACCCTGGAGCCCTCGTCCACCGGCGACGCAGCCTGGGATGATTTTCTCATCGACTTCAATGATTTCGCGTCGTCGCACGGCGGTACGCCGACCTTCAATCAAACGCGCGCGTTGCAGCCCGAGCACGTGACAAAGGCGTTCGGCGAGCGCGCGAAGTTGTTCCGTGCGCTGCGCCAGCGCACCGACCCGCTCAATCGGCTGCATAACGCCTATTTTTCTTATCTTTTGGGCTAAGTTTACAAACCGGCAACAATCTTTGCTTTGATCGACTCGAATTCGGAATCGCTGATGAGGTTGGCCTCGAGCATTTCGCGCGCCTGCCGCAAACGGCGCGCCGGTTCCGATTCCGCGCCTGGGCTGGCCGCGCCTGCGCCGCCGGCCCCTACGCCGGGCGCAGCTATTTGCAAGCCGCCGGATTTTGCCCGCAATTCCTCGAGCTCGCGCACGCGGCGTTTCTCCCGCCACACCTGGTCGTGCTGCTGGCAAATTCGATATAGCGCCTGCGCTTGATCCTTGCGCAATCCTGCGAATGTCCATACCCGGTTCACCTCCGAGCCGATATTCAGATCGGAACTGGCCTGCGCGACCAGCGTGAGATCGGCGGCGAGGATCCCCGCGCGGATGCGCGTTTCCTTGAGGTCCTGCCAGCGAATATCGGCCGATTCGTAGCCGCCGAGCAGGCGCCGGTTGAGTGAAATGAAACGCCCGCTGGTGGCCGCTATGCAGACTCGTCGATGAGTCAGCGCATATAGTCGATGCTGGGACGCCCACGCTTCCAGGGTTTCACCGGCGGTCAACAAAGCCTGCAATGTGGCAAGCGCAGCGCGGAGCCCCGGGTCGGCGCCGGCGGTATCAGTCATGATGATCAGGCCTTTTCCTGCAGATGCGCCTCGAGGAACCAAAGGTACTTGTCGAGGTCGCGGGAGATTCCGGTGAAAAGATCCGCGGTATCCGCATCGCCCAACTCGGCGGTGTCCGCTATTGCCGCGCGCACGCTCTTGCCGAATACCGCAATTTGCGTAGACAAATAGAACAGATGATCCTTGCCCGCGGTGATGCTCAGAGGGTAGTTCTTCAGTTTGCTGCGCTTGGCGGCCACCGCCACGGTACCCTCGGCGGTACCCCCCAAGCTGGTCACGCGCTCGGCGATTTCGTCGATTTGTTCCAGCACGACATCGGAAATTTTGTCGAATAGCTCGTGTAGGGCGATGAACTGAGGACCCTTGACGTTCCAGTGCGCTTGTTTTACCTGGCTTTGCAGATCAATCGCGCCAGCCAGACGATCATTCAAAATGACGATGACATTGCGGCGGACTTTCTCGGACAGATCGATTTTTGTCTTGTACATGGGCGCCCCTTCGAGATGACAAAATGCCGGGCGCTATTCTGCACTATTGGCAGCCAATCGCCGAGAGTTGCTCGGGCAGGGCGGCCGCGAGGGCGGGCCGCCCGCATTAGATTTCGCTGCGCCGCATTCTCAGCTGGATGGCGCCGATGATCAACACGACGCCCACGGCGGCCCCGATCAGCGTTTGCGGATTGGTGAAAAACTCGCCGGCATTTATAAAATGCCAAACGCTGCTCGGCAGATGCAGCGTACTGTCATCACCCGTGCCGGAAACATTCCATGAGTGCGCGCCGCTGGCCCGAAATGATGCCGCGGGAAGTCCAAACAGCCGCTCGCGGAGCACATTCCACAGCACATGCGAGCCGAAGTACCGCTCGATGATGCACAAAACCAACGGCGGCAGGGTAGACCACAGTATCACAGCGCGTTTGGCCCAGGCCGACACCAGCATCAGCCAGCCGGCAATCGGCAAGTACCAAATGGCCGTTGTGACGATTGCATATACCCACAATACTTGAATTTGCAGCCATACGTCGGGATGCCACAGCGCATCGCCGATGAGCGACCTCAAGCGAATGGAAACAACGAACGCCACGATCAGCGCCGTCACATCGGCGGCGACGAAATACACGGCCGGTATTACGACAATGGCGACGATG
>Ga0210394_10004189_pt1 | contig 17084 bp, 14 predicted proteins | sample IncBWC12MmetaG_FD_160121 | JGI IMG/M metagenome (GOLD analysis project Ga0210394, IMG submission 160121) | Forest soil microbial communities from Barre Woods Harvard Forest LTER site, Petersham, Massachusetts, United States - Inc-BW-C-12-M | ecosystem: Environmental > Terrestrial > Soil >... | reverse complement strand
ATCCGGATGTCGGCCTCGTCGTCTACGATCAGGATGTCATGCGCCATGGCTGACCGAACTCAACTCCGCCGGCACCGCGAGCGAACCGGCATGGCGGGCGAGGCGCGCATCGCCGGTGAAAACCAGCCGCACCCGAGCGCCGCCACGTTCGCGATCCAACAGCATCAGCTGCCCACGATGATCTTCCATGATCTTCTTCACGATGGCGAGGCCCAACCCGGTGCCTTTTGCGCGGGTCGTGACATAGGGCTCGGTCAGGCGCTCGCGGTCGTGTCGCGGCAAGCCCTTGCCATTGTCCTCGATGGTGACGGCAACCGGGCGGTCGGCCTCGACCGTCACGATGATCTGGCCCGGCGGCGTGGGGCCGCTCTCCGCGATCCGGCCCTCGATCGATTCGATTGCATTCTTGATGATATTGATCAGGGCCTGGCCGATGAGGCGCGCATCGCAGCGCAGCGGTACCGGACGCGCGGCAAAACGGGTCTCGAAGGCGATCTTGGGATGCGCCGTCCGTTCGAGGAACACGGCCTGTTCGACGATCGTCGCCAGGTCTTCGGGTTTCAGCACCGGCGCCGGCATCCGGGCAAACGAGGAGAATTCGTCGACCATCCGTCCGATATCCTCGACGTGCCGGATGATCGTATCGGTGCAGATCCGGAAGGTCTCCGGATCCTTCTTGATCTCCTTCAGGTATTTGCGGCGCAGGCGCTCGGCCGATAGCTGGATCGGGGTCAGCGGGTTCTTGATCTCGTGCGCGATGCGGCGGGCGATATCGGCCCAGGCGGCCTTGCGCTGAGCCGATACGAGCTCGGTAATGTCGTCAAAGGTGACAACAAAGCCGCGAATCTCGCCATCATCATGCTCGGCGGCAATGCGGACCAGCAACGTACGCGTGCTGTCGGCGCCGACGATCTGGACCTGCGCCTGAGCCAGCCGGTCGGGGCGCCGGGCGGATAACTTCAGGAGCCGGGCCATTTCGGGCGCGACGACCGCGAGGTCCTCGCCGATCGACAGATCGAGATCGACGCCGAGCAGCGCGGACGCAGACCGGTTGGGCAGATAGATGCGGCCGCCGCGATCGAGGCCAATCACACCCGCCGACACTCCGGTCAGCACCGTTTCGGTGAAACGGCGCCGCTCGTCGAGCTGGCGGTTGGCGTCGATCAGGTCGCGCTGCTGGCTCTGGATCTGGTGGGTCATCCGGTTGAAGGCGCGGCTCAGCGACACGAGCTCGTCGTCCTTGTCGCCTTCGGGAACCCGAGCGGACAGATCGCCGCCGCTGACCCGCTCGGCCGCCCCAACGAGCCGGCTGATCGGATCGGCGAGTTGGGCCGCGAAGTGGATGCCGAACGCGATGGCCAGGAAGAGGACCAGCATCGCGCCCACGATGTAGATCTCCGCGAACTTGATTTGCAGCCCGGAACGCTGGCCTTGGAGCTGCTCGTATTGCGCCGCCGCGGCGACGGTCTCGTCGCGATGGGCGAGCACCCGCGGTTCGATAAACCGCCCGACATAGAGGTAGAGATCGCTGAACTCGTCGAGCCGGACGAGCGCGCGCACCCGCTCTTCCCGGTCGTCGGTCATGATGACGACCTCGCCCTGCTGGGCGCGGCGCATCGAATCTTTGCTGGGGTCTTCGAAGCCGAGCGCAAACATGAGGCCGGTACGCGCCAGCATCGTCCCGTTGCGATCGAGAACCGCGGCTTCGGTCAGTCCGCGCATCGCCGCCTGAGCGGTCAGCACCGGTGCGAGGTATTGCGGGTTCAGCTGCAGTGAGGAGGCCGAGCGATCGAGGCCGTTGGCCATCGCCAGCGCATCGGCCCGGATCGCCTGCTGGTGCTCCTTGACATAGGCATCCGCCACCGCGACCGATTCGGAGATCGCGGTGCGCACCTTGTCGCCGAACCAGGATTCGATGCCGGAGCCGAAAAACAGGTAGGCAAACACCGCCACGATGATCGTCGGCATCACCGCGATCAGGCTGAACAGCCCGACCAGCCGGATCTGCAGCCGCGAACCGGCGAGCCCGCGCCGGCGTTCCAGCCATACCTTGACCAGCCGGAATGCCACCACGGCCACCAAGGCCACCAACAGCACCCGATCGAGATCGAGCAGTGTGAGGACGACGCCGGTGCGAGGCCCAAAGGGCGGCGCGCCGGTCAGCGCCAGATAGGTCGCGATCCCCGAAAGCAGCGCCGCGGCCGCGAGCGCGATCGCGACCTTGCGCCACAGGCCAATGCCGCCGGTCCAGGTGCGGACCCGTCGCGCCAGGCTCATTCGCCGATCCTTACCGAAGTCGCCGTCAAGATGCCCCGACGAGCTTACCCCCGCCGCCCCCGCCGCACAGCCTGTTCCGCCGGGCGGCGGAAAGGGGACGGCGACAGCGGGCGCGGCACCAGCCTATTTTAGGCCGCGGACCACCGGGATGTCCAATTCGCGGATCTTCTTGCGCAGCGTATTGCGGTTGAGGCCGAGCAGATGGGCGGCTTTGATCTGGTTGCCGCGGGTCGCCCCGAGCGTCGCCACGATCAGCGGACGCTCGATCTCGCGCAGCACGCGGTCGTAGAGGCCGGATGCCGGCGGGGTGCCCCGGTGTGCCGCGAAATAATCGGTGATGTGGCGTTCGACCGCCGCCGCAAGCCCCTCGCCGCCTGCCGCTTCGGCCGGCAGTGCCGCCGGGGGCGGCGCCTCGGCCAACTCGACGTCGATGACATCAAGGCCGATAACTTCCTGCGAATAGAGCGCGGCCAGACGGCGCACCATGTTTTCGAGCTCGCGCACGTTCCCCGGCCAGCGGTAGCCGCGCAGCCGCTCCATCGCCGCCTCGTCGATGGTCTTGAGCGGCAGCCCCTCCTTTGCGGCGAGCGAGGTGAAATGACGCACCAGGGCCGGGATGTCGGCGCTGCGCTCGCGCAGCGGCGGCAGCCGGATCGGCGCGACGTTGAGCCGGTAGAACAGATCCTCGCGGAACAGGCCCTGGCGAATCAGCTGCGGCAGATCGCGATGGGTGGCGGCGATGATGCGGACATCCACCCGAATCGGCACGCGGCCGCCGACCGCGTTGTATTCGCCTTCCTGCAGCACCCGTAGCAGGCGCGTCTGCGCCTCGGACGGCATGTCGCCGATCTCGTCGAGAAAGAGGGTGCCGCCTTTGGCTTGCTCGAACCGCCCCATGCTGCGCGAGGTAGCGCCGGTAAAGGCGCCCCGCTCGTGGCCGAACAGCTCGCTTTCAATGAGCTCGCGCGGGATCGCGGCCATGTTGATCGCGACGAAGGACCCTGAGCGCCGCTTGCCGAAATCGTGCAACGCCCGGGCGACCAGCTCCTTGCCGGTACCGCTTTCGCCGGTGATCATGACGGTCAAATCGGTCCCCATCAGCCGGGCGATCGCACGATAGATCTCCTGCATCGCCGGCGACCGGCCGATCAGCGGCAGCTGCTCGTCGGGCTCGTCCGCATTGGGTGGCGGCGCGCTCGCCGGCGCACTGAGCGCACGCTCGACCAGGGTTACCAGCTCGCGCAGATCGAACGGTTTGGGCAGATACTCGAAGGCGCCGCGCTCGGTCGCCTTGACCGCGGTCATCAGCGTGCTTTGCGCGCTCATCACGATGACGCGCAGCTCCGGGCGCAGCTTTTTGATGCGTGGGATGAGATCGAGGCCGTTCTCGTCGGGCATGATCACGTCGGTGATGACGAGATCGCCCTCGCCGTCGGCAACCCAGCGCCACAGCGTCGCCGCGTTGCCGGTCATCCGCACGTCATGCCCAAGCCGGGCCAGCGCCTGGTTCAGCACCATGCGGATCGCCCGGTCGTCGTCAGCCACCAGAATTGTCGCGCCCATCAGCCGCTACCGTTTTGCGCAACCCCCGTCGGCGTAACGCCCCCTGGCGTAATAACTGGCAGAAACACCCGGAACACCGTGCGCCGGGGTTGGCTGTCGAACTCGATGACGCCGCCGTGGTCGCCAATGACCTTGGCGACGAGTGCAAGACCAAGGCCAGTTCCGTTGCGCTTGGTCGTGACGAACGGATCGAACAAATAGGGCTTCAAGTCATCGGGGATGCCGCCGCCGTTGTCGGCCACCGACACCATCAGCGGCAGATGGCGGCGGCCGTCGCCGCCTGGCGCGGCAAGCCGCAGCCCGTGGCGATAGCCGGTCGTCAGCACGATCTCGCCGCCCGTGCTCGGCGCCGCTTCGGCCGCGTTCTTGACGAGATTGAGAAATACCTGAAGCAAGAGGTCGCGGTCGCCATGCACCGGCGGCAGCGAGGGGTCGTAATCCTCATTGACACGGAGATGCCGGGCAAAGCCCGACTGCGCGATCTTGCGCACGCGGTCGAGCACCTCGTGAATGTTGACTTCGTCGCGCCTGATTGGCGCGTAGCCGGCGAAGGCCTCCATGCGGTCGACGAGTGCGACGATGCGATCGGTCTCGTCGCAGATCAGCTGGGTCAGTTCGCGCCCGGCGGCATCGGCATCCTGCTCCAAAAGCTGGGCCGCGCCGCGAATTCCCGATAACGGGTTTTTCACCTCATGCGCCAGCATCGCGGCCATCGCGGTCACTGAACGAGCCGCGTTCCGGTGGGTCAGCTGGCGGTCCATCTTGTCGGCCATCGAGCGCTCGTGCAGCGTCAGCACGAGGAGCTCGGCCGCCTCGCCGGCCAGGGCGCCCTCGATCGTCACCGATCGCGCGGCAAAGCGCGGACCTTCGAGCAGGAGATCGTATTCGGCGATCGACCCGCCGCTGCGCCAGACCGCATCGGCAAGGGCAAAGATGGGGCTGTGCGGCGCGATGACATGGCTGAGCGGATGGCCGATCAGCGCCGCGGCGCTGACCCCGAAAAATTGCTCGGCCGCCGGATTGACAAAGCGCACCATGCCTTCACGGTCGAGCGTTATCACCGGATTGGGCAAAGCGGCGAGCAGCGCCGCTGCATCGGGAAATGCAGCCGCGCGCGCGGCAGCGGCAGAGCGGCCACGCCGTAACGAACTCAGCATCAGGCGGCCTCAGCCCCCACCCTGCCCTCCCCCGGATGCGGGGGAGGGAAGTTTGAGCGAACCCCCTCCCCCGCCGGCAGGGGATGGTTCGGGTGGGGGCTCCCTTCGATAAGCGGTTCATAGAAGGCGCGCAGCAGCGCCTTGACCCGCGACACCTCCTCTGTCCGGTTGACGGCGGCGCGGAACTCCGCCGACCCGGGCAGCCCTTTCGAATACCAGCCGAGATGCTTTCTCGCGATGCGCAGGCCGATTTCCGTGCCGTAATGGCTCAGCATGTCGTCGTAATGGCCGCGGACGATCTCGAATTGCGCGGCAAGCGGCGGGTCGGGGAGCCGGCGCCGGTTGCGCAGCCATTCGATGATCTGCCCGATCAGCCAGGGCCGGCCGTAAGAGCCGCGGCCGACCATCACGCCATCGGCGCCCGACTCCCCTAAGGCCTGGTCCACGTCTTCAAGGCTGGTGATGTCGCCATTGGCGATGACCGGGATCCTGACCGCCGCCTTCACCTCGCGAATGAACAGCCAATCGGCGCTCCCGCCATAGAGCTGGCAGCGCGTGCGGCCGTGCACCGTGATCATCCGGATGCCGCACGCTTCGGCGATGCGCGCGAGGCCCGGCGCGTTGCGATTGTGGTCGTCCCAGCCGGTGCGCATCTTGAGGGTGACTGGCAGATCGACCGCGCGGACCGTCGCCTCGAGGATGCGCGCGGCCTTCAGCTCGTCCTTCATCAGCGCCGACCCGGCATGGCCGTTGACGATCTTTTTGACCGGACAGCCGAAATTGATGTCGATGAGGCATGCCCCGCGGTCGGCGTTGAGCTTGGCCGCCTCGGCCATGACGAGCGGCTCGCAGCCGGCGAGCTGGACGGCCATCGGCTGTTCCTCGGGGCAGCTTTGCGCCATCGTCAAGGATTGCCGTGTCGCGCGGATCGCCGCTGCGCTCGCGATCATCTCGGAGACCACCAGCGCGGCGCCGTATCCCTTGACGACGCGGCGGAACGGCAGATCGGTCACCCCCGACATTGGCGCCAGGATGACCGGGTCTGCGATGACGACGGAACCGAGACAAATGCTCACGATTTACTCAATTCACCAAAATGCCTAATTTATAGGCAAATATACTACCCCAAACCTTGTTGCACCGCAACATCACGCGACGCCGGATCGAGATTGCGTCGTCGCTCCGCTCCTCGCAATGACGACAGAAGGCTGCAATTGCGATCCGCGGGCTTGACCCGCGGGGGAGCAATCTCGTCGAGCATGCGCTCGGCGGCCCCGTGTCTTGCTGGCCGGCCGGTCCGTTCGCGGTTAGTTTACACAAATGACAACAACCTTTGCTCTTATCGTTGCGGCGGGCCGCGGCACAAGGTTCGGCGGCACGCTGCCCAAGCAATATCTCCCGCTTGGCGGGACGTGCGTGCTGCGCCATGCGGTGGCGGCGTTTGCGACGCATCCCAGGATCGCCGGCGTGCAAGTCGTGATCCGCGACGAGGATCGTCGCGTGTTCGACGAGGCCGGCCGGCCTCACGGTGCTGCCGCCGGTGCCGGGCGGGGCCGAGCGCCAGGATTCGGTGCGGCTCGGCCTCGAGGCACTCGCTCCTCGCGACCCGGCGCAGGTGCTCATTCACGACGCCGCGCGGCCCTGTCCCGACCCGGCGCTGATCGAGCGCGTTCTCGACGCCCTCGACCGGGCGCCCGCTGCGATCCCGGCTCTCCCGCTCGGCGACACGCTGAAGCGGGTCGTCGAGGGCGAGGTCCGGGACACCATCGACCGCGCGCAATTGTGGCGGGCGCAGACCCCGCAAGGTTTTCATTTTACCGCCATACTGGCGGCGCATCGTGCCGCCGCCGCCAACGGGCGAAGAGGCCGCGTCCTCACGGATGATGCCGCGGTCGCCGAGGCGGCGGGGATGACGCCCATTGTGGTGCTCGGGAGTGAGGATAATTTGAAGGTGACCACCGCCCAAGACCTCGCCGCCGCCGAACGGCTCTTCGCGGCGCGAACCGGCGATATCAGGGTTGGCCAGGGCTTCGACGTCCATCCCTTCGGGCCCCCCACGCCTCCCTCCCCCGCTCGCGGGGGCGAGAAAACCACCCACATCATGGTTTGCGGCATCAAGATCCCGCACGAAAGGAGCCTCGTCGGCCATTCCGATGCCGATGTCGGCCTCCATGCGCTGACCGATGCGCTCCTCGGCGCGATCGGCGCCGGCGATATCGGGATGCATTTCCCGCCCGCCGAGCCGCGCTGGCGGGGCGCCGCGTCGGACCAGTTCCTCGCCCACGCCGCCCTTCTGGTGCGGGACAAAGGCGGCGAGATCGCCGCGGTCGACGTCACGATCATCTGCGAGCGCCCGAAAATCGCGCCGCACCGCGCGCGCATGATCGAACGCGTCGCCGCCATTCTGGCAATCTCGCCCGCGCGCGTCAGCGTCAAGGCGACGACCACCGAACGCCTCGGCTTCACCGGCCGCGGCGAAGGGATGGCGGCGCAAGCGGTCGCCACCGTGCGCCTCCCGTTGTAGTGCGACGCTCCAAGGCCCTGCCCTGCACCCCTGGAGCCGATCCCCGGAAATGATCAGCCGTCTCGGCCTGCCCCTATGGCACCCGGCCGCGCTGATCGCGACTGGAGGCGGCATCGGCCTCTTGCCGCTGATGCCGGGAACCTGGGGGTCGCTCGCGGCCCTCCCCTCCGCCTGGGCGATCTGCGCCCTCGCCGGCCAGGCCGGGCTCGCCGCCGCGGCCCTTCTCGTCTTCCTCGTGGGCTCATGGGCGTCGGCCGCGGTGGCGCGCGCGAGCGGGTACAAGGACCCCCAATTCATCGTCGTCGACGAGGTCGCGGCGCAGTGGCTGGTCTTGGTTGCCGCGCCCCTCGATTGGCGCGCCTATCTGGCCGCCTTCCTGTTGTTCCGGGTGTTCGATATTACGAAGCCGTGGCCGGCGCGCGCGATCGAGCGCCGGGTCGCAGGCGGGCTCGGCATCATGCTCGACGATGTCGCGGCGGCGCTCTACGCTATTCTCCTCCTAGTGATCGGCGAAGGAGTGTTCGGTGTTCGACCCTGAAACCCTCGCGCTCGCCGAAGCGGTTCTGGCCCGGTGCCGGGCGCGCCACTGGCACCTCGCGACCGCCGAATCCTGCACCGGCGGGCTCGTCGCGGCGGCGCTGACCGCGGTTCCCGGGGCGTCCGACGTGGTCGAGCGCAGCTTCGTCACCTATTCGAACGACGCCAAGATCGAGCTCCTCGGCGTCTCGGCCGAGACGATCGCGGCGCACGGCGCGGTCAGCGCCCAAACCGCCGCGGCAATGGCGCGCGGCACGATCGCCCGGGCCCCGGTCGATCTCGCGGTGTCGATCATCGGGGTCGCCGGACCCGGCGGCGGCACCCCGCAAAAGCCGGTCGGCCTCGTCTATCTCGGCGTCGCCAAGAAGGACGGCACCGCCCGCATCGAGCGCCGGATCTTCCCCGGCGACCGCTCCGAGATCCGCAACGCCGCCCTCGTCCTCGCCCTCGAATTGCTGCACGACGAGGCAAGGCCGGACTAAACCTCCGCGGCAGGGCCGACGTGCGGTTACTCGGCGGCGGCCAGGTTCGGAGTCGGCTCCAATGGCAGACCCGGATGGCCGGTCAGCCTCTCGCCTTCCTTCCACATCTTGAGCGCCTGCTTCTTCAGCGCCGGGAATACGGCAGCGATCTTCTCATTGTCGAGATCTGCTGCGATCCCCGGATAGCCGGCGCGCTCGATCATCGCCCGCAATTTTCCGGTCTCGAACTGCTCCAAGGTCCACGCGAGCGGATCTTCCACCAAGGTCCGGTCCCAATAGATGCGATGGTTCTTGTTGCGCGGGCCGTAGTGGTAATGCGCGCCGTTCCAGAAGTGATCAAAGGCCAGGAGCTCGGTCTCTTCCGTATAAGCCTTGCCCGGCGTCCCACCGATATCCGCGAGGACGTGAATGGCGAGCCCGCCATCGCCCATCGGCAGCCGCCGCATCTCGAGTCCAAAGCGGATATTGCCGGCGTCGAAGATGTGCGTGCCGCGGTTGTGTTTGACCGTATTCCGTTTAACCGCATAAAGCTCCCGGGCGCAGGCTTCGACATCGGGGAGGACGCCCGCCACCTCGGCGAGATCGACCTTGATCTGCGGATAGCCGGCCCGCTCCAGCATCTTCGGCAGCTTGGTGCGCAGCGTCTTGATGGTCCAGGCGATCGGGTTTCCGTCGGCGATCGGGTCCATCCGGTAGAGGTTCGTCAGCGCCGCGCCACCCAGCATCTCCGGCCCGGCGATCTCCAGATCGGCATTTTCCGGCCCGTAGATGTAGCTTTTTTCGAAGTCGAAGCAGTTGAACCGCAATAGGGTCGTCTCCTTACCGGCGACATCCGCCGTGACCATGATCGCGACGCCTTGGTCCGGATGGTCCTGGATGTTGCCGTCCCACAATTCGTGCTTGACGGAGAACGTCAGGGCGCCCGCGGTAAATCTGGTCTTCTGCACTGCTTGGATCATCTCTTGGCTACTCCGATTTGGGCCGTTGGCCCGAGCGTAGAAAACCCACGCGATCATCGCAACAGCTTTCATCACAGCGCTGCGACGCAAAAATCGCCGCATCCCGGCACGAGGGCATGGCGGATTGGGCCGATCGTCTGACCCATGGACCTTTCCCCGGCGCCGGCGGCGCCTTATCATCATGAGCCGTATTCGGCGTGAAGGAACTCGTTCGATGCTGCTGCGCAATGCCTGGTACATCGCCGCCTGGGCCGATGAAATCGGCGGCGAGCCGCTCGCCCGCCGGATCTGCAACGATCCGGTCGTCCTCTTCCGCGACGGAACCGGCAAGGTCGGCGCGCTCGCCGACCGCTGCTGCCATCGCGCCGCGCCGTTACACCGCGGTAGCGTCGTCCCGGCCGGCATCCAATGCGGCTATCACGGCCTCGTCTTCGATCATGCCGGGCATTGCGTCGGCATCCCCGGGCAAAAGCTCATCCCCGACGACGCAACGGTGCGCAGCTACCCCGCGGTCGAGAAGGACCAGTTGGTGTGGATCTGGATGGGCGACCCGGCGTTAGCCGACCCGGCCCGTATCGTCGATTTTCCCTATCACAACGATCCTGGTCAGTGGCCCAACAAGCACGACGTCTATCCGATCAAGGGCAATTACATGCTGATGGTCGACAATCTGATGGACCTGACGCATCTCGGCTATCTCCACGCCAAGACCGTCGGCGGCAACCCTGCCGCGCATGTCGATGCCGAGATGAAGACGATTCGCACGCCCACGGGGCTCAAATTCACCCGCTGGATGAGGAACTCGGTGCCGCCGCCGAGCTACGTCAAGGCGGCAGGATTCAAAGGGCGCGTCGACCGGCTTCAGCAATTCGAATTCGTCCTGCCGTCGAGCGTCCTCCAATGGACCGGTGCGACCGATGCCGGCACCGCCACGTCCGACCCTGAGCGCGATTTCCGGTTTCAGTTTCGCCTCTTTCACGGTCTCACCCCGGAGACCGAAACCACCTGCTTTTATTTCTGGTCGGCCGCCAACGGTTACCGGCAGAACGAGCCCGAGGCGACCGAGCAGCTCTACCGCGAGATCGCACCGACCTTTCTCGAGGATAAGACGATGGTCGAGGCACAGCAGGCGCGGCTCGACGAGTTCGGCGAAAAGGGCCTTGTCGACATCGCTTCCGACGCTAACCGGATGCACATGCGCCGCATGGTCGAGCGCCTGATCGCCGAGGAACAACCGGCGCTGCCGGCGCAGTAGAAATAAGGTCGCAGGACGGGTTGACCCCGGCGGAGCCGCGAAACCCTTCGGAACGACCGACGCGTTATCAGCGCAGAATTCGATCAGACCGCATCACCCGCTTAACCCCTTGGCCGGGCTTGACCCGGCCATCCACGTCTTCCTGCTGTGCGCCCGCCGACAGAGACGTGGACCCGCGGGTCAAGCCCGCGGGAGGGGATAAAGAGTTGGGTGCTTCAATGTAGGCAGATCACGCTTCAGCGCTCGATGATTGTGCGCGACTTGCTCATCCCGGTGTCCGGATCGGTGACCGTCTTGGTTCGCGACACCGAACTGCCCGAGAATCCATCCGAGTAGGTCTTGCTCTTTGTCACCACATTCCCGTGATGGTTGACATAGCGCTTGGTAATTGTCCTGTGGACGCCCATGTCATGCGGTACGGGTCGAGTGATCGTGATCGTCTTCGAACCGGATTCGTCGATTTCAGCCGAAGCGACACCCGAGATCATTACTAGAACACTTGCTGATGCGAGCAGATGGCGAACCATTCTCTTTCTCCCGATGGAGTTGACGGTTCATCAACCACTGGCGACCGCTCGAAGTTCCAATCCTATACCGCCGGCTTGGCTGCGGGATCGGGGACTGGGGTGCCATAAAGACGCTGCGCGCGATGCTCGAAGGCGCCGACCATGCGGCGCACCGCCTCGTGGAACAACAGTTCGATGACGCGCTGGAGGATGCGCGACTTGAATTCGAAATCGACAAAGAAATCGAGGCGGCAGCCGCCCGCCACCGGGTCGAACACCCAATGATTGTCGAGGTAGCGGAACGGGCCCTCGGTATAGGCCACATCGATGCGGCTGGGCGGGGTGAGCGCGACCCGCGAGGTAAAGCGCTCGCGGAAGATGCGGAACCCGATGATCAGATCGGCGACGATCAGATCGGGTTTTCGCTCGCGGATCCGCGCGCCGACGCACCACGGCAGGAATTCGGGGTAGCGCTCGACATCGGCGACCAGCGCGAAAAGCTGCTCCGGCGTATAGGGAAGGATGCGCTGCTCGGCATGGGTCGGCATACTTATCCGTCATGGCCGGGCTTGACCCGGCCATCTCCTGGAGATCCCCGGGTCACGCCCGGGGATGACGCATCAATTTGCAAGTCGCAAACCAGCCGCGCGCGCGGCCCGGAGATGGGCAAAATCCTCGCCCGCATGATAGGACGAGCGGGTCAAGGGCGAGGCTGAGACCATCAGAAAGCCCTTGCCGAGCGCCTGCCGGCGATAGCTCTCGAACTCCTCCGGGGTGACGAAGCGGGCGATTGGGTGGTGTTTGGGGGTCGGCTGCAGATACTGCCCGATCGTCAGGAAATCGACTTGCGCTTCGCGCAGATCGTCCATCACCTGCAGCACCTCGGCGCGTTCTTCGCCCAACCCGACCATGATCCCCGATTTTGTGAACACTGTGGAATCGAGCCGCCTTGCCTGGTCGAGCAACCGCAGCGAGTTGAAATAACGCGCGCCTGGCCGGACCTCGGCATAAAGCCGCGGCACGGTTTCGAGATTGTGGTTGAGGACGTCCGGCTTGGCCGCGATCACGGTCTCGATCGCGCCGTCCTTCTTCAGGAAATCGGGGACCAAGACCTCGATCGTCGTCGCCGGCGCGGCGTTGCGGATGGCTTTGATGGTCCGGGCGAAATGGCCGGCGCCGCCATCCTCGAGGTCGTCGCGGTCGACCGAGGTGACGACGATGTGAGCGAGGCCCAGCGCAGCGACGGCACTCCCCACCCGCTGCGGCTCGTGCGGGTCGAGTTGGTCGGGGCGGCCGGTCGCGACGTTGCAGAAGGTGCAGGCGCGGGTGCACACCGCGCCGAGGATCATCACCGTCGCGTGCTTCTCCTTCCAGCACTCGCCGATATTGGGGCAGGCCGCCTCTTCGCACACCGTATTGAGCTTGAGCTCGCGCATCAACCGGCGCGTCGCGTGGTATTCGGGCGAGCCCGGCGCCTTGACGCGGATCCAGGGCGGCTTCCGCGGGCTCGCACTGTCCGGCCGCGCGGCCTTTTCGGGGTGGCGCAAGGGTAATTCGGCGCTCGGCACAGTCATCGGTTAGAAGTGGATGGCGCGGCCATAGGCGTCAAGCACAGCTTCATGCATCGTCTCCGAGATCGTCGGATGCGGGAAGATCGTGCGAATGAGCTCAGCTTCGGTCGTTTCCAGCGTCTTGGCGATCGTATAGCCCTGGATCAACTCGGTGACCTCGGCGCCGATCATATGCGCGCCCAGCAGTTCGCCGGTCTTGCCGTCGAACACGGTCTTGACCATCCCTTCGGGCTCGCCCATTGCGATCGCCTTGCCGTTGCCGATGAACGGGAAATGTCCGATCTTGACCTCGTGGCCGGCCTCGCGCGCGGCTTTCTCTGTGAGGCCGACGCTGGCGATTTGCGGCCGGCAATAGGTGCAGGCCGGTATGTTGCTGGTGTCGAGCGGGTGGACGTCGTTCACTCCGGCGATGTGCTCGACGCAGATCACCCCTTCGTGCATCGCCTTGTGCGCCAGCCACGGCGGGCCGACCACATCCCCGAGCGCGTAAAGCCCGGGCTCCCCGGTGCGCAGCCACTCGTCAACCAGGATGTGGCTCCTCTCGACCTTCACCCCAGTGCCTTCGAGCCCCAAATCCTCGACATTGCCGACGATCCCGACCGCCAGGATCACCCGCTCGACACTTACCTCGAAAGTCTTGTCCCCACCCTCGATCTGCGCCGTTACCTTGTCCCGGCTGCGCTTCAAGCCCCGGACCGTCGCGGCGGTGTGGATCTTGATCCCCTGCTTCTCGAAGCTTTTGCGGGCAAACGCGGAAATCTCCTCGTCCTCGACCGGAAGGACGCGGTCGAGCACCTCGACGACGATCACTTCGGCGCCCATGTCGCGGTAGAAGCTGGCGAATTCAATGCCGATCGCACCCGAGCCGACGACCAGGAGCGATTTGGGGATCGCGTCCGGCACCATCGCCTCCCGATAGGTCCAGATCAGCTTGCCGTCGGGCTCAAGCCCGGGAAGCGAGCGCGCCCGCGCCCCGGTCGCCAACACGATGTGCGGCGCGGCGAGATCTGCAACCGCCTTCCCCTCCTTGGCGACCGCGAGCTTGCCCTTGCCGGCGAGCCTCCCCTCCCCGCTCAAGACCGTGACCTTGTTCTTGCGCATCAGAAAGCCGACGCCGTTCGACAGCTGCTTTGCCACCGCGCGTGAACGGGCAACGAGTTTTTTCGGGTCATATGAAATGTCGCGGGCCGCGAAGCCGAACTCATCGAGATGATGTAAGAGGTGGTGGATCTCGGAAGCGCGCAGCAAGGCCTTCGTTGGAATGCAGCCCCAGTTGAGGCAGATCCCGCCCAATTGCTCGCGCTCGACGATTGCGGTCTTCATGCCGAGTTGCGCCGCCCGGATCGCCGCGACATAGCCGCCCGGTCCGGCGCCCAATACGATCAGGTCGAATGAGGTTTCAGCCATTCAGGAACCCACATCGTAGGGCGGATAAGCGCAGCGTAATCCGCCAATGCAATGATGTCGCAAATCGAAAAACCGGTACCAAGAATGTTCGCTCATAGCCCGCAAAGCATGGCGGCGGGCTACGCTTCGCTCACCCGCCCTACGGCGATGGCGCGCGGCGGTCACAGCAGCATTCGCGCCGGTTCTTCGACAAGCCGCTTGAAGGCGGCGAGGAACTGCGCGCCGACCGCGCCGTCGACGGCGCGATGGTCGGCGGACAAGGTGCAGGTCATCACCGTGGCGACCGTCAGCTGCCCGTCTTTGACCACCGGCCGCTGTTCGCCGATGCCGACCGCCAGGATGCCGCCTTGCGGCGGATTGATAACCGCGGCGAACTCGCGGATGCCGTACATGCCGAGGTTGGAGATCGAGAAGGTGCCGCCTTGGAACTCTTCGAGCTTCAATTTGCCGGTGCGGGCGCGCTGGGCGAGATCCCTGGTCTCGGCGGCGATCTGCGCGAGGCCCTTCAGATCGGCGCCGCGGACGATCGGGGTTATCAGCCCATCGTCGAGCGCGACCGCGACCGAGATGTCCGCGCGCTCCCAGAGGATAATCGCCTCATCGCTCCACGACGCGTTGGCCGCCGGCACCTGGCGCAACGCCAATGCCGCGGCGCGGATCACGAAATCATTGATCGAGATGTGGTCCTGGCGATCGGCGTTGATCACCGTGCGGACGCGCAAGAGCTCGTCGATCGCGCAATCGACCGACATGTAGAAATGCGGGACGGTCTGCTTCGATTCGGCTAACCGGCGGGCGATGACCCGGCGCATCGCGCTGTGCGGCTTTTCGCTGTAGGGCGGGCTCCCGGCAAAAGCGAGGACCTGCTGCGCCGCGACCGCCCGAGCCGCGGCTCGCGCCGGGGCAGCTCTGGGAACAGTCGCGGCAGGCTGCCCCAATGTCCGCTCGATATCGACCTTCACGATGCGGCCCTGCGGCCCCGAGCCGCGGATCGCCCCGAGGTCGAGGCCAGCATGAACGGCCATGCGGCGCGCCAGGGGACTGGCAAAGACCCGGCCGTTTGCACCGGAGGGCGCTGGTATTACCCCCACCCTGCCCTCCCCCGCTTGCGGAGGAGGGTTGCTCGTTGTTGCCCCCTCCCCCGCTTGCGGAGGAGGGTTGCTCGTTGTTGCCCCCTCCCCCGCAATCCCCGGGTCAAGCCCGGGGAGGGGAGGGCTGGGGTGGGGGCTTGCGGCTGGCGCTTGTGCCGGCGCCGGGGCGCTGGCGGCGAATTTTTCCAGCTCGGCCGGGTCCTCGCCCTCTTCGAGCAGGAGCGCGATCGGCTGGTTGACCTTGATGCCCTGCGCGCCTTCCGGAACGATGATCTTGCCGAGGCGACCCTCGTCGGCCGCCTCGTATTCCATCGTCGCCTTGTCGGTCTCGATCTCGGCGATGACGTCGCCCGAATGCACCTCGTCGCCCTCTTTTTTCAGCCAGCGGGCGAGATTGCCTTCGGTCATCGTCGGCGACAGCGCCGGCATGCGGATTTCGATGGGCATTACGGCTCCCGATAGGCCCCGCGGTGCGGGAGAGGGGCTTTCGTTAGCGGTACGTCACTTCGCGCGCGGCAGTGACGATGTCCTCGACCTGCGGCACGGCGAGACGTTCCAGATTGGCGGCGTAGGGCAATGGCACGTCCTTGCCGGTGACGCGCTTCGGCGGTGCGTCGAGCCAGTCGAAGCACTGTTCCACGACGATCGCGGCAATCTCGGCGCTGATGCCGGCGAATGGCCAGCCCTCCTCGACCGAGACGATGCGGTTGGTCTTTTTGACCGATGCGACGACCGTCTCGATATCGAACGGCCGCAGCGAGCGCAGATCAATGACCTCGGCCGAGATGCCCGCCTTTTCCAGCTCCTCGGCGGCCTGCAACGCGAGCTTCACCATGCGAGAAAAGGCGGTGATCGTGACCTGGTCGCCGGCGCGGGCGATGCGCGCCCGGCCGATCGGCACGAGGAATTCCGGGTCTTCCGGCACCGGAAAACTCTCGCCGTATACGAGTTCATGTTCGAGAAAGATCACCGGATTGGGATCGCGGATCGCCGATTTCAGGAGCCCCTTGTGGTCGGCCCCGGTATAGGGCGCCACGACCTTGAGCCCGGGGACATGCGCATACCAGCTCGCATAGCATTGCGAATGCTGCGCGGCGACCCGCGAGGCGATGCCGTTCGGGCCGCGGAACACAATGGGCGCCGACATCTGGCCGCCCGACATGTAGCGGGTCTTGGCGGCCGAGTTGATCAGCTGGTCCATCGCCTGCATGGCGAAGTTGAAGGTCATGAACTCGACAATCGGCCGCAATCCGGCAAACGCCGCGCCAATCCCGAGCCCCGCGAAACCCTGCTCGGTGATCGGGGTATCGATGACCCGGCGCGGGCCGAATTCCTGCAACAGCCCCGCGCTCACCTTGAAGGCGCCCTGATACTCGGCGACTTCTTCGCCGATCAAGAGGACGCTGGCGTCGCGCCGCATCTCCTCGGCCATCGCATCGCGCAACGCCTCGCGCACAGTCTGCGTGACGGTTTTGCCGGCGTATTCCTCGGCCCTGGCGGCAGGTGCGGCATCGGGCAGCGCGCGGGTCGCGGGGGGAGGCGCGGTTCGCGCTTCCCACGCTTCGGGCGGCTGCGGCGCCGAGGGCGGCCCTGACGGCCTCGCCGCAGCGGTGCCGACATCCTCGCCATTCTCCGCGATCAGCGCGATCGGGGTGTTGACGAGGACGTGGTCGGTGCCTTCGGGAATGACGATCTTGGCAAGCACGCCCTCGTCCACCGCTTCGACCTCCATCGTCGCCTTGTCAGTCTCGATCT
>Ga0210394_10004187_pt1 | contig 17087 bp, 16 predicted proteins | sample IncBWC12MmetaG_FD_160121 | JGI IMG/M metagenome (GOLD analysis project Ga0210394, IMG submission 160121) | Forest soil microbial communities from Barre Woods Harvard Forest LTER site, Petersham, Massachusetts, United States - Inc-BW-C-12-M | ecosystem: Environmental > Terrestrial > Soil >... | reverse complement strand
ATTACGGGTAAAGGGCAGCGCTAGCCCCTCTAGCGCTGTTTTCCTGAGCGGAGCGCAGCGCAGCGTAGTCGAAGGATCCGCGGTTGTTTTTGTAGTTGTTTTTTTTGAGCGGCATACCCAGCACGACCAGAGGGCGCCCCATCCTAAAGACGTCTTTGTTTTTGTCGTTAGGGTGGGATACCACAAACCCACGGACGGACGCGAAAGGGTACGCACGTCTTTAATTCAGCCGAATACTCCCCGTAATAATATGCGCATCCAGCCGGTACAACCCCTCCGCCGAAGACCGCGTAAAGCTTCTAAAGAATCCGCCCTTATCGACCGAAAACTCACTCGCGCGCACTTCGCCAATATCAACGGACGCGTCCACCGACCGGTACTCCCGCGCGTTTACACCCGAGATGGTGAGTTCCCCCGCATGTACATCGATGTCCTTGTCTCCGGCCACATCCTTGATGTGGATCGCCCCAGCAGGGACCCGCACCTTGAGGTGCGTCTGATGCGGTATCTCGATCGTGATGTGAACGTTGTTGCTCGGCCCACCCGTGATCGCAAGCCGGCTCACGCCTACGTCCTTGCTGAACCGAATGTGCACCTCATTCGCGCGCGCCGAATCGTCGCGATCGTCCAGCCTGCATGTGACGCGAATCTCCCTCTGGTCTGTCCCCACCAGCTCCACCTCGGCCGGCTTGGAGTAGACAGCCAGCCGCATCCCCGCCTCTGCCGGCACGGTAAAGCCACTCGCACACGTTCCGGAGGTCTCGCCCCGCGCTGCCGACGCTGAGGTGGTGACCAACAACAGGTAAATAAATCCGGCCAGAACCCTCATGCGTTCTCATACGGGGCGTGCGGGACAAAAGTTCCCCTGGAGTTCTGGGTAGTCCCTTGTAACTTCACCGCGCCCGCTCGTGTCTAATAAGTGTTGAAGTTTCCCTGAGGTCGCGCCATGCTGATCCGTAAACCGTCCGATATCCCGTCCTCCCAGATCACTTCAAAGGATCAATACGTTAACCGCCGCCGCTTCCTGCGCGGGGCCATCTCCGGCGCAGCCGTTGCGGGCGCGGCCGCCCTCGGCGTCGATCGCGTTGCCGACCTCATCTCCCCTCGCACCGGCGCCTTCGCCGGCACCAAGCTGGAGACCGTGAAAAGTCCGTTGAGCACCACCGGCGAGCAACTCACCAGCTACCAGGACATCACCACCTACAACAACTTCTACGAGTTCGGTGTGCCCAAGGATCAGCCCGCCAAGAACTCCGGCGGACTGCCCACGCGGCCCTGGACGGTGCGTGTCGAAGGCCTGGTTAAGAAACCCCTGACCTTCGATATCGAGACCCTGCTCAAAATGCGCCCGCTTGAAGATCGCGTCTACCGCCATCGCTGCGTCGAGGCGTGGAGCATGGTCATTCCCTGGGTCGGCTACTCGCTCTCCGAGTTCATCAACCAGTGCGAGCCGCAACCCAAGGCCAAGTACGTGCAGTTCATCTCCTACTACGACAAGCACGTTGAGAAGTGGTCCAGCCAGGACGCCACCATCGACTGGCCCTACAACGAAGGCCTGCGCATGGACGAAGCCATGCATCCCCTCACCCTGCTCACCTTCGGCCTCTACGGTGAAGTGCTGCCCAACCAGGACGGCGCGCCGGTCCGCATCGTGGTGCCGTGGAAGTACGGCTACAAGTCCGCCAAGTCCGTCGTCGCTGTCCGCTTCCTCGACCACCAGCCCGCTACAACCTGGAACGACCAGTCGCCCCAGGCCTACGGCTTCTATTCGAACGTGAACCCCGGCGTGGACACCGTACCCTGGAGCCAGAAGACCGAGCGCCGCATCGGCCTCCCCTTCTACCAGCAGCACCGCGAAACGCTGTTGTTCAACGGCTACGCCGACCAGGTAGCCTCGCTCTACAAAGGCATGGACCTGCGCAAGTACTACTGAGCGCAGCAAGCTCCGCCAACAAAGTGGGTGGGTGCCCCGTCCCAGCTCCGCTAGGGCGGGAGACCAAGCACCCGGACCCAAGACCCCTCGAGATTGAAATACCCAACCATGAATCGAAAGACCCTAATCGTCCTCAAGACCGCCGTCTGGATCGCCTGCCTCTGGCCCCTCGGCCTGCTCGTCTACGGTGCCCTCACGCCCGATGGACTCGGCGCCGACCCGACGGCCAAAATCACCCACTCCACCGGCTACACCACCCTGATGCTGCTCACCATCACCCTCGGCATCACCCCGGTCCGCCGCCTGTCGCCTCGGCTCGGCTGGATGATCAAGTTCCGCCGCCTGCTGGGCCTCTTCGCCTTCTTCTATGCCTCGGTCCATCTGCTCACCTGGGTCGCGCTCTACACCGCCTTCGACCTCAGCGCCATGGCCACTGACATCGTCAAGCGGCGCTACATCACCGCCGGCATGGCCGCCTGGCTGCTCCTGCTGCCGCTGGCGCTCACCTCCACCAACTGGGCCATCCGCAAGCTGGGTGGCAAACGCTGGAACCGCCTGCACAAGCTCATCTATGTTGCCGTCATCTGTGGAGTGATTCATTATTGGTGGCAGGTCAAGCATGGCGTCCTTCTGCCACTGCCGTTCACCATCGCCGTCGCTCTACTCTTGTTGGCCCGCCCCATTCAGTCGTGGATCCTGAAGCGCAAGGCTCAGTCGGCCGCTTCAGGCCGACCGGTCGTCCAGCGCCCCAGCTAGCTCCAGCGGCAGGAGCTGCTGGGCCACCGGGCTGTAGCTCTTGCGATGCAGCGGCGTGGGCCCCAGCCGCGCCAGCGCCGCCATATGCTCGGCCGAGCAGTAGCCCTTGTGGCTAGCCAACCCATAGCCGGGGAACTGACTGTCCAACTCCACCAGCAGACGGTCCCGGTAGACCTTGGCCAGGATGCTTGCCGCGGCGATGGAGAAGCTCGTCCCGTCGCCCTGAATGCACGACTGCTGCGGGCAGGGGAAGTCGATGGCGTCCAGGCCGTCGATCAGCAGGTAGTCCGGCGTCAGCGCCAGCTGCTCCACCGCTCGTCGCATCGCCAGCAGCGACGCCTGCCGGATGTTAATACGGTCGATGGTCTCAACATCGACGGCCGCAAGGGCCCAGGCCACCGCGTTGGCGCGGATCTCAATGTCGAGCTCGTTGCGCTTCTTCTCAGAGACCTTCTTCGAGTCGTTCAGGCCCTCGAGCCGGCACCGCGGCGCCAGGATCACCGCCGCCGCCACCACCGGACCGAACATCGGCCCGCGCCCCACCTCGTCCACGCCTGCGATACGAAGGGCGCCGCCCTTGCGCGCCGCTTTCTCCAGCTTCCATCCGCACACTGGGGCTTTGGCCATGGACACAGTATAGGGAGCCGTTGATCCATTTGCACCAGGAATGCAGCAGGTTGCGGTGCCATTGCTGTGGATTTCCTGGCCGCAATGAACAACCCCGGCGCGGGCGCCGGGGTGGGGTGATGCGGAGCAGGGAAAGGCTAAGCCTTGGCGACCTCGCGCTCCACTTCCTTGAGACGAGCGGCTTTGCCGCGCAGTCCGCGGATATAGAACAATTTGGCGCGGCGTACCTTGTAGCTGCGGATCTTTTCGACCTTGTCGACAACCTTGGAGTTGAAGGGGAAGATGCGCTCGACGCCTTGGCCGAAGCTCATCTTGCGCACGGTGAAGGTGCCCTGGGGTCCCTTGTTGATGGCGATGACAAGGCCCTCAAACGCCTGGAGGCGCTCTTTATCGCCTTCCTTGATTTTGACCTGGACGCGAACCTGGTCGCCGGGGACAAATGCGGGGAGATCGGTGCGCTTGAGCTTGTCTGCCAGGCGCTGCATAACTGGATGAATTGACATGGCTTCTTCCTACGGTTGAACTAAGAACTTTCAGTTTAACAGAGAAATTGCCGTCGCGCCTAAAGAGGCTGAATTGCACTGGAAATGCTACAAAACAGATTTTCCACAGGGCTCCCGCGAGAAGAATTTTCGTGGTGTTCCGCCCTAGCCGACTGCTGGCGAGGAACGGGGGCTTAAGAGGCTGCGGAGTGGGCCTGAATTTGGGCGAAAGGCCCGAAAAGCGCACCCACAGGGGCTGAAGGCCACGTTGAATGTGTCTGGTTTTATGGCTTCAGTAGCCAGGCTTCGGGGAATCGCAGGCCGGGACGGACGGTGTAGTACTCGGGTTCGACGGGGATGGTTTTACCGGGAAGAATCCGCCACTGGTGGATTTTGGGACTGCCTGGGGGGTAGTAGACCTTTCTCGGGAATGGCCCCTCATCCGCGAATCCATCGGGATGATCTGCAGTCAGTTGATACTCGTATTCGCTGATCTGTGGCAGCCGGGTGAATTTGTAGATGCGGGCTCCGTGGAGCAGAAAGTCGCGGGGAAGGCCGAGGTCCCGTTCAATCTCTTCCGGCGTTTTGCCGAGCAGGTATTTGCCCAGGGTGATGTAGCCGCCCAGCCGTACGTCGATGGTCCATTCGGCGGGACAGACCTTGACGGGGCGGTTTCGGCCGGTACGCTGCCAGGCCTCATTCCTCATCGCATCGTCAATTTCGATCTGCCAGTCTTCGCGGCGTGCCATGGCGATTCCTCCCATGCGAATTGAGTGGCCCAATTTTATACGGGTTCGGGCTTCGCTCGACGTTGGTGAATCAGGCCCCAATCGGGCTCCCGCCCCGCGGAGCATATCTCGATTCCAGTATGCCTCTTCTGGTTATCTATCGTAAGCCGACTGTTTGGAACGGCAGGCCGGTTACGGGCCAGTGGTTGGGGTCGGCTTCTATGTTGGGGGCTATGGAAACTGTGTCGCCAGAGGCGGGCTTTACGGTTACGTTCCAGCCATCGACCATCACCATCGCGGCTTCGCCGTGGAGGTCCTTGGTGTCGGCCTGGATGTGGATGACACGGGTTTCGCCGGGGATGAGGGAGACGTAGTTGCTGTCGTAGAAGACGGGAAGGACGCGTTTGTTCGATACCTTGCGGCGCAACTGCACGTGAGCCATGAGGGCTACGGATTTGGTGTCGTTGCGGAGGGTAACGGTGATGAAGGTTTTTGTTTCGCCATCGGTGCGCGCGATTTGCGCTTGGAGCGTGACTTGCGGAAGATTGTTGAGGTCGGTGAGGTCGTCGCCATTTTCAGGACCCCTCAGCCAGTAAAAGTTGGAGGAGAGAGGTTTGGCCGCCGCGGACTTGAGGTCCAATTTTAGAAAGTGCAGATTGGAGAGCACGCCAGGGAACTCGACCAGGCCCACGACTACAGCCGAGGCCGCGTCGGCGTTGACGTCCATATCGTTTTCCGATGCGATGGTTCCGTCGAGGTTGAGGACGGTTACATGCGCCTTGGCCTTTTCGAGCGGCGAGGGAAGGTTGTTGATGACCTGGAGGGTGCCGTTGGACTCGTTGAACTGGATGTGCTGCATTTCGCCGGCGCTGCGCACGGCGAAGAGTGACGAGTTGGGCTCGAGGTCGTAGTGATAGAGCTGCCAAACGAAGCTGGGCTGCGCGGGATGGCTCATCCACGTGATGACGGCGGTGGTGGGATGGAAGAGGCGCGCGTTGCGGCCTTCGTACATGGCGCGATAGGCCTCGTAGTTCATCAGCTGCGCCTTGCGGACAAAGTCGGCGAGGTTGGCGACTTTGCCGTAGCGTTCGGCCAGCCGGATGGGGTAACTGTCGCCGTGCTGCGCGCCGCGGGCCAGGTCGTGCTCGGCCCAATCGTCGCCGATTTCCTCCCAGTCTTTCTGTGGCATCATACCGTGCACTGACTCGAGGGTGGGAACCGACACGCTGCCGGTTTCGGTCTTGAAGAAGTCGTCGGTGATTTTGTAGAACTCGCGCGGCTCGCGCCAGAAGTAAGGGCCGTTGGAGCGCACCCCTGCGCCTGAAGTCGAGCTTGGCTGATAGCGGCGCGTGGGCTCGAGCTCGGTCATCATGTCGCGCAGGCGATCATCAATTTCCTTGGGAGGAAAGCCCTCGTTGCGCGCGCACCACACCGCTATGGAGGGGTGATTGCGATAACGGAGAATCTTGTCGCGCACGTTGGCGACGTAAGTATCGAGATCGGTTGGATCGGGACCGTCATTGGGATTGGGCTGGAAGAACTCGTCCCAGAGCAGGATGCCGTATTTGTCGCATAGGTCGTAGAAATCTTCGCTGGTGCTTTGGCCGACCCAGTTGCGAATGAGGTTGAGATTAGCGACCTGGTGCATATGGATCTCGGCTTCGAGGCGCTCGCGGGGGATGCGCTTGAGCGCTTCATCGAGGCCCCAGTTGCCGCCGCGTATGAAGACGCGCACGCCGTTGACGCTGATGGTGAGGTTCTCAGAGTCGGGCACCGAGTAAGTGATTTTGCGAACGCCGAAGGAGATGTCCTGTGCGTCAGACGGGCCGGCGTTCTGGATAAAGACGAGGTGCAGCCTGTAGAGGTTTTGCGGGCCGTATCCGTTGGGCCACCAGAGGCGCGGATGCTCCATGTGGAGAGCGGGCGTGTTCTTTGAATCGAACGAGAGATGCTGCGTGCCGTGTGCGGGGAGATCGACGGCCATTTGGAAGACGGTGTCTTCGATGATCCCGCGGAGCATACCTTTTTGCGATTGATTGGTGATGTTTTCGAGGGTCGCTTCGACGGTGAGGTCACTGGAGTCGGTCTTTGGCAGAGGAAGGTCGGTGGTGACGAGGGGGTCCTTGATGAGCACGGGGCCGCTTGCGGAGAGATAGACCTTTTGCCAGATGCCGGTGTCGCGATCGCGAATGGCGGGGAGCCAGTCCCAGCCGATGGTGGACAGGAAGGTGGGCCCGTCGATGGCGGTCTCGCCGCCGTTTTGGCCGAGGCCGGTGCGCAGGGTGTGCTCGTGGGAGATGCCGGGATGCGGCTGCGGCGAGACGAGCACGGCGATGACCGCTTTCTCGCCGGCGTTGACGTTGTCAGTGATGTCGAACTTGCCGCGGATGAATGCGCCGGTTGTGGCGCCGACTTTCTTGCCGTTGACCCATACTTCAGACGCGTAGTTGATGCCTTCGAAGTTGAGCCAGATGTGGTGGCCGTCGTAGGCGTCGGGGATTCTGATTTCGGTCCGATACCACCAGGGGGTGCGGCAGAGAGACTCGGGGATTGACTCGGGACGGTTGTTTTCGCCGTAGATGGGGTCGGGGTAGATGCCGTCGTTCACTAGCGAGGTGAGCACGGTGCCGGGTACGGTGGCTGCGTACCAGCCCTTGGTTTCAAACCCTGAGGTGGCGACCATGTTGGGGTTCTGGGGGATCTTCGATGCGTCCTGCAACTGCCAACCGGAGGAGAGGATGAGGGGGTGAGGCAATGGCATTTGGGCGCTGGTGCGTGTCGGCGTGAGCAAGGATGATATCGATACCAATATAGCGAACAAAGCTGCGCTTAATCGTGTATGCAAGATGCGTTCCTCAGTGGTGCGATTTCGCTGGCCGGCCAAGGCTATGGCAATGAACTCAGATATTGTAGACGGGCGATTTCGGGTGAGGAAAGTGGGTTGAATGTGGAGCCGGTGATGTAGGGGACGTCGGCCGTGAAGGACATCTGGTCTCCCGCCGTAAACCACCCCGGCGACGAAGACCTTTCGCTGGGGACCCGGGGGAGTTAGGACGGGCACCCTCGCTGTCGTCGGATAATGGAGTCATGGAATTCCAGCGCTCTTCAGGCGTGTTGCTTCACGTCAGCTCGCTGCCGTCGTATGGCGGTATCGGCGACCTGGGGCCCGCCGCTTATGACTTCATCGACTTCCTGGCTGCGGGCAAGCAACATATCTGGCAGGTGTTGCCGTTGTCCCCGACGGGATATGGCAACTCGCCGTATGCCGGGTCGTCGGCGTTTGCGGGGAACCCGTATTTCATCAGCCTGGAGTTTCTATCGGACTGGGGATGGATTGATGGGCCGCGGGTTGCGGGGTTGGCGGGGCGCGGCGGGGCTGTGAACTTCAACGAAGTGGAAGAGCGAAAGCTGGCGCTGTTGTATGAAGCGGCGGGGAACTTTCTTGGTCGCGGCGCAAGTGATGTGAAGCTGGCGAAGCAGTGGAAGCAGTTTGGGGTGTTCTGCCGCAAAGAGGCGAACTGGCTGAACGATTATGCCATGTACGCTGTGCTGCGCACGCACTACAAGACGGGAGCGTGGGCGCAATGGCCTGAGGAGGTGCGGCGGCGTGAGACGGAGGCGCTGGCTGAGATTGCCAGGCAGAATGCGCGGGCGCTGGCGCAGGAGCAGGTGCTGCAATTTGCGTTTGCGCTGCAGTGGGACAACGTGCGCGCGGCGGCGGCGCGGCACAAGATTCGCATTCTCGGCGATATTGCGATCTTTGTGAATATGGACTCGGCGGATGTGTGGACGCACCCAGAGCTGTTTGAACTGGATGAGGATCTTGCGCCAATTCGAGTAGCGGGAGTGCCGCCGGATTATTTTTCGGCGACGGGACAGCGGTGGGGCAATCCGCTGTATCGGTGGGACGTGCTGGCGAAGACGGGATTTGATTGGTGGGTGCAGCGGATAGCGCGCGCGCGGCAGGTTTACGACATTATCCGGCTGGATCATTTTCGAGGATTTCAGGCGTACTGGGCGATTCCGGCAGAGGAGGAGACGGCGATCAACGGCGAATGGATTGAGGCGCCGGGGTGGGAACTGTTTGAAGCGCTGGAGAAGGCGCTGGGGCCATTGCCGCTGGTGGCGGAGGATCTTGGATTGATCACGAAGGAAGTGGAGGAGCTGCGGCTGAAACTTGGATTTCCGGGGATGCGCGTGATGCAGTTCGGGTTCAGCGACAAGGGCGCGCATATACACCTGCCGCATCAGTACACGACTGGGACGGTAGCGTATACGGGGACACACGATAACGACACCACACTGGGATGGTGGATGCAGGCGAGTTCCGTTGAGAAGCAGGCTGTGGAGGCGTATCTTGGACGGGCTCCGCTGAGCGGCAAGATTGCGAGCCCGGTGTGGCCGATGATTCGCGCGGTGGAATCGAGCGTGGCGAAACTGGCGGTGGTGCCGGTGCAGGATTTGTTCGAGCTCGGCTCGAATGCGCGGATGAATACGCCGTCGGTTCCGGAGGGGAACTGGAGTTGGCGCGCACCGGAGGGCGGCTGGAATGGAGAACTTGCGGCGAGGCTGGCTGCTGCTGCAGAGGTGACGGATCGCGATAACGATCCGCTGATGGAAGCTGAGGATGATGGGAGCCGTGCGATCGCGTAGGCGCAGTGCTGCGCTTGCAGCCCGAATCTGTCGTCACTTTGTGTCGGCCTCGATCCTTGCTATTCTTGCGGCACATGGAAACGGCGGCGATTCAGACCACGGGACTCACACGGCGCTTCGGCGCACTGACCGCGGTGGACAATGTTTCATTCAGCGTGGCTCCGGGGCAGTTCTTCGGATTTCTGGGACCGAACGGGGCGGGGAAGTCAACGACCATCAAGATGCTCACGGGGTTGCTGGAACCGAGCGCCGGGTCTATCGAGATACTGGGCCAGCCGTTCGGCGCAAGCGCGCTGGAACTGAAGCGACAGATTGGCGTGGTGCCGGAGGGTATGGCGCTTCTGGGCCGGCTCACTGCACCTGAGTATCTGCGGTTCGTGGGGCGAATGTATGGGCTGGATCGCGCGACAACGAATCGGCGTACGGAGGAGCTGCTCGAGTTCATGCAGCTTGCCAACGAGAGCAAGAAGCTGGTGACGGATTTCTCTCATGGCATGCAGAAAAAGCTGGCGCTGGCTGCTGCGGTGATTCATGCACCGCGCGTGCTGTTTCTGGATGAGCCGTTTGAGGGAGTGGATGCGATTGCGGCGGGGATGCTGAAGGCGATGCTGCAGGGCATGATCCAGCGCGGGGCTACGATTTTTCTGACGACCCACGTGCTTGAAATTGTGGAGCGCCTCTGCAGTCACGTGGCGATCATCAGCCAGGGCCGGCTGGTGGCGAATGGGTCGCTTGAGGAGCTGCGCGCGGGTGTTGCCAGCACTCTTCCCGGCGCCCAGGCCGATCAGAAGCTCACGCTCGAGGAGATTTTTCTTTCGATTGTTGGCGCCGGCGGTCACGAGCCTGCGCAGGAGCTGTCATGGCTGTCGTAGGCGAAGCCCCTGTTGCCGCCACGATTCGCGGAGGCTGGCTTTCGAGCCTGGCGCGGAGCCAGTACTCCGCCCTGGCTGCCATGCGCTGGAGCATGTTCAGGCACGGACTGCGCTCAACGAAAGGCGCGGTGGAACTCGGCGCGCGGGCACTGATCATTCTGATTTACTCCGTGATGGGACTGGGCCTCGCGACCGGGCTCGGCGCAGGTTCATACGCGATTGCCAGCCACGATCAGTGGGGGCTCTTGCCGATCATGATGTGGGTGGTTTTCATTCTCTGGCAAATCGTTCCTGTCTCGCTCGCTTCGTTCCAGCAGCAATTCGATCTCGGCGGCCTGTTGCGCTTTCCGGTAAGCTTTGGCGCCTTTTATCTGCTGCATCTTGTCTTCGGCCTCATCGACGTTTCCACAATCATGGGGGGCTTCTGCTGCCTGGGAATCGGAGTCGGCATTACGCTTGCGAAGCCAGAGTTGTTTGGGTGGGTCACGCTTTCGCTGGCCGTGTTCGCTGGGTTCAACATCTTTCTGGTGCGAGCCATCTTTGCATGGATCGACCGCTGGCTTGCTCAGCGACGCACGCGCGAGATTGTGAGCGCGATCTTTCTTCTCCTGATGTTGTCGATGAACTTTCTCAATCCTGCGTTTCGCGGCAATTCCAAAGGCAGTCCGATCAGCGCAAACACGCGCGCTGCGAGCGTTCGCTATCTGCGCATCGCAAGCCAGGTGCAGCGTTGGCTGCCTCCGGGCCTGGCCGCGCGGGGATTACTCAGTGGTGCGCATGCCGACCCGGGCGATGCAGCTGAAAGCCTTGGCTTGCTCGGGCTCTATGTGGTGGCAGCGGGAGGCGTGCTCGGATTCCGGCTGCGAGGCGAGTACCGAGGCGAGAATCTTGGCGACGCACCCTCGCGCAAAAAGGTGGAGAAGCGGACCGGCCAGTGGATCCTCGATGGTTCGGGCCCCATCGCCGCGGTAATGGAGAAAGAGCTACGCACGCTGCTGCGCGCGCTCCCGCTGCTCTACGGCCTCGGCGCTCCGCTGATCATGGTCTTCATTTTCTCTGGCCTTTATCGCAACAGCGGGTCGTCGACGCTCAGCCGCATGCCGTTCGGCCTGTTGCTGTGCCTTGCATACGCGATGGTTGGCTTTACGCAACTGTTCTATAACAACCTTGGCACCGAAGGCGCGGGGATTCAGATACTGTTCCTTTCTCCAACACCCCTTCGTACCGTCTTTCTTGCCAAGAATTTGTTCCACGCGTTGCTTTTCGCTGTCGATGTGTTCCTGGTTTGCGTGCTGTCCAGCCTGCGCTACGGCGCACCCTCTCTGATTGCGCTAGCCGCCATTGGGGCCTGGGTTCTGTTTGTACTCCCGGTTCACCTGGCCGCCGGCAATGCGTTCTCACTCATGATGCCGTATCGCGTAAACATGGGGCGGATCTCACGCCAGAAGGGCTCCCAGGCCAATGCGCTTCTCAGCCTGGTTGTGCAGCTCGGAGTGCTTGTGATCGGGGGCGGGGTCTTTGCAGCCTGCGCATTTGTTGACCGGCTCTGGCTTGCCGTGCCCGTCTTCCTCGTCCTGGCGGTGGGGTCAATCTCGACCTGGCTTCGTCTGCTGCCCAAATTCGATGTGATGGCCAACGAGCGGCGCGATGCGTTGATCGAAACTCTGGTAAAGACGGAGTAGACTGAGGTTCGCGATGCTGTCCGCTGTCAGTGCGAGCTTTCCCGCCTCGTTCCGAAAGAAGTTGCGGTCAATCTCGAGGTGCGGGTTTTGCTACTCCGCGCCCAGGTTGATGTTGCGTTATGTCGCAATTGCGTGCTTCTGTTACTCGCTTTTCTTTCTTGCGCCATCGCTTGAACTCTTCGGCCAGGATACAGATTCGCCTCAACTGATTCCAAGGACAAAAGATGAGCGCGAAAGGCGCTACCAATTCGAGCGCAACATCGTTCTCAACGTGTTTGTGACGGATGAAAAAGGCAAGCCCATAAGCGGGTTAAAGCCTGAAGAGTTCACGGTACTCGACGATGACCATCCGCAAGGAGTCTCAACCTTCCAGGCACTCACAACCGCTGAAGGAAACTCCCACGCACATATTCTGCTGGTACTCGACGCCATCAACAGCTCGCGGCAAACTCTGGAATCCATTCGCAAAGGAATTGTCAGGTATCTTTCGGAGGGGTACGGACCGCTACCGTATCCGGTCTCGATCATCCTGGTCAATACCGCTGGCAATCGCGAGCTCGCCCAGACAACCGATCGTGACGTTCTCGTGCGGGGACTCGATGAGCTCAGATCCCACTTCCACCGCGACGAATGCGCCTCGAGCGATGCCGGGCCGGAGATTGCGGTCCACGCCGCTATTCTGGGATCGCCGGGAACGAGAGTCGTAAAATCATCCGTTGCCGATTCTGAGTGCCTGAATCAGCGTTTCCGGCAGTCGGTTGGGGTGCTCATGAGGTTGGCGCAGCAGCAGGTAGAGGCGCCGGGACACGCGATTGTGATCTGGACCGGCCCCGGGTGGCCACTCCTCGTTGGTCCTGAGTTCCTGCCTGATCCGCCACTGATCCGATTGCGCGACTTCGAGTATCTGGTGGAATTGTGCCGTATGCTGCGTAAGGCCCAGCTAACGCTCTATGCACTTTTGACCTTCGATCCTGACCGGGCCGCCGAGGTTCGGCATGTGGGCAGGGATGTCTTATTCAACGGCACGCCAAGTGCAAATCTCGCCAGCGCGGCAAGCCTTGGCCTGCCGGCGATCGCGCGCCAATCGGGTGGGCGGGTCATGGAAAACACGCGGGACATTGCGGCTGGGCTGGCCAGTTCTGTGGCCGATGCCGACGCCTGCTACATGGTCTCGTTCTCCTCGGCGCCGGCTTCCAATACAGACGAATTTCATCGGCTTGAAGTACGAGTGGCAAGGCCGGGCGTGAAGGTTCGAACCGCTACTTCGTATTACGATCAACCGTAACTTCGGGCGGCGTTGTTCCGTGTCCACGAGACCGCTGGGGTGCGGTTGAGCGTGTGGCCTGGGTTGTAGGGAATATGCGCAGGGTGATTTATCTCGTTCGCCGCTGCTTCGACGGCGGGCTCGGCGCGCGCAGCGCGATTCTGGCGCGATGGATCTTTCTGCGAGCTCTTGCACTGATCTATTTCTCCACGTTCTACTCGCTGCTGTTCCAGATCAAGGGGCTCAACGGTCCGCAAGGAATTCTTCCCGCGGGCAATTATCTCCGCGCCATCGGCCTGTACTACGGGGCAAGCCGTTTTTGGCACGCACCGACACTCTTCTGGTTCTCGTCGAGCAACTCGATGCTGATGAGCGTGACGTGGCTTGGCATTGCGGCATCGCTGCTCGCTTTCGTGAACCTGTGGCCTCGAGTAACGTTTCTCATTTGCTTCGTCTGTTTCCTTTCATTCGTGAGTGCGGCGGGAGACTTCTCCGGCTACCAATCCGACGGCATGCTGCTCGAAGCCGGTTTTATCGCGCTGTTCTTTGCTCCTTCCGGGGTGTGGCCGGGATTTGCGAGTTGCCGGCCGCCATCGTGGGCGAGCCTCTGGCTTCTGCGCTGGGAGTGGTTTCGCATCTATTTCGAGTCCGGGCTGGTGAAAGAGCTGAGCGGCGATTCGCAATGGCGCAACTTTACGGCCATGGACGAGTACTACCAGAACAGCCCGCTGCCCACGTGGATCGGCTGGTACGTGGAGCACATGCCTCACCGGTTTCACGTGACTTCGGCGGTGCTCACGCTGGTTATGGAATTGGTTATTGTATTGCTGCTCTTTTTCCCGCGGCGATTGCGACTCATCTGCTTCTGCATTGTGACGCCGTGGGAGATTGGCGTGATTCTCACGGGGAATTACGCGTTCCTGAACTACATTGTGCTCGCTCTGGGCTTCCTGCTGCTCGATGACGTGCATCTGCGGCCAATCTTCCCTGCGCGCTTTCGGTTCTTGGTGGATGAATCCACTGCGGAGACGAGGCGCCCACCCCGGATTCGCCGGATTGTGAGTGCAGCCGGCGTCGCGATCTCCGCTCTGCTGCTCACATGGATCGGTTACGCGACAACAGCAGAGCTCGCGGATATGATTTTGCCGCAAACGTTGCCACTGGCGCCGGCGACCGTGCTCGATCCCTTCCGCATTGCGAATCAGTACGGCCTGTTCGCCGTGATGACGCGCGGCCGCTACGAGATTGAATTCCAGGGCTCCAACGACGGACAGAATTGGCAGCCCTATCTCTTTCGCAACAAGCCGCAACTGCTGAATGAAGCACCGCGCATCTATGCCCCGTACCAGCCTCGCTTCGATTGGAACCTCTGGTTTGCATCGCTCGGCGACTGGCAGCAGAATGACATTGTTCCCGCCACAGAAACGCGTTTGCTTGTCGACGACCGTGATGTCATCGCGCTGTTCCGCGGCAATCCATTTGGCAATGTAGCACCGCGCTACGTCCGCGCCGTTCTCTATCAATATTGGTTCACAACACTTGACGACAAAGGGCGAACAGGCAACTGGTGGCGCCGCAATCTGCTTGGTTTGTACGCGCCGGCAATCGAGCGAACTCCTGATGGCCGCTACATGATCACGGCGCCGCCGGACGATTTGCCGCCGCACGACTGAGTCAGAGAAGATGAATGCAATGAAGCGCGCAATCGTGATCGGCGCCGGCCCGAACGGGCTGTCCGCCGCGGTGGTGCTGGCGCAGGCCGGGCTGGTCGTTGAGGTCTTTGAGGCCGAAGAGCAGCCCGGCGGAGCCGCGCGCACGATGGAACTCACGCTGCCCGGGTTCCTTCACGACTTCGGTTCCTCGGTTTATCCCATGGGTGCGGGATCGCCCTTCTTCCGCTCGCTTCCGCTCATTGACTTCGGGCTCGAGTGGGTGCACGGAGAGGCGGCACTCGCGCATCCGCTTGACGATGGCACCGCGGTGGTGCTCGAACACACATTTGGGGATCAGGAGCGAGAGCTTGGCTCCGACGGGAAAGCGTGGACAGGCCTGATGAGGCCCGCGGCCGATCGCTGGTGGGAGTTCGCCGAGGATGCTCTGCGGCCCGCACTGCACGTTCCGTCGCATCCATTTTTGATGGCGCGATTCGGCGCATACGCGGCTCTGCCCGCCACCATGCTCGCGCGTCGCTTCCACTCCGAACGCGCCCGTGCGCTGCTTGCCGGAATCGCGGGCCATTCCATGCTGGCTTTCGATCAGCCCATGAGTTCCGCGGTGGCATTAGTCCTGGGTGCCGCGGCTCCAGCGGTGGGATGGCCTGTCGCCAAAGGCGGAGCGCAGTCGATTCCCGACGCCCTTGTTCGGCGGTTAGAGCGATTTGGTGGAGTTGTGCACACCTCGCGGCGAATCGACTCTCTTGATGAACTGGATACACGCGATGCCATTGTGATGTGCGACATTACCCCGCGACAATTGCTCCAGGTTGCGGGCGCTCGCCTAGCGGAGAGTTACCGCCGCGTTCTGGAACGGTTTCGTTTTGGTCCCGGCGCATTCAAGATCGACTATGCGCTTTCTGAGCCGATTCCGTGGAAGACCGCGGAATGCCGGCGTGCGATGACCGTTCACGTGGGCGGAACCTTTGCCGAGATTGCGCGGGCGGAATATGAAGTGGGGAAAGGCAAGCACGCTGAGAAGCCGTTTGTGTTGGTCGCGCAGCCGTCGCTCTACGATCCTATGCGCGCACCGCCCGGCAAACACACCGCGTGGGCCTATTGCCATGTGCCCAACGCTGCTCGCGAGGACCGCACCGCCGCCGTCGAGGCTCAGATCGAACGCTTCGCTCCCGGCTTTGGTGACTGCGTTCTGGCGCGCCGCGTCTTTGCGCCGACCGATCTCGAGGCCATGGATGCGAACCTGGTTGGCGGTGACGTGAACGCCGGCGCATTCACGTTGAGGCAGGTTCTTCTTCGTCCCGGCATCCGAACTTATCGGACGGGGACGCCGGGCCTCTATCTTTGCTCCGCATCCACTCCACCGGGTGGCGGCGTTCACGGCATGTGCGGTTATCATGCGGCGCAGGCCGCCTTGCGTGACCTGCGCGTGTAGGCGCTAGAAGGGAATATCGTCGTCTGAAATCTCTGTGGACTGCGCGAAATCGTCGTGTGCCGGCGAGGGGCGCTGATCGATGGGCACAGGCCCGCTCGACTGCTGGCGGGTGTAGCCGCCACCGCCCGAGCTGCCTTCTTCCCGCCCGGAGAGCAGCGACATGTCGTTCACAAGGATTTCGGTGCGATACTTCTTCTGCCCCGACTCCTTGTCGTCCCAACTCCGAGTCTGGATCTTTCCTTCGATATAGAGCTTGCTGCCCTTCTTCACGTAGTCGCGCACAATCTCGGCAGTCCGTTTGAACGCTACCAGGTTGTGCCACTCGGTTTTGTCCTGCCAATTGCCCTGAGCATCCTGGAAGCGGTCGCTGGTGGCCAGCGTGAAGTTGGCTACCATGGTGCCGCCGCCAGTGGAACGGATCTCCGGATCCTTGCCCACATTGCCCAGAAGAATAACTTTGTTAACGCTCTTTGCCATATTCTTGCGCTCCCTGTCTCCTGCCATTTTTTCGTGCCACGTGGCAAAACTTGATGTCAAGCTCGGCTAAATCCGTGTCATGCCATAAACTCGTGTCAAGGGCTTCTAAGCCCCTGCGACACACGAGTTTATGGCCAAACTGGCCAGGGACTCTCCTTTCCCCTCAGATCTCTGGTCCAAAGTATAAGCGAGCGGCCAGAACCGCAGCAAAAACCGCGCCTCGTTTCGTGTCCCGGTTGACCGTCGTGCGTTTCTTGCGGCATGCGCGCAAGTGTGAGCTCGAGGAGAAACCGGATCCGCCGCGCGGCAACTTCCTGCCTTGTCCTTACCTCTATAAGTTTGCTTCCCGTCCAGCGCCAATAGTTCACCGCATGCCCGCTTTTGCCAATCTGCACAAACTTCACCGATCTGGGATCTCCCGGGAGCTGTTCAATCCCGCTCACCCGGCGATCTCCACCGATAGTCGTTCGGATCATTTTGTAACAACGATTGAAATGAGTTTCAGTTA
>Ga0210394_10004185_pt1 | contig 17094 bp, 15 predicted proteins | sample IncBWC12MmetaG_FD_160121 | JGI IMG/M metagenome (GOLD analysis project Ga0210394, IMG submission 160121) | Forest soil microbial communities from Barre Woods Harvard Forest LTER site, Petersham, Massachusetts, United States - Inc-BW-C-12-M | ecosystem: Environmental > Terrestrial > Soil >... | reverse complement strand
CGTCCGCGAGACACTCCGCGCGGGCACGCGGGCCGCAGCGTTGGAGCAGATGCACCTCGGCCGAGTCTGCATTCCGAACCCGAAAAACGAAGGCGTGGCTCGCCCACGCGGCCGCCCACGTTTCCCGCGCGCAGGATCGCGATTCTCATTCCGTGGTCCCCTCGCCACCATTTTGACCGCTGGACCTAGGGAAGCGGCCCAGTACCCGGCCAGGCTCATCCGTGACTCAGTACACAAACGGTGCGTCGTTGTGACAGGTTCCCGCCGGACCCCGGGGAACCGCGACGCGGACACGCATCATCCCCGAGCGCCGCGCCCTTGTACGGAAATCAGAACAAATGTTTGGGGTTGTCGCGTCGCCGAGGCCAGTTGCCTTACAATCGGGTAGAAGCGTGCGCGGTGCCGCAATTCAGGCCTAAGCCAATGCTGGAGCGCTCGGCTACAGCCGACTTGTTCAAGAACACGCTTGCCCGCATTCCCACTCTTTTCGGCCGCCTGGCGTATCTGGCTTCGCTTCGCGACTCCAATTCCGGGGTCTACCGGCATCACGGCCTGGCCTCGATTTTCGGACGCGAAGAGAGCCGCAAAGCGCTCTCGCAAAGCCACCAAACCGTCTTCCAGGAATGGCTGACGCTGCCGTTGGCCGAAAAAAGGGAGGATCTCTCGGCGTATTTCAAATGCCTGGAGGATCCCCCCGCGGTGGTGCTGAATCACTGGATCGGTATCCCCACCTATCGCGGCTATATGCCGGCTTCCGCGCGCCCCAGCGAAAGAGAGCTGTTCCGCACGGAATTTGAGGTGCTGCTCGAAACGTTCAAGTGCCCGGATCCGCCGGGATCCTCGCGCGCCTGAAGCCGCGCCGCCGCCGCTTTTTGAGCTGCCAGTTCTCCGCGCCAAACGATTCTCAGCATTGGTTTTCCGAATAAGATCCGGCCCGAGGGCTGAAGCGAATGCATGCGCGACATCAGCGTATATCCGAGCGCCATTCCCAGGGCGTAGCCCGGCACTCCGCCGACTCCGCTCACCATGCTGCGGAATGCCGACATCATGCAGGCCGAGCCCACCAGCGTGATCGGGAAAACCGACGATGCGGTAGCGCCCAAAGCACCCAACTTTGCCTGCATCTGAAACAGAATCACCGCGCCGAAGGACAAGCAGCACGGCACCCCATACACCTTGAAGAGAAATGCCAGTTTCGCGGCCGGCGGCGCAGGGTCCTTGAGGAAGTGCAGCCAGGTGATCTGGAAGGGCGGGAAATGGGCGATCAGCCAAACCAGCCCCGCCAGCGTAAGAACCACAGGAACATAAGTGCGTTGCTTCATAAACCCACCTTTTCTTGAGATTTCGAGTACGGAAAACCAAGCATCTCCAGAAGATGCGGGCGCGCGGCGGCCCCGCATCCCCTGGAGTCTGAGCCGTTTAATAGTTGCAGCAATACACCCAACCGTTGTTATATCCGCAGTAGTACCAACCGCCTCCGAACCAGTATTCGCATTCCATGTCAAGGGCGCAATTCGGCCAGCACCACGCCGGCATCCCCACCTCGGCATGCGTCTCCGGACCAATCACCGCTACCAGAGACAACGCGATTCCAACAGCTTGCGACAACGTCTTAAGCATTTACCCTCCCCGGGGATTAAGGTATTTCCCCTAGGTAGTAACGATAGAACCCTTAGTACGAGCCGCTGGACCTTTAGGAGAGACGTTCGAAAATCGGAACAACCACTTATGACGTTGATAGAAACGGTGGTAGACGCCTAACGTTAGGCGCGCGAGCGGCGCCGCTTCGATGGGTCCAGGCTTATCGCGACCTCTGTGACGTGCCCGATCACTTCGATTTCCTCTGGATACGGCTCGCATGGCGAGGCTGCAATACCAGGCGCTCGTCGCGCAGCCTGCACCTGGCGCAAGCATAGCCGCTCCGAAGCTCCAGAAAGTAGATCGGTCTGTCGAACTCATTGGTCCAGCCGGTGTTAACGATGCGCCGCCGGCTGTCGGCGATCACCACCAGGGAGCCGGTGCCGATCAGTCCATACAGAAAACTGCGCCAGTCCGCCCGTTTCAGCAAGGCCAGGGGCGGGCAGCGTGCCCCAGCGCTGAATCATGCGGCTCAGGAATTCGGCCTTGCTTGAGTCGATGCCGGGGTCTAACGCGACCGGCACTTGCACCTCGCGATCTCGAGTTGAAAACCCCACCACATTCGTCCGCCGCAGCTCGATCAAGTTGGCGTCGACGGGCAGTTCATCAAACCATCCAACCGGTAGATGGCACCACAAACTCATCGTCTTGGCGGGCGGCGGCGATCTTTTAGCTCCCTCGACGTCCCGGTACTTCAGACGCCGCCGTTCGCGGATTCGCTTGAGTTTCCGGCCTGCTTCCCCCATGATGGGAAGTTGGGCCGCGGAATCGGAACGGCTGGCAGGTCCGAACGCCATGGTGCTGCTGGCGATATCTCTATATCCTCGCTAAGATTACACTGGCGGCGATTCGGCCGCCACAAGCGCTTTGTTCTGAATTCAGAACAAAAGACCCGCGGGAAGCCAATCTTGGAACAGGCCGGAGCGAAGCCGCCAAATCGCGCATCGTTTTGGGTGTAACTGTAGCCAGCGGTTCGGTTTATGGCTGGAGGTTTCTGGAAAAGCTCGCCGCCCGCGCAAGGTCTTCGCCATCGATAGGGCTTCGCCGCCGGGAACGACTGGCGAAACCGCCTGTCCCACCACGCGACATCAGCAGCTTCGAAGCTTGGTGGGACAGCCTTTCAGCCTGTCTGGACTTTTGCCACAGGCTTCTACACTTGATGGAGGAGGGCCGCTCCGGCCCTGTGCCGCTGTTCACTCTATTGACGCGGGCTCCGCGGCGGCAACCCCCGCTGAAATCGGCGGGAATTGGAGCATAGAGCGCTGCCGCTCAGGGCGTGATCGCAATTAAAGGGGCGACGTGGGCAACCCCAAGTTGGTTGACATCGGGAGAGCCAATTCGATATAGTCAGGTCAACCTGCTGCCGTCCAAGTCGCGGCCCTAGACGACAGAACCTGAGTTGGGGCTCTTCGCGGTGGTCGCTTCCGGAACGGAAAAGGCGGAGTTGCCCTTCTATCCTCTGGCCGCCGCCGGTCTAAAGTTTGATCTTAAACGAGTCGATCGAAGCGGGTTTGATCGGAGGCCATTGTCATGCAACGCAAGGGTAATAATTTCATTACCATTATCTTCGATAGCTGCCGTTTCGATTCCTTCGTGGCGGCGCAACCGAAAACCATCCTCAAGTTGGGAACCCTCGAAAAACGCTGGTCCTATGCGACCTGGACCGCGCCCTCCCATTACAACCTGCTGATGGGGCTGATGCCTCACACGCGGCCCCCGCACGTCTACGCGTCGGAGTATTACAAGAAGGATTTCATCCGCTATGCGGAGCGACTGGGCTTGGACAACTTCGAGTTCAAGTCTCTTCTGCCGCAGATGTATCTTCCGCTCTTTTTTAAGCAGACCCTGGGTTACCGGACCAATGCCCTGGTGTCCCTGCCGGTTTTGAATCCGAAGACCATCCTGAACACCGGGTTCGATAAATTCAAACTCATGCCGAAACACAATGACATGCGGGCAATGATCGCGGAGATGACGTTCCCCGAAGACCGCCCTTCCTATTACTTATTGAACGTGGGTGAGACTCATTACCCGTACGCGCTCCCCGATGAGCCTCCCGATAGCTGGCCTCGGATTCACGGCATCCACGGCGTCTTCAAACATCTCGACACCCACGCGGTGGGTGGAAAGCTGATCGACGAGAATGCCGAGGGCGTGTCTTTCGATTCGGTCAAGATGGAGGAGCTCCGGCAACGCCAGATCAAGACGGTCCAGTATCTGGACGTGGTCGTGGAAGAATTGTTCGACAAGGTTCCCGACAACACCTGGATTACGGTTACCGCCGATCATGGCGAGTTGTTCGGCGAGGACGGATACTTCGGACATGGCCCCGTAATGCATGAGAAGGTGTTCGAGGTGCCGTTCATCGAAGGCAAGTTGCGATGACCATCGCATGATCGATCTCCACTCTCACACGGATCAATCCGACGGCAGCCTTTCCGCCCGCGAGCTGGTCGCGGCGGCGGCCGAAGCCAAGCTCGAGGCGCTGGCGATTACGGATCACGATACATTCGCAGGCTATGACCTGGCTGTCCCATATGCCGCCGAAGCCGGCCTGGACCTGGTGTGCGGAATCGAACTGTCCACCAAGTATGGCCGGCAATCCGTCCATCTGCTGGGCTACTTCCTCAACCAGGGTCCCAGCGAGGAGTTTCGGGCATGGATTACGGCTTTACAGAGGAGCCGCCATTCCCGGAACCAGCAATTGGTCGACCTGCTGCGTTCGAAAGGCTTTGAGATCACGCTGGAAGAGGTGTACCGCCGCGGAGGAAACCTGCCGGGACGGCCCCATTTCGCCGCTATTCTGGTCGAGAAAGGCTATGTCCCCACGCTGCAAAGGGCGTTCGACGATTATCTGGATGCTTCCGCATCCTGCTATGTACAGCGTGAGGAGCCGGCTTTTGCGGAAGGCGTCCATCGAATTGCCTCTGCCGGAGGGTTGCCTTCGCTAGCGCATCCGGGGCGAGTCTCAAGGGAACTGCCCATCCTAAAGGAAATCGTGCGCGACATGCAGACCATGGGGCTCCAAGGAATCGAAGTTTTCCACAGCGATCACACCATCCAAGACGTGGAGAGCTACCGGTCCTTTGCGCAACAGTTTTCCCTCGCCGTTACCGGCGGCTCGGATTTTCACGGAAGCACCAAACCAGGCGTCGCGCTGGGAACGGGAATCCATGGAACGCTGAACGTACCGCGCGAGGTGCTCCTGCTTTTGCGCCGTTTTTCAATAACTTAGTCCCTTAGCCAAGGCTGTTGGCAGCGAGATTAATCGTTCGGCTTCCCCGCTTTCGATCCGCCCGGGCCCGGTAAGGCAATTTTTAGCTTACATCGGAGGCCCTTCCGGATGTATACTATCGAAAGCGGTTCCTGTTCAGCCCGCTCTTGATCGTAGGCCTTGTGCCGACGGCAAGGTGAAACTTTCTTTCGGCCTCCCTTTGTCCAGGCGGCCGCCCGGGTCGCACGCAATTCGGAGGGCTGCGATTGGGGATAGAGCACTGGTGCATCCAGTCCCATTGACTTCGTGGATCGTGAGTAGGAAACTTGTTCCTTCAGCCGTTTGGCCCAGATTGTAATGCCAGCGCCAACAGGAAGGATTTCTATCCGTCCCAGTCAGTAGAGTGTGAATCCGAGGTATTCGTTTCGGGCGTAGTGTCATCAGTATCGGAGGAAAAATGATATCGGCTTTCGGGGGATCTTTGGTGGACCTCAGGGCAAGCTGCGAAGAGCGTGCCGAGGTGTGGTGCCGTCTTAACGACCTTCTTTCGCTTCAGCTAACCGCGCGCTCCTTATGCGACCTGGAGTCGATTGCGACGGGAGTCTTCTCGCCGCTCTCGCGGTTTATGGGCCAAGCCAGCTACCAGCGGGTTTTACAGGAGATGCGCCTGGAGGACGGATCGCTGTTTCCGTTCCCCGTGATTCTGACAGTGGAGGAGCTGGGAAGTATCCGGCTGGACCAGGAAATCGCATTACGGAGCCCCACCAACAACGTGGTGGGGTGGATGCGCGTGGAGGAGATTTTCGAGCGCAATCCCCAAGCCGAAGCTCGCCAGGTTTGGGGCAGCGACTTGGAAGGACTTCCTTGCGCCGGCGGAATCGGATCGTCAGCCGGCTATTGTCTGAGCGGACCGATCCTGGCGGTGGACCTTCCGCGGAGCGCCGCTTTCCCGGAGTTGCAGCAGACTCCGGCCGAGGTGCGCCAGCTCCTGCTCAGGATGGGAAACACCAACGTGATTGCGTTTCACGCCACAGGCTCTATCCGCCATTCCGACGAGGAAATGACCACCAGCGCAGTCCGGGACGCGAAGGCAACGCTGCTGATCCATCCAGTGGTCTCCGAGTGTGAACGGGGAGACGTGGATCACTACGTTCGGCTACGCTCCTACAAGGCGCTGGCGGACAAGAATCCGGCGGCCACCGTACTCAGTCTGTTGCCGACGGCGCAGCCGGTGAGCGGTCCGAGGAAAATGGTCTGGCAGTCGATCATCAGCCGCAATTACGGCGCGAATCACCTTTTGGCCGTAGCCGAGGCAGCCGATGACGAGGCAGCTTGCACAATGGGGATCCGGGCGCTCGAATTGCAGCGGGCACATGCCCAGGAATTGGGCGTACAGGTGATCGAGACCCATCGGGACTCCCGGCGCCTGTACCGCAACGGAAACGGCCGCGCCGCCGCCTCGGACAGGACCGCCTCTTCCTCCGTTCTTAGATCGGATGAACGGGAAAGGCACCTGAGTTTCGGCGGTTTGCTGGAATTACCTAACACCAGGGAGATTTCCGCGGTTCCTGTCGCGCTGCGTATGCCCAAGCGCAAGACTGGCTTCTGCGTTTGGTTTACCGGGCTCCCAGGCGCCGGGAAAAGCTCCGTCGGAGAGGCTCTCAGAGCGATGCTCATGGAGCAGGGGCGCGAGGTGACGTTGCTGGACGGGGATGTTGTTCGTACCCATCTTTCCAAAGGTCTGGGATTTTCGCAATCCGACCGCGACACCAACATTCTGCGAATCGGCTTTGTGGCCTCGGAGGTCGTGAAGCACCAGGGCGCCGTTATTTGCGCCGCGGTAAGCCCCTACCGCAGCACCCGCAACCAGGTGCGCACGATGATGCGAAAAGGCTCTTTCATCGAGGTTTTCGTCGACACCCCGATCGGGATTTGCGAACTCCGGGATGTGAAGGGACACTATGCCAAGGCCCGCGCAGGCGAGCTGAGAGGCTTTACCGGCGTCGACGATCCCTACGAAGCGCCGGCCGACCCTGAGATCACTATAGGGACATCGGATTGCGTGCCCGCCGACAATGCCCGCCTGATCGTCAAGTACCTCTTCGATAAAGGGTTCCTGAGCGAATCCGCAGGCATGTTCCAGTAGTGGGGCAGGTCCGGCGTCCTGGTCTGGACTCCTGCAACCAGCACCAGCTAACTGCGACTGTGATGGAGCGGAGGCGCAGCACTTCTGGACGTTGGGTTTGCACTATCGTTTGGGGTGATCGAAGGACTTCGCGAATCACGCCGTAATTCCGAACGTGAGTGCTTAAGGCCGGTCGCGAAATAACCTGTCCAACCGCTTCCTTCGGTCGCGGCTCAGCCGGGCCTCCGGTGGAGCCGGATTGAACGGGAAGAGACCGTATCGGGATGCCTCGAAGTAGAAGTAGGGCTGCAAACCATTGATCGGCACTGGTGGGGCAGGTCTCCGACCTGCCGTTCTCGGGCATTCACCACGGGCGGTCTCAGAGTAGAAGCCGTTGCAGAGCCGTGACCAAAGGGAGCGAGCGAACGCGGCAACTGGACAGGTTATTTCGAGGCAGGTACTCAACTAATGCGAACGCGTAGTTTTCTTTCCTGCCCGCTCCGTCGCCAGCCGCTCAGCAAAAACCGCGGCTTCCTTTGCCGTAAAAAGGGGTCACCTGCCCGATACGCGGCCTGCCGACGGATGCTCTTCGGCACCGTGATTTCAGTCTTGGGTTTGAGCGCGACGGTCAACATAGGCGATCCCCCGGCATCTTCAGGGAAGCAAGTTACCGCAAGGGCATCCTCGTTCCGCCGCTGACAACCAACACCTCGCCGCTGACATAATCCGACAGAGACGAACAGAAGAACAACACCGGTCCGGCGGCTTCTTCAGGAGTCCCCAACCGGTTCAGAGGGCTCTGTTCCTTCATGAGTCCAATCAGGGCCGATTGCACGCCTAGCTTGTGGGTGCGGCCCTGGATTTCGATCTCGGCGCCCGCTGCTCCCAGGGGCTGCGTCAGACGGGTTTCAACGAACCCGAATGCGACGGCGTTTACATTGACGTTATAGCGGCCCCACTCCTTGGCCAGGACCTTGGTCAACCCGATAATGCCGGCCTTCCCGGACGCGTAGCCGGCCTGCCCGGAGATGCCGTCCACACCGGCGATGGAAGTTATGTTCACCACTTTTCGCATGACGCGCCGGCCCTCCTTCATCTCGCGCTTGGCCGTCTCCCGCAGCCAGGCAGAAGCCGCGCGCAGCACGCGAAAGGGCGCCACGATGTGAATATCGAGCATGGCCTGAAACTGCTCGTCCGTGGTTTTATGAATGGGACTATCCCAGGTATAACCGGCGTTATTTACCAGAATATCGATCGAACCGAACTCTTCCACAGCCGCATTTACCAGCTTTTCCGGAAAATCCGGCTCGGTTACATCGCCCGGCAGGGTCGCGGCGCGGCCTTTTCCCGCCTGATCGATCAAGGCTTTGGTTTCCAGAGCGGGCTCGCTGTCCAGGTCGTTGAGCATCAATGATGCGCCCGCCCCCGCAAGTTGCTGGGCGATCGCGCGGCCGATTCCGCGACCCGCTCCTGTGATCAGCGCGGTGCGGCCGGTGAGGTCTAAGTGCATAGCTTGCTGTATAGCACAGTTGGCGTGCGGCGCACAAAGTTAGGATCGCAAAGATACGGCGCGCACCATCAAGAGTGAGGAACCGTTTCGCCGCACTCCTTTTTCAATATTGGGGCGCTAGACTAGCAGCCCGTGGCAGAACTCCAGACAGGCTGAAAGCGTGTCCCACCAAGCTTGCAAGCTACTGATGTCGCGTGGGCGGTTTCGCCTGTCGTTCCAGATCCGTGGGACTTCTGCCACAGGCTGGTAGTGGGGAGATGGGCCAAAAGTGAGGTCCTATATCTCCGCGCGGGCACATGGAGAGTTTGCATATAATCGCGTGAGGAAAGGCAGTGCTGCAAATGAGCGACCCAAACGACACAACCCGGACGACAGCGGAGAAGATCCGCATGATGAAGCGCTGGAGCTGGTGGGCGGTGCTGGCTCTATTCCTTCTCGGCGGCTTAACGGCGACCGTGCAAGTACACAAATAATCTGGTTCCATAGGCGGTCTGCGATTTCCGCTGCCGGCCATGAAACCTGCAAGAGTGGGGCCGGGCAGGTCACAGACTGTCACAGACCTGCCCCACTGGTATACTGCTAGTTATTCGGGAACCCACTCCCGGGAAGGATTTCTCCACTCTTGCATTACAATCAACTCGGACGAACCGGACTCTTTGTGTCGGAACTCTGCCTCGGCGCCATGACCTTTGGAGGCCGCGGCTTTTGGGCGGTGGTGGGCACATTGGGGCAGGAGGAAGCGGATAAGCTGGTCGCGCGGGCGTTGGAGGCGGGGATCAATTTCATCGACACGGCCGACGTGTACGGAGAAGGCGCATCGGAGCGAATCACCGGTCAGGCCCTGAAGAATCTGGCCGTGAAGCGCTCGGCCGTGGTGCTCGCGACGAAAGTCTATAACGAAGTGGGCCCGCATCCCAACGATCGCGGAGCCTCGCGCGGCCACATTATGGATGGCGTCAAGGCCAGCTTGCAGCGCCTCGACATGGATTATATCGACCTCTATCAGATCCACGGCTTCGATCCCGTGACGCCCATCGAAGAAACGCTGCGCGCGATGGAGGACTTAGTGCGCCAGGGTTTGGTGCGCTACTTCGGCGTCTCGAATTGGCCCGCCTGGCAAATCATGAAGGCCATCGGGATCTCCGAACACCATGGCTGGTCGCGTCTGGATTCTGTGCAGGCCTATTATTCCCTTGCGAGCCGGGATCTGGAGCGGGAAGTTATTCCGGTGCTGGAAGATCAACGAGCCGGACTGATGGTATGGAGTCCGCTGGCCGGCGGACTGCTCAGCGGGAAGTTCCGGCGCGATCAGAAGGGTCCGGCCGGAGCGCGCCGCAGCACCGCTTTCGATTTTCCTCCGGTGGACAAGGAACGCACGTGGCGAATTCTGGACGTGATGCGCCCCATCGCCGAGGCGCACGGCGTTTCCCCCGCGCAAGTGGCCATCGCGTGGCTGCTGAGCCGAAAGGCCGTGAGCAGCGTGATTATCGGCGTGAAGACTCTGGAGCAGCTGGACGATAACTTGGGGGCTGCGCATCTGGCGCTTACCGCCGAGCAACTGGCCGCCCTGGATAAAGTCAGCGCCCTCACGCCCGAATATCCCGCCTGGATGATCCAGCGAATGGGTGCGTCGCGGCGGCCAGCGGCGAAGACTCCGGCTGCGGCGATGAAACGCGCGGCCCAGAACACACCTGAGAGCTGAGCGATCTTCTGAGGATCTCGCCCGCACAACGGAGCCTGACTCGGCCGGCTGGCCCCGAGTTCCTGGCATTTTGGAGGGCCGAGCCGGCCCTGCACGGGCTTCCAAGTAACCCGTCCGCACAACGGAGCGGTCCTCATACAAGTCATGCTCGGCGGAACCTTCGCGAGTTCCTGACGGTTCGGAGGCCGAGCCGGCCCTGCGCGGGCTCGGAGCGCACCGGCCGCGCGGTCAGCGAAACATTGCGTCATCCGCGGGCATCTGTGTACATAGAGAGAAGGTTCTAAAGTATGAGATCCCGTCCGTGCGTATTCGCAATCCTGATGAGCGGTGCGGCTCTCGTGGTGAACGCCCAGGACAGCATCACTCTTCACGATTCCGCACGGAACCGGGACATCCCGATCAAGGTATACGCTCCGAGCGGCGGAGCCCGATCGCTCCCGCTCATCGTTTTCTCCCACGGCTTCGGCGGCAACAGGGACGACTATGCGTACCTCGGAAAAGGATGGTCTGAGGCAGGCTATGTCGTGATTCTACCCACGCATGCGGACAGCGACCGAGCCGCATTGAATCTTAAGAGCTTAAAGAAAGTAAAGGACCCCCAGTGGACGTTTGATCAGCAAGTCGAGCGAACCGCAGACGTAGCTTATGTGATTTCCTCCATCAACCAGATCGAGCGTGAAATTCCCAGCCTGAGCGGCCGCATCGACCTGTCGCACATCGGCGCGTCGGGACACTCCGAGGGGGCCGGTACAGCTTTGCTGTTGGGAGGAGCGACGGCCGGGCCTACCGGCGGTGCTCGCAGAGTGTTTCGCGACCAGCGCGTTAGCGCTGTGATCGCCATGTCGCCGCAAGGACCGGGCGAGGAGGGGTTCAACGATCAGTCCTGGAACGATATTCGGATACCCACCATGACGATGAGCGGCACCAAGGATTCCGGCGTCGGGAATGAGAGTCCCCCGTGGCGCGTCGAGCCATATCAGCACATGCCTCCCGGCGATAAATATCATGCCCTGTTGAATGGCGCCCGTCACCTGTCGTTCGCGCTCGCCGGACCTCGGTTCCGTTCCTGCATCCTCTCTGTGACCACGGCCTTCTGGGACAGTTATCTAAAAGATGTTAACGCGGCTAAGGCGCGGATCCAGACCACCGGCGCGTGCATGGTCTCGCGAAAGTAGCGTCGTCCATCATAATTGAACGGCATAAACATTTAGGGTGCATAAACCCGTGCGACCGAGTGCCAAATGGCAAAATTAGCGTATGGTCGATTCTCCAAACCGCTTGCTAACGCGCGCGGTCCAGATGGCGTTTCCGAACCGCGACCGTAAGGGAGCGCTCATGGGCCTGCGGCCCATCAAAAGGAACGAAGACGCGGTGGGCCGGTCCAGTGGAATCAATGGTTTGGACCGTGTCTTCAACAGAGCGGCATACGCGAACTTTCGCAACTTGGTACTAGGGAAGGTCCAGAACCCACCGGAGTGTTGGACGGCGTGAGCGAGGTCCCGTGGGCGGCCGTCTTATCCATCCTGGTGGCCGTTCCGGTCGTGGCGGGATTGTTGGTTGTGGCCCTCGTGCTGGCCTGGGCCGGTCCATCCGCGATCCGGAGTTTGCTCCAGCGTCGCCCGGCTCCTGGAGCGCCTCTCAACCCTCGGCCCGCGGCCGATTGCAGCTCCGCTCTGAACGTCGGTTTAAGCGTGGGTTTTCACGTTCAGGCCTTCTCTTCCGGTCTACGCGCCGCTGTGTGGTATCCCACAAACAGCGCGGAAGCCTCGTTCCGATACCCAGGCGGCCTTGCCAGCACGATGGCGCTGAATGCGCCTGTAGCCGAATGCGCCCAATATCCGTTGGTCGTTTTTTCCCACGGATTCAGAGGCAGTAGTATTCAATCCATTTTTCTTACCGAGGAACTCGCGCGCGCCGGTTATATCGTGATCGCCCCGGATCATAAAGATTCCTTGGGTAAAGTGGACCAGCCCATGAAAGGACACCTGCTGCGGCGCGGAAGGGAGCCCTTTATCAGGCCGGGCAAGTGGACCGACGCGTCGTACCGCGACCGCGCGGTGGATATAAAACTCGTTCTGGATGAAATCCTTCGCGACCCGCGATTTGGCCCGCGCATCGATCCATCCAAGATCGGCGGCGCAGGGCATTCGTTGGGTGGCTATACCATACTCGGCTTATCTGGAGGATGGACTTCCTGGAAGGACGATCGTATAAAGGCGGCTCTTCTGATGTCGCCTTATGTGGCTCCCTACCTCAGTGCGGGTACGCTGCCCTCGGTTCACATTCCCGTGATGTACCAGGGCGGTACGCGCGACTTCACCATCACTCCGCGCGTGAAGCGCTCAGGGGGCGCCTATGATGCCGCGAACCCTCCCAAATATTTCGTTGAATTTGCGCGCGTCCATCACCTGGATTGGTCCACCCTGGTGTGCGGATCTTACGGCTCCGTTGCGGAGTGCCTGGCAGGGTCCCTCTCTGCGCGCCTGATCAACGCATATGCGATCGCATTCCTGAATCGCTATCTCAAAGGTCGACCCGAACCCCTGCTCGACCGGTCGAATTCGGAAGTCGCCCAGTTTCGGCATGCGAGCTAGTGAAAGTCCGAAGAAGGCAGGCCGGAGACCTGACCCGCTGCCTTCTCCAGCGCCGATATTCCGTCCAACGCCGTTTGCACGGAGGCTGCCTCGCCCATCGTGGAATTAATCATCAGGTGAAAAAACTGCCGGGCAGGCCACTCGATTCCGAAACATTGCTTGATGAAGGCCTTCCGGTCCTGGTCCACGGTGCTGGCGAGTTGAATCGCGTCCTCCTCGCTTTTTCCTTCCCGTTGCAACCGCCGCACCTTTTCGTCGAAGGGCGCGTAGATGAAAATGTGAAAGGCGCCGGGGCAATCGTGCAGATAATACGCCGAGCCTCGCCCCACGATCACGCAGTTGCCCTCGGCGGCGGCGGCCCTGACGAGTTTTTCGGTGGTCTGGCGAATTCCTTCAGCGTCCGCTATTTTCATGCGGGGCGCGTTCATGCTGCCCTCGAAGCTGCCGCGCAGGAAGTCCTTGAACAGACGATAGTGCAGCGGGTCTCTGCGCTCCTCCTGCCGCTCGATGTGATGGCTCTCGCACTCCAGGTAGCGCGCAATTTCGTCGGTCAGCGATTGATTCCATAACTTCCAACCGAGCCGGTCCGCGAGCTTCTCGGCAATCTCGGCTGCGCCGCTCCCATATTCGCGCTCGATCGTTAGTACTTTGATCATATTGGTCGCCCTCTATTCGGCCTTCCTTCACTCAGCTACGACACGTCCACCACCTGGATCGTTCCTCCGGACGATAAACGCCAGCAGGAACATAATCCCCGCCGCAATGGCCAGTACCATGAAGGTATCAACATACGCGAGCGTTTGCGACTGCACCTGGAGCGACTGGTAAATGCGTCCATACGCCTGCAACTGCGCATCCGGCGCGGTCGCTCCGGCATGCAGGAGTTGCCCGCTGAGGCCGTTCAACTGACTCTGAAAGGCGGGATCGTAGTTGGTGGCACGGTAAGAGAGGACGTTTTGGTGAAATTGCGCCCGCCGCGCCAGAATTGTCGTAACCATGGAGGTTCCTACGCTGCTTCCGATATTGCGCATGAAATTTACCAGGCCCGATACGCTGTTGCCCTTCTCCGGCGCAATTCCGATGTAGGCGCTCAGCGAAATGGGAACGAACAGGAAACCCAGGCCGAACGCCTGCACAATCCTTAGCTCGGCCGCGGCCCGGAAGCTGATCTCTAAATCCAACGCTATGGTGGAATAATACATCCCAAATGCGAGACAAAACCAGCCAAAGGCCATGATATATTTCGTGGGGATTTTCGTGGTGAGCTGGCCGACAATCGGCATCTCAATCAGTAAGACCGCGCCTGCGCCGGAAAGAACCAGCCCGGCCGACTGCGCCGTGTATCCCATGAGGGTCTGAAGAAACTGGGGCATCATCACCAAGGAGCTGAACAGAAGCATGCCCAGGACGAACATCATCAGGTTCGCCACGGCGAAGTTGAAGCTCTTGTACATCCGCATGTCGATGATGGGCGCCTTACTGTACAGCTCCCACACAACCAGCGAAGCCAGACATACGATCGAGATGGTCACCAGCGTGACGATGAAGTGCGAGCCGAACCAGTCGTCCTCCTGGCCTTTGTCGAGCAGGACCTGAAGCGCTCCCACACCGAGAGCGAGAAGCGCGATGCCGATGTAGTCCACGCGCACGCCGGCGTTGCGGGCCCTGTTAAGAGCAATGTACGGCGGGTCCTCTACCACCCGGAGCACCAGAAACAAGGTGATTATTCCGACGGGCAGATTGATATAGAAGATCCAGCGCCAGGAGTAGTTATCCGTGAGCCAGCCGCCCAGCGTCGGGCCGATGGTGGGCGCCATGATGGCCGTGATTCCGTATAGGGCGAACGCCAAGCCGCGCTGCTGCGGCGGGAACGTGTCAGCCAGAATGGCTTGCGCCATCGGTTGAAGCCCACCACCGCCGACGCCTTGAATAACGCGGAACAGAATCAGGATCCCAAGGCTGGGAGCGATGCCGCACAGCAGCGAACTCACCGTGAAAAGTGAAATGCACACCAGGAAGAAGCGCTTTCGTCCAAACAGATTCGCCAGCCATCCGCTGATGGGAAGGACGATGGCATTGGACACAAGGTAGGATGTGAGCACCCACGTGCTTTCGTCGTTGCTCGCGCCCAGGTCTCCGGCCATGTGCGGCAAGGCCACATTGGCGATGCTGGTGTCGAGCACCTCCATGAAGGCGGCCAAAGCGACCACAACCGCGATCAGCCAGGGATTGAATTTCGGTTTCCAGATCTCAACTGCGTCGGCCATATTCTCTCCTAAAGTTGGCGGGTCGGAGACCCACCCCACCTACTCGAGGTAAACCTTCGGATCGACCGACATGCCGGGACGCAGCCGGTGATCGTCGTTTTGTCCGGGGTCGAGGTTGATGCGAACCGGAATGCGCTGCACCACTTTCACGTAATTCCCGGTCGCGTTTTCGGGAGGCAGCAGGCTGAATCGCGAACCGCTGGCCCCGCCGACATTGACGATCTTGCCACTATATTCCCGGCCGGACGCATCCACGCTGAAGCGGACCCTCTGGCCCGGGCTCATGCGGTTCAACTGCGTTTCCTTGAAATTCGCGGTGACCCAGATGTCGTCGAGCGGAACCACTGCCATCAACTGCTGGCCGGGGGAAATATTCTGTCCCAGCTCCACGGTCTTCTTCCCGACGATCCCCGTGACCGGCGCGAAGATCGTACAGTAACTGAGGTTCAGCTTGGCCTGATCCAGCAGCGCTTTCTTCTGCGCCACCTGGGCTAGGGCGGATCTCGCTCGGGCTTCGCTGACCTGCACCTGCTGCGGCGCGGTCCTGGCGGATTCGACGGTCGCGTCCGCCTGCGGGATGCGGGTCTCGGCCTGGTCCACCGCGCTCTGCGCCACATCAATGTTCTGCTCGGCTTCACGGACCGAAGCCTTGCGGGAGTCGAGCGTGGCTTGCGTGCTGGCCGCCTCCGCCACCGCGGTATCGTACGTCTGCCGGGGAATCTCGTTTTTGTCCACCAGCAGTTTGTACCGCACGACATCGTCGCTGGTTTTCTTGACGTTCGCCTCCGTTTCTCGGACCTGGGCCTGCGCCGCTTCCAGCCGGTCGCGCGCGGCGCTCAACTGGCGCTGGGCTCCCAGCAGGAACGCGGTTGCATCGACGCGGCTGGACGTCGCGGTCTTCAACTGGCTGGCCGTGTTGGTATTGGTGATGGGAATATCGATGCGCGAACTTTCGAGCGTCGCTTCAGCGTCGCGAAGGTCCGCGTCCGCCTTGGCCACCGCGACCTCATAGTCGCGTGGATCGATGCGCACCAATACGTCTCCACCCTTGACAATCTGCTCGTCTTCGGCCAGGATTTCCACCACATTCCCGCTGATCCGCCCGCTCACCGCGTTGATATGCCCGTCGATCTGCGCGTCGTCGGTGGTTTCGTACGTGTTCAGGTATTTCCACAGGTAGACACCGCCAACGGCCAGGATCGCGACGACCGCCAGCACCACCAGAATGCGAACGATGCGGGACTTTTTCGGGGGACCAATTTTTTCTTTTCTCACTTCAGGCGCCAGTTCGGCCATGGTTACTTCACCTCCATGAATTTTTGGATTCCCTGCTCGGCGCCGCCCAAGGCGCGCGCCAAATCGATTTTCGCCAGATTGTGCGCATACAGTGCGGCGATCAGATTGTCATTGGCGGTCGCGACCGACTCCTGCGCTTGTACGACTTCGATGTTGTCGGTCACCCCCGCTGTGAACCTGTCTTGGGCCTGCGTCAGGGTTTGATTGGCGAGATCGAGATTGTCTCGCGCCACCGTCACTTGTTCGGCCGCCGTGCGAAGATCCAGAAATGCGGCGCGGACCTGATAATCGATCTCGCCGGCCAGATCGCCAAGCTCATCCTGGCGCTGTTTTAAGACTGCCTTGGCCTGGATCTCGTCGCCGCTGATGCGCCCGCCGTCAAACAGGTTGACCTTCGCCGAAGCCACAAAGGTGAACGTGCCATGGGAAGTCGCCAGCGTCGGGCCTACGTCTCCGTAGTCGGCGGTCACGCCCGCCGTGGGATAGCGCTCGCCGCGCGCCGCTTTGACCGCGTCCTCAGCCGCGCGAACCCGCGCCTGGTAGCTTTGATAATCCGGCCGTTGCGCCAGAGCCGTCGTCAGGGCCTGATCCTGGGTCAACGAAGTCAGCGGAGAAAACGGCGCGGTCTCCGACAGATTGAATTCCTGGCCGGGGGGAAGTCCGATCACCCGGCTGAGCGCAAGTTTGTCCTTATCGAACTGGTTGTTTTGAGCCAGCAGGCGTTGTTGCTGCTGCTTTAATTCCACCT
>Ga0210394_10004181_pt1 | contig 17101 bp, 12 predicted proteins | sample IncBWC12MmetaG_FD_160121 | JGI IMG/M metagenome (GOLD analysis project Ga0210394, IMG submission 160121) | Forest soil microbial communities from Barre Woods Harvard Forest LTER site, Petersham, Massachusetts, United States - Inc-BW-C-12-M | ecosystem: Environmental > Terrestrial > Soil >... | reverse complement strand
ATGCGAGGCGGCGTAGCTCAAGGGGATCATGGGACGCCCCGATAGTTGCGCAAGCAGCACCGCCCCGGGCTTGAACTTCCATGGCGGACCGCGCGGACCGTCCGGGGTGATGGCGGGCGACACGCCTTCGTGCGCCAGCGCCTGGTAGTAGTCGCGCAGCGCCCGCGCCCCGGTATGGCTCGATGAGCCGCGAATCACCTCTCCGCCCAAATTGCGCACGATCATGGCGCCGATCTCGCCGTCGACCGAGGGTGAGATCAGAAAACCCAGTTTCAGCCCGGCACCACGCTGCGTCAGCAGAAGTTTCACGCAAAATAGCGTGTGCTGATGCCAGTACACCGGGATGAACGAAGGTGCTTCCCTAAGCGCCGCCGTGATGTGCTCGGCGCCGATGACTTGGATGACGCGCGACCACGCCCACACCAGGCGCAGCAGGGACACGCCCACAGGAACCAGCATCTGGTACAACAGCAAGCGGCCGCGGGTCAGCCGCCGACCGGAGCGGGTTTGCTGTTCGTAAATCGTATTGCGAAGTCCGCCGCCGCGTTTTTCTTTCACGGCCGGCATTGTCGAGAAGGGCGCCGCGCTCCGCAATAGCCGCTGCCGGCGCCCCGCAGGGCCGCGCGGAACCGACAGGCTCCTTGGGATGCCTACGTTACAATAGGACGATGCAGACCCTGACACTGCCCCCCGGCCCCGCCGACGGCTTCGATCTCGGCGGCAGCGATGAGTCGCTGGCGCGCTTGATCCGCTATTTTGCGCAGTTCGGCGACATCTATCGGGTCTTCGCACCCGCGCGCGGCGTGTATAACTACGTCATCAACCACCCCGACGATATCAAGCGGGTGTTGCTGTCGAATCACCGCAACTACACCAAGGGCGAAGGGATGGATCGCGTCAAGATCCTGCTCGGCAACGGCATCATGACCAGCGAGGGCGATTTCTGGCGCCGCCAGCGGCGCATGATGCAGCCCGCGTTTCATCGGCGGGTCATCGATCAATTCAGCGCCTTGATACGCGAGGTCAACGACAAATTCGCGGCGCGCTGGGCGGAAAAGGCGGCGCGCGCCGAAGCGATCAACGTCGGCGACGATGCCAGTGAATTGACCCTCGAGATCGTGCTGCGCTCGATCTTCGGCAGCGATCTTGCCAGGCTGGAATCTGAATTCGGCGCGAATCCATTCGAGGTCGTCGCCAAGGAGCAGAACCGCGACCTGAAGTTCGCGTTCCGCTTCCGTTCGCTGACCAAGCTGGTCGCGCAGCTGGTCGAGCGCCGGCGGCGCCTGCCGGAGGAGCATTTCGATTTCTTGAGCATGTTGATGGCCACCCGCGACCGGGAAACCGGTGCGCCGATGAGCGACAAGGAACTGATCGACGAGGTATTGACCCTGATCGTGGCGGGTCATGAGACCACGGCCGCGGCGCTCACCTGGACCTGGTATCTGGTGAGCATTCATCCGGATGCCGCGGAGCGGCTGCAAGAGGAAGCCGATCGCACCAGCCCCGATCTCACGCTGGGTCTCGATGCCGCCGAGTCGCTGCAGTTCACCCACCAGGTGCTGCAGGAGGCGCTGCGGCTATATCCGCCGGGGTGGCTGCTCACACGGCGCACGCTCGAGGCCGACGAACTCGGCGGCTACCCCATCGCGCCGCGCACGGACGTATTCATCAGCCCCTATATGCTGCACCGGCATCCGGCCTTCTGGAGCGAACCGGAGGAGTTCAGGCCCGAACGCTTCGCCGGCGCCGACGCCCAAGAACGGCATCGCTTTTCCTATATCCCCTTCGCCGTCGGGCCGCGGCATTGCATCGGGGAAAATATCGCCATGTTCGAGATGCTGGTCCATGTGCACGCCATGTCGCGCCGTTTTCGCCTGACCCGCGCCGGCAACGAACCCATTGAACTCGAGGCGCAGATCAACCTGCGCCCCCGCTCCCACCTCATGATGAACCTAGAAACGAGATGAACGACGCCAGTAAGCTTATGAATTTCAAGACATTGTTCGACGTGTTGGAGAGCAATCGCGGCGTCGACCGGGCGGTCACCTATGTGGAGGGCGAGAACTCCGAGAGGCGCGTGCAGTACGGCGATGTCTATTCGCGAGCGCTCGGCATCTTGTATCACCTGCAAGCGATGGGCGCGCAGCGCGGCGACCCGATGATCATCTTCCTGAGCAGCAACGAGCAATTCTTGGACGGCTTCTGGGCGGCGGTGTGCGGCGGGATCACCCCCGTGCCGCTCGCCGTCGGCATCAGCGACGAGCATCGACACAAGCTGCTGCGCGTGGCGCGCAAGTTGGGCAAGCCCCTCCTCTACACCGACTCGAAGAATCTCGAGCGCCTGCAAGCGCTCGCCGTCCAGGTGGGCGAATCGGCCCTGTTCGACGCGCTCAAATCCCGCGCCTTCTTGGTCGAGTCCATCACCGACATCTCGCGCGCGGGCAAGCTCTACCGGCCGGCGCCGGAGGATCTCGCCTTCATCCAATTCTCCTCCGGCTCCACTGCCGAGCCCAAGGGCGTGATGCTCACTCACGGCAATCTGCTGGCCAATACGCAAGGCGCGACCGCGGTCGGCCAGTTCAACGATGAGGACGTGACACTGAGCTGGATGCCGCTGACGCATGACATGGGATTGATCGGATTTTATCTGATGCAGTTCGCCAATCGCGTACACATCCACCTGATGCCGACCGAGCTGTTCGTGAGGCGGCCCTTGCTGTGGCTGCAGGTGGCCGCGAAGAAGCGCGTCACCATCACGTGCTCGCCCAACTTTGGATTCAGGCATTTCTTGAAGGTGTTGGGGGAGCGGCGGCTCGAGGGTGTCGATTTGTCGGCGGTTCGGCTGATCTTCAACGGCGCCGAACCCATCTCGGTGGACCTGTGCAATGAATTCATGAGCAAACTGGCCTATACCGGCCTCAAGCGCCAAGCGATGTATCCGGTCTACGGTCTGGCCGAGGCGTCGCTGGCGGTGACCTTTCCGGAACTGGGATCGGACTATCGATGGGTGCGCGCGAATCGGCACAAGCTGGGCCAGGGCACCCCAATCGAGCTCAATCCCGTGGACGCGCGCGACACGCTGGAACTCATGTGTGTCGGGCGTGCGGTGCCGAATACCGAACTGCGCATCGCATCCCTGGCGCGCGAGGCGCTCCCGGAAGGGTATGTCGGTCATATCTTGATTCGCGGCGCCAGCGTGACGCGCGGCTACTTCGCGGATCCGGAGGCCACCGCGCAGGCCGTCGGCGCGGACGGCTGGGTCGACACCGGCGATCTCGGTTTTCTACACGAGGGCTCGCTGTACATCGCGGGCCGCAGCAAGGAAATCATCTTCGTCAACGGCCAGAATTACTATCCCTACGATTTGGAGAACATCGCGCAGCGGGCGCCGGGTTTGGATCTCAACAAGCTGGTGGCCGCGGGCGTCGCCAAGCCCGGCGCTCAGGGCGAGGAGCTCGTGGTGTTCGTGCTTCATCGCGGCAGCATGCCGGAATTTCTGCCCACCGCGGCAGCCGTCAGCCGCCTCATCAACGAGCACACGGGACTCGAGGTCGCGCAGGTCATTCCAACCAAGCGGATACCGAAGACCACCAGCGGCAAGGTGCAGCGGCACTTATTGGAACAGGCCTATATCGACGGCGAATTCGACGCGGAATTGGCCGAGCTCAAAGCGCTGCGCGAGGCGCCGGGAGCTGCGGCGCACGTGTCCGGCACCGAGCTCGAGAACCGCCTGCAATCGATTTGCGAGGCGGCGCTGCCGGGCAAGCGCATCGATGTGCACGACAATCTATTCGACATCGGCGCAAGCTCGCTCAAGCTGATCGAGATTCACGAAAATGTCGATCGCGAATTCCCCGGGCTCATCGACCTGACCGAGCTGTTCGATCATCCGACCATCGCCGAGCTCGCGAAGCACCTGGAGGGCAAGCTCAAGGCGGCGCCGGCGTAGCGCCCGCGCTGAAGGGATCGCAATTGTCGATGTTTCCTGAGTCAAAGCCGCGGCGGAACCAGGCGACGCGCTGCGCCGAGGTGCCGTGCGTGAAGCTGTCGGGCACGACCGTTCCCTGCTCGCGCTTTTGCAACGTGTCATCGCCCACCGAAGACGCGGCGTTCAGTCCCTGCTCCAAATCGCCGGGCTCCAGGATTTTGCGGGCCGCGTTGGCGCGCGCGGCCCACACGCCGGCGAAGCAATCGGCCTGCAGCTCGATTTTCACCGACACGCGATTCGCGCCGACGCGGCCGGCGCGTTCCTCGGCCTGCGCGGCAGTGTCGGTAATGCCCAGCAGATTTTGCACATGGTGCCCCACTTCGTGCGCAATCACGTAGGCGCGCGCGAAATCACCCGGTGCCGCGAACTGCGTCGCCAATTGCCGGAAGAACGACAGATCCAGGTAAACCCGTTGATCGCCGGGACAATAAAACGGACCCGACGCCGCGCTGGCGAAGCCGCACGCCGATGAAACCTGCCCGCTGAACAGCACCAGCTTGGGACGAACGTAGGCTTTGCCGTGATCGCTGAAATAGGCGCCCCAAACGTCCTCGGTTTCGCCGAGCACGGCGCGGACGAAGTCCACTTGCGGGTCGTTGGCTGCTGCCGTGCCCGATTCCGCAGGGCCGCTCTGGGTGACGGCTTGCGGGTCGCCGCCGTTCAACAAGCTCAACAGGGTCGATGGGCTGACACCCATGAAATACCCGATGACCACGATGACGATGGTGCCGATGCCGATACCGGCGCCGCGGCCCAGACCTGAGCCGCGCTCATCCTCGACGTTATCGCTGCGCCGGCTGTCGTCGAGTTTCATGCGGCGCCCCTCGTGGCTGGTTGGATCCCGTCCTCACCCCTATCCTAGCAGGCAATTCGGGCGCCCGGAGCGGCGTCAATCCGCGCCGTACAAGGGCTTCTGCAGCCGCCAGCGCCGATAGGACCAGAGCCAATCGGCGGGCGATTTGAGCACATCGATCTCGCAGGCGCGCGCGTAGCGTTCGGTCACCGCATTGGGCTCGATCACCTCGCGCCCGTCCCACAGGGTTTTCATCTCGACCTGATAATAGCCGCGCCGCATGCGCCGCACGCCCGCGTATATGATAGGCAGGCGGGTCGCGCGCGCAATTTGCTCCGCCCCGATGTAGAACGCGGTGTCCAGGCCCAAGAATCGTGTCCAATAGCGCTTGTCGGTCGAGACCGGCGCTTGATCGGCATTCATGGCCAGGGCGCGCACGATGCCACGCCGCCGCAAAAAGTCGGCCAGCAGTTCCTTGGCCGGCACCAGCCGGGCGCCAAACCTCGAGCGAATCTTGAGCATGAGCCGCTCCGCCCATTGATCGTGCAAGGGCTTGTACGCCGCGTCGACCGGATAGCCTAATTGCAGCGTGACCCCGTGCAGCAGCCATTCCCAGTTGCCGAGGTGCGAGGTCACGAACATGATCGATCGGCCGGCATCCAAATAGCGCCGCGCAACGTCCAAATTCACGATTTGCACCCGCGCGCACATGTCGGCCTCGCTCATGGTGACCGACTTCAGCACCTCGACCATGACGTCGCAGAAATTGCGCAGAAACTGCTTGTGGATGGCCTCGCGCGCCGCGCCGCTCGCGTCGGGAAAGACCTTGTCGAGTTGGTCCCTAATCACCCGATGCCGATGCCGCACCACATAGAACGCGAGCAGGTACAGGAAGGTGGCAAATGCGTACAGCGCGCGCATCGGCAGGCGCGAGAAAAATTTGATCATGGGCCGCCCAAGTTTACGTCATTCGTTACCATAACGGGCCCTCTTGGCAGCCGGCGCCTTGCAGTGTGCTTTGCTGTGCGGCAGACTCCACTGTCATCAAAAGGCCCCGGCACCAGGGGTCAAACGGCTTCGTCGTATGCAATCACCGGATTTCTTTCAGGCGACGGTTGGCGCGGCATGAGTCCTGCCTCGGCCGCCGCCGTGCCCATGAGCACGCTCGATGATGATGCATGGGACGATTTGCTGAGCTACATCGAGGATCGCCGCGTCATTCCGATCGTGGGGCCAGAACTCCTGCTGGTGTCGACCGAGCGCGGTCCCCGCCTGCTGCTCGACTGGGTCGCTGAGAAGCTGGCGGGACGGCTCAATGTCAACATTGCGGAACTGCCGCAACCCTACACGCTGAACGACGTGATTTGTTGGTTCCTGTCGGCGCGCGGACGGCGCGAAGAAGCCTACGTCCGCCTGCGCGGCATCATCAAAGACGCCAATTTCGAACCGCCGGCGGCGCTGCGGCAATTGGCGGCGATCACCGATTTCGATCTGTTCGTCTCCACCACCTTCGATCCCTTGCTCGAGACCGCGATCAACCTGGAGCGCTTCAACGGCGCGCCCTCGACGGATGTGCTGTCCTACGCGCCCAATCGCGTCACCGATCTGCCCACCGAGCGGGATCGTCTGCAGCGGCCGGTCGTCTATCACCTCTTCGGCAAGGTCTCCGCCTCGCCCACCTACGTCATTTCGGATGAGGATCTCTTGGAGTACATCTGCGCCCTGCAGAGCGAGCACCTGGCACCCGAGAAGCTGTTTCATGAACTCGAGCACAATCACCTGCTGTTCATCGGCAGTAATTTCACCAATTGGCTGGCGCGCTTGTTTTTGCGCATGGCGAAGCGTCAGCGGTTGTCGGACCCGCGCGACGTAGGCGAGGTGCTGGCAGACGATCACAGCAGCCAGGATGATCGCCTCGTAGCCTTCCTGCAGCAAGTCAGCGTCCGCACCCGGATCTACATGGGGGCGGAGCGATTCGTCGAGGAACTGCACCGGCGCTGGCAGGCGCGCCGCAAGCCGGCCGCCGCGGCCGCTGCGCCCGCCACGGTGCGCTTTGCGCCGCCGGCGCGCGAAATGCCGGACAACGCCGTGTTCTTGAGCTACGCGCGCGAGGATTTGGCGGCGGTGCAAGCGATCAAGGCCGGGCTCGAAGCGGCCGGCATCGTCACTTGGTTCGACATCGACCGCTTGGAAGTCGGCGATGACTACGATCGCAAGATCCAGCGCAATATTGCGCGCTGCTCGTATTTCATACCCGTGGTCTCGGCCGCCACGCAGCGGCGGCTCGAGGGCTTCTTTCGCCGCGAATGGAGCTATGCCATGGATCGGGTGCGCAACATGGCCGACGGCGCATTGTTCATTCTGCCGGTGAGCATCGACGCCACGAACGCGGCCGATGCGCTGGTGCCCGACAAATTCAAGGCGCTGCATTTTTCGCAGCTGCCGGGCGGACAAGTGCCTCCCGAGTTCGCGCGGCGGCTCAAGGACTTCATGCAGGCTCGCGGGTCATGAACGCGCAACCGCGCTACATGTCCGCGGGCGATGCCGCGGCGACCACGGTCGATGAACGCAATCCCTGGCTGGGATTGGCCTCCTTTACGGAGGAGACACGCGCATACTTTTTTGGGCGCGACGAGGAGGTCGCCGAACTCGCGCGCCGGGTGCAGCGCAAGCTGCTCACCGTGCTGTTTGGCCAGTCAGGCCTGGGCAAGACCTCGATCCTGCGCGCCGGTCTCGCGCCGCGGCTGCGCAGCCAGGGTTACTGCCCGATCTATGTGCGCATCGACTACGGCAAGGAGTCGCCGGAGCCCGCCGAACAGATCAAACAGGCGATCAGCCGCACCGCGCGGCGCTCCGGCCAATGGACTCAAGCCGGGGTCGCGGTCGAGGGCGAGTCGCTGTGGGAATTTCTGCACCATCGCGACGACGTGCTGCGCGACGAGTCGGGAGCCACGCTCATTCCGTTGCTGATCTTCGATCAGTTCGAGGAAATCTTCACGCTGGCGCAAAGCGACGAGTTCGGCCGCACGCGCGCGGCACGCTTCATCGACGAGTTGGCCGATTTGGTCGAGAACCGGCCGCCAAAGTCCCTCGAGGCCAAGCTCGATGAGGATGAATCGGGTGCAGAGCGCTTCGATTTCGCGCGCGGCGACTACCGCGTGCTGATCGCGCTGCGCGAGGACTACCTCGCGCCGCTGGAAGGCTTGAAGAAGGCGATGCCCAGCATCTCGCAGAACCGGCTGCGGCTCGCGCCGATGACCGGCGAGCAGGCGCTGGCCGCGGTTTTGCAACCGGGCAAACGCTTGGTCACGGAGGAGGTCGCGGCGGCGATCGTGCGCTTCGTGGCCGGCGGCGCGGAACTCGCCCATGCCGAGGTCGAACCTTCGCTGCTCAGCCTCATTTGCCGCGAGCTCAACGATACCCGCATCGCTCAAGGGCGCGACGAGATATCGCTCGACCTGCTGGCCGGGTCGCACGCCAGCATCCTCAGCAATTTTTATGAACGCTCGCTCGCCGACCAGAAGCCGGCCGTGCGCCAAGTGATCGAGGATGAGCTCCTGACCGCCTCGGGCTTCCGCGAAAACATCGCGGAGGAGCGCCTGGTGAGCCGCTTCGAGGCCGTGGGCGCCGCGCGCGATGCGCTGGCGACCCTGGTCAACCGCCGGCTGCTGCGCATCGAAGAGCGCCTGGACGTGCGCCGCGTCGAACTCACGCACGATGTGCTGTGCGGGGTCGTCAAGAGCAGCCGCGATCTACGCCGCGAACGCGAGGCGCGCGAAGCGACCGAGCGGCTGCTGGCCGAGCAAGGTGCGCGTGAACTCGTCGCGCGCCGCGCCTTGGTGCGCGCCCGCCAGATCGCCATCGGCTGTACGGCGCTCGCCATCGGCGCGCTGGTCGCCGCGGTGTTCGCCTATTTTAGCACGCAGCGGGCCCACCGCGCGGAACTCGAGGCGCGGCAGACTCGCGCGGTGTCCGAGCAAGCGCGCATGCAGGCCGAACAGCTTCTGGGCTACCTCACCGACGACTTTGTCCGCGAGCTGCAAAGCTTCGGACGCCTGGACGTCATCGGGGAGTTCGCCAAGCGACAGGTGGATTATTTTCACGCCCTGCCCCCGGCGCTCAAAGACACTCAAACCATCCGCAATGGCGCGCTCGCGATGGTGCAGTACGCCCGAGTGATGCGCTCGGTCGGCAAACTGAAGGCGAGCAGCGCCACGGATGCGGAAGCGCTGCAGTTGCTCGAACAACTCAGGCGCGAGGGAGATGATTCCGAGGCCACGACCATCGCGCTGGCACTCGGCTACTCGGTTCAGGCGCAGATCTACGACAACAACAACGACCCTGCCGGACCCGGGGCGGGCAAGCGCGCCGCAGACCTCTTGCGGCCACTTGCCGAGGCTCCCAAAGCCTCAGCCGCCGCGCGCCGCGCCTACGTCGAAGTGCTGGTGCGCATCGCCTTCGAGCAGCAAGCTGCAAACCAGAACGACGACTCCGTGCGCACGGCGGAGCAGGCCATGCGACTCGCCGAGGCTCTGGGCGCCCGTGATCTTTCGAACATCGACATGGCAGCAGATTACGCAGAGAGCGGCGCCTGGCTCGTGTCGGCGCTTTCCAACTTGGGAAGAAACGAAGAAGCTCGTCGCCGCGGCGTGGACGCATTGGGCATCGCCGACAAAGTGCTCGAGAAACGACCGGGCTACCGCCTTGCCCTGCATGCGGAACAAATCATCGAGTCGGATCTCGCGCAAGTCGCAACCAACGATCTGAGTCCAAAAGACGCACTGCAGAGTGCCCAACGCGAAGTGCAAATCGGACAGGCGCTCCTAACGCTCGATCCAGAGAACGTCGTCAGCATGAATAACATGGGAGTGGCCCACCAAGGAGTGGGAGATTCTCTCTGGTCGATGGGTCGGGTTCGCGAGGCGATCCCTTGGTACTTGAAGTGTCTGGATGACTTCGGGAGAGCGGCCGGAGCCGGAGGCACGGGATTCGTCATCATCCACGGTTATGCCGTCGCTCAGACGGCGGTCCATCAGGCGCAGATCGGCGATGCGGCCGGTGCCGCCGCCACGATCGCGTCGGGAGAACCATTTCTGGCGAAATTACGCCGCAGCGAACCGCCGGGGAGCATGGCGGTGAGTATGCTCGAGGGCCTGCAGCAACTTCCCGCCGCCGGCACCGCCTTCGAGGCGGATGATTTCGCCGACGCCCAGCGTTTGGCCCGCAACGATGCGCGCGACATGGAAGCCACGAAGCCGAGCGGCGGTCTCGAGGAAAGTCAGAAATACATCAGCCTGTTCGTCGGCTACCATGTCGAGGGACGTGCCGACTACATGCTCGGCGACTACGCAGCCGCCGAGCATGCCGAACGCGCATCGATGGAAGCGCGCAAACGTACGCCGATCGAGGCCGTCTCCGATCGGCGCGACGTCGGAGAACTCTCGACCTGGCTTGCTATGGCGATTTCCCGCCAGGGTCGCACCGCCGAAGCCGCCCAAGTGATCGCTCCGGTAGTGACATTCCAGCGCGAGCTTGCAGCCAAAAATCACGGCGACTATTGGCAAACCGTGGAATTCGCCGCCGCGCTGTATGCCCAAGCCCTCAACGACCCGCAACACAGTTCGCTCTTGCTGCGCGAGGCGGCGGCGAAGATAGACGCCCTGCCGGCCGCCATGCGGGAGTTGCATGATGTGCGCCTGTGGCGCGGCCTGATTTCGGCGGCGCAACGAGGGTGAACGCCGGGCAGGTACCTTTGTTTCGTTCGACCGGGCATCGCGGCTACTCGAACGAGATCAGCGCCGATCCGCGGCGCCTCTTCGCGCGCAAGCTGGAACGTGAAATCGACGTGTACTTCACGCCGATCGCATGCACGGTCAAGACCTCCGAAGGCGTGGTGCACGCGGCGCCCGGCGATGCCATCATTACCGGCACCGCGGGGGAGCACTGGCGCGTTTCCCGCGCGCGGTTTCCCGACAAGTACCGCCCCGTACCGCCCACCATTGCCGGCCAGTCGGGGCGCTACATCAGCCTGCCGAATCGCATCATGGCAGTGCCGATGGCGGAGCCGTTCGAGGTGTTGCTCGCCGATGGCGTATCGCGCTTGAACGGAGTTCCGGGCGAATGGCTGGTCGACTATGGCGATGGCAGTCTCGGGATAGTTGCCGCGCCCATCTTTGCCACGACCTATGAAATCGTCCCATAACATGGCGCTGCATAATTTCGTTCAGCGGCTGTTATTGATCGGCGCTCATGTGCAAACGCTGCCGCCGGCGCCCGTGCCCCGCGCACCGGCGGCACTATTGCCGCTCATCGAGGCCATTGCCGGCCCGCACCGGCGGTTCGATGAGCGCGCGATGCTCTATGGGAACCGTTACCGCAGCGGCTTCTGGGCGATTTATCTGCTGAGCGCGATTGCCGTATTGTTCGCGGTCATGCCCTTGGCGCTCGGCTGGGACAGCTCGAACCATATGCTGCATCCCTATGCAGGATTGTGGGCGGTCGGCGAAGTCATGGTGATCGGCACCGTGAGCGCGATTTACTGGCGCGGTCACCGGTGCGACTGGCAGGCGCAATGGCTGAGCGCACGCACCACCGCGGAATTGAGCTGGTATCTGCCCATGCTCGCGCCCTTGCTGGATTTTTCGGCGCCGGCGGGCGCCGCGAATTGGTATCTCCGAGTATTCGATCCTGGCCAGCACGTGCGCGGCGCGGATGACGTGGCAGCGCTGTGCGCGGAGAACGAGCCGCTGGCGCGGACGCTGCTCCTCGACGCCTGGTCGAACCCTGAGTTCGTCTCGAGCTACGCGCAGTGGACTGTCGACATTCTGGACGAGCAGCGGCACTACCACTACCGCATCGCGAGCAAGCACCACGCGCTGCGCCATCGAGTGCATGTCATGAACAGCGCTCTGTTCGGCCTGACGGCACTCGGTGCGCTGCTGCACCTCATCGTGCACACGTTTTTTCTGTCGGTGATAACGACTTTTTTTCCGGCGCTCGGCGCCTCATTGCACGGCGCGCTGGCCCAATCCGAATCCTACCGGCTCGGCACCACCTCGGAACGCCTGGTGGCCGATCTGCAGGACGCCATGACGCGCATTCGCACGGCGTTCGATGAGAGCGTCTCGGCCGGCGACGTCGCTGCGCTCAAGGCTGCGATCGAGGCGGCGATCGCGCTGATTCTCGAGGAGCACCAAGATTGGCACCTGCTGGTTCGGCCGCACAATCTGCCGCTTGCCTGAGCCGTCTTCTGGCGGACCCGCTGCCCGCAGTATTTGACAATGTCCCTTGCGTCTTGCCGCCAGTGTGGAACCGCACTCGCCGGCCCCACTTTTTGGGTGTTTCGCGTCACAGGCGCCGAGGCCGGCGTGACCTAAAGTTGAGGTCGCCCAGGCTTCAGGAGTTGGCATTGATGGACACCCGAATTTGGCTGGTGATCGCCGCGACCGCTGCGGTGTTCGCTGTGTGGCTCGCCGCCAATGTGTTTTTTGTCGCCGTGGGAGATGCGGGCGCCATTGTGCCCCTGTCCTCGCGCCCGAACTGGCGCGCGCGCGTGGACGCAGCCATGCTGCTATTGCCGGCGCTCGCCGGAGTCGGAGCGGCCCTGCTGATGCACTAGTCTTTGCTGATGAGCGGGTCGCCCCGACGGTCTGTCGGGTCTTGGCGACACTATTAACATATTCCAATTCGCAGTAGGTTCCTCCCCCGTGTACGCCACACAGGGGGGAACCAAATGCACAAATTTCAAGCCGAGATCAAGCACTCTCCGCCGGTCACTATGCTGCACACTCTGACGTGCCGGAATCTCCTATCGGGCGCCACCTGCACGACGGGAGACCTCAGAGTGATCCGCGCGCGCAATGTGGCGGATGCCGTACTCTGTCTCATCGAGACGTACATGAGCGACTCCGTCAAGCGCAAGGTACTGGTGTGCAGCTGCTGCAATCAAGACGGAAAATCTCCATTCGAAGACGGCAAGACTCCCTTCGAACTGTGGTCGCAGCGGCGAACGACCACCAATAAAAATCGCCGTGCCGGGTTGCGGCATTTTTTCTCCCGCCACTGAGGCCGCCAGAAAGCTAGATCCGCCGACCTTCGGCAACCGCTACGATCGATGGTAGTAGAGCGACGCCGCAGCCTAGACTGCGCGCCGTGAATCGTGATCTATTGCCAACCGCCGCATGGGTCTGCCTCCTGCCGCTGCTCGCGCCCCTTGTGACCCTGGCCTCGGATGCCGACACGGCCCTCGAGGAAGTGGTTGTGACCGCACAGAAATACAGCCAGGACGCGCAGCAGATCGGTGTCGCCATCACCGCCATCAGCGGCGAGGAAATGCAGACTCTGCGCATCCAGCAGCCATTGAGCCTCGCGGCCGTCTCCCCGAGCCTGTCGACCATGAATGCGACGACCGACAGCACGCCCCTGTTTCTCATCCGCGGCATCGGCCTGGATGACTTCAACATGAACAACAGCAGCGGTGTCGGAACCTATCTGGACGATGTATTTGCCAGCTTCCCGGGATTTCTCACCGCTGCGCTGTACGACCTGGACCGGGTCGAGATCCTCGAGGGTCCGCAGGGCACCCTGTACGGCAAGAACACGGCGGGGGGCGCGATCAACATCATCTCCAGGCGGCCCACGGACAACTTCGAGGGCTATGTCGACGTCGACTACAGCCGATGGGAGACGACGGACCTCACGGCCGCCGTCAGCGGACCGCTCACGGATTCCATCAAGGCTCGGCTCGCGGCCACGGCGACCAAACAGGGTGAGGGATATCAAACCGACATCGACACGGGCGAAAAATACGGCAAGCTCGATCGCGGCGGCGCCCGGACATTGTTCGACATCCGGCTGACCGATGCGGCCAGCCTGCTGCTCAACCTGCACTATGTCTACGACCACTCGGTGCCATCCTCGCCTTCCACCCCGAACGTGGAGAGCCTGGTACCGCCCAATCTGCCGTTCCCGACCGCCGGGCTGCTGGACAGTCCCCCGGGCGGCACGCTCGTCAGGGTCGGAGGCTTGCCGCTCTACAAGAACGAGCATGGCGACGGCGCCGTCGCCACGCTAAATGTGCGCTTGGCGGGACTGACTCTCACGTCCATCAGCGCATTCGACGAGTTCTTCGCGCACAGTCTCGACAACTACGACGGCTACCCGGCGGCCGACAACAACTGGACCAAGAATTTCCAGCAGCAGCAGTTCAGCGAAGAGCTGCGCCTAGGCTCGGTTTCGGGCGGCCTCGTCGACTGGATCGTCGGTGCCGAGTACGCCCAGAATTGGTTTCACTGCCGCGACTCGCTCGACTGGACATTCGTGTATGGACTCGCGGACTTCATCACGGATTCGGGCAAGGCCATCACGGCCGCGAACTTCATCCAGACACAGCAGTCATCGGGGCTGTACGCCCACGCGGAAACCCATGTCTCGAAGCGCTGGACACTCGTGACCGGATTGCGCTACTCGCATGACGAGGCGGCATTCGACGGCAAAACCATCGATCCGACGGGCCTGCTGACTTTCGCCAGCAATAACTTCAGCGGGCCGATCGTGCCGAATACCGTGCTCGCCGCGCTCGATCAGTCACGTTCGAGTCAAAACGTCTCCTATCGCCTCGAGCCCGAGTACCACCTCTCGGACAAGGTTCTGCTGTACGCCAGTGTCGCGACGGCCTACAAGGCGGGGATTTTCTATGGCCAGCCGGCGCAGGTATCGGTGGACTGGGGCTATGTGAATCCGGAGCACGTGCGCACCACCGAACTTGGGCTCAAGAGCCGGTTTTTCGCCGACTCCCTGCAGTTCAACGCCGCCGTATTCGACACCGACATCCGTGATCGCCAGTCGAGCCTGTCCTTGTGGGCGGGTCCGGTCGGTACGCTGCCGCTGATCGCGGGACTAGGCAATGTGCCGCGCTCGAGGATTGACGGCGTCGAGAGCAGCATCGAGTGGCGCGCGCTCACCGGCCTCGAGATCCATCTCGGCGCCACCTACCTCCATGCCCGGGTGACGGAGACCCTGACCAACGACAATGGTCTGGCGCTGTTCACGCCCGTCGCCGCCGGTCAAATGCTCCCCGATGCACCGACTTTCAGCGGCAACTGGCTGGTGCAGTACGAGCATTCCGTGACGGGCGGCCTGCGGGCGTATGCGCAGGCCAACGACCACTACTCCGGCGCGGAACATCCCTACTTGGCTGACCCGACGACCTTTGGGCGCGGGCATTCCCTGGGTGCCCGGTTCGGCCTGCGGAATCCGGCCGAGCACTGGGACACGAGCCTCTGGGTCACGAACCTGACGGACGCGCGGCCGCTCACCTACGCCTACGCCGGCAGTGAAGGGCAGCAGTCCTCGTATTACCAGAAGCCGCGCTCGGTGGGCGTGAACCTCACCTACCACTTCTAGTATGGCCGCTTTTGTCAAGCGAAGGCACGGTCCTTTTTCGTGGGGTCACGAACATAGTTTGCGCACTGGGATGAGCGTTACACCGAACGAGGAACGCGACGCATGGGGAATGGCTGCGACGATGGATCATTCTAGTATCCGCGGATTGGGTACCGCATTACATCTCTTCCTCGCGGGGCTGCCTCGCTCTGAGATCGGAGATCATCTCGAAGGATGCTCGCTCAAAAGTTCCGAGGGTTCCCCTCATCGGTCCCACGCATCGCGTTCCCAATTAGGTGTAGTACTTGAAGTTAAAGTGCTGAGTGATCGTGCTCCTGCGGTAGTTGCGGGTATTGAGAAGGATTTAGGGGCTCATTTTCACATGGCGCGCCACGTCCCAGATGAAGCCAGAGAGCTCCCGGGCGATAGCGACGCAGATTTTGTTCTGCGCCAACTTTCGTCCCATCGAAAGACTGCGCCAGCGCTTGGACAGGCGCAGCTGGGCTTTCCAGGAGATGTCGCGGATGATTTTCGGTTGCCCCTCTTGGCGAACCTCGAGACATCGAGTGACTTGAGCTTTGAAGCGATTATTCCACGCGGCCTCGACCAGGATACGTCGCGCATGTTTGTTGCCGCTTTTGGTGATCTCGCCCAGGCGGCGGGACTTGCCGCTGGAGAACTCCGAGGGCACCAGTCCGAGGTACGCCATCAAGGCACGCGGATGAGCAAAGCGGGTCAAATCGCCCATCTCGGCGACAAAGGTGACCGCGGCGACGAAGTCAAAGCCCTTCAGACACATCAACGCTTTGACCACCGGATTCATGCGCCAATCCTCGCACTGCACTCGCAGTGCCTCGGTGATCCGTTCGACCCGTTCGCAAGCCTCCTTGGAGGCCAGTCGATATTCGTTAAAGGCGAGCTCTTGCGCCGGATGCTCGAAGCGGATCGTGGACAAGTGTCGATCGTGTGCCTGGGTCCAGGAACTCTTTCCCTGGTAGTGACGCCCATGGCGCAGCATCATCGCCTGCATTTGCAAGCGTACCCGCTGCCTGGCGACGCGCGCATCGTCTCGGGCGCGACTCAGATCTCGGATCGCTTCGTCACGCTCATCGGGCACGAGGATGCTCGTCAGATTCCCGGAGCGCGACTCGCGCGCCAGCAGCTGTGCATCGCGCCGATCGGTCTTGATACGCTTCTCCGAGGGCTTTCGCGTAATCCTGGAGGGTGCGATGACATCGCACACCCAGCCTTGCTTGCGCAAGTATCGCACCCAGCCGTAGCCGCAAGGCCCGGCCTCATACACGACCAGCGTACTTTCCTTGGTGCACACTCGACGCATCGCCTTGCACAGCTCGGCAGGAACCGGATTGATCGTGCCGATAAATCGCGGCGCAGCACGATCCGCATCCGCAATTGCCATCGCAATGGATTCCTTATGAATATCCAACCCAATGTAGGAAGTGGTAGGCTCTTTCACGGTCTGTCTCCTGATGGTTTTGGCAGTACGATCCCCTCGGGGACTCTGCATGTGGCTCGGCGCACTCACCTGCGCAACCCACGGTATAGGAGACAGACCACTTCCAAACTTTTCAACATGTGCCGCACTCCGATGAGGACGTGCGGCCATGATGTCTGAGGCAGGCCCTCGGCAGCGCCGTGCGCGGCGACCTCAACGTCCGAAGGCAACCAGCGCTTCCACCAGTTCTTGGACGAACCCGTACAGCGGCATCATCACGGCTGCGACCAGCAGCGCGCTCGAAATCAAGATTCGTACGCGAAACGTCCGCGTCGCCGCCGTTGACGGGGCCAGCAGCCGACGCACGCGGCCTTCTACATCGTCCAAGGCGACGGGCATCATGAGCATGGCGAACTCTCGCTGCGCGCCCGCCGACAGCCGGGCGACTTTGATCAACGCGGACGCGAGCGCGACGCGCTTG
>Ga0210394_10004180_pt1 | contig 17102 bp, 14 predicted proteins | sample IncBWC12MmetaG_FD_160121 | JGI IMG/M metagenome (GOLD analysis project Ga0210394, IMG submission 160121) | Forest soil microbial communities from Barre Woods Harvard Forest LTER site, Petersham, Massachusetts, United States - Inc-BW-C-12-M | ecosystem: Environmental > Terrestrial > Soil >... | reverse complement strand
TGCGGAGAGAGATCCTCGTTGCTTGCCAGCGCGCCAATTGGAAGCTCGGAGGTCCGCGAGGAGCAGCCGCCAGACTCGGCTTGAAGCGCACCACCCTCTTTTACAAGATGAAGCGTCTTGGTATTGCACCACCTGCGGACCGGTGGCAGGACTGAGATTACGCTTTCCGCAGCGCATCGATTCGCACGCTTTCAAATGCCGCAAATCTTTACCTTCCTTATATAGTTCTCTACGTTCAAGGTGTATCGAGTCGTGCTCATGGTCGGTCTTCTCTTGGAATTCCGAGGAGTTGCATTTCAATCACCAGAGTGGACAATGCCGAAGACATCGACTTACAAGGCGTTACGGACCTCAAGTGAATCCGCGGCGGCGTTTGCGCGCGTCTGACAGTTACGTCGATGTTTTCACGGTTCGGAGATCGATATTGGTGACTAGTGTTGACTGCCTTCGATCACAAGTGATAATGGCGGGAACCAAGACCGCCAAACGCCAATCCTCCTAGCTTAATTCATGCTCCATCTACCACTGTGGCTCTGCAGACGAGATCTTTAGGGAAGTGCCTTCCGATTTTCAAACAGGCTCTTACTGGTCGTTCTAGGCAGAATTTCGAAACAATTGTCGAAGTGTAGCCATTCGGACCACAAGCTAAAGCCATATTCTTTCAGGCTGAAACACGCAACGCCATCACGCCTTAGACATTATCGTCAAATCCTTTGCATCAGTAGCCTGCGATAGCGATGCCCTTCCGTGGTCCCAGGGGCTCGTATATCTACTTCGCACTGAAAACAAAAAGGATGGCGGACTGTCTCGGGAATATCCAGCTTGGATGCACAAAGTCAATCGTTTTGCGTAGGCGCGTTTTACAAGGATTTATGAAGGGTTGAAAATGATGGCGGAGAGGGTGGGATTCGAACCCACGGTTGAGTTTCCCCAACACACGCTTTCCAAGCGTGCTCCTTAAACCGCTCGGACACCTCTCCGGAGCCTACATTTTCGCAGCTTGGTGAGTATTAACCAAGCCCGGTCGCTGCATTTACGACTGATTTGGGGAGCGGGACGCCGCCAAAGGCCTCCCCTATCATGCTTATGAACGCGAAGCCCCTTGCGCCCAACTTTGTTTTAGGGCTACGGCTTTGCAGCCTTAGTTGGCGCGGGCGGAGCCGGCTTGGCGAACTTGGCCGCATTTATCGCAGCGTTCGGCTGTACCTGATTCAATTCCGTGACGGACCGGCCGTCGGTCCAAGTTACCGTCCAGCGAAAGGGTATCTTGACGCTAGAAACGTCGCGATAATCCGAGAAATCAATCTGCGTGGGATTTAGGCCAACGGGCAAATTTGTGTAACGCACCACCCGCAGCAGCAGCCCTGATTGCTGATCGAAATAGAACTTTACGGGAGATTCACCGGGATTGCTTCCCTGCACCACCTGCACATCATGGTCGTTGATGTTGGTCGGAAAACCCACACGCCATTGGGTGAAAAGCTGTTTGATTCCGACGGGGAAAGTCAGGGTCGCGTCCACCTTGGCGCCTTGCAAATCTCCTCCCTCTAAAGCCATCACCGGCATGGGCTGGTCGGTGTCCGGCGCGGCAATCCAACCCGAATGACCGTCGTAGGTGCTGGTGCTGTCGCCATTAGGAGTATGCACGATTACGGCGCGCTCATCCGGCGCTTTTGCATAGATTTCCGCGGGGCGCCTCTCGGGATCGTCGTAGCCCTGATAAGTTCCTCTGGCACTGAAGGTCGTGAGGTTCGCCACCCGCTGAGCACCACCGAGCGCCTGAATGTATTTGTCCAAAATCTGATCGGCCGAAGGAGCGCCAGCTGCTTGCTCGGTGATTTCGTCGGGCACTTCCAGAACTGGAGCGCTGTATTGCTCCGCCAAATTGGGAGTAACGCGCGGGGTTTCGCCGCCGCGATGGCAGGAGTAACAGGTCAACATGCGGCGCCCGCCGAAATAGCTTTTGTTGATGGCGTTCATCATCAGAATCATTTTGCGCGCAGTCTGCTTATTGGCGTTATCGTCGGCGTACTTCGACCAATCGCCGCTGCTCTCCTCAACGTGGCAAAAAGTGCAGTTTTCACCCAGCGAGGCGGCGAAAAAGCCCATCGTGTCCATCAACTCTTTCACCGAAATGCCGCGGAGGACCTGAACATTTTTGAAATACTGCTCGGCCATCAGCGGCTTCTGTGTCGATTCGGCCTGACCGCCTACCCGCACAGCCGACAGCAGAAACGTCACCGCTACCGCCAACGCAGTAGTTATTTTTCCTGCTATCTTTCGCTGAGGCCCCAAGATCGATTTTCCCCTCCCATCTAATCGTAGCAGAGGCTTAAGCCCGTTGCCGCTGGATGCTTGGAACTTCAGGACGGTATTTTTATCGCCAGTCAAGATGGCTGGATCTAGTCCTGGAAACTCACCGTGCCGCTAATCGCCTGCTGCGCCGCAGCGGCACAAAAACGAACGCTAGCGCTGGGAAGCTTTGCCCGAAGCTACTTTGCTCGTAAACTCTTCGGATTTGCCACGAGGAATGGTGAGCGAATTCCAATTGGCGCCAGCGAAATGCTTTGCTAAATAGACAATCTGCCCGACGTGATAGGCATAATGCGCAAGCTGCCGGTTGATGGCCTGCGTAACGGAGTGAGCTTCTGACCGGATATAGACTTTTTGACTGAGTTGAGCATCAATCAAGGGCGTAAGTGCGTTGAAAACGTGCTGCCAGCCGGCTTCCCACATGGCCAGCAACTCGGCTCGCGTTTTCGGGGGTGCTTCGAATTCGCTATCCCGCTTGCGGTCGGGCTTTTCGCCATCGCTTGTAAGAAAATCACTAAAGCGCGACCGCATGTTGCCTGCCAAATGCTTGACCATTATGGCGATGGAATTGGAATTCGGATCGGGCGCCGCTAGAAGCGATTCATCAGGAACCTGTCCTATGGCACGCTCGCCCAGCCGCTTGTAATAACGTAAGACTTCGAGGGAATCTTTCAGAAAGGAAGTTGTGAATTCGAGCGCCATGCCCGGCATTTTCCGACCGAACAGGACGGAAATGCAAGTCTGTGCTTTCGCTTTGCCGATGTTTGCAAACAATCGCGCGAACCGATAGAATCGCTTTCCCCTCTTAATGATGGACTTATCTCGGAAATCTTCGGCGGAGAAACCGCGAATCGCGCTGGGCGCGGACCATGCAGGCTTCCAGGCAAAAGAGAACGTTAAGAAATATCTGGAATCGGCTGGATACGGGGTAAGCGACACAGGAACGTCGTCAGAAGAATCAGTCGACTACCCGGATTTTGCAGTCAAAGTCGCGCGGCGCGTGCAGCAAGGCCACAGCGATCTCGGAATTCTGGTTTGCGGTACTGGAATCGGCATGGCCATCGCGGCAAACAAAATCGGCGGCGTTCGCGCAGCCGTTGCGCATGACGCGCTTACCGCGCAGATGAGCCGCGAGCATAACGATGCCAATGTGCTGACGCTGGGTGCGCGAGTACTGAGCGAGCATCAAATTATCGAGGTGGTTGCGAGTTTTCTGGGCGCGCACTTCGCGGGCGGGCGCCATCAGCGCCGCGTCGACAAGATTTCCGAACTGGATCAGGAGCCTAAACATACGGCATGAGCAGCACGAAACAAACCAAGGAACGCATCTCTGCGGAACTCGAACGGATGAATCGGCCCCTGCGCGAAGTCGATCCGGAGATTGCCGAGATTTTGGAACTCGAGGCGCGGCGGCAGGCCACTGGCTTGGAGTTGATTCCTTCGGAAAACCTCCTTTCTGAAGCGGTTTTGGAAGCTGTGGGCTCGGTGCTTACGAACAAATATGCCGAAGGCTATCCGGGCAAACGCTACTACGGCGGTTGTGAATTCGTGGACCGGGCCGAGCAATTGGCTATCGACCGCGCCAAGCAGCTTTTTGGCGCCGAGCACGCAAATGTACAGGCGCATTCGGGTACGCAAGCGAATATCTCCGTATACATGGCTGCGCTGCAGCCGGGGGACACCGTGCTCGGGATGAATCTCGCGCATGGCGGCCATCTTACTCACGGTCATCCGCTGAATTTTTCGGGCAAGACCTACAAATTCATCGCCTATGGCGTGCGTAAGGATACAGAAACGATCGATTACGATGAGATCGAGCGACTCTCGGGGGAGCATAAGCCGAAGATGATTGTCGCCGGTGCTAGCGCCTACTCACGAATCATCGATTTTGAACGCATGGCTCGCATCGCCACCTCAGCGGGTGCGGTCTTTTTCGTGGATATGGCGCATATCGCGGGGCTCGTGGCGGCAGGTGTTCATCCCAGCCCGATTCCACATGCCGACTTTGTTTCCACTACGACTCACAAAACACTGCGCGGACCGAGAGCCGGCCTGGTACTCTGCAGACAAAAATGGGCCAAGGATCTGGACCGGATCACGTTTCCCGGAACTCAGGGCGGACCGCTGATGCATACAATTGCGGCCAAGGCCGTCTGCCTGAAAGAAGCGATGCAACCGGAGTTTCGGGAGTACCAAAAACAGGTAGTGGCGAATGCCAAGGCGCTGGCCGCCGGCGTGGCACAGCGCGGATTCCGCATCGTCAGCGGCGGCACCGATAATCATCTTTTTCTCGTCGATCTCCATTCACGCGGGCTCACTGGCAAGGACGCACAAGCTTCCCTCGATCGGGCGACCATTACCGTCAACAAAAATGCGATTCCGTTCGACCCAACGCCGCCGATGACTGCGGGCGGAATCCGTCTGGGTAGCCCGGCCGTAACTACGCGAGGAATGCGTGAACCCGAAATGCAGCGGATCGCGGGCTGGATCTGCGACGTGCTCGAACATGTGGGCGATCCTGCTACCGAGCAGCGCGTGCGCGGTGAAGTCGGTCGACTGACAGCGGAATATCCGCTTTACATGCGGCGGTGGCGCGCTAGTGCGGGGATCGCTTAGCTTTTGCCAAGTTCCATTTTCCTAATACAAAACAACCATGCGCGTGGCCATTGATATTCGTCGTGCAGGCGATTACGGCCTGGGCACTTACATCCGCAACATCGTCAATCAGCTTGCGCGCATTGACGACAATTCGCGATACCTGCTGATTGGCGAAAAGCGCCATCTCGCGGAATTCGATTCGCTTCCCAATAATTTCGAGCTGCTGGAATACGCCCATCAACCTGGCACGTTCAGCACGCATTTGCATCTGCCCTGGCTGCTGCGCAAGCGCCGAGTGGACATCCTGCACATGCCGTGGTTTTATGCGCCAGCCATTGTTCCTTCGCGCCTGTTGATTACTGTGCACGACTTGAGTGACGTTCTCGCACCGCCGGTCGGCGCAAGTCCACCAGTGCAGACCGGACGGCTTTTCTTCGCCCGCCGCGCGCTGAACCGCGCCGACCACATTTTTGCGGTTTCCCACGCCTCCAAACGCGATCTGGCGCGCTTTTTCCATATTCCCGAATCGAAAATTTCGGTGGTCTATGATGCCGTGGATGAACGTTTCCTCACCGAGCCGCTCCCGGCCGACGCGGACCGCATCCTGGAACGCCATGCCGTGAACTCGCCGTACGTGCTCTACGCCGGGAATATCCGCCCGCAAAAAAATCTGCCTCGGTTGATTGAAGCATTCGCCGTTGCGAAAGCCGAACTGCGCGGAAATCCCGAATTCGATCAGCTCAAATTGCTGGTCATTGGGGAATCGCTCAATCGTCACGCTGATTTGCGCCGCGCCGTCGTGCGCGCGCGTGTGCGAGAAGACGTCCGGTTCCTTGGTTTTGTGCCCCGCCCAGTGCTGCGTGTTTTTTATTCGCGCGCCTTAGCGTTTCTTTTTCCATCGCTCTATGAAGGCTTCGGACTGCCCCCGCTCGAGGCCATGGCTCACGGAACTCCGGTGCTGACCTCCAATGTGTCTTCGCTGCCCGAGGTCTTCCAGGAAGCCGCCTTGCTGGTGAATCCCGAGAACGTCTTTGATATCGCACGGGGAATCCGGCAGATTCTCACGGAGAATGCCTTGCGCCAGACACTCCGGCGGCGGGGCTATGAACGAGCGCGAATGTACTCCTGGGAAAACGCTGCGCGTTTGGTTCACGCCGCCTATCATTCGGTTCTGGTTCGCACCGACGCCGCATAATCCTACGGCAATCAAAATCCATCAAGCTCACATAATCTGGAGAGAGATCTCGCGGACTTGCGCTTCGACGATGCGAAAAGCCCGGATCGGGTGAGATGCAGCTGGACGCATAGAGATAATCAAATAGGCAGATTCGGGATAGAACGCGCGCTCGATATCGAGCGGAGAAGGGGCGTTTTCGCCGTTGGGATGAGAATGATAAATGCCCAGATGTTCTAATCCAGCGGAACGAATGCGGCGAAAAAGCTCAAATAGCTCCTGGGGGTCTATCTCGTAAGCCTTCGGGCTCTGCAAGGCATTTGTCGCCGGAAGAATAGCAGAGATGACCGCTTCGCGGCCGGCCAGTAACCCACAGCATTCGATATTCGGATTTGCCCGGGCGTCGGCGAGCAGACGATCGAAAACGCCGCGTTCGATTCTGACCAGATCATCCATCCGCCGATTGTCTCACCATAGCGTGCACGTAGACCGAGACGTATTCAATTCATCGATTGGCAAACGAAAGAGGAATTCTTGGCTTCGTGGCTGCGCCCAGACCATGAGGCCGTCTTACAAAAAACGCGCAACCACTCCACTCAGAATGACAAAGCTGCAGGCCGAGCCTTAAGCTTTCTGAGCCTGGCGCCGCAGGAACGTCGGTACATCGAGGTCCAGCGGGTCAGCAGCCGCTTCCTGAATTACGGTCGGAACGGGCCGAGGCGGCGGGATGATCACTTTTTCATCCTGCACTACCTCCGGTTGCACGGGCTCTGGTTCGGGGACTGCAACCGCCTTCCACGTCTGAGCCATAAAGGAGGGCCGCTGCTGCTGTTTCTTGCCGGCCTCGCGGAAACCGGCAGCGATTACAGTAATCTTGACGGACTCCTTCATGGCATCGTCCATCACCGCGCCGAAGATAATGTTGGCGTTTTCATGCGCGGCCTTTTGAATGATCGAAGAAGCTTCATGGACTTCATGCAGCGATAGACTTGAAGATCCCGTAACGTTGATGAGTATCCCCTGCGCTCCGTTGATGGAATTGTCTTCCAGCAAAGGACTGGAAATGGCGCGATTGGCCGCATCCACTGCGCGATTTGAACCCGAAGCCACGGCTGTGCCCATGACGGCATAGCCCTGCCCCGCCATGATCGTTTTCACATCGGCGAAATCGCGGTTGATGATGCCGGGAATCGTGATGATGTCGCTGATCCCCTGTACCGCCTGGCGCAAAATATCGTCGGCGATGCGGAACGCTTCGAAAAAGCTGGTGCCCCGTTCCACAGTCTCCATAAGACGCTCATTGGGGATAACGATGACTGTGTCGACGCAACTCACCAGTTCGGATAGCGCGTGTTCCGCCTGCGTGAGGCGGCGCTTGCCCTCAAAAGCAAAGGGCTTCGTGACTACCGCGACCGTAAGCGCGCCAAGTTCACTGGCGAGCGAGGCGACGACTGGCGCGGATCCGCTGCCTGTTCCGCCGCCGAGTCCTGCAGTGATGAAGACCATGTCGGAGCCTTCGAGCGCCTCGATGATCTTCTCCGTATCTTCGAGAGCGGCTTTGCGACCGACCTCGGGATTGGCGCCGGCGCCGAGTCCCTTGGTCAGTTTGGCGCCGATCTGCAACTTCACGGGCGCCTGAGACAATTTAAGCGCTTGTTGATCGGTATTGGCGGCGATGAATTCGACGCCCTCCACCTTGGCGCGGATCATGCGGTTCACGGCGTTGCATCCGCCACCCCCAACGCCGATGACCTTGATCTTCGCGCCTTCAAGGCGCTCCTCGCTGAACGACAGTCTGATTCCTGACTCCTTTGGCGTCATCCTGCTCCCCCTTTGCCCGCCAGTGGCGCGCTTCAGCTTACTGGCCGGCAAACATGCTTTTCAATTTCGCCACCAATGTACCGGGGCGCTGCGCCGCCATGCGGCGAGCATGCGCTCCGTACAGCAGCAGCCCTACAACCGTTGCGTACTCGGGCTGGGAAAGTTCTTCGGGCATATCTTCAAGCCCGCGCGGCGCCGCACAGCGTACCGGCAAAGTGAACATGCGCTCCGCCAATTCGGGCAGCCCTTTCAAACGCGCACCGCCTCCCGCGAGGACAAGGCCCGCGGGTATCTGCGTGTCCATACCGGCGCGTTTTAAATCGTCGAGTACGAGCGTAAGAAGTTCCTGCGCGCGCGGCTCAATAATCTCATTAAGCATGCGTACAAACACGGTGCGTGGCGGGCGATCGCCCACGCTGGCGATCTGTATCGACTGATCTTCGGCAAGCAGGTCGCGCAAAACGCAGCCGTATTCGCGCTTAATTCGCTCCGCTTCGGGAATCGGTGTTCGCAAACCGACGGCCAGATCGTTGCTGAAGTGATCGCCGCCAATAGCCACGGCGCCGGTATGACGGACCACACCGCCGGAGTAAACGATCAGCTCAGTTGTACCGCCGCCGATATCAAGCAGGCAGCAGCCGAGCTCACGTTCATCCTGCGTGAGGACCGATTCGGCCGAAGCTAAAGGCTCGAGCGCAGTGTCGCTCACTACCACGCCGGCACGATTGACAGCGGTCACAACATTTTGAGTCGCGGAGGTAGACGTCGTAACGATGTGAACATTCACTTCCAGGCTTTGCCCAACCATGCCGATCGGATCACGAATGTTGTCCTGGTGATCGACCAAAAAATCCTGCGGGAGGACATGCAGTATTTCGCGATCCTCGGGCAGCGTGATGGCGCGAGCGGCATCAACGGCGCGCCGGACGTGTTCTTTTTCGATATCCCGCGGCCGGGCTCCAAGGGATATCCCTCCTCGGCTATTCACACCTCGCACATGGTTGCCTGCGATCCCCACTACGGCGAATTCCACGGGCACGTTGGCGACGCTCTCGGCTTCCTCGAGAGCGCGGCGAATGGAGCTTATTGCGGCGTCTAAATTGACAATCAGGCCCTTACGCGACCCTTTGGATTCTGCCGCACCCATTCCAAGAAATCTGGAACTTCCGTTTTCTATATCCGCTATCAACGCGCACGTCTTGGAACTGCCTATATCCAGCGCGGCGAGATAGCGTTCTTTCTTACCCACTAATTGCTCCTGCGGCTTGACGAACGGTGCACGCCGGGGGCGCCCGAAGAACGAACAGCCGCCTCAACGGGCTTCGCCTGCTCTGGCTCGCGCTCCGGATTGACCACCACTTGCCGCGAAAATCTGAGATCAACCGATTCCACGCGGCCAGCGCTAGCCCGCCATTGCGTGATATTTTCAGCCAGCAATCGATACTTATTCACGAAATCGCTATTTCCGAAATGCACCCAAATCGGATATTGCCCTTCGAGTCCGGGCAGACCTGCCAGCATGGCGCGAACGTCCTGTGCGTCGGAAAAGTCCACTTCGCTGACCTGCTCGCCGGCGCCGGCGTGAGCCAGTTCAATTTCCTTAATAAAATTGACGAATAGAGCCATCCGCTCTTTGCGCTCGGCGATTGGGGTCGTCTCATCAAAGCCGCTAACGACCGGAAAATGAAAGCCGGCCTCAAGGGGACGTTCGAGAACAACTCCCGAAGCGTCCACGAGCTGCAATTCACTGCCCGTACGCAAGAATGCGACCGGCGTTCGTTCCACAAGCTCGACACGAATGCGATCCGGCAGCGTACGTTCGACCGTGGCTGCTTCCACCCAGGGAATGGATTCGATCTGTTTGCGCCGAGCATCGAGCGGCACGCGCAAAACGCTGTTTCCCATATCGGACGAAAAAACGTCGGTCACGGCAGCACGACCGACGAATTGATTTCCGACGATCTCAACCTGGTAAGATCCGGCGAACTCAACGCTGGGAGAGAACAAAAGAAAACGGAAGCTGTAATAGCCGATGAAGCCTGCGCCCACGGTCGCGACAGCGATGAGCGTCCAGCGGCGATAGGCGGACCAGCTTTTTCTGCCGAATTTCCGGCGCCGAATCTCCAAGGGCTTTTGCCGCCGGAGATAACGCGGTTCGTCGTCGGCCAGAGCCTCGGGCGGATAAACTTCGGGACCCCTGCTCATTTATCGGCCGTTACTGCGTCCATAAAATGACCTCGTTCTCGAGCTCAACGCCATACGCCGCATGCACGCGCTCGCGTACCTGGGCAATGAGACCAAGCATGTCGGCACAGGTGGCGTGGCCTGCATTCACGAAAAAATTAGCGTGCCGGTCGCTGACCCGTGCGTCGCCGACGGAAAATCCCTTGAGCGTCAGTTCATCGATCATCCTTCCGGCAGACCCGCCCGGAGGATTCTTGAAAATGCATCCGGCGCTTTTCTGATTGAGAGGCTGGCTGGAGCGGCGTTTTTCGTTGCAGACGCGAATGCCTTCGACGATTTCGCGATATGGCTTGGAGGGGAGCTCCAGTTTCACCGCGAGCATAATATCATCGGGCGCAAATGATGTGTGACGATATTCGAAGGAAATTTGATTTTCCCACAGCGTTTCGATTCGCGAGTCGCCCGAGCGGTAGAGTTTCACCTCTCGGACATAGCTGCCGATTTGCATGCCGTAGGCGCCCGCGTTCATGCGCAAGGCCCCGCCGACAGTACCGGGGACACCGATAAGCCCTTCCATGCCGCCGAGATCATTTTTGGCGCAAAAAGTGACCGTGCGGCCGAGGTCGGCGGCCGCATCGACGCGCGCCGAATTCCCCTCCAGGCGCACGCCGGACTCTTGATGCCCCAATTGAAGAACCACCCAGGGCAGTTCACCGTCTTGGACCAGCAAATTCGTGCCGCCGCCAAGGAATCTATAAGCGACACCCGCACCGCGAAGAAGTGCAATCAGGTCGGGAAGCGTGCCATGCCGGCGAATCAGCAGCAAATCCGTGGTGCCGCCGATGCCCAGCGAAGTCCGCTCGGCGAGCGAGGCTCCCTCGACGCGCTCGACGCCGAGTTCGGGCAGAGCCGAAAGGATGCGCGGATCGCTAAGTTTCATGGCTAATCGCAGCTCTCATCGCTAACTTTCACGGCGGCTCGGCATGAAATGCTGCGAGCCGAGAAGCAAGGCGAATTCTCCCAGGGCGCGGTTGACATTCCCTGCTCCAATCGCGAGCACCGCGTCGCCGGGCCGGGCTTCGCGAAGCAGCTGTTCGATGCTCTCCTGCAGCGTGGCGCAATAAGCAACGTTCTTGTGACCGGCGGCACGAATCGCTTCCGCCAATGCCTCGCCTGTGATCCCCCGAATGGGCGCTTCGCTCGCGGCGTAGATATCCGTCACGATCAGCATGTCCGCCTGATTAAAGGCGCGGCAGAAGTCGTCCCACAGGTGCTGCGTGCGCGAAAAGCGGTGCGGCTGAAAGAGCACCAGCAGACGGTCGTAGCCGCAGCCACGCGCGGCTTCGAGCGTGGCACGGATTTCCACAGGATGGTGGCCATAGTCATCGACCAAAGTAATGCCGCGCATCGTGCCTTTAACCTCAAAACGCCGTCCTACTCCCGTGAAGGTTTCGAGACCCTCGCGAATGAGATCGGCAGGGATGTTGAGATAAAGGGCAACCGCTGCCGCGGCAGCGGCGTTTCGGACATTGTGAATGCCGGGAGGAGTAGGCAGGCGAAACCTCCCCAAATCGTCACCGCGATAGGTGAGATGGAATTCGCTGGCCAAGCCGCGCAGGTCCACCTCGCTGATTACCAGATCGGCCTGACTCGAGGTGCCGTAGGTAATCACCGGACGGGTAACGTGGGGGATGATTGCCTGCACGTTCGGTTCATCCAGGCAAAGGACCGCCGCACCGTAAAACGGGATGCGGTTTACGAATTGCGCAAAAACCGACTGAATCTCTTCGAGGGAGGAGTAATGATCGAGATGTTCGCGATCGATCGTGGTAACCACGGCAACCACCGGAGCGAGAAGCAGGAAGGAGCGATCACTCTCGTCCGCTTCGACGACCATGTATTCGCCGCGACCGAGGCGCGCAGTCGTGCCGGCGTGGTTTACGCGGCCGCCCACAACGAAAGTCGGGTCCAGGCCGGCGGCTCCCAAGATGGCGGCGACCATGGAGGTGGTCGTCGTTTTGCCATGCGCGCCAGCGACGGCGATGCCATATTTCAAGCGCATCAATTCGGCCAGCATCTCAGCGCGTGGAATGACGGGGATTTTGAGGCGCGTGGCTTCGACCAGTTCGGGGTTATCGCGGCGAATGGCTGAACTGGCCACCACCACGTGCGCACCTTGAACCTGTTCGGCACGATGGCCCTGATAGATTTGCGCGCCGAGATTCGTCAGCCTGTCTGTAGCCGGCGAGAGGCGCGCATCCGAACCGGATACGGCGTACCCCAGCGTAAGCAGCACTTCAGCAATGCCGCTCATGCCGATGCCGCCGATGCCCACCAGATGAATACGCTTGAAATTGTGAAAGTGTCCGGTCATGGACGTGCCACCTCTTCGATCAAATCCACTATTTTCTCGGCGGAGTGCGGGCGGGCCAGTTGCCGTGCGCGAGTACCGAGTTCCACAAGACTGGCCGGATGGTCGATGAGCGGGAGAATCTCGCGGGCGAGGCGGGATCCGCTTAACTCCGGCTCCGGAATCAGCCTAGCCGCACCGGCGCGCACCAGTTCCTCGGCGTTGCGCATCTGGTGGCTATCCGTCGCAGCGCCGAAGGGGATGAAGATGGCGGCGCGGCCGGCGGCGGCAACTTCAGAGACGGTGATGGCGCCGGAACGGCAGATGATCAAGTCGGCCTCGGCGAAACGTTCGGCCATGCGAGCGAAAAACGGGGCTACTTCCACTTCGATATTCGTGGCTGCGTAAGCTTGGTGCACGGAGTCGTAGTCACGCTCGCCGGTTTGGTGAACGATTCGCAAGCGCCTGTTGTCGGAAGAAAGAATCTTCAGTGCGTCGATGACGGCGCGGTTCACAGCGCGCGAGCCTTGGCTCCCACCGGTAATCAAAATGCGATACGGCGGCGCGGGATGCGGTGGTGGAGCATCGAAAAACTCGCCGCGCACGGGGCATCCGGTCATTACAGCGCGCCGGCCCAGGCGTTCGGCAACGGAGGGAAATCCGGCCGCGATTCGCGTGGCCATATCGGCGAGGACGCGATTCGTAAAGCCCGCTTCGGCGTTCGGCTCGAAAATAACGCTGGGCAATCCGGAAATTATCGCCGAGAGCATCACGGGCCCCGCGGCGTAGCCGCCGACGCCGAAAGCTGCCGCGAAATGATGTCGGCGCAAGATCGCCAGCGAATCCCAAAACGCCAAACGCAGCAACAAAATGTTGTGAATAAATTGCGTCGTGCGCATACCCTTGAGTCCGGCCGAGCGAATCAGTTCCAGCTTGAGTCCGGCTTCGGGCACAAGCCGCGATTCGATTCCTCGCTGCGTGCCCACGAAAACGACATCTCTTGTTTCATCGCGTCTAAGCCATTCCCGCGCGACAGCGATCGCGGGAATCACATGGCCTCCCGTGCCGCCGCCCCCAATCAGCAATTTCAAGCCGCCACTGCTCCGGCTATCCACGCACTCCTTCACCAGTCTGCTGACTGATATTCAAAAGCACGCCCGTGCCCACGAGCATCACGAAAAGGCTAGAGCCGCCATAGCTCATAAACGGCAGTGGAATTCCTTTCGTCGGCATCATGCCCAGCACAACGCCCAAGTTGATCAGCGCCTGGCTTGCGACCATGACAGTGATTCCCAAAGCCAGAAAGCGGCCGAAATTATCGGAAGCGCGAAAACAGGCTTCCAGGCCCCGCCAGGCGTACACGGCGAAGAGGCCCAGCACGAGCGCACCGCCGATAAAGCCGAGTTCCTCGCACAAGACCGCATAGATGAAATCGGTGTGCGCCTCGGGAAGATAGAAAAGCTTTTGGCGGCTCTCCATCAGGCCGACGCCCGTTAGACCGCCCGAGCCAACGGCGATGAGTGACTGCATGAGTTGAAAGCCGTGCCCCAACGGATCGGCGTCCGGATGCAAGAAAGCCATTACGCGTTCGTAGCGATAAGAAACGTGCACTACCGCGAAATAGATTGCCGGAACCGCGGCCACCGTAGCGGCCCCGATATATTTTCCCGAAAGCCCAGCTACAAACAACATAGCCATGGCTATGATCACAATTTCGAGCGATGTGCCGAGATCAGGCTCCAACACGACCAAGCCCGCCGTCATCAGCACAAGTCCTAAGGCAGGCGCGAGAGTATGAGTCACGTCGTTTACGCCGAAGCTGCGCGGCCGGCAGCGCAATTCCAGAAACCAGGCGAGATAGAGGATGACAGCCAGCTTGGCCAATTCCGAGGGCTGCAAGCTGATCGGACCCACGCGGAACCAACGGTGCGTGGCGTGGGATTTATCCAGAAAGAAAACCCCGATGAGCATGATCAGCACGACGAAGAAGTAGGTCAGCACGAGTTTTGGCTGGCGCAGGCGGCGGTAATCCACATTGATCATGGCGAACATCGCAACAAGCCCAAGCCCCAGCCAAAGCAGCTGACGAAGCAGAAAATGGTAACTGGTGCCGTATTGCTCTCGCGCTGTCAACGCCGAGGCGCTGAAAACCATGACGGCTCCAGCCAGGCAAAGCGTGATCGTGGCTACGAACAACCAGCGATCGGTTTCAGCTCTTCGTAGCATCGATCAGACCTCACGCCCACGTGCATGCAAGGCACGCGGCGCTTCCTCCAGTGCGCGCACCAGTTCCTTGAAAGCGTTCCCGCGATGCTCGTAATTTTCAAACTGATCGAAGCTGGCGCAGGCTGGTGCGAGCAATACCGTATCGCCTTTTCGCGCTCGTTCGTGGGCCAGTTCGACGGCCCTATCCAACGTGCCGGCGTGTACGAAATGCACAGCGCCGTCCAGTTGCGTAGCGATTTTTTCCGCTGCCGCGCCAATGAGCAAAACCGCCCTGGCGCGTTCGCGTAGTAGAGGAACCAGTGGAGCGTAGTCGCTGCCCTTATCTTTGCCCCCGAGAATCACAAATAGACCCCCGGAAAAAGCCTCCAGAGCTTTTATCGTGGCATCCACGTTAGTGGCCTTGGAATCATTGAAGAAACTCACGCCTGAAATGTCAGCCACAAATTCCAGCCGGTGCTCCACGCCAGGGAAGCTGCGAACACCGGCAGCGATCTCCCCCGGCGCAACGCCCGCGAGGAACGCAGCCGAGGCTGCCGCCAGTACATTTTCGAGATTGTGTTCGCCGCGCAAACCAATCTCGGCTCGATCGAGCAGCGCGGTCTCCTCTCCATCGCGCCTAAAGACGATCTGGCCGTTACGCAAGCACGCGCCGCTCACGACGCGCTTTTTTCTGCTGAACCAAAATACCTGCGGCCGCGAAGGGGCGCGTTCAGCACTTGCGGGATCGTCCGCATTGATCACGGCAGAATCGCGCTCGGTTTGGTTCTCAAAGATTCGCGTCTTGGCCCGCGCGTAATCTTCAAACGAAGCGTGCCGGTCGAGGTGATCGGGGGTTACGTTCAATAAAACGGAAATGTCCGGCCGAAATGAATCGATCAACTCGAGCTGGAAACTGCTGAGTTCCGCGACGGTGATGCTGTCTTTTTTTGATTCATCGACGTGAGCGATTAAAGGCGTCCCGATATTTCCCGCGACGCTGACCGATTTGCGCGAAGTAGCCAAAATGTGGCCGATCAGCGAGGTGGTAGTCGTTTTGCCGTTAGATCCTGTCACGCCGATGAGGCGCCCGCTCAAAAACCGCCACGCAAGCTCGATTTCGCTCCGCACGGGTATTCCCACCTTCCGCGCAGCAATCAATCCAGCGTGATTGGAGGGAACACCAGGACTGGGCACGATTAGATCTTGTTGCCCGAAGAGATGGCTCTGATCCCTGCCGAAAGCGAGCGTGCAGCCAATCTTTTGCAATTCGCCCACGGCTTCGCCAAGCTGCTCCGCACCGCGGTCGTCGAGTGCGGTAACGCGCGCTCCGCGCGCAATACAGAAGCGCGCGGTGGCGATCCCAGTTCGCGCCAGTCCCAGAACCAGCACGCGTTTGTCTTTTAGTTCGATTCCCGGACGCATAGCTACCTCAACTTCAGCGTGGTGAGCGAGAATAGCGCGAACACCAGCGCCACGATCCAAAAGCGGACGATAATCTTCGATTCGCTCCAGCCGGCCAGCTCGAAATGATGATGCAGCGGCGCCATGCGGAAGATGCGCTTTCCCGTCAGGCGGAACGACGCAACCTGCAAGATCACCGAGATCGCTTCAAGAACAAAGACGCCGCCAACCGAAAACAGCAGAATTTCCTGCTTGATTGCGACAGCAACAACGCCGATAGAGCCGCCAATCGCCAGCGAACCCACGTCGCCCATAAACACGTCGGCGGGATGCGCGTTATACCAAAGGAATGCGAGCGCCGCGCCGACTAGAGCGCCGCAAAAGATCGTGAGCTCCCCGACTTGCGGGATATGTTGAATATCAAGGTAGGCGCTGAATCCCGCGTGGCTCGTGACATAGGTCAGGATGGTCAAAGCCCCCGCGGCTACCACAACACAGCCAATCGCGAGGCCGTCCAGGCCGTCGGTCAAATTCACAGCGTTTGACGAACCAACCATCACCAGAATCACGAAAGCCAAAAACGGCAGAAATGCCGCCGGCCAGAAATAACGGCTCCGCAGCAGCGAATGCACTACAAGGTCGGGACGAAAATTCTTAAGGAACGGGACGATCAGTTGCGTCGAATAAACGCGATTGATCGTCATCAACAAAAGTGAGAGCGCCGCAGCAAAGCTGACGAGCACCTGGAGGATTAATTTCGAGCGGCCGGTTAATCCCAAATTGCGATGCTTCACCACTTTGCTGTAATCGTCGGCGAAGCCAATGGCGCCGAACGCCAGCATCGCAAAAATTGAGAGCAACACATAGGGATTCGAGAGATCGGCCCAGAATAAAACCGGGGCTATCGTGACGGTCACAATCAGAATGCCGCCCATCGTCGGGGTGCCGGCTTTTGCCTGATGCGAACGTGGCCCCTCCTCCCGGATGAATTGGCCGATCTGCAATTCGCGCAAACGCCGAATCATCCATGGTCCAAGGATCAGCCCGAGGAATAAC
>Ga0210394_10004179_pt1 | contig 17104 bp, 16 predicted proteins | sample IncBWC12MmetaG_FD_160121 | JGI IMG/M metagenome (GOLD analysis project Ga0210394, IMG submission 160121) | Forest soil microbial communities from Barre Woods Harvard Forest LTER site, Petersham, Massachusetts, United States - Inc-BW-C-12-M | ecosystem: Environmental > Terrestrial > Soil >... | reverse complement strand
AAAGGACTTCCCGCAGCAGAAGCTGCAGCCGTGCACGCCGGAGCCGACCACCTAACCGACGCGAGGCCCTCTCCCCCCTCTCCCCCTCCCCTCTCCCGCTGCGCGGGCGAGGGGCGATCGGGCGTCGCGCTTTTGTGCGTCAATGGTGAATGACGGGCGGTGGGTCGCCCCTCGCCCGCGCAGCGGGAGAGGGGGCGGAGGCGGGGTTGCGCGAAGCACCGCTTCGCGCCGCCGGAGCCGGCGCGCCTTGCAAGGCGCGCCGTGGACGGGGAGAGGGTGGTTAATCCATTCGCGCGGGAGAGGGTTCGTCAATCCACCAGCAATTGCCGAATTCTGGCCGTCAGCGCCGGAAGCCTTTGACGGCATTCGAGCAAGCGCGCCTGGCCCGGGTCGCGCTGGCGCGCCGCCCAGATCGGTTGCGGAAAATGCGCATCGTCGGCGAAGCGTGCGATCACGTGCCAGTGCAGGTGCGGCACCTGGTTGCCCAGACTGGCCAGGTTGATCTTGTCGGGCGCCACGGTTTCGCGCAGCGCCGTTTCGACCGCGTGCACCGCCGCCAGCAGCCGCGCGCGCTCCGGTTCGGCCAGGTCGCTCATCTCGGTCACGTGCGCATTCCAGATCACGCGCAGGTAGGCCGGATAATCGGGATCGTCGACCAGCACCGCGCGCAGCCGCGCCGTGCGGGCCACTACGACACCGCCGTCGCCGCGGCACAGCGCGCAGTCGGGCAGAGCGTCCATTCTCGAAATCAGGACCCTAGACCAGCACGCGCTCGATGCCGCCGGCGTTGGCGCGCGCGACAAAATCGGCCATCCAGTTTGCGCCGAGCAGCCGCTGCGCCAGCTCGACCACCAGGTAGTCGGACCGAACGGCGCTGGTGTCCTCGAACCGGCTCAGCCCCTGCAGGCAGGCCGGGCAGGAGGTCAGCACGCGCACCTCGCCGTCGAAACCGCCGGCGCGCAGCCGTTCCGAGTCGGCCTGCAACTCGGCCTCCTTGCGCATCCGCACCTGGGTCGAGATGTCGGCCCGCGTGACGGCCAGCGTCCCGGCCTCGCCGCAGCATCGATCGCTGCGCAGAACGCGGGCGCCGTCGGCCGCGCCGAGCAGGCCGTTGACGGTCTTCATCGGGTCCTGCTGCTTCATCGGAGTGTGGCAAGGGTCGTGATACAGGTAGCGCACGCCGGTCACGCCGTCCGCGCGCACGCCTTTTTCGAGCAGAAATTCGTGGATGTCCAGGATCCGGCAGCCGGGGAAGATCTCCTCGAAGCGGTAGCTCTGCAGCTGGTCGTAGCAGGTGCCGCAACTGACGATCACGGTGCGGATGTCCAGATAGTTCAGCGTATTGGCGACCCGGTGAAACAGCACGCGGTTGTCGGTCGTGATCTTTTCGGCGCGCGCGGCCTGGCCCGCTCCCCGCTGCGGATAGCCGCAGCACAGGTAACCGGGTGGCAGCACGGTCTGCACCCCGACGTGCCACAGCATCGCCTGCGTGGCCACGCCGACCTGTGAAAACAGCCGCTCCGATCCGCATCCCGGGAAATAGAACACGGCCTCGCAGTCGACTGCGCCCTTCAGCGGGTCGCGGATGATCGGCACGAAGCGGGCGTCTTCGATGTCCAGCAGCGCGCGCGCCGTGCGCTTGGGCAGTCCCCCGGGCAGCTTGCGGTTGACGAAGTGCACGACCTGCTGCCGCAGCGGCGGCTGGCCCGTGCTGGCCGGCGGGCGGCGCCGCTGGGCGGCGGCCGGGATGGCCAGCAGCCGGTGCGCGAGGCGCTGCAGCCGGTAGCCCCAGTCGACCACCAGCGTACGGGCGAGCTTCACCTGCTCGGGGCGTGTGGCGTTCAGCAGCAGCATCGCGGCCGCGGTCGCGGGCGCGAAGCGCCGGCGGCCGATCCGGCGCAACAGGTCGCGCATCGCCATCGACACGTCGCCGAAATCGATGTCGACCGGGCAGGGCGCCGCGCACTTGTGACAGACCGTGCAGTGATCGGCGACGTCGGAGAACTCGTCCCAATGCTTCAGCGATACGCCGCGGCGCGTCTGCTCCTCGTACAGGAATGCCTCGATCAGCAGCGACGTGGCCAGGATCTTGTCGCGAGGCGAATACAGCAGGTTGGCGCGCGGCTCGTGCGTGGCGCACACCGGCTTGCACTTGCCGCAGCGCAGGCAGTCCTTGATCGCGTCCGATACTCCCTTGATGTCGCTTTGCTGCATGATCAGCGATTCGTGCCCGAGCAGGTTGAAGCTGGGCGTGTACGCGCGCGACAGATCGGCGCCCGGCATCAGCTTGCCGCCGTTGAAGCGTTGGTGCGGGTCGACCCGGCGCCGGTAGGCGCGAAACGCGGCGAGCTCGTCGTCCCGCAGGTATTGCAGCTTCGTGATGCCGATTCCGTGCTCGCCGGAGATCACGCCATCCAGTTCGCGCGCGATCTGCATGATCCGGTCGACGACCTGCCCGGCTTCCTGCAGCATCGCGTAGTCGTCGGAGTTCACCGGGATGTTGGTGTGCACGTTGCCGTCGCCCGCGTGCATGTGCAGCGCGATCACGACCCGCCCCTTGAGCACCTCGGCGTGGATCCGGTCGACCTCCACCAGCAGCGGCGCGAATGCGCTGCCGCCGAACAGGCGCTCCAGCGGCGCCCGCACTTCGGTCTTCCACGAGACCCTGATCGAGCGCTGCTGCAGCAGATCGAACAGGCGCCCGCCCTCCGACTGGCCCGCCGTAGCGCGCAGCGCGGAGGCGGGAGCGCCCAGCGGGGCAGCGGGTTCGCCCTCCGAAGCGCGCCCGCCCTCCGAAGCGCGCAGCGCGAAGGAGGGTAGCGCGAAGGAGGGCACCCCGACTTTCGCCAACTGCTCCATGACCACGTCCGCCGGCGCGTCGATCCACCGCATCAGCGCGGTCCAGCGGTGCCGCACCTGGCCGATCAGTTCCAGCGCGCGTTCGACGCGGTCGCCCAGCACTTCACCGCGCGACAACCGGTCGAAGTCGGGGTCCGCGCCGCGGCCGATCGGAAACGGCGTGCCGAGCAGGTCCTGCAGCCGATCGAGCATCCTGAGCTTGTTGGCGGTCGAGCGCTCGATGTTGATTCGCTCGATCGCGTCGGTGTACTCGCCCAGCCGCGCCAGCGGAATCACGACGTCCTCATTGATCTTGAATGCGTTGGTGTGGCGTGCGATCGCCGCGGTTCTGGCCCGGTCCAGCCAGAACGTGCGCCGGGCTTCCTCGCTGACCGCGACGAATCCCTCGCCCGTGCGGGCGTTGGCCAGGTGGACCACCTGCGAGGCGGCACGCGCCACCGCGTCCGCATCCTCCCCGACGATATCGCCCAGCAGCACCATCTTCGGCAGCGTGCCGCGATGCGACTTGGGCGCATAGCCGACCGCGCGCAGGTAGCGCTCGTCCAGGTGCTCGAATCCGGCCAGCTGGGCGCCGCCCGGCCGCTGGTCCAGGAAGCTCTTGATCTCCAGGATGCAGGGAATCGCAGTGCGCGCCTGGCCGAAGAACTCCAGGCAGAAGCTGCGCGCCTGGGGCGGCATCCGGTGCACGATCCAGCGCGCGCACGTGATCAGCCCGTCGCAGCCCTCCTTCTGCACACCCGGCAGCCCACCCAGGAACTTGTCGGTGACGTCCTTGCCCAGTCCGATCCGGCGAAAACTCGCGCCCGGGATCTGCAGCCGTTCACGCCGCAGCTCGCGCGCCCGCTCCGCCGACTCGCGGCCGTCCTTCCAGACCAGCTCGAAGTGCGCCACGGTCACCTCGTGGATGCGTCCGAGGTTGTGTTCCAGGCGCGATACCTCGAGCCAGTTGCCCTCGGCATCGACCATCCGCCACCAGGCCAGATTGTCGACCGCGGTGCCCCACAGCACAGCTTTCTTGCCGCCCGCGTTCATCGCGATATTGCCGCCCACGCACGAAGCGTCGGCCGAGGTGGGATCGACCGCGAATACGCAGCCGGCCCGCTCGGCGGCCTGCGCCACGCGGCGCGTCACGACGCCTGCTTCGGTCAGCACGGTGGAGACCGGGTGCTGCAGGCCCGCCAGCACAATCGGCTCGACGCTGCCGCAGCGCGCCAGCTTCTCGGTATTGATCACCGCCGACAGCTCGGTCAGAGGAATCGCCCCGCCCGTATAGCCGGTCCCGCCGCCGCGTGCCACGACGGTCAGGCCCAGCTCTGCGCAGGCGCGCACCAGAGGCGGAATTTCATCTTCGGCGTCCGGGCACAGCACCACGAACGGATACTCGACGCGCCAGTCGGTGGCGTCAGTGACGTGCGAGACGCGCGCGTACGGGTCGAACCGGATGTTGTCTTCGTGCGTGTGACGTCGCAACAGCCGGCGCGCCCGCTGCCGCAGGTCGCGCGTTTGCGAGAAGCGCGCCGCGAATCGTCCGACCGCGCCTCGCGCGGCCTGCAGCAGTTGCGGCACGCGCGCATCGCGCTCGGTCTCGGAGCGCTCCTGCCGGCGCCGCTCGATATCGGCCAGCCGATGATGCAGGGCCTCGATCAGCAGGTTGCGGCGTTTCGGACTGTCGAGCAGATCCTCTTGCAAGTAGGGATTGCGTTCGACCACCCAGATGTCGCCCAGCACTTCGAACAGCATGCGGGCGCTTCTGCCCGTGCGCCGCTGCTGGCGCAGCGCTTCGAGCACGTCCCAGGCGGTGCGCCCGAGCAGCCGGATCACGATCTCGCGGTCCGACAGCGACGTGTAGTTGTACGGGATCTCGCGCAGGCGTGCTGGCGGCTCTGCCATGGCGCCGACGCTGCCAGTCAGCCCGCCGGGCTGCAGCGCATCCATCAAGACGTCGATCGTGTGTGCAAAGCCGCAGTGTATCCGCCGGGCCGCCGCGCCGGCTCACCACGCGACCAGATGAAAATGCAGAACCGAGATGTCCTGTTCTCCCGGCCCGTTCGTATAGACCCGATAGTCGGACAGGTTCTGCTCGTTGATGATGGACCGGATCACCGCGAAGCAGTCCATCACGAACGGCTCGTCGTCGGCCGTCAGGTCGGCGATATTCCGGATGTCGCGCTTCGGAAAGAACACCAGGTGCAGATTGTGACCGGCGCGCGGGTAAGGCACCGCCAGGCACTTGTCGGACTCGCGCACCACCCGCGGCACCCATCCCGGTGCATTCACGATGCCGGCCGATGCGAGCAGACCCGCCAGGTCGCTGGGCCGGTAGCAGCGGCTTGCGCACGAGGCGATGTTCAGCCAGGAGCGCGGCTGGGTGTTCATGAAGGCGCGCGCTCCGATCGAAAGTCCCACCAGGAACGTCACCACGAGCAGAAGGGCCAGTCGGGTGCGCGGGTAGCGGGCCGATCGGTCAGAATTGGACATAGGAACGTCTCGGAAATTGGGTCACGGGTACGATGCAGTCCAAGCATAAGCGTCACGCGTTCGGAAGGCGCGCCATATGATCCCCTCAATCGATCGCATTGATCACGTCCACGTGTTCGTGTCCGATCGCAAACGCGCCGAGCGCTGGTATCGCGAAGTCCTCTCCCACGAATACGCGGCGCTGGAGCCGAGCCTGAGACGCGAAGGACGCTAGGCCGCGAGGGCCGGTTCCTGCATGGCCGCGATCTGCTCGCGTAGCTCCAGGATGCGCGCCTCCCAGTAGCGCGGCGAATCGAACCACGGAAAAGCCGCCGGGAAGGCCGGGTCCTGCCATCGGCGGGCGATCCAGGCCGAATAGTGGATCAGCCGCAACGTGCGCAGCGCTTCGACCAACTCCAGTTCGTGCGGGTTGAAATCGGCGAAGTCCTCGTAACCGGCCAGCAGATCGGACAGCTGGTGTTGCATTTCCTCGCGGTCGCCTGACAGCAGCATCCACAGATCCTGCACCGCGGGCCCGGTCCGGCTGTCGTCGAAATCGACGAAGTGCGGCCCCGGTTGCGTGCCGCTTTCGGTCCAGAGCAGGTTGCCTTCGTGGCAGTCGCCATGCAGACGCAGGGGCTTGATCCGGCCTGCCCGCTCGAAGCAGCCTCTGGCCCCACCGATCGCATCCCTTACGACGCCGCGGTACACGCCAGCCAGGTCCGGCGGCAGCCAGCCCGCCTCGAGCAGGTAGGTGCTGGGTTCGACGCCGAAGCTGTCGATATCCAGCGTGGGCCGGTGCTGGTAGGCCACCCGGCCGCCGACCGCATGCAGCCGTCCGAGAAAGCGCCCGATCCGCTCCCGCACCGTGCGGTCCGACAGTTCCGGGGCGCGCCCGCCCCGGCGCTCGAACACGGTGAAGCGGAAGCCCTCGTAACCGTGCAGCGTGCGTTCGCGTATCGCGCGCGGGGCCACGGCCGGCACCTCGGCCCGCGCCAGCTCGGCCACGAACTCGTGCTCCTCCAGGATCGCCTCGTCGGTCCAGCGGCCCGGACGGTAGAACTTGACGATCACCGGCGCGGCGCGTGATCCGTTCGGCTCATCCAGTCCGACCTGGAACACGCGGTTTTCGTAGCTGTTGAGCGCCAGCAGCTGCCCGGACGTTATCAGCCCGAGCGAATCGACCGCGTTCAGGATCAGATCCGGCGTCAGTCCGGCAAACGGCGGCGCGGGCAGCCCGACACTGCCCGCCTCGGCTTGCGAGGCGGGGGAGGGGATGGGAGCATCGTCGTCGGTCATCACGGGTCGGTCCGGGACATGGTAAAAGCGCGTTCCATGGAAACTTCAGCGGCAAAATTGACGCTGCTGCGTGAACTGTACGCCGGCTTCGTCCGGGCGCGCGGGATCTCACGCCATTTCCGGCGCTTCACGCTGTTCGAGTCGCTGCTGCGCGACACGGCTTCGCGCGAGGCGCTGCCCCCGCTGGCCGACGTCCTGCTTAAGGCCTCCCGGGCCGGCGTCGAGGAGGTGCTGGCGTCGCTGGGCAGCCACCCCAACGGACTGACCGAATCGCAGGCGGCCGACATCCGGATGCGGGTCGGGCCGAACGAGGTCGGCCACGACAAGCCGTTGTCCTGGTACCGGCACCTGTGGCACTGCTATCGCAATCCGTTCAACCTGCTGCTGACGGTGCTGGCGACGATCTCTTACCTGACGGAGGACGTGCGGGCCACGATTGTGATCGGCGCGATGGTGCTGCTGTCCACGCTGGTCCGGTTTTTCCAGGAGACGCGCTCGAACAAGGCGGCTGACCGGCTCAAGGAGATGGTCAGCACCACGGCGACGGTGCTGCGCCGCGACCCGGCCGAGATCGCCGCCGAGGAGGCGCGCCGCTACTTCCAGGCCCTGTTGCGCCCCAAGCCGCCTCGGCGGGTGGAGATTCCGCTCAAGCGCCTGGTACCGGGCGACGCCGTGGCGCTGTCCGCCGGCGACATGATCCCGGCCGACATCCGCCTTCTGTCCGCCAAGGACCTGTTCATCAGCCAGTCGGCGATGACGGGCGAGTCGCTGCCGGTGGAGAAATTCGCCGACCACCGGGGCGCCGCCACCGCCAACCCGCTCGAGCTGGACAACATCGCCTTCATGGGCACCAACGTGGTCAGCGGCTCGGCCATCGGCGTCGTGGTGACGACCGCCAACCAGACCTACTTCGGCGCGCTCGCGCAGAAGGTCACCGCGGCCGCCCCGACCACGAACGCGTTTCAGGTCGGCGTGAACAAGGTGAGCTGGCTGCTGATCCGCTTCATGATCGTGATGACGCCGCTGGTGCTGATGATCAACGGCTTTACCAAGGGCAATACGCTCCTGGCGTGGAAGGATGCGTTCCTGTTCGCGCTGTCGATCGCCGTGGGCCTGACCCCGGAGATGCTGCCGATGATCGTGACCTCGACGCTGGCCAAGGGCGCCGTGTACCTGTCGCGCAAGAAGGTCATCGTCAAGCGCCTGGATGCGATCCAGAACTTCGGCGCGATGGACGTGCTGTGCACCGACAAGACCGGCACGCTGACGCAGGACAAGATCTTCCTGTCGCGCCACTGCGGAGCCTTCGGCGAGGACTTCGACACGGTGCTGGAGTACGCCTACCTGAACAGCTACTACCAGACCGGGCTGAAGAACCTGCTCGACGTGGCCGTGCTGGAGCACGTCGAGGTGCACCGCGAGCTGGCGGTCGCTACCGCCTTTCGCAAGGTCGACGAGATTCCGTTCGACTTCAACCGCCGGCGCATGAGCGTGGTGGTGGCCGAACAGGATCAGCATCACCTGCTGATCTGCAAGGGGGCGGTCGAGGAGATCCTGTCGGTGTGCACGCGGGTGCAGCACGGCGGAGTCATCGAGTCGATCACCGAAGAAACCCTGGCCAAGATGCGCGAGCTGACGGCGGACCTGAACGAGGAGGGTCTGCGCGTGGTCGCGGTGGCGATCAAGGAGATGCCCCCGACGCGCGAGATCTATGGCCAGGCCGATGAACGCGACCTGACGCTGGTCGGATATATCTCGTTCCTGGATCCGCCCAAGGAATCCACGGCGCCGGCGCTGAAGGCGCTGGCCGATCACGGCGTGGCGGTGAAGATCCTGACGGGCGACAACCACCTGGTGACGCGCAAGATCTGCAAGGAGGTCGGGCTGCAGACCGGCCGCATCGTGCTCGGTTCGGAGATCGAGGCGATGAGCGACGAACAGCTGGCCGTGGCCGCCGAGGACCACAACGTATTTGCCCGACTCACGCCGGCGCACAAGGACCGCTTGGTGCGGGCGCTGCGCTCGCGCGGCCACATCGTGGGGTTCCTGGGCGATGGCATCAACGACGCGCCGGCCATACGCACCGCGGACATCGGCATATCGGTCGACAGCGCGGTGGACATCGCGAAGGAGGCGGCCGACATCATCCTGCTCGAAAAGAGCCTGCTGGTGCTGGAGCAGGGAGTTCAGGAAGGGCGGCGTACCTTCGCCAACATCCTGAAGTACATCAAGATGACCGCCAGCTCGAACTTCGGCAACGTGTTCTCGGTGCTGGTGGCGAGCGCGTTCCTGCCGTTTCTGCCGATGCTGCCGCTGCAGCTGCTGGTGCAGAACCTGCTGTACGACATCTCGCAGACTGCGATCCCGTTCGACAATGTCGATCCCGAGCTGGTGCAACTGCCGCAGCGCTGGCGTCCGGACGACATCGGCCGCTTCATGATCGTGTTCGGACCGGTCAGCTCGGTGTTCGACATCTGCACGTTTGCGGTGATGTGGTTCGTGTTCGGCGCCACCACCGAGGCGAGCGCGCCACTGTTCCAGGCCGGCTGGTTCTTCGAGGGCCTGGCCACGCAGACGCTGATCGTGCACATGATCCGCACCCAGAAGTTGCCCTTCATCCAGAGCCGGCCGGCAACCCCGCTGTTGCTGATGACGATCGCCATCGTCGTGTTCGGGATGCTGATCGTGACCGGCCCGATGGCGCACGTGTTCAAGTTCGTACCTCTGCCACCGTCGTATTTCCCGTGGTGGGCCGCGATGATCGTCGGCTACGTCGTGCTGACCCAGCTGGTCAAGACCTGGTACATACGCCGCTTTGGGTGGCAGTAAGGCCGAAGCGGGCACGCCGCGTGCGCCCGGTGCACGAAGTCGGCCAGGCCATTCCGGCCGCTCTGCCGCGTCGTAAGTCCACCCTTCAGGAGCGCTGAGCAGGTCGGGCCGCGTTTTGCCCGGTGCGCCCGCAGCAGCCGGGATTGCCGACTCGAAGAATCAGCATTTGACATGCAAGCAATTACTTGCATATAGTGCACCCGGTGACGGTGGCGACATGAACGATACGGATGTGGTGTTCAAGGCACTCGCGGACCGGGGCCGCAGAAAATTGCTGGACGCACTGAACGAGCGCAACGGCCAGACTTTGAGTGAGATGAGCGACCACCTTGACATGAGCCGTCAGGCGGTCACCCAGCACCTGGGTCTTCTGGAGGCCGCCAATCTCGTGGTCACGACGTGGCGCGGCCGGGAGAAGCTCCACTTTCTGAACCCGGTGCCCTTGCAGGAAATCTACGACCGCTGGATCAGAAAGTTCGAGCGCTCGCGCATCCGGGCCATTAACGACCTTAAACGACGGCTTGAAGGGACCAACGATGAGTAAGGCGACATTCGTGTATGTGATCTATATCGCGTCGCGGCCGGAGACGGTGTGGAAGGCGCTGCTGGACGGCGAGTTCACGCGCCAATACTGGGATCACGACAACGTGTCGGACTGGGAGCCTGGCTCGGCGTGGGAGCACCGGCGCCTCGATGCCGCGCGCACGGTCGACATACTGGGCGAAGTGATCGAAGCCAGGGCGCCGCAACGCCTTGTGATCAGCTGGGCTCGTCCGGCCGACAAGGCCCGCAAGGACCGGCACAGCCGCGTGACGTTCGAGATCGAGCCCGTGGCCGACATGGTGCGGCTGACCATCACCCATGACGAGCTTGGAGCCGACTCGGAAATGCAGCGCGGGATCAGCGAGGGCTGGCCACGCGTGCTGTCCAGTTTGAAGTCGCTGCTCGAGACCGGGCGGCCGCTTCAGACCTGGGCCGGGCGTTGAGCCGAGGCGCCGCGCGCTAGGAGGTGGCCCGATCGAGCAGCGCGCGCATCGCACGCACCCGGTCGGGATCCAGGCACTCCTCGCGATCGGTTCCGGTGCACAAGGCGCCCCGAAAGCCCAGGTAGTCGGGGCCGAGCGCCGCCAGCGGCCGCACGTCGTCCTGTCCGAGCGAGCCGGCCAGCCCGACCAGCAGTCCGGCGGCACGTGCCTGGCGCACGAAGTCGGCCAGCCAGTCCCGATCCGTCCAGTCGCGCAGGCTGCCGGCCCCCTTGTTCGCGGTGTCCAGCATCACGCCGTGCCAGCCGGCGGCCGCCAGCTGATCGGCCACCTGCAGCGGCGGCGAACGGTCGGCAAACAGCACTGCGATCAACGGCACGCCGACCACGGCCGGCGGCACCGCTTGCAGGGTCGAAAGATCGAACGGCTGCTCGAAGATGCCGATCTTGACGAAGTTCGCGCCGCAGTCGGCGTTCAACCGCGCGGCCCGGCGCAGCGGATCGACATCCAGCGGCAGGTCGCCGACGGTGGCGCTGACCGGCCGCCGCCCGCCGACCGCCGCGACGATCGCGCGCAGCGTCTCGGGAGAAACGGCGCCCAGGGTGCCGTCGTACGGCTCCTTGGCATCGATCAGGTCCGCCCCGGCCTGCGCCGCGAAAAGCGCCTCCTCGGCCGAGCGCACGCTCGCCAGCATCCGCACTCGCGGCGAGCGGTTCATCGTGCCGATCCGTGACCGCCGTGGTATGCGGCGATTGCCTCCATCAGCCAGCTCCAGGCCTGCAGTTCGGCTTCGCCGGCGGTCTTGTCGATTGCGATTTTCAGGTATTCGAGCTCGGCCTCGAGCTTGCCGACCGGAAGTATCGACAGGCGACTGACCAGCACCGCCGCTTCGATCACGGCGGCCTGGGCCCGGTTGAAGCCCCGAAACGGCGCATGCGTCTCGCGGTGCACCGAGCGGCAGCGCAGCTGCGGCCGCTGGACGTCGTCGACCAACTCGGTCAGCTCGATCTCCTCGTGCGCCAGACTGGTTGCCAGGCGGACGCCTTTGATCTGCGTGGCCGGTGCAAGCGGCCAATCGCGCCGCCCCACGATACAGCCTGCAAACACCCGGACATCGTCGGTGTAGTTGATCACCGCCACGCGCGACTGCAGCAGCAGCTCCAGCGTCAGCGAGGGCTTGAACGGCGCCAGCATCACAAGATCCCCCTGCTGGCGCACGCCCAGCGGCGTGATCTGCGTGCGACCGTCCTGGCCGCGCACGGTGACGATCGTCTCGAAAATGTATTTCACATCGGTCTCACATCGGTTGCCTCATTTGCGCGCCGCCCGCTTGCGGCGCGCGGCCAGGGTCGGTCCCGGCGCGCGCTGAACCAGGCGGTCCTCGGGCGGCTGCTCGGTGGCGCAGCCCCAGTCGAGCTCCTCGTCCTGCGAGTAGCGCTTGCCCAGTTGCCAGGCGATCTGAGCGCGCGCCAGCTCCACCCCGAGGTAGAACGCGTGGGCGCCGTCCTCGCCCACGTTCAGCCCCGGATACAGCTCGTACGGATCGGTGGCCACCGACAGTCCGTCGCGATTGAACACATGGATACCGCGCTCGCCCACCTGAATCCGGAAATTGGGGTCGCGTACTTCTGCCGCGATCTGCGCGATCTCCTCGCTGGAGTATGGAAACGGCCGCCGCGAGTGCACCGTGAGCAGCGCATCGGTCAGGTCGCGCGGCAGCGATTGCGTCTGGCGCGCCGCATACATCATGCGCCTGGCCCAGTCGGCTTCGCGCACCGCGCGGCGGCAGTGCGGGCTGACCTCGGTGGTCAGGATCGCGTTCAGTTTCAGCTCGACCGCCACCCCCAGCAGCACGGCCGTGGTGCCGCTGGAGTCGGCGTCGGTCAGTTCGGTGACGTTGCCGGTGCCCATCAGGATCGGCACGTCGGGCTCGAGCTCGCGCAGACTCTGGTAACGCAGCAGCGAGCGGGTGAATCCGAACTGGATCGGTTCCAGGATCGGGTCGGCCAGGAACGGGCGGCCGCGGCGGCGCATCAGTTCGATCGCCTGCTGCAGTGACGCCAGGTCGCCCGGCTCGGACGGAATCAGCACCGGCGTGGAGCCGACCTGGTCCACGATGTCGATCGAGTCGGCTTTCAGGCTCAGCAGGTAGTCGGCGCCGGCGCGCCCTGCCGCGAGCAGGTCCGCGCGCTCCAGCGAATCGACGCTGACGCGCAAGCCGGCCCCGTGCAGCGCGTGCACCGCCTCGGACAGGTGTGGAAACGGCGTATCCGGCAGGCAGCCCAGATCGATCACGTCGGCCCCGTCGCGCCGGTAGGCCTGCGCGCGCGCCACGATCTGCTCCAGAGTCAGGTCCGGCGCATCGACGATCTCGGCGAAGATCTGCACATCGTGCATCGACAGGTCGACGCCTTTGCGCTGACGGCCGAAGTGTTCCGGCAGATCGCGCAGTTCATCGGGGCCCCGCTCGATCTTCAGGCCGATCTTCCGGCCGAGCGCTTCCAGATCGCCCCGGCAGCGACCCGGCACGATCACGCGGTCGGCGCCGTCGACGCGAGAAAAATGCCGCCCGATGAAGTCGGCGGTCATCAGGCCGGCCACGTTGATGGGAAGGCGCACGACGTCGTACGTGAATTCGTTCGCAGCCAGGTCCGCGAGCTCGCCTCGCAGATTGCTCTCTGCCAGCTTGCCCGTCAAAAAGACGATGTGCTCCGGCATGCGCTTGACCGCTCAGACCGAGGGGCCTTGGATGCCGGCTCGGACGTCAATCCGCCCGCTCGGCCGGGCGCCGCCCGATCGCGGCCCCGTCGGGCAACCGGCGCGCAATTTCGAGCGATTGCTCAGGAAGTGGCCCGAACCGGTCAGCGCCCGTGCCAGGCGGGGTCGTTCCTTGGCGTTCATCGCGTCAGTCGAAACGAAGCAACCGCCAGTGTAAAGAACCGGGCGCGTCGCGCCCAAAGCTCAGTAAGATCCCGCATTTGCACGGCCGCGCCGAGACGCACCCGCCTCGATGTTCAACCTTCCCGCCGGAACGCTGTGGCTGTTGCTGATCAATGTCGCCGTTTTTGCGCTTCAGATCATCGGCGGCGACAATTTCCTGATCACGTATGGCGCATTGTGGCCCCTCGCCAGCTCGAACTTCGAGCCGTGGCAATTGCTGACGTACAGCTTTTTACACGGCAGCCCGGTGCATCTGCTGTTCAACATGCTGGCGCTGGTGATGTTCGGCGGCGACGTCGAACGGGTCTGGGGCCGCCAGCGCTTCCTGACCTATTACTTCGTCTGCGTGCTGTCGGCCGGCCTGACGCAGGTTCTGTTCACCTACCTGAGCGGATCCCAGGCGGAAACGATCGGCGCCTCCGGCGGCGTGTTCGGCGTGCTGCTGGCGTTCGGGATGATGTACCCGCACCGGACGATCCTGCTGATCTTCCCGCCCATTCCGATGCCGGCGTGGCTGTTCGTGACCGTGTACGGCGCGCTCGAGCTCTGGTTCGGCGTCAGTGGGATCGAGCGCGACGTGGCGCACTTCGCCCACCTGGGCGGCATGCTGGGCGGGTATCTGATGATCCGCTTCGGTCGTGCCCGTCGCTGAGGACGGGCACGGCCGAGCGGATTGGCGGCAGAGACGATCTCACTTCGTCTTGGGTTCCCACAGCCCGAGCACGGCGCCGGTCGGATCGCTGATGATGGTGAACTGCCCGGCCCCCATCACCTCGGTGACGTCCTTCACCACCGTAGCTCCCAGCGACTTGGCCTTTTTCGTGGCGGCAGCGATATCGTCCACCAGCACGTAGGCCATCCAGGCCGATGGTGCACCGGGCATCGGGTGCTTCATCATGCCGCCGCCGGTGCCCTCGCCGACCTGGATCATCGTGTACGTGTCGGCCCCGAAGGGCACGTCTTCCAGTTTCCAATCGAACAGTTTGCTGTAGAACGTCTTCGCCTTGCCCACATCCGTGGTGCTGAGCTCCACATGAACGAATGGATTTGCCATGCCAGATCTCCATTTGAAGGTGCCGGGCCGCCGATGCTACGCTCGCTAGATGGCCGGGCCGTGGCCTTCCGGTTCCCTCTCGGAGGCCGAGCGCCACCGGCAGCCGGCGTGCAGTCCGGTGCGGAATTTCTCGCGCTCCTCGGGCGTCATTTTCTCCAGGCGCTCGGCCAGGCGCGCGCGCCAGGCGAAATGCCCGCCGGCCCTGCCGCGCAAGCCGCCCACCAGCAGTCGACACAGGATCAGCAGTCCGACCGCCTGCACGAAGCTGATCGGGTGCCAGCCGAACAGGTCCGGCCCGAGCCAGTTCCACAGACCCATCACCGCCAGTCCGGCGACGCCCACGGCGACAACGATTAACGCGAAAATCCTCAGGCCCCATCGGGCGCGATTCGATCTCATCGTTCGTTTCCTTCCCACGATTCGAACTCGCTGACGATCTGGCGCAGCCGGTCCCGCAGGTGCCGGACCGCGTAGCGCTTCCTGGACAACAGCGTGTTGACGTTCAGCCCGGTCTGCGCCGCCAGCTCGCGAAAGCTCTTGCCTTCCAGCTCGTGGGCGACGAAAACGTCGCGCTGCTCGGCCGGCAGCTCTTCCAGCGCCGCGTCCAGCTCCTCCAGCAGCAGGCGACGGGCGTACTGGGCCTCCGGGCCGGCACGCGGCGAAGGCAGCAGCTCGGCCAGCGTAGCCAGACCGTCCTCGCCCTCCAGGTCGGGCGGAACCGGCGCCGGTTGCTCTCTGCGGCGCCGGAACCGGTCGATGATCCGATTGCGCGCCACCTGGAACAGCCAGGCGCCGATCTGCTCGATCGGGCGCACCATCCGGACCGATTCGACCAGCTCGCTGAAAACGTCCTGCAGGATGTCTTCGGCGTCCGCCGGATCCGCCACCCTGCGCCGGATGAAGCTGCCGAGCCGGCTGCGTTCGCGGGCGATCACCTCGACGATTTTCCTGTCCTGGTCAGTCATCACCGGAGCCAGGAGCGGCGCAGCGTTCATACCCGGGAAGACGTTCGGCGCGGCGAAATATTGTCGGCAGCCCGCGCCAGCGCGGTGGTTTTTTTCAGCCGCCTGAGGGGCTTGGCCGCTGACGTCGGACTTGCTAGCCGATCATACCCGCCGCGACCGTATCGAAGCTCACCGGGTCGATCAGGATGAAGCTGCCGGTGGCCCGCAACGATTGGTAGGCATCGGCGGCGATCGGGTGCTGGGTCGACACGGCGAGCCGGGCGATGGCATTGGGCTCGACCGGATCGGCGCCGGCCTGCCAGGCCAGTGTCTCGATGTCCAGGTGCGCCGCGATTTGGCGGATACGAGCCCGGGTTTCGCGCGTGCCATGCCGCAGCAGGTATTCGCGATGCGGATCGAGCGCGCGTTGGCCCAGCCAGCACACGGTGACATCGAACGCCGAGCGCGGCGCCGGGGCGTCTGCTCCGGCCAGGGCGATCAGATCGCCGCGCGAAATGTCGATGTCGTCGGCCAGTTGCACCAGCACCGACTCGCCCGCCACGGCACGCTGCAGCTCGTGCTCGCCGATCCGGATCGCGACCACGCGGCTGGTGCGGCCGGACGGCAGCACGACGATGGGATCGCCCACCGCCAGCGTCCCGCTTTCGAGGCGTCCCGCGTAACCGCGGAAGTCCGACTGCGACGGCCGGCAGACCCATTGCACCGGCAGGCGCAGCGGCGCCTGAGCGTCGGCCTCGCGCGCCGGCGCCTGCTCGAGCAGCTCGATCAGCGACGGACCCGGATACCAGGCCAGGCGCGCGTCGCGCTCGACCACGTTGCCCCCCTCCAGCGCCGAGATCGGGATGGTGTCGGTGCGCACGTGCAGGGACGGGTGCTGGCGCAGCCAGGCGCGAAAATCCGACGCGATCGTGTCGAACACGGTCTGCGAATACTCGACCAGGTCCATCTTGTTGACGGCCACGATCAAGTGGCGCACGCCGAGCAGACCAGCGATCGTCGCATGCCGGCGCGTCTGGTCGATGATGCCCTTGCGTGCATCGACCAGCAGCACGGCCGCATCGGCGGTCGAGGCCGCGGTGACCATGTTGCGCGTGTACTGAACGTGGCCCGGACTGTCGGCGATGATGAATTTGCGGCGGGCCGTGGCGAAATAGCGATAGGCCACGTCGATCGTGATGCCCTGTTCGCGTTCGGCCACGAGTCCGTCGGTGAGCAGCGACAGGTCCGGCGCCGACAGACCGCGTCGCTGGGCGTGCCGCTCCAGCGTCGCGAGCGTGTCGCTCAGCAGCGCCTTGGTGTCGTAGAGCAGGCGCCCGATCAGCGTGCTCTTGCCGTCATCGACACTGCCGCACGTGACGAATCGCAATACGCCCCGGTCGTCGGCCGCCGCATCCGCACCGCCTGGCAAGTCGTCGCGCCGCATGCCCCTCACCCCCTCCCCTTTTCCGGCCTGCGGCCGGAAAAGGCAAGAGGAAGAGAACGAGGGGAAAGTGGGGCTGGTTCCACGGCGCGCCGTGCAAGGCGCGCCGGCTCCGGCGGCGCGAAGCGGTGCTTCGCGAAACCCCGCCTCCGCCCCCTCGTGCTCCCCCAGGCAATGTGTAGAAATGGAAGAGGGAAAGGTCGATCGCCCCTCTCCCGCGCCGCGGGAGAGGGGAGGGGGAGAGGGTTGAGGACGCAGGCTGAAGACACCAACATCAGAAGTACCCCTCGCGCTTGCG
>Ga0210394_10004178_pt1 | contig 17106 bp, 14 predicted proteins | sample IncBWC12MmetaG_FD_160121 | JGI IMG/M metagenome (GOLD analysis project Ga0210394, IMG submission 160121) | Forest soil microbial communities from Barre Woods Harvard Forest LTER site, Petersham, Massachusetts, United States - Inc-BW-C-12-M | ecosystem: Environmental > Terrestrial > Soil >... | reverse complement strand
AGCACCGCCAGCCCCTATGGCCTGATTCCGCTTTGGGTCAACGGCAACATCGTCAGCCGTGCAACCCTGACGGTACTGGTGATCATGTCCCTGGGATCCTGGTTCATCATGTTCACCAAGCTCTGGGACCAGCGTGCCCTGAAGCGCTCGGGCAAGATCGTCGAGAAACAGTTCTGGACCGCCCCTTCCCTCAAGGATGGGGTCGAGCGCCTGAAGAAGGGCGACGAATACCGCTTCATCGCCGAGAGTGGCCTGCGCGCAGCCTCGCACCATGAAGGCCGCCTGACCGACCGCATCGATCTGCACGAGTGGATCACGATGGCGCTGCAGCGCTCGGTGGATGCGGTCAACAGCCAGATCTCCGGTGGCCTGACCTTTCTCGCGACCGTCGGCTCGGTGGCACCGTTCGTCGGCCTGTTCGGCACCGTTATGGGCATTCTGAACGCGCTGATTGCGATCGGCATCGCCGGCCAGGCGAGCATCGATCGCGTCGCCGGCCCGGTCGGTGAAGCGCTGATCATGACGGCCATCGGCCTGTTCGTCGCGGTGCCGGCGGTGCTCGGCTACAACTGGCTGCTGCGCCGTAACAAGCTGATCCAGGACGATGTGCGCAATTTTTCCAGCGACCTGCATGCCTACCTGGTCAGCGGCGCACGCGTCGCGGCCTGATCGGCGTTTATCCCCCGGGCCCACTACACGGGAGCTGACATCATGTCGATGAGCGCAGGACCCCCCGGCGGTGAAGAAGATCGCGGCATCATGTCCGAGATCAACACCACGCCGCTGGTCGACATCATGCTGGTGCTGCTGATCATCTTTTTGATCACGATTCCGGTGATCACCAAGAACGTGCCGGTCGCGGTGCCGAAAGCGGTCAATATCCCGACCCAGACCAAGCCGGAGAACATCACCATCTCGGTGACTGCCGACGGCGATGTCTACTGGGGCCAGCTGCACGTAGCCGACATGAAGCTGCTGGTGGAAAGGATCGAGCGCGAAGCGGTCAAGGTGCCGCAGCCCGAGATCCATATCCGTGCCGATGCGAACACCGATTACAAGAACGTCGGCAAGGTGATCGCGGCGATCAACCGCGGCGGGGTCATCAAGGTCGGCTTCATCACCGAGCCCGATCACGGCGTGCGCGGCGAGCGCTGAAGCCTAGGAGTCAAACGCCATGTCGATGACTGGAGCAAGCAATGAAGGCGGTGTGATGTGCGACATCAACACCACGCCATTGATCGACGTGATGCTGGTGCTGCTGGTGACGCTGATCCTGTCACTGCCGATCATGACGCATGCGGTCAAGCTGGACATGCCGCCGCCGAACCCGAATCAGCCCCCGCCGCAGGTGCAACCTGAGATCATCAATCTCGACATCTACTACGACGGCACCATCTCATGGAACGGGGGCACCATTCCGTCGTTGGGCGAGCTCGAACAGCAGTTCCAGGTGGCGGCCGCCAAGGATCCGCAGCCCGAACTTCACCTGGCGCCCGACAGTCATGTGAAGTACGACGTGGTGGCCAAGGTGCTGGCCGCGGCGCAGCGCAACCACATGGAAAAGATTGGCTTCGTCAATACCAGTCAGTTCGTCGAGGATTGAGGTCACCCGGCATGGCGCCGCCGGATTGCGGCCGCTTCGGATGTCCACTGTTGAGCCACGGCCATGTATTAACTTCGGGGGGCGGTGTAATGACTGGGCGGTAGCGCCGGTCGTCGCGCCGTCACCCGTGCTGCCAACACCGAGGAACACCATGAGGAATCGCCTGAAATTCGTCGCCCTGGTCGCCTCGCTCGGCACCGGTGCGTGGCTGTGCAGCGCGGTGCCGGCGGCGGACCAGCCACCGGCAGGTCCCCAGGTGAGCAAGACCGTTGCCAAGCCGCTCAAGGCCGCCCAGGAGGCGCTGGCGGCGAAGAAGCTCGATGAGGCGCTGGCGCACGTGCGCGAAGCGCAGGGCGCGGCGGGTGAGAAAACCGCGTACGACAGCTACGTCATGAACATCATGCTGTTTCAGATCTATCAGCAGAAGCAGGACATGGCCGATGCCATTCCGGTGCTGCAGTCGGCGTCGCAATCCCAGTACGCGACCCCAGAGCAGCAGAAAGTGTGGCTGAAGAACATCGCGCTGTATTACTTCCAGCAGAAGGACTACCCCAAGGCGCTGGAGGTGGCCGATCAGGCGGTCAAGCACGGCGTGAATGACCTCGATACCCTCGGCCTGATCGCCAAAGCCGAATACCTTACCGGCAAGTACAAGGACGCCGCGGCGCAGATGCAGGAGGTCGTCAGCAAGCAGGACAAGCCCGATGAGGAATCCCTGAAGCTGCTGTGGCAGTTCGATCTGAAAGCCAGTGACGATGCCGGCGCCGCCAAGGCGGTCGAAAAGCTGGTGACCTATTATCCGAAGCCCGAATACTGGGCCAACGCGCTCGCGCCGCTGGTGCGCATGGACATCAAGGACGCGCATCTGCAGCTCAACGTCTACCGGTTGATGAACGACGTCGGCGTGCTCAAGCTGCCGACCGACTACGCGGAAATGGCCGAGATCGCCCTCGATGCGGGTTATCCGGGTGAAACGCAGAACGTACTGCAGCAGGCCTTCGCCAAGAACGTGTTCGTCGAGCAACGCGACAAGGATCGCTACCAGCATCTGCTCGAAGGCGCCAAGCAGCGTTCTGCCAAAGATCAGGCACAGCTGGCCACCGTCGAGCAAACCGCCGCGGGCGCCCCCAATGGCGATGCGCTGATACAGGTGGGTGCCGCATACATCAGCTACGGGCAGAACGACAAGGCGGTCGCGGCCATCAGCAAGGGCATCGCCAAGGGCGGGCTGAAGAGCGTGGACGAGGCCAATCTGCTGCTCGGTCTTGCACAGCTGCGGCAGAAGAATAATACCGCTGCCCAGCAGGCCTTCGACAAGGTCGCCTCGTCGAGCAACAACGGCTATGCGCGCCTGGGCAAGCTGTGGGCACTGCGCGCGCACAGCGCCTGAACAGTTCGCGAATTTCCAAGGAGTACCGCGGCCATGACCATCAAAGCCGGCGAGCGCATGCCTGAGGGCAAGTTCAAGACCATGGGCGAGAAGGGCCCGAAGGATCTGGCCACCGCCGAGCTGTTCGGCGGCAAGCGCGTGGTGCTGTTTTCGGTGCCTGGTGCCTTCACACCGACCTGCGACGCCAAGCATCTGCCGGGCTATCTCGCACTGACCGATCAGCTGCGGGCCAAGGGCGTGGATACGATTGCCTGCATGGCGGTCAACGACGTGTTCGTGATGAATGCCTGGGGTAAACAGTCCGGCGCTGGCGACAAGGTGCTGATGCTCGCCGACGGCAATGGCGAGTACGCGCGTGCCTTGGGGCTGGAACTCGATGCGAAAGGATTCGGCATGGGCATGCGCGGCCAGCGCTTCGCCATCGTGGTCGACAACGGCGTTGCCACGCATGTGGACATAGAGGCCCCAGGGCAGTTCAAGGTTTCCGCGGCCGAGCACGTGCTGGCGCAGCTCTAGGGGCAACGGCCTGACAACAACGGGGCGGCCGCGGCCCCGGCGTATCGGCGTTGGCCGCGGCCCCCGGCCTACCCGCTGGCGCACCTATGGCATGGCCGGAGCGTGAACTCTCTATCGTGCGTCCGGCGGCGCCTTTAGGTTAGGCTTTGCTGAATGAGCCTGGAACATACCGTCCGACCCAGCGAATCCCTCAGGAGCGTCCGCTACGAGATCCGCGGTCGCCTGGCCCGCCGCGCCCACGATATGGAGCGCCAGGGCTACGAGATCATCTCGCTCAACATCGGTAATCCGCGCCTGTTCGGGTTTCGCACGCCCGAGACCATGCGCCTGGCGATGATCGAGAACCTGTCCGACAGCGAGGGTTATTGCCACCAGAAGGGGATCTTCCCGGCGCGCGAAGCCGTCGTCATGCAGCAACAGGCGCGTGGCGTGACCGGTGTGAGTGCCGAGGAGGTGTTCATCGGCAACGGCGTGAGCGAGCTGATCGACCTGGTGCTGCGTGCGCTGCTCAATGACGGCGACGAAGTGCTGGTGCCCAGTCCCGACTATCCGCTCTGGACCGCATCGGTCAACCTCAATCGCGGCCGCGCCGTGCACTATCCCTGCCGGCCCGAGAACCGCTTCGTGCCCGAGCCGGCCGAGATCGAAGCGCTGATTACCCGCCGTACCCGCGCGATCGTGGTGATCAATCCGAACAACCCCACCGGCGCCACCTATCCGCGGCCGGTGCTCGAGGCCATCGCGCGCCTCGCAGAGCGACATCAGCTGGTGATGTATAGCGACGAGATCTACGACCAGATGGTGTACGACGGCGCCGAGTCGATCCCGATGGCGACGCTGGTACACGACACGCTGTGCGCGACGCTGTCGGGCCTGTCGAAGATCTACCGTGCCTGCGGCTATCGCGTCGGCTGGGCGGTGTTTTCTGGCCGGCTGCGCGGCTCGGGCGACTATCTTTCGGCGCTCGAACTGCTGTCGTCGCTGCGTCTGTGCAGCAACGTCCCGGCGCAATGGGCAGTGCAGACCGCGTTGGGCGGCTATCAGAGTCTTCGTGAACTGGTGCGCCCTGGAGGGCGACTGTACGAGTCGCGGCGTGCGATCATCGAGGCGGCTCAGGCCAGCCGGTATCTCAGACTCGCGCCGCCGGATGGCGCCATGTACGCGTTCATCGGCGTGGACCGTGAAGCGCTGCCTGAGTTCGATGATCAGCAGTTCGCGCTCGATCTGCTGGAGCAGCAGCATGTGCTGGTGGCACCCGGGGTGAGTTTCAACGTCCCCTATCGCAATCATTTTCGTGTCACGACGCTGCCCGATGCCGCCACCCTGCGGGTCGTTTTTGACCGCATCGAGCAGCAGCTGATGGCGCAGGCGGCGCGCACACCTCAGGGCGAGCACGGTACCGTGGTCGACGCTCAGTCTAGATTTAAGTGAAATTTAAACATTAATCGGCAATGATTTGATTTGCTTGAGCTTAATCGCGAGCTCCTAGAGCATATTGAGAGCGGTGGCACGCTCCTGGTGCCGAGCCGCCAGCGCGCCACGGCCGTCCGCCTGGCGCACAGCAGCGCCATGCTCGGCACGCATCTGCGGGTCTGGAACAGCCCCGACGTGCTGCCGTGGAGCGCCTGGGTAGAGCGTGAGCTCGACTTCGCGCGTGCGCGCGGCGAGTCCCTGCCGCGCCGGCTATCGGCGCCCGAGGAATGGCTGCTGTGGCGCGACGCGGTGCACGAGGCCTGCGCCGGTCATGACGTGCTGATGCCCGATGCACTGATCGAGCCGGTGCGTCGCGCGATCGGCCGCCTGGACGACTATGGCATGCCCCTGACGATCGCCGGCAGCGCCGAGACCGCCGTGCTGCTGCAGGCGCGCGCCGGCTTTCGACGCCGCTGCGCCGAGCTGGGCGTCCTTGGCACCACGTCCTGGCAGGATTGCGCCGCGTATCTGCGCCCGTCAGAGCAAGTACTGCTGGCCGGCTTTCAGGTCCTGGGGCCGACACGGCGTCAGTGGCTGCTGCAGAGCGGCGCACGCGTGGCTGGCGCAGCCTCGTCTGCCGCGCCTGGCAGCACCGGCGACGCGCCATTGGCCGCTGCGCGGCGCGACGCGCCGCGAGTGATCGGCTGCGACAACCCGCTGCTCGAGGCGCAGGCGGCGGCGCAATGGTGTGCAGCGCAACTGGCGCGCGACGCCGAGGCGCGTCTGTTACTGGTGGTGCCACGGCTGGCGCAGCAGCGTCATGTGTGGCAGCGCGCGCTGGCACAGCGGCTCGATTTCCGGTCATTGCTCGCCGCGGGTACCAGTAGCGGCGAGTCGCCGTTCGCCATCGAAGGGGGTGCGGCGCTGGATTCGTATCCGCTCGTGGCCACAGCGCTGCAGCTGATCCGGCTCGCCAGCGGGTCGGTGCCGTTCGAGCCGCTCAGCGCCGTGCTGCGTTCGCCGTATCTGGCCGCGCTGGATCGTAATCAATGCCTGCGCCTGGAGCTGTGGCTGCGTGAAAACAATGTCGGCGCGCTTGATGCGGCGGTGTTGCCGCGGCTGGTGGAGCCGGTGTCGGCCAGACTGGGCGCGGCAGCGGCCGCGCCACTGCACAAATTGATCGACGCCATTGAAGCCAGCCAGGCATCGGGGGCCGCCAGCCCCGCGGTGTGGGGGCGCGCGTTCGCGCAGCTGTTGTCGCGCTGTGGCTGGCCGGGAGCCATCCCCGGTGCCGACGAGCAGCAGGTGCGGATGCGTTTCAACGAATTGCTGGGCGACTTTGCTGCGATCGCAACCCCGGTCGGCCGGCTCGAGGCGGGTGAGGCCAGCCAACTATTGTGCGAGATGGCCCAGCGCGTCGCCTTCGAGCCGGCCAGTGATGACGTGCCGGTGACCGTGACCGCCAGCCTGGATGATCCGATCGTGCACTATGACGGCATCTGGGTCGCCGGCTTGTCGGCTGAGGTCTGGCCGCCCGCCGCGCAGCCCGATCCGTTGTTGCCGCTGATGCAGCAACGCGACGCCGGCGTGCCCGAAGCCAGCGCCGGCGGCCAATTGCGGCTTGCGCGCCAGAGCATGTGCGGCTGGCAGCAGCGCTCGGTGCGTTGCGTGTGGAGTTGGTCGCGCAGCGAGGCGGAGCTGCCATGCGATCGCAGCCCGCTACTGGATGAGGCGCCGGCCGACTCGGTGACGCCGAGCGCCACTGCTACGGCGGGCGCCCCGACGACGGGCGCTGCCGCGCCGGACATTGCCACGGCAGACGTTGCCACGGTGGCCGTTGCAAGCATGGACGCCCCGAGCGGCACGGCCTTTGACTTGCAGTCGTGGCTGCTCGCGCAGTCGCCAGCGCTGGAAGCCTGGCGCGACGCCGATGGCCCGGCGTGGCCGCCGGGGCGGGAGCTGCAAGGCGGCATCGTGCTGCTCGAACTCCAGTCGCTGTGCCCGTTCCGCAGCTTCGCCGAGCTGCGTTTACAGGCCCGGCCGTTGCCACAGCCAGCCCCCGGAATCGATCCGCGGCTGCGCGGCCAGATGCTGCATCTGGCACTGGAGCGTTTCTGGCGCGCCACCGGGGATTCGGCGACGCTGCATGGCCGCAGCCGCGACGCCACGCAGGCGCTGGTGCGCCGCAGTGTATGGTCGGCAGTCGAACAGAGCGCCGCGCGTGTGCCCCACAGCATCGATCCGGCGCTGCTGCGGCGCGAGGCCGCACGCGCCGAACGGCTGATCGGCCAACTGATCGACTGGGAGCTGACGCGCGCGGCGTTCGAGACGCAGTCGCTCGAGACGCCGCAGCGGCTGGGCATCGCCGGCACGAGCCTGTCGCTGCGGCTCGATCGTGTCGATCGGCTGGCTGACGGGCGACTGGTGGTGATCGACTACAAGAGCGGCGCCGCACACAAATTCAATGCCTACGACGAGCGGCCGCCGAAACCGCAGCTGCCCGCGTACGCCACTGCTGCGGGCGATCAGGTGGCGGCGGTGGTGGCGCTGTACCTGGGCCGCGACAGCGTCAAGCCGCGCGGCCTGGCCGACCGGCCCGGGCGCGTGCCTGGACGCGGCATCGACGCGCTGCCAGGAGGCGAGGCCGCGTGGCCGGCGCTGTTGCAGCAATGGCGTGCGCGGCTCGAGCGCCTGGTGCGTGAGTTCCTCGACGGCCGCGCCGCCGTGCAACCCCAGCCCGGCGCCTGCGAGTACTGCCACCTCCAGATGCTGTGCCGCGTGGACGCGCAGCTGCTGGCGGCCGCCGCCGCCGCGGCGGCGGAGCATACGCCGGCGGCGCAGGCGGCCCAGGGGCTACAGGAGGATGGGACGTGAATCCGCCGGCGTTTGACGCCTACGATTCTGCGCTCGCGCTCGATCAGCGTGCGCGCGGCGAAGCGCTCGATACGCAGCGTTCGATGCTGCTGCAGGCACCGGCCGGCTCGGGCAAGACCACGGTGCTCACGGCGCGCTTTCTGGCGCTGCTGGCCACAGTCGATGCGCCTGAGGAGATCCTGGCGATCACGTTCACTCGCAAGGCCGCCGCCGAAATGCACCACCGCATTCTCGCGGCGCTGCAGGCGGCCAGCGCCGGCCAGGCGATTGCCGGCATCGCCCCCCGGCTGCTGCAGGCGGCACGCGAGCGCGATGCCGCGCGTGGCTGGGAACTGCTGCACAATCCGTCGCGGCTGCGGGTCGAGACCATCGATGCGCTGAACCACTGGCTGGCGACGCAGTTGCCGATCTCGGCGCGATCCGGCCCGAGTCTTTCGATCGCGCCGTCCCCGGCGTCGCTTTATCGGCGCGCGGCCCGCCGCTGCCTGGCGCTGGCGGCGCAGGATCGCGACGCGACGGCGGCCGCCGGACTGCTGTTCGATCGTCTGGACAACAGCTGGAGCCGGCTCGAGCAACTGCTGGCGGATATGCTCGAGCGCCGCTCGCACTGGCTGCCGCGGGTGCTCGAGGCGCGCGGCAGCGGGCTGGCCGAGCGTGTGCAACAAAGCCTCGAATCCGCGCTGCGCGTCGAGCTGGCGGCGGCGCTGGCGACGCTGCCGACCGCGCTGCTGCGCGAGGCAGAGGTGCTGTTGAGCCACGCACTGCGCGCGCGCGGCACACCGCCGGCCGATCCGGTATCCCTCACCGGCGAGCCAGCCAGCCTGCCGCATTGGCGCGCGCTGTGCGAGCTGGCACTGACCGATCAGGGCTGGAGGAAGCGATTCACGATTCGCGAAGGCTTTGGTCCGAACGACCAGCCGATGAAGCGCCGCATGGCGTCGTGGATCGATGCGCTCGGCCGGCTGCACGGCGCACAGGCCGTCTGCAGCGCGGTGCGTGCACTGCCCGACCACCGGCTCGACGCCGATGATCACGAGGCGCTGCAGGCGTTGGCGCTATTGCTGCTGCGTGCCGCCGCCGAGCTGCAGCTGGTGTTTGCCAGCGGCGCCAGGGTGGACTACCCGTACGTGGCTGCCGCCGCGCGCGCGGCGCTGAAGGAGCAGGGCGCGCCGAGCGATTTCGCGCTGCGTGCCGGCGGTGCGCTGCGCCACATCCTGGTTGATGAGTTTCAGGACACCTCGTACGAGCAGTTCGAGCTGCTGCAGGCGCTGACGGCGGGCTGGGAGCGCGGCGATGGCCGCACGCTGTTCGTGGTCGGCGATCCAATGCAGTCGATCTACCAGTTTCGCGAGGCCGAAGTCGGTCTGTTCCTGCGGGCGCGCGACTACGGCGTCGGTGAGATCGGTTTCGAAACGCTGCAGTTACAACGTAACTTCAGATCGAGCGCGCCGCTGATCGCGTGGGTGAACGAGCAGTTCTCGCGTCTGTTCCCGGCCGATGACGACGCGCGACGCGCGGCCATTCGTTATCTGCCATCGGTGCCGGCCGCCCGCGACGCGCATGCCGGCGCGGCCGGCGCGGTGCTGCATCGCTTTCAGGCCGGCGATCTGGATGCGGAAGCGCAGTGCGTGGTCGGGATCGCGCGTGCGGCACGCGCGCGCGATCCGGCCGCCTCGATTGCCGTTCTGGTGGTGAGCCGCGAACATGTGGCCGGGTCGGTGGCGCAGCTGCGGGCCGCAGGATTCACGTTGCGCGGCGTGGACCTCGAGCGGCTGCGCGACCGGCCGGCAATCCGCGATCTGGCCGCGCTGACGCGCGCGCTGCTGCACGCGGCCGATCGCAGTGCCTGGCTCGCGCTGCTGCGTGCGCCGTGGTGCGGCCTGACACTGGCGGAGCTTGAGGCGCTGCTGGCCGGGGCCGAGGGCGATCTGTTCACTTGGCTCACGGCGCGTTCGCAGGCGCCGCCCGATCGATCCGCTCAGCCCGATCAGTCCGATGGGCGACCCGATGAGGTCGTGGCAGCGATGCAGCAGCGGCTGGTGCGTCTGTGCACGGCACTGGCGCCGGCCATCCTTGGACCGGAACGTGGACTGCCGCTGTGGCAACGTGTCGAGCACTGCTGGTTGCGACTCGCAGCTCCTGCGGTGTATCGCAGTGACGTAGACCGGCTCGACGCGCATCGCTATATCGATGCGCTGGCACTGCACGATGACCCGGAACGGCTGGTGGGGGAGGCGCTCGGCGAGCTCACCGAGCGGCTGTATTCGGGCGCACCGCCGCAGCCCGGGGCGATCGAACTGATGACGGTGCACGCGGCCAAGGGTCTGGAATGGGACGTTGTGATTCTGCCAGGACTTGGCCGCAAGACCGCGGTCGACCCCGATCCGCTGCTGCACTGGATCGAGCTGCCACGCGCGAGCGTGGGTACCGACCTGCTGCTGGCGCCGATTCGCGCCACCGGACAGGAACCGCGCGTTTCGCTGGCCGGCTTCATCAAGCGCCTGCGGCGCGAGCGCGCGCGCCTGGAGCGCGTGCGGCTGCTGTATGTAGCGGCGACGCGTGCACGCAGTGCTCTGCATCTGCTGGCAGCGTGGCCGCAGCCGTCGAGTCCGGCCGCGCCGCCGCAACCCGCGCGCGGTTCGCTGCTCGACATCCTGTGGCCGGCCCTCGGCGCCCAATTCCTCGCGTTGCTGCCGGTTGCGGGCACCCCGGCACTCGAGGGCGCGCACGCGCCAGCCCTATGGCGACTGCCCGCGCACTGGCGCATCCCGCCGGCACCCGGCGGCGCGCCGTTGCCGCGCCTGGCACTGGGATCGCCTGCCCCGGGCGATGCACCGGAGTACCGTTGGGTCGGTGCGACCGCGCGGGCCGTCGGCACCATCGTGCACGCCGAGCTGCATCGACTCTCGGCCGGCGCGCAATTGCCGGCGTCCGCGGCGTCCTTGAACGCGGGCGCCGGTTACCAGGCCTGGCTCGCCGAGCTGGGCGTGCCACCGGATGAACAGCGGCTGGCGAGCGAGCGGGTGCACGAGGCGCTTGCTCGCACGCTCGCCGATCCGCGCGGGCGCTGGCTGTTATCCAGTGCGCACGTCGAGGCGCACAGCGAGCGGCGATTGACCGGATTGCATCAGGGCCGCGTGGTCAATGTGATCATCGATCGCATGCTGGTGGACGAGCACGGGCAGCGCTGGATCGTCGATTTCAAGACCAGCACGCACGAGGGCGGCGCCGAGCGTGAATTCATCGACAGCGAAGCCGAACGCTACCGGCCGCAATTGCAACGCTATGCGGCGCTCGCCGCGCGGCTGGGCGGAGAACCGGTGCGTCTGGCACTGTATTTTCCACTGCTCGGCGTGTTCCGCGAACTCGATGCAGCCACGTCCTGATGTCACAACGTGCCGGCGAGCGACAACGCGCGTCGGCCTTGTGCATCGGGTGGGCCCAGCCACTGCAGCACTTGCGTCAGCTCGGCGCTGGCCCCGGGCCTGGCGGCGACGCTGCCTTCAAGATCATAGCTGCCGGTCGGCGACAGTTGCAGCACGCCGGTCACCGACAGCGGTCCATTCAGGTCGCGCAGCTGTCCCACGATCGGTGCGCTCTGGTTCGGCGGCGCAAACTGCAGCGCAAAGCCGCCCAGATCGGAGGCTGGATTGTCAAGATGAAGCTGTTGCAGTTCGATGCTGCCCTGCACCGCAACCAGGTGTGCGCCTGCAATGCGTGCCGAGTCGATGGTCAGCTGCATGGTGCCGCTGACGCCGGCCGGCACCAGTCCGGTGCTGCCCGGCAAGCCAACATTGGCCGCCAGCGCGGTGATCGCCACGTCGCCATCCGGCGCCAGCTCCACCTGTGCATGGCCGCGCGCCGCCGGATCCTCGCTGGCCAGCTCGGCGCCGAGGCGCAGGCGCAGCAGCGCGGCCGGATGCAGCCGCCATGACAGGCCCGAGACGGCGAGCGCGCCCAGGCGCAGCCGGCCACAGGAACCGCTCCAGACGGTGCCGGCGGGCGCCTCGCAGGCGACGTCCGCCGGCAGCAAGAACAGCAGTACACGCGCCGGCAGGCGCACCAGCACGGTGGCAACAAACGCCACGATCACCAGGATAAGTGCCGCTCGCAACGATCAGCCCGCGTGCAGTACCAGCGTGGCGGTGACGTTGCCGCTGCCTTTGCCGGCGTCGATAGTCGCGGAATCGACCCGCACGCCATAACGTTCGCGCAGCTGCGACAGCCACACGATCAGCGTGTCGAACGGTGTCTGATCGAGCCGTACGTTCAGTCCGCCATCGCCGCTCGGCTGGCTGCCGACCAGGCTCTTGGAAAGGCCGGATTCGCGCGCGCTGCGATCGACCACCACCACCAGCGACTCGCGCAGCGGCGCCGGGGCGCTGCCCTGCAACCCCGCCAGCTGCGGTGCCATCGAGCGCAGCCACTGCAGGTCGTCGCGCTTGCGCTCGACGCGCTGCGCGACCGCGGCGACGCTACGCTGCAGTGGCAATACCGTGGCCACGATGATCAGCAGTCCTGCGGCGACGGCACCGGCCAGCAGTATCCGCCGTTCGCGTGGCTCGAGCCGCTGCAGGTATTGCGTCAGGCGTTCGATCATCGCCCGTGTCTCGCGCCGCTGGGGCTGCCGGCCGGGCGCATCTGAATGCGGCCCTCGTAGGCCGAGCCGGCCGCAGAGCCGGAAGTCAGCTCGGCCTGCCAGCCGCCGCTGCGCAGCGCCTGATCGATACGCTCGAGACTGGCGGCGTCGCCGGCCTTGAGTTTCAGATCCAGGCCGCCATCACGAAAACTCAAGCCCTGCACCGATGCACCATTCACGCCGCTCACCGCCTGCGCCAGTGCGGCCAGCGCCGAGAGCAATCCGGAGCCGCCCGATTGGCCTTGTGCTGCGAGCAGGCGCTGCTCGACACGCGAGCGTACCGCGCCGGTACCGGGATCGCCGGGCATCGCACGGCGGGCCACGTTACCGATGGCCTCATCCAGTGCACGCTCGCTGCGCTGCTGCTGCACGAGCTCAAGCGCCAGACCGCCGATATGCACCGCAAACAGCGCCAGCGCAAGTACTGCGGCCAGACGCCAGCGCCGCCAGTCGTTGCCAATCGAGTTCTTGAGCGCGAAGTCGCCGGCGAGCAGATTGATGTAGTGGCCGGCCGCCAGCTGCGGCGCCAGCAGCGGTAGCGGGCCGGCGTTGAGCAGCTGTACCTTGAGACTGGCGCAGTGCCCGCGCAGTGCTTCGGCCTCGCTCGAGTGCCGATGCCAGTCCTGCGGCGTGGCATAGATGATCAGGTCGTCTTCGGCGAGCGTGGCACCGAGGGAGGCCTGCAGCGCAGCGCCCATGTCATCCGCGGGCATCGCCAGTGGGATCTGGCCGCTACGGCGCACGCTGAGTGTATCGCCGTCGATCATGACCACCGTATGACCGGGATTCTCCGGCAGCAGCGCCGCCTCGGCGCACACCACTGCCGGCGCCAGGCCCTCGGCGTTGAGTGCTGCGAGCCACTGCTGCATCAGCGTTCGCGTTACCACCGCCACTGCGGTGCGACCGCTGTGATCATCGCGCGGGCCGACCGCGAAGTGCAACGTCTCGATATCGGCGGCGAGCTGTTCCTCGAGTGCGAACGGGGCGATCTGCTGCGGACGCACGCCGCTCTTCTGCGGCAATTCGACCTCGGTCATCAGCACATCGCTGCTCGGCACGATCGCGGCGATGCGCCGGCCGCCGGCGTCGCCGGCCGCCTGCGCCAGCGCGCCGACGCGCGGCGCACTGAGCGGCTGACCGTGCTCATCGGCAAGCATCCAGCCGCAGCGCTCTTCCAGGCCGCGCGACAACTGCAGAATGAGCCATTCCGCCATGATTATTCCGTACCGAAGGTTCTGAGTATGGGCCGAACCTGCCCGTCGCGATTGTAGAGGAGACTGTACAAGGTGAACCGCGCAGTGCCAATAGTGATGATCGAGCGCAGCCGGAAGTACTGCGAGGTGGTGCCGATGCGCCCGGCGAGGCCGGCCTGCGCCTGGGTAGCCACGCTGGCGGTGAATATCGGCAGGGTGGGAGCGCAACCCTTGTCCTTGCGCAAAGCCGCGAGTATGGACGCGTCGTTGCTGTATTCGCTCTTGCCGCTCAGCGCATCGAGCACCTGACCGGACGCGGTGCAGATATTGATGGTCGTTCCCGGCGGTAATGCGGTGATGTACGGCGCCAGCCTATTATATCGATCGCGGCCAAAGCCCGGCATCACCAGCAATTCCGAGATGCTGGTCACGGGCATATTCGCCGCGCGATACGGCGGGGTCTGCGTCAGGTAGACACTGTCCTCGGCACCGTCGGGATTGTTTGGTGTGGTGTCGGCATCGATCCAGTCGGCGAGGATGCCGGCCCATTTGGTCTCCAGGCCAAGCAGCGCCAGCAGGCGCTGGAACTGCTCGATCGAGGTCGGGTCGCTCGCGCCGTTGGAGGCGAGATTATTGATATTGAATTTGCCCTGCTGATCCTCGATCTGGGCAAACTCCAGCGTCACCCCCTCACCCAGCTCGAACGGGCCATACGGCTGTGCCCAGGGCTGGTCGGGTGACAGCGCGGTCGTTCCACTGGTCGACAGTCGCAGCACGTAGGCGGCCATCGCCTCGCCACCTTCGCCGGCGAGCAGGCTCTGGTCGGCACCGAACACGGTGGTGGCGCGTCGCGCCGCCATCGCGCTGGAGAAGCCGATGGCGGTGGCCAGTACCGCCGCAATCGCCACCAGCACCATTGCCGTGATCAGCGCAATGCCGCGCTGCGCGTGTAGGCGACGGCGTCGCCGGCCCGCGTCGCGCGCAGCACCGGTGCGCTTCATCCGGCCACCTCGATGTGACGGACCAATACACCCCAATCCATCAGTTCGATCGTGACCTCTACAGCTACCGGCCGTAGCCGCAGCGCCGCGGCCGCAGAGCCGGCACCGGTGCTAGTGGTGATCGGCGGCCAGCCGTTCTGCCAGTTGTGGCCTGCATCCATGAAGCGCAGGCTGAAATTCTTCACCTGATCGATCAGCGCTCGCTTGACCGGTACCACCGCCTCCGTGGCATCGAGCACCGGGTAGTACTGGCGCATCAGCACGCCGTTCTCGAGCGTGTAGCTGACGCGCTGCAGTTCGCTGCGCTGAATGCCGACCGGATTGGTCCAGCCGCCGCGGGTGAAGGTCACCAGCGGCGTGGCGGAGCCATTGGAACTGGTGCTGCCCAACCCGCCAAAAGAGCTGCCACCGGTACTGCCGAGTGTCGTGCCCAGGCTGCCGATGGTGCTGCTCTGTGCGGCCGTCAGCGCCGCCATATAACCGTCGCCGATCAGGTTACGTACCGGGCGCGGTTGCAGCAGCTCGAAGTCCTGTTCGAGCGTGCGCAGTGCCTGCTGCACGGCGATTAGCCGCGCCGACTGCTGGTCCACTTCGCGGCGGCTCTTGAAGGCCTCATCCAGGGCCCGGTAGCCGAACGCGAAGATGATTGCGGTGATGAACAGCGCAACCAGCAGTTCGATCAGAGTGAAACCACGCTGTCGGCGAGCCGCCATGAATCAGCCTCCGCCCGAGGAGCCGCTGCCGGGCACGAGCGGCGCGAACGTGCCCGCGCCCGAGCTGCTGCCGCTGAGCGAATTGCCGCCGTTGCTGGTACCGGGGTTGAGGATCGCGCCGGTTCCCCCGCTACTGCTGCTGCTACTGCCGCTGCCGGCGCCGCTGAGGCTGGTGCCTTCCCAGCTCGGCGCCTCGCCGCTGGCTGCCGCCACCGCATCGCCACGAAATCCGATCACGGTCGCGAGCCAGTTCTGGTCCTTGCCGCTACTCGAGAACTTGGCGATGCCGGAGCCGACCGTGCCTAGCGAGCCGCTCGAGCTCGACGACAATCCGAATCCGCCGCTCGAGCTGCCAAAGCCCCCCGAGCTGCCGAAGGCGCCGGAGCTGCTGAAGCCGCTCGAGGTGCTGAGGCTGCTGGAACGGCCGAAGCTGCTCGAGCCGCTGGAACTGCTGGAGCTGGCAGGCCGGCCCGAAGTGTCCGAGGCGGAACTGCTGCCGGTGCGGCGCACGCGCACGGTCACCTCCAGCAGGCCGGGAATCGAGGGCACCGGCTCGATGTCCTGCAGCCAGTGCCAGTTGCCGTTGCCGAACGCCTTGAGGTCGCCTTCCGTGACGCCGGCCGTTGGTGGCTTCAGATTCAGGCGCATATCGGCCACCAGATTCAGCGCGATCCACTGCGCCAGCGTCTTATCGTGCAGGGCCGCGATGTTGTTGGCGGCCGAGCTGAGTGCCGCGAGTACCGCGCCCATGCCAAAGGCGACGATCACCAGCGCGACCATCACTTCGATCAGTGTGAAGCCACGCATGGCCGCCCTCATCGCTTGGGCTCCAAAATGTCGCTTACCTTTATCGTGCCGTCGGCACTGCTCTGCAGCGTGACGCTGCGGCCGACGCCGTCGCGCGTGATGGTGAGCGCGAACGAATTGGTCTCGCCGTTGGAGAACAGCATGACCTGCGGCGAGTTGTCGGCGAGCTGATCATTGAAGCTGCTGGTCATATCGCCCAGCGTCGATACCGTGCCCCCGGCGGCAGTGGTGGCGCGCTTGCTGAGTGTCAGCGCCTTGTCGGTGAGCACGATCGGACGCCCCTCGATCACTAGCTGCAATGTCAGTCCCGCCGGCATATGACGCAGTCGCAGCGTGTCGTCGGTGGTTTCGGGGACCCACTGGTTGGCGATATTGTCGAAATAGACGAAGCGATAGCCGTGCTGGCCACAGCGTATGCCGTACTCGAGCGTCAGCATGCCGCCGCGCTCGTGCACGTAATTCATCAGCGCTGCGAGCCGGTCGCGTTCGCGCTCGAGCTGGCTGTCCTTGCCGGTCGCCCCCAGGCTGAGGATCGCGCCGACGATCACGATACCGATGATCGCCACGACCACCAGGATTTCGATCAGCGTGAAGCCGCGCTGTAGCGGCGGCGTCGAGCAGCCTGAGCGGTGCCTACCGGTCACGGCGTGTGCGCTCGGCCCGCCTCGCCTCAGTTGTCGAGGTTCCAGTTGCCGATGTCCGCGTTGACACCCTCGCCCCCGACCTGGCCGTCCGCACCGAACGAGAAGATATCCACGTCGCCGTGCGTGCCCGGATATTGATACTGGTAGTCGTTGCCCCAGGGGTCTTTGGGCAGGCGCTTGAGGTAGCCGCCGGCACGCCAGTTCTTGATATTGGGGTCATTGGGCTTCTCCACCAGCGCCTTGAGTCCTTCTTCACCGGTCGGATAGGAGAAGTTGTCGAGCTTGAACATGGTCAGCCCGGTTTCCAGCGCCT
>Ga0210394_10004177_pt1 | contig 17108 bp, 19 predicted proteins | sample IncBWC12MmetaG_FD_160121 | JGI IMG/M metagenome (GOLD analysis project Ga0210394, IMG submission 160121) | Forest soil microbial communities from Barre Woods Harvard Forest LTER site, Petersham, Massachusetts, United States - Inc-BW-C-12-M | ecosystem: Environmental > Terrestrial > Soil >... | reverse complement strand
GATCGGGTACTTCCTGAACACGACCACCGGAGAGGGCCAAAGACACTTTGTCGAGTCGGACAACTATCGAGGTCTTTTCACTTCAGGAAGTGGCCGCCAAGTTCAGACGGACATGGTCTACTCCGCGCTCGGACCAGGCACGAGCTTGACACTCCGCCTCCACCTCGACTTCGCAGTGATTGCTGATGGCTGCGTGATCGCGTAAGGGCGGCGATCACCGTGGGTTTTCTCGGCGCGCAAAAGTCATGATCATTGCGAGGATCGTCAGCCACCGGCGTTGACGAGGTATCCGACAAGGAGGTTGAGCAATGCCCAGGACCGCCGAAGTTTCCGTCACCGCGCATCTGAGAAAGATGTCCCCGGACGTACGGCCAGTTGTCGAAGCCGCTCGCCGGATGGTAATGGCGATTGCGCCCAACGCAAACGAGATCCCATATCAGAGCCGGCCTCCGCGCGCGGCCAGCGCGATGTGGAAGATCGCTCGCTACGCCATCGAAGGCGCCGACGTAGTCGGGGTTGGCACGTTTCCCAAACACTCGACCCTCTTCTTCTACCGCGGTCGTGAGCTCGATGATGGGACGGGGTTGCTCCAGGGGAGCGGAAAGGACACGCGTTTCATCACGTTGCGAACACCGGCCGACGCCGATCTGCCGGCGGTCAGGAAGCTGGTGCGACAGGCGTTCAAGCTTGGCGGTGGCCCGACGACGGCTCACTGACTTTTACTTTGGTTGATGTGGCTCGATCAGTGCTCTGATCCGGTCCGCGTAGTCTGGCCGCAGGTACGCGCCCCTGATCACCGTCCAGGCGCGGATCCGGAAGTCATCCAGACCTGCGGCGACAAAAGGTGCGATTCGCCGCTCAGTCCGCTGCCGATCCTCCATCTGGTTGCCGCGCTGGTTCCACAGGAATGAGGGCACGTCGTATTCGCGATCGGCGAGGTAAGGCTTCGGATCGATCGCCACGAACTGATCGCCTCGCCGAAGGATGTTGTGGTGGTGAAAGTCACCGTGCACGACATTCCCTTCCCTCCAGTAGTTGATCGACGGCGGCTCGAAAGCGTTTCCACTCATCGCGAAAATCGAGGAGCGCGTCGTGTCCTAGCCGCGTGATCCGGTAGTAACGGCGCGGGGGTCCACTCGCGGATTCGCGCCAGAAGGTCTCGACCTCCTCGTCACGGCGCAGCCGCGACAGGAGGGGGTAAATGGTGCCCTCACTGGTGACCATGCCATCCACCTGACCCAGGTTCTGCACCAGCTCGAATCCGTACCGCTCGCGCTGCTCCAGGAGGGCGAGCACGCAGTACTCCAAGGCGCCGCGGCGCATCTGCGCGATGAGCCCCGTCCTCTCCGGTCCGCCTCCCACGCGGTGCACAGTACCTTGTGCGGCAAGGTAGCGCCAGTATTTGAGGTTTTGGGGCGTGGGCCGGTGCCCGCCCGGGGCCTTCTATAGTCGGCGGGGCATGGCGGAAGGGGTTGCCGTCGCGACGGATCCGAGCCGTAGGGCGTCGGGGTGGATCGCCCTGCTCCTGCTCTTCGGCATGGCCTCGACCATCGAGGCGGGGTCTGTCTCCCACGTCTTCCGCTTCCTTCCGCTGTACCTCGGGACGGTGCACGTTCCGCCCCCCGAGGTGCCCGCGTGGACCGGGTACCTCAACGCGGCGTTCTTTCTCTTCGGTCTACCGCTCGTCCCTTTCTGGGGGGTCTGGGCCGAGCGTTACGGCCGCGTTCCGGTCATCGCCCGCAGTGCCTTCGTAGAGGCGATCGTCTTTGTCGGGCTCTGGCTGGCACAGAACCGATGGGAAGCTGCTTTCTCGCTGCTCCTGGTGGGATTCCAGCTGGGGAACACCGGCGTCATGCTCACCGCTCTTCGGGCGGTCACCCCGCATGGCCGGGTCGGGCTCGCGATCTCGCTGTTCGGAGTCACCCCGTCGCTCGGCTTTGCGATTGGGCCCACCGCCGGCGGCTGGCTGGTCGACCACAACGTTCTGAATCTGCATACCCTGTTCGCCGCGGACGCTGTGCTGTCCCTGGCGGCCGGGGTGATCCTTCTCGTCTTCGCGCGCCAGGGGAGACGTCCACCTCCGCCTCCCGGAAAAGCAACGCGACTTGCATTCGATGCTCTGCGCATGGCGCTTACGGGGCGAGTGACCCTGATCGTCTTCGGCGTTTTCGGCCTGGCGTATTTTGCCCAGCAGATTGCGAACCCGTTCCTTCCTCTGCTGGTCATCCGGCTGAACGGCGGAACGAGCGGCGCAGCCGGCCAGATCGGCATCGTCTTCGGTGCTTCGGCGCTTTTGGGAGCGCTCCTCTCGCCGCTCGCCGGCGCGGCCGGCGATCGCTACGGCTTCCGGCCGCTGCTGGCCGGTGCGTGCGTGCTGGCGGCGGGCAGCCTGGCCGGCCTGGCTGCGGCGCCGAACCTGGTCTGGCTGACCGCGGGCGCGGTCGCGCTTGGCGCCGCGACGGCGACCGCGATCTCGATGGTGTTCGCGTTGCTGGCGACCGCCGTTCCAGAGGAGCGGCGCGCCACCACGCTCAACCTGGTCTTGCTGCCGATCTACTTCTCCTCGATCGCCGGTGGTGTGGTCGGAGCGCTCCTGGTGCGCAACGGGCTGAACACGGTCCTGTGGACGGGGGCCGCGATCTCGCTGCTCGCGGCGCTGCTGACGACGAGGCTGCCGTCGGCGGGTCGGACGACCGCATAAGAAAGGGCGCGCCTCACGCGAGGCGCGCCCTTGATCTTTTAAACTGCCGCTTTCTCTGCCTGGAGCGGTGAGCCTGTTTCGACCAGCGTCTTGAGGCCGCTCAGGACGAGCATCCAGCCGCCCGCCACGTTGTCGTAGACCTTGCTCCCGGCGGGGAAGTTGTCGTGCACCGCCGTGAGCTTGGTGACCCCATCGGTCTCCTCCAGCTCGTAGGTGACCCGGCTGGGTCCCTCGGCGCTGAGATCCGCGTCGTACTTGACGATCCAGGTGTGCACCAGGCGACGCGGTTTGTCGTACTCGACCACCTCGCCGTCGACCAGCTCCCTGCCGGTGCCGTGCTCGGTCCACAGGAGCCGCGCGCCGGGCTTCCACGTGGACGAGGGCTCGCTGCCGAAGAAGTACTTGTGTGTGAACTCGGGCCTGGTGATCGCGTCCCAAACCTTCTCGCGCGGCGCGCGAATGAAAACGGTGTAGATCTGTGCCGGTCGCGCATCCATCGTCGCCATCTCTTCCTCCATATCCAGTTTCAAATCAACCAGCGCGGCCGCCCGCGCCTTGCGGTATTTGCCGATCCAGCGGTCGTGCACCATCCGGATGGGCACCGCGTTCAGGTAGTGCAGCTTCTCCCGGCCCGCCCGTCGCGTCGTCACGAGTCCCGCCTCCTCGAGCAGGCCGAGGTGCTTCATGACACCGAAACGAGTCATCGCCGGCAGGCTCCCGGAAAGCTCGGTGAGCGTCTGGCCATCGCGCTCGAAGAGCAGGTCGAGAAGCTTCCGGCGGCTGGGGTCGGCCAGCGCCTTGAACACGGACTCCATGCCGGGAAGCATAGGTGACTAATTAGTCACCTGTCAAGAGGTGTCTCTATCGGGAGGGAAGTCGGGGCGCGGAGCGAGTCGCGCTGCGCTCGAGCCGGTCGCGGATTGCCCGGCGCGCCCGTTCGAGGCCGATGTTTCCGCCGTTCTGCACGAAGCTCCCGTTGGCCCCCACGAGGAGGCAGCTGAGCTCCCAGGCGATCTGGTCGGCATCGACGTCCGGCTGAACTTCGCCATTCTCTTGGGCGGCGCGGAGCGCCCGACCGAGGCTCGCGACCCAGTAGTCGCGCCTCTCGACCACCGCGTCCCTCACCCGGCCAGGTTTGCTGTCGAACTCGGCCACCGTGGCCTCGAAGAAACACCCGCCGGGGAAAACCTCCCGCTTGAGGTAGGAAAGAAACGCGTTGCACATGGACCAGACCCGGCCGAGGCCGGCGGGCGTTTTCAGCCCGGGCTTCAGGACCTCTTCGGTGAAGATGCGGCTCGCCTCGTCGACGATTGCGAGCTGCAGCTCCTCTTTGGAACCGAAGTGGGCGAAGAGACCGCTCTTGCTGATCCCAAGGTCGCTCGCCAGGCGTTGGAGCGAAACGGCCTCGAGCCCTTCGGCCGAGGCGAGGCGCGAGGCATGGCTCAGGATCGCCTGCCGCGTGCGCTCGCCGCGCAGCAGCCGACGGTCGGTCGTCGGGGCAACCGGCGCTTCCGCCATGGGGAAATCTTAGCACGATCGGTCGTTCTGTCTTGACTTGTACGACCGATCGTGCTATTTGTTGTGCAACGGTTGTCGCTTTCAGGGGTTTGAGGTGGTTGAGATGATTTCAATTCAGGGTGCGGGCGCGGGCCACGTCAGTCTTGCCCGTCTCGAAAAGACCGACCGCGAGCCTCTGCTGCGCTTCTTCTTCCGGCTCTCGCCCGAGACGCTTTACCGGCGCTTTCACAGCCCGATCGTGCGCCCTGAGCAGACCCACCCAGAGCGTCTCCTGGACATCGACCATCACGACCGCGAAGCCGTCGTTGCGGTGGTCGATGACGAGGTCGTCGGCGTCGCTCGCTATGCGCGCCGGCCCGGCGCAGAGACCGCCGAGGTCGCTGTGGTCGTCGCCGACGACTGGCAGCACCAGGGACTGGCCACCCGAATGTGCGGTGTGCTCGAAGACCTGGCCGCGACCGCCGGTGTCAGGCAATTCAATCTCAACATGCAAGCCGACAACCCCGCGGTGCTGCGACTCGTGGTCCGCCTGTATCCGGACGCGAGGCTGTCCTTTTCGCAGGGCGCGTGTGAGGCGGTCGTGGCGGTCGGGTCATGAGGACGGCCGCACAGCGGGAGCGGTTCGCGGCGCTGCGCGCTGTAGCCGAGCTCGAGCCATGCACCGATTTGGAGGTCTGGTCGCTGCTGGCTTACGCCGACGAGGTGCGTGTGTTCGCTGGAGACGGAGTGGCGCAAGAAGGCCGGCTGTGCGATGCGCTCGTCGTCGTCGTCCAAGGTGCCCTGTGCAGCGGGTCTCAGCTGGTCGGACCGGGCGAGACCGTCGGCTGGAGTGAGATGTGGGAGCGCGCGACCAACCCTGCCACGGTCTCCGCCGAGACGGACGCGCGTCTCCTGGTCATGAGCCATGGTCAGTTCCGCGCAGTCAAAGCCCTGGTTGGTCCGGGACTCGTGAAGGCAAATGACGTGTGCCCACGGGCGCCTTCGTCGGAGCGGGACGTGGAGCCTTCGCTCGCCAACTGATCACCGACATCCTGGCCGTCGACGGCCTGGATTCTGGAACCTTGAACGGATCCGCCTGAAGGCCAGGTACGCGCTGATCCTCGACCCGCTGACGGCGGCCGTCTGATCGCTCGAAGGATCGACAGACTCTTGGAAAAGATCTGGGCGGCGGCGGGGGAGCCTGACCCCTTTGACTAAGCGACCGCTCTACCGAAGGACCTCGCTCCAATGAAGATTGCAACGATCGACAGGACCAGCATGATCGTCACTCCTTTCGTGACGCTCGGGTCGTTGATCTGGTCGCGAAACACAGCCCGGGCGGCGTCGACCGCGTAGGACAGCGGGTTCAAGGCAGCGATGTTGCGCAGCCACTGCGGCGCAAGGCCCAGGGGGAGCAGCACGCCCGACAGCAGCAGGATGGGAAGTGTCGACGTGAAGATGAGTGGCGCGTACGTGTTCTCGTCGCGCGCCCACAGCGCCACCGCGTAGGCGATCGATGCGGTCAGCAGTCCGATCAGCGCAATCAACGCGAGCGTGATCACGACCCCGATCGGATGGATGCTCAGACCGAAGGGCAGAGAAAGCAGGATCAGGATCAGCGACTGGACGACGACGGACAGCATGTCGCGGAAGGCGCGTCCGAGCAGCAGGGCGACGCGGCTGACCGGAGTGACACGCAACCGCTCGATCACACCGGCCCGCAGCTCGGCGATGAGGCTGAACCCCACTCCCGCGGCGCCGAACATGCCGAGCTGGACCAGCAGGCCGGGCACGAACACGTTGTACGCCCCACCGGGGGGAAACCCCTGCAGCGACTCGAGGGGCTTCAGCAGGGGCCCGAAGAGGACCAGGTAGATCACGGGCTGCAGCACACCGACCGCGACCCAGGCGGGGTTGCGGATGAAGAGCCCGAAGTAACGACCGAAGACAAGCCATATGTCGCGCGCGAGCTTCATGCCGCTGTCTCGCGCAGGGAGCGCCCAGTCTGGCGAAGGAATACGTCGTCCAGGCTTGGGCGGTGCAGGTCGATTCTGAGCAGCGTCAGCCCGGTGCCCTCGAGCAGCCGCAGGATCGCCGGCATCGCAACCTCTCCGCGGTCCACATATAAAAGGACGGAGCCTTCTTCCAGCTTCGCCTCTCTCACGAACGCCTGGTCCTTGAGCAAATCCAAAGCCCGCTGCTGGTCGCCCGCCACGGCGAGAGTCACCACGTCGCCGGCGACCGCGCGCTTGAGCTCTTCGGGAGTGCCCTCCGCGACGATCTTTCCGTGGTCGATGATGGCGATCCGGTCGCAAAGGGCGTCGGCTTCGTCGAGGTAGTGCGTGGTCAGGAACACCGTCGTGCCCCGATCGTGCATGCGCCTCACCTCGTCCCACACCCGGGCCCGGCTCTGCGGGTCGAGACCAGTGGTCGGTTCGTCAAGGAACAGGAGCTGCGGGTCGTGCGCGAGGCCGAGGCCGATATCCAGGCGGCGCTTCTGGCCGCCTGAGTAGGTGCCTGACTTGCGGTCGGCGCAAGCCTCCAGCTCGAGCATCGTGATGAGCTCAGCGGCGCGTTTTCGAGCCGCCGCCAGCGACGCGCCGTAGAGCCTGCCCTGGAAGACGAGCTCGCTGCGGCCAGTGATCTCGCGGTCGGACCCGCCCGCCTGCCCGACGTAACCGATGCGCTCCCGGATCCGGTCAGGTTGGGTGAGCAGGTCGCAGCCCGCGACCGTCGCCGAGCCGCCGCTGGGCGGCATCAAAGTCGCGAGCATGCGCAGCGTCGTCGTTTTGCCGGCGCCGTTCGGCCCGAGGAACCCGAAGATCTCGCCCGGGCGGACGCTCAGGTCCACTCCGGCGACTGCTTCGACCGTTCGTTTGCGAGATTTGAACTCACGTCTCAACCCGCGAGTCTGAATGACGTCTTCCACGGCCTTGCATTGTCGCGGGATGAGGCCCCGGGCGTCGGTTCGAGCTCTATATCTCGGCTGTCAACAAAGTCCAGAAATGCTCCAGGGCGGGCCCGCCCGGCGCTGGGCGGCGGATGGCTTGGATCGCGCGATGGCTGGACGCGCCAGGCAGGCGTTTCATGGCGCCCGACTTGAGGTCGGCCGCCACGGCAAGACGGGGCAGTGCCGCGTAACCCAAACCGGCGAGGACGGCCGCCCGGGCGTACTCAGGATGGCCAAGGTTGAGCGCCTCTGATCGGTCTAATGCCTCGCCGATCATGTCCCGCACGTTTTGTTGCTCGGCCGACCAGGCCGGACCGCGCCCGAGATAGCGGTGCCGGGCCAGATCGGCGGCGGTGACTCGACGCAGGGCCGCCAGTGGATGATCGCGATGCGCGACGAGGATGAGCTCGTCGTGAGCAAGCACCACAGCAAGGAGCTGAGGGTTGGGCTCTCCCTCGATCATGCCGCAGTCCAACTCTCCGGCGATGACCTGGCGATTGATTTCGGCTGAGGGCTCGACAATCATGCTGAGCCTGACGCCGGGGTGTTGTTGGGTGAACCCTGTCAGTCGCGAAGGCAGGTAGTAGCTCGCGCAGGTGGGGCTTGCTCCCACGTGAAGCGAGCCCGCCTCCAGGGTCTTGATCGACTCAGCGGTGTCCTCGAGAACCTGCACCGATCGCAGCGTCGCGCGACAGGCGGCCGCCATCGTCTTCCCCGCGTCGGTCAGGCGCACGCCGCGCCCGTCGCGCTCCAAAAGCTGCAGCCCGACCGCCCGCTCGAAATGGCGGACTTGCTGTGTGACGGCGCCCTGTGTCAGAAACAGCGACGCGGCGGCCCTGGAGATGTGCTCGTGGTCTGCCACCGCGACGAAAGACCGCACCTGCTCGAGGCTGAAGCTAGGGCGAGCCACCCGGACATATTAGTCAGGCTCATGGGATCGATTACAAATACTTGAAACAAAAACCTTAATGAAGGCTGAAGACGTGCGTTAGACAAGTTACGGTTTCGGAACTGCTCGCGCAGGCGAGAAAGGAGGTGGATTAGAGATGGATCGCCGGGGTGCCGTTCGTCAGAGCGGCCAGGGTATGGTCGAGTATGCCTTGATCCTGGTTCTCGTTTCGATCGTCGTCATCGTGATTCTTTTGACCATGGGGAACCAGATCGCCAACGTCTTCTCCAACGTGGTGGCCGCTCTCGGCTAGCACGCGCTCCTGAAGCGGGCCGGGCGGCGCCGGCCCGCTTTTCGAGATAGTTACCTGTCGTGACCCCAGTGTGGTGGCATGGCGCCGTCTTCTATGAGATCTACGTCCGCAGCTTTGCCGACTCCAACGACGACGGTATCGGTGATTTGCCCGGGATCACCTCCCGCCTCGATTACGTAAAGCGCCTGGGAGTGGACGCCATCTGGCTGACCCCCTTCTATCCCTCTCCCCAAAAGGACCACGGCTACGACGTCTCCGGCTACCTGGACGTCAACCCGGAGTACGGGACGCTCGCCGACTTCGACCGGCTGGTGGAGCGGGCGCACGAGCTGCGTCTGAAGGTGCTGGTCGACATCGTGCCCAACCACACTTCCGACCAGCACCCATGGTTCCAGAGCGCGCTCGCGTCGACGGACGATCCGCATCGCTCCTGGTACTACTTCGCCGATCCGAAAGCGGACGGCTCGCCTCCCAACAACTGGACGTCCGCCTTCGGAGGGCCCGCCTGGACGCTCGACGCGGCGAGCAGCAAGTGGTACCTGCACCTCTTCGCCCCTGAGCAGCCGGATCTCAACTGGTGGAACCCCGAGGTCCGGCTCGAGTTCGAACGCATCATCGCCTTCTGGCTGGAGCGCGGCGCTGACGGCTTTCGCATCGACGTCGCCTCCGCCCTCTTCAAGCGCCCCGACCTGGCCGACAGACCGGTGGTTCGCGACCGTTTGACCGGCACCGACCGGCCCGACCCGGCGTTCTCCATCTTTGACCAGCCGGAGCTGCACGACGTCTACCGGAAGTGGCGCGAGATCTCGGGCGGTTACGAGCCCGAGCGGGTTCTCGTCGGGGAGATGTTCGAGCCCAGGCGGCAGTCCGTCTTCGTAGGCCCCGACCAGCTGGACATGGCCTTCGCCATGGTCACGGCGCCGTGGGACGCCTCACGTTGGCGCCGCTTGATCGACGTCGATCGTCGGGCGCTGAAGGGTCCCGGAACGGAACCGAGCTGGACCCTTTCCAACCACGACGTGGTCCGCGAGGCGACTCGCCTCGGCGGAGGGATTCTCGGCCGCAAGCGCGCCGTGGCGGCCGTGCTCCTCGTGCTCGGCCTGCCGGGCCAGGTTTTTCTCTACCAGGGCGAGGAGCTCGGCCTTGAAGAGGCCTACGTGCCAGAGGCTCAGCGCCAGGACCCGGTCTTCTTCCACAGCGGCGGCCGCCAGGCGGGTCGCGACGGATGTCGCGTACCGATGCCCTGGCTCCGCGGGCAGCCGAACGCCGGGTTCTCGACCGCGCCCACCTGGCTTCCCCAACCGCCCGGCTGGGACAGGCTCGCCGTCGATGCGCAGCTTGCCTCATCGAGTTCGGTGCTTCGCCGCTACATGCGCGCTTTGAGCCTGCGCCGGCGGCTCGCCGAGCGGCTGCCCGATCGCCTGGAATGGTGCCCGACGCCGGACGGTGTGCTGATGTTTCGCCGGGGACCGCTGGCCGTGGCCTGCAACTTCGGCCCCCGGCCGGTCGATCTCGAGATCGGCGCCCACCTGCTGCTGTCCAGCGATCCGCTGGTCCGGCATGTCAGCGGGAGGTTGAAGCTCCCGCCGAGCTCCGCCGCCTGGCTGGACGCTTAGCTCCGCTGAGCGCCGCCAGTCGCTGGCGGATCGACCGATCCTGGATCAGCTCGCGGAACTGGGCAGGCCCTGCTTCAAAAGCGCGGATCGAGCTCAGGGCGATCGTGGTTTCGGGCGAATCGAGCTGGGACAGCAAGGTGGCCCCTCCCACGAGGTCGCCTCGCGTTGCGACCCGGATCGGACGGGCGTCTTTAGACACCAGCGCCTCGCCCTGCGTGATCAGCCACAGCCTCAGGGAGGGGTGGCCCTGCACTGTCATGCGGGTGCCCCGCTCGACCAGGGTTTCCGCGAAGCAGCCGGCGGCGAATTCGAGCTGTTCCCGTGGGAGCCCGGCGAACAGCTGGATCGAGGCCAGGCGGTCGGCTCGCACGCTGAGGGGCTGCAGAGCCTCGACAAGCCGGGCTACCCAGCTTGGGCCGTAGGGCGCGATCTCAGGACCAATCAGCTCCATTGAGTTTGGTAGCCAGGCTACCTGCTGCCGGTTAAGGCGCCGGCTCACGCGGGTTAAGGCTTATGCCAGGTGCCGCCACGAATTGCCTGGTTGCCGGCGGCTTTGCCGCCAACCTGTCTTTAACCGGTAGCTAACCTGGCTTCGAGCGGCAGGCGGTAATCTTTCATGCGTGGTGGTGGGACTGCAGGCAGATTCGGATCAAACAGGCCCGATCGCGGTCCCCGAGGCCCCGCGCTACCTCAACCGGGAGCTGTCCAGGCTCGATTTCGACGAGCGCGTGCTGGCCATGGCCGAGGACCCCAAGCTCCCCGTCCTCGAGCGGGTTCGGTTCCTGGCGATCTTCAGCCAGAACCTCGACGATTTCTTCCAGGTTCGAGTCGCCGGGCTCAAAGAACAGGTCCTGGCCGCGGTAGCGGTCGCGTCGCCGGACGGCATGTCGCCGCTCGAGCAGCTGAGAGTGATCCGCACCCGTGTCGAGGGCCTGGTCGACCGGCAGGTCGGCCTGTTCAACCGCGAGATCGTCCCGGCTCTCGCCGAAGCAGGCATCACGCTCGTCCGCGGCGCCGACGTGACCAAGCGCGAGCTGAGCCAGCTCCACACCGTCTTCCGGCAGCAGATCTTCCCGGTCCTGACGCCGCTGGCCGTCGACCCCGGGCACCCGTTCCCTTACATCTCGCACCTGTCGCTGAACCTGGCCGTGATGGTCCGCGACCCGCAGCGCCACCAGCAGCGCTTCGCGCGTGTCAAGGTGCCGCCGGTGCTGCCGCGGTTCATCCCGCTGGTCGAAGGCCAGCGCTACGTGCCGCTCGAGGACGTGATCGCGCTCCACCTGCAGGCGTTGTTTCCGGGCATGGAGGTGGTCGCGCATCACCCCTTCCGCGTCACGCGCGACGGCGACCTCGACGACGTCGACAGCGATGCCGAAGACCTCCTCGCGGCCATCCAGACGGAGCTGCGCCGCCGCCGGCGCCACGCCCGCGTTGTCCGGCTCGAGGTCGACCCGGGCATGTCGCCCGAGGTCCTCGAACTGCTCACGCGAGAGCTCGAGCTGCAGCCCACGGACGTGTACCAGGCCGACGGTCTGCTCGACATGGGCAGCCTTCACGCGCTCTTCGGGCTCGACCGCCCCGATCTGAAAGAGGAGCCGTGGACTCCGACCACCCAGCCGCGGCTGCGCGGCCTCGCCGCGGAGGTGCCTGACCTTTTCGCGGTGCTGCGTGCGGGCGATGTGCTCGCGCACCATCCATATGACTCCTTCGCGACCTCGGTCGAGGCCTTCATCGACCACGCCGCGAGCGATCCTGACGTGCTCGCGATCAAGCAAACCCTCTACCGGACCTCGGGCCCCGGGAGCCCGATCGTGCGGGCGCTCATCCGCGCGGCGGAACGAGGCAAGCAGGTCGCCGCCCTGGTCGAGCTCAAGGCGCGCGGCGACGAGCAGGCGAACATCGGTTGGGCGAGAGCCCTCGAGGAAGCGAACGTCCACGTCGTTTACGGGCTGCTCGGTCTCAAGACCCATGCCAAAGTGACGCTGGTGGTGCGGCGCGAGGGCAAGCACATCCAGCACTACCTGCACGTCGGCACCGGCAATTACAACCCCAGCACCGCGCACGCCTATGAGGACGTGAGCCTTCTGTCCGCCGACGCGGACCTGGGCGCCGACGTCACCGAATTGTTCAACCTGCTGACCGGGTACAGCCGGCAGCACCGCTACCGCAAGCTCCTGGTTGCGCCGACCAGCCTGCGCGCCGGCATCACGCAGCTGATCGAACGCGAGGGCAAGCCGGGAGGCCGGATCATCATCAAGGTCAACAACCTGATCGACCCCGCCATCATCGACGCGCTTTACGGCGCGTCGCAGGCGGGCGCGCAGGTCGACCTGATCGTGCGCAGCATGTGCTCGCTGCGCCCGGGCGTGCCCGGGCTGTCCGAACGGATCAGGGTGCGCTCGATCGTCGGCCGGTTCCTCGAGCACTCGCGGATCTTCGCCTTCGGCGATGGCGCGGACGCGGAGTACTACCTCGGCTCATCAGACCTGATGCAGCGCAACCTCGACCGTCGCGTCGAAGCGGTCGTCCCGGTGTCCGATCGCAAGCTGCGAGAGCGCTTGTCGCAGATCCTGGACATCGCACTCGCCGACGACGTACTGGCCTGGGAGCTCTGCAGCGACGGCCGCTGGCAGCGGGTGCCCACCGTCAAAGGATTGAACTCACACAAGCGGTTCCAGGAACTGGCCCTGGAGAACGCTCGTGGCAACGGGGTGGTTAACGGCGTCGCGCATGCCTAGGCGCGAAGAATTCCGCGCTGACGGCGTGAATTCGCGAGGACCCCGATGTTAGAGAGCGAGGTTAAGCTGGGGGCGGGACCCGCGTTTCACCTCCCTGATCTCAGCGGGGTGCTCGACGGGATAGCGGTGACACCGCCGGAGGCCGTCCGGCTCGAAACCGTCTACTACGACACGCCGGACCTGCGACTCGCGCGCTGGGGCGTGTCCTTGCGACATCGCGCGGGCGAAGGCTGGACCTTGAAGTTGCCGCCGGCGACCAATCCAACCTCCACGACGGGCGGACTACTCGAGCGCGATGAGCTCGTCTTCCAGGGCGGAGCGAAGAAACCGCCGCAAGCGGCGGTCGACGTCGTGCGCGCCTACGTCCGCAAAGCAGAGCTCGTGCCGGTGGCGCGCCTGTCCACGTTGCGCCGTCGGGTGCGGCTTGTCGACGCCGCAGGGGCGCGGGTGGCCGAGGTCGTCGACGACGAGGTGTCGGTGCGGGACGGCCGCAGGGTGGCGGCTCGGTTCCGCGAGATCGAAGTCGAAGTGGCGCAGCAGCAGAACGGCGCTGCAGCCGGGATCGTCGAATCCCTGGTGATGCGCTTGCGCGGGGCGGGAGCGGGGGCGCCCGACCCGACGCCTAAGTACATCCGGGCGCTTGGTCCGCGCGCCCTGGAACCGCCCGAGGTGGCGGCGCTGCCGGTGCAGCCCGACTCGCCCGCTCGTGATGTGATCAAGCACGCCTTTGCGGAGAGCATCTCGTCACTGCTGAAGCACGACCCGCTGGTGCGCACCAGCGGCGACCCCGAGGCTGTCCATCAGGCTCGCGTCGCGACCCGCAAGCTGCGGTCTCACCTGCGCACGTTCGGCCCGCTGCTTGACCCTGAGTGGACTGAGCCGCTGCGCTCCGAGCTGGGCTGGCTCGCCATGGGCCTCGGCTCGGTGCGGGACAGCGAAGTGCTGCTCGAGCGTTTGCGGGAGCGCGCCAAGTCGCTGCCGCAGCCCGACCAGAGGTCTGCCGGCTCGCTGCTCCACAACCTCGAGGCAGAGATTGGAACGATGCGCACCAAGCTCATGGCCGAGCTCGGCTCGCTGCGCTACATCGACCTGCTCGACAGGCTCGTGATCGCGGCCCATGCGCCGGCGACGCTGCCTGAGGCTGACGAGCCGGCGTCGAAAGTGCTGCCTCCTTTGTCGGCGGGTCCCTGGCGGCGGCTCCGCTCGGCCGTCAAGCAGCTGCCCGAGACGCCTGCCGACCCCGAGCTTCACCGGATTCGCATCCTCGCCAAGCGCGCGCGTTACGCCGCGGAGGCGGTGGCCCCGGTAGCCGGCAAGGCGGCGGAATCCTTCGGGCGCGCCGCGGCCAAGCTGCAGACGATCCTGGGTGAGCACCAGGACAGCGTCACCGCGCAGGCATGGCTGCGCGGCGCGCGAATCAGCGGCCGTCGCGCCTTCGTGGCCGGCGAGCTGATCGCCATGGAGCACGCCGCCGCGGAAGACGCGCGCTCGAAGTGGCCGAAGGTCTGGAAGGCCCTTGACCAGAAGACCCTGCGCTCCTGGATGCCCTGACCCGCATTGCCCACTTTCTATGTCGTCCGGCACGCCAAGGCCGGCAGCAGAAGTCAATGGCCGGAAGACGACCGCCTGCGGCCCCTCAACAAAAAAGGGATCAAGCAGGCTGAGGCGTTGATCGCGCTTTTAGAAGCGTTTCCGATCACAGCCGTCTACTCGAGCCCTTTCCTGCGCTGCGTGCAGACAGTCGGACCGCTCGCTCGAGCTCACAAGCTGCCGGTCAAACAGACGTCGCAACTCGCGGAGGGTCATGGCCTGGCCGGCGCGATGCAGGTCATGGGCCACCCCAAGCTCGACCACGCGGTGCTCAGCACGCACGGCGACATCGTTTGGGAGCTGGTCGAAGAGCTCGTCAATCAACGCGTGATCAAGCCAGGGACAGGCGGCTTCGACAAGGGATCGACCTGGGTGGTTGACGTCGAAGACGGCGCCTTCACGCGAGCTCGCTTCATTTCCGCCCCCTGACTTGACCAGGCTCTCGGTTCGTCTTCGGGCCGAGATGGCGGCGGCGGCTGATCCCCTTCGGGCGCCGGGCATGCAGGCGTACATGAAATCCACCATGCCCTACTTCGGCATTCCATCGGCACAGGTCGACGCCATCTGTAAGAGAGTTTTCGCCGAGCATCCCTTCTCATCGTGTCGCGAGTGGAGCGCGGCGATCCTCGAGGTGTGGCGCGGCGCTCGCTACCGCGAGGAGCGTTACGCAGCGATCCGGCTCATCTCCGTCAAGGCGCATCGCGAATGCTGGAACCCCGCGCTGATGCCGATGCTCGAGGAGATGATCGTCTCGGGCGCGTGGTGGGATTACGTCGACGCACTCGCCCAGGTGGTTGGTGAGCTGCTGCGTGCGCATCCCAAGAAGATTCGGCCCGTGATGCGTGCGTGGAGCACCGACACCAATCTGTGGAAGCGGCGCGTCTCGATCATCTGCCAGGTCTCATTCAGGCGCGACACCGACCGGCGCTTGCTGTACGCGAATATCGAGCCCAACCTCGCCGACCGCGACTTCTTCATCCGCAAAGCGATCGGCTGGGCGCTCCGGGCCTACGCCTGGACCGACCAGAAGGAGGTCGCGCGCTACGTGCGGACCCACGAGGCCGAATTGAGCGGGCTGAGCCGCCGCGAAGCCCTGAAGAACATCGGTTAGCCTTGCCTCAATGACCGTCACGCTGCGGGGCGCCGGGCTGTCCGAGAGCCAGGTCGTGGATGTGGCCCGTCATGGAGAGAAGGTTGCCCTGGCGGCCGCGGCGCGCACCAGGATGGAGCGCAGCCGGACCCGGGTCGAGCGAGCCGCCGCTTCCCGGGAGCCTGTGTATGGCGTCTCCACGGGCTTCGGCGCGCTGGCCGGCACGCGGGTCGCTCCGCTCCTGCAGCCCGAGCTCCAGCTCGCGCTGATCCGCTCCCACGCCGCCGGGATGGGGTCGCCGGTCGACGACGAGGTCGTGCGCGCGACGATGCTCCTGCGCGCCCGCACGCTGGCCATGGGACTCTCCGGCGTGAGGCCGGTCGTGGCCGACGCGCTAATCGCGCTTTTGAACGCGGAGATCACACCGGTCGTGCCGCGCTACGGTTCGGTCGGGTGCAGCGGCGACCTGGCTCCACTGGCTCACATCGGGCTCGCGCTCGTGGGTGAGGGTGAGGTCGTGAATGCCGAGGGCGAGCGCGCTCCGGCGGCGCAGGCGCTCAAGGCGGCGAAGCTCAAGCCGTTGAAGCTCGAGACCAAGGAGGGGCTCGCGCTGATCAACGGAACCGACGGCATGCTCGGAATGCTTGCGCTGGCCTGCGCCGACGCTGAACTATGCTTCAAGGTGGCGGACATCACCGCCGCGATGTCGGCCGAGGCGCTGCTCGGGACCGACCGGCCGTTCGCCGCGCGCCTTCACGAGATCCGCCCGCATCCCGGCCAGGTCGCCAGCGCCGCCAACCTCACACGGTTGCTGAAGGGCTCGGGCGTCGTGGCCTCGCATCGCCACTCCCACCACGCGGTGCAGGATTCGTACTCAGTCCGCTGCAGCCCCCAGGTCGCGGGCGCCGCACGCGACACATTGGACTTTGCGCGGAGAGTCGAATTGATCGAGCTGTCATCCGTGGTCGACAACCCGGTGGTGCTCGAGACCGGCGAGGTTGAGTCGACCGGCAACTTCCACGGCGAGCCGCTGGCGTTTGCCGCGGATTTCCTGGCCATCGCCGCGGCCGAGGTGGGAGCCATCGCCGAGCGCAGGGTCGATCGGCTGCTGGATCCGCACCGCTCCGAAGGGCTGCCGCCATTCCTCGCCGAGCAGCCCGGCGTCAACTCCGGCCTTATGGTGGCCCAGTACACGGCCGCGGCGTTGGTCGCCGAGAACCGGCGGCTGGCCGCACCGGCCAGCGTGGACTCGATTCCGACCTCGGGCATGCAAGAGGATCACGTCTCGATGGGTTGGGGCGCCGCGCTGAAGCTGCGCAGCGTTCTCGACAACCTGCGCCACATCCTCGCCGTAGAGCTGATGTCCGCGGCGCGCGCGCAAGATCTGCGGCACCCGCTGAAAGCGGCGCCCGCGACAGCGGCGGTTCGCGACCTGTTGCGGGAGCACGTGCAAGGGGTTGGTCCGGACCGCTTCATGGCGCCGGAACTGGCGGCTGCCGAGGAATTGATCCGCACAGGGGCAGTGCTCCAAGCGGCCGAGTCCATGACGGGCGCTCTGGCATGAGGGAGATCCGAGCTCCACGCGGCTCGGAGATCACCTGCCTCGGGTGGCCGCAGGAGGCCGCGCTGCGGATGCTGATGAACAATCTCGACCCCGAGGTCGCCGAGCGGCCCGAGGACCTTGTCGTCTACGGCGGCACTGGAAAGGCGGCGCGGTCGTGGGA